>CXVN01000020.1_pt1 | contig 11152 bp, 9 predicted proteins | sample 940671 | NCBI WGS metagenome assembly CXVN01 (sample SAMEA3493527, study PRJEB9703) | human gut metagenome | biome: ENVO:mammalia-associated habitat; material: ENVO:feces | place: Bangladesh | collected 2010-01-06 | reverse complement strand
ATCCCACAGCACCGCATCGACCACTGACGCTGAGATCACGGACAAGCGAGCCGACGGATTGGCGAAAACCATCACTACTGCATGCGTAGTCACATGGTTCAACCCTCAGGCAATCATTGACGGCACGTTGATGCTGGGCGCATTCAGCGCCACATTGAGCGCTTCGCAGGCATCTCCATTCATTATTGGAGTAGAAAGCGCATCCGCATTGTGGTTCTTGGGACTCACTTTGGTAATTTCGGCGTTCAGCCAGCGGTTCAGCCCAAAGATCATCAACACGCTCAACAAGGTGTGCGGCAGCATCATCGTACTCTACGGCATCAAACTGCTCGTCGAATTCATCATGGCCGTACTGTAGACGATTCAGCGCGCTTCTTTTCGCAACGTTTTCCCATTACGGCCTTGGTCGCGCCGGCACCAAGTATCGTGACCAGCACGCCGGCGCCCACCATCAATGCTGGTCGTTGGGCGGCATGCAAGACGGCAAGGTCGGGGCCAGCTGAGACGGAGCTGTTCTCACCGGCTGCGCTATCCGACGCAGGGTGTTTGCCGATGTTGGCATATTGGGCATTGATCACGCTCGGACCGGTGAGCGTCACATGATCGGCGGTTTCGACTTTGGACACATCGCCGTTCTTGTCTAATGTGACGCGGGCGCATAGGGCCTTGGCCCAGTTGATGCGCTGCCAGCCATCGCTGGATTGCCACAATGGGTAGCCGGAGTCCAAGGCAGTGGCTTTGAGAATCGCATTGCGCTGATCAGCGTGCAGTTCGGGATAGGCCAGTCGCAGCACGTCCGCGGCACCGCGTGGGGCCATGAAATCAGCACCGGATTGGGAGGTATTCTGCGGAAATGTGTAGGTAAGGCGCGCGGTGTACACGCGTACGGCAGAGGCCTGATCTTTGACCGGTTCGCTGGCTACGGAATCAAGAAAACCGTTCGTGTAACCGCCCGCGCCATTGGCTTTGACATTGGCGATACAAGCGGCGAGTGTGCTTCCGTGTTCGTCCGCCTGGCATCGCTCGGTCAGGTAGCCGCGCAACTGACGGGCTGCGGGCACGATGGACGATCTGAATTCATTGTGCCAGTACTGCCCGTTTTGGGCGGAGGCGCCGATGCGCCCGCCCATGATGTCGAGCGGATAATGCACACCCAGAACAATGCGGTTATTGCCGGCCTCCGAAGTGCGGGCCATGATTTGCGGAGCCAGTTCGGGAATCATGCCGGCCAATGCGATACCCCACGAATAGGCGCCAGTAGTATGCCCGGACGGATAGGAGCTGTTCTTTTGCAGGTTCGAGTAGCCGGGCACGTGCTCAAGCCATGAGGGCGACTGTTTGATATCCAGTGTGGCGGGAAGCCCGGCAAGATCATTGGTGCCGCCAAAGCTGCTTTCTGCACGGTTCAGATACGGTCTGGGATGCATGGCAGCGCGTTTGGAAGCATAGGTGGATGCCACATTGAAGGAGAACACATCGGCCACGGCGTTGAGTTTGCCCTGCTTGAGGCCTTCGCTCATATATGCGCCGAGCACTGGTCCGAGCGCATCCGGCATGGTCTCCTCGGCTTGCAGATCGGAATCGACAAGGGCTCGTTTGCGCTGAGCGTTGAGACCCTTGTTATCGAGGTCTTCTGCGGCTTTGTGGTTGATCGCCACGGCGAGATTCTGGTCAAGCTCCATCGTTTTGGCGTCGAGTACCTTGCCACCATGCGCGGCATCGGTAGGCGCCTGCCAATAATCCTTCTCATAGTCGGAGAGCAATGCCACCCAGCCGGGGTTGGGCAGCCGGTCGGCTTGTGCGGCGGGAACCGGCATGGCCACCAGTATGAGCGGCATCAGCAGCACAATAACGACAACGGAGGATAGGCGCCGGAACATCTTCATATGTTCCAACCTATCCTCCGTTGAGGCTACGTAGCCGAGTCTCAGCCAAACACTTAGTAAATTCTTCGTGCCGGCTAAGCGGTGGCTGAGTTGTGTCAGGTTTCTGGTTTGTCTTCAGACTTCAGAAATGCCGGAAACTCGCCGGTGTTTGGATCGGTTTGCGATTCGGGATGGGTGACGTCATATCCCTGTTCGTACCGGGTGCGACGCCAATTGCGGATCGAGGCATTGGTGCCGCGATGATGCACGTGATACTTGCGCGGTGCACCGCCGAACGGCAGCTCCTCAACTTCCTTGGCCACTGCAATCTGATTGACATTGGACGGGTCACCCGCGGCAATCGGAGCCAACGGTTCAGGTTCGGTGGGCGCGGCCGTACGCTGCTGCATACGTGAAGGCAACCACTCGGCCAGGCGAGAGAGCAGCCAGCAGGCGACGAAGTAAATCACCGCGGCCATCACCAGCGTTTGCAGGATGTTGAAGTACATCGAGCCGAGTCGGCGGGATTCCTGCAGCAGATCGGTGTACATGATGATCGAGCCCAGTGCGGTGTCCTTCAGCGCCACGACCAGCTGGGTGACGGCGGCCGGCAGCATGGCGTAGACGGCCTGCGGCACCTCGATCTGAATCAGCGACTGCGTTTCGGTCAGTCCCAAGGCGAGCGAGGCCTCGCGCTGACCGCCCGGCAGATTGCCAACGCCGGAACGCACTAGCTCGGCGACCACCGAACCGTTGTACAGCACCAGGGCCAGCACCACAGCCCAATAGGACGGGCTGGGCAGGCCCGCGAAGGCGAACCATCGCCAGAAGAAAATCATGAGCAGCAGCACGGGGACCGCACGGCAGAACTCGACGATCACGGCGGAGATGCCACGCACCAACGGGTTCGGCAGCAATCGGCCCACGCCGAATACCAGACCGAACGCCACAGCTCCCACCACGGCGAGAACGGTGGCCTTGATGGTCATCCATAGGCCCGGCAAGTAGAAGTCAGTCCATGCTTCACGTTCGACGGCGGGCTTCCACAGTTCCCAGCTCAGCTGGTTCTCGCCGTCAGGCGGATTGTGCAGACGCATAAGCACCAACACCAGCACGGCCACGAATATGAGGGCCGCAATCCAGTTGACGATACGAATAGTGCGGCGGCCCTTGGGACCGGGCGCATCGAAGAGTACGGAATTCGAGGTATCAGCCATATCCGTCACCTCCTTACGGCGAGCTTGTTGGACAGATACGTGGTGAGCATGCCGATGGGGATGATCAGAATCACGTAGCCGAGTGCGAAGATCAGGAAGATCTGGATGATCACGTCAGGGCGGAATTCAATCATCTCGCTCATCAGCGAAGACGTCTCGGTGGCCACGGATGCGGCGGCTGCCACGGTGGAGTTCTTGAGCAGTGCGATCAGCGTGTTGCCGAGCGGCGCCACAGAACCGCGGAAGGCCTGCGGCAGAATGATCTCAGTGGCGGACTGCATGAAGCCCAGACCCAGCGCGCGGGCGGCCTCGGCCTGGCCTAGCGGCACGGTATTGATACCGGAGCGCAGCGATTCGCATACGAATGCGGCCGTGTACAGGCTCAGGCCCGTGACTGCCAGCCAGAAGAAGTTCGTGGCGAAGATGTCGGAGAAGCTGAGCTTCAGCTGCGCGTAGGCACCGAGCACCATGAATACCATGATGATGGTCAGCGGCAGGTTTTTGAACAGTTCCACGTAGGCACCGGCCACGGTTCTCAGGGATGAGATCGGCGAGATGCGCATGACGACAAGGATCACGCCGAGAATCATGGAGAACAGCGCGGACCACAGGGTCAGTTCGATGTTGACCAGGAAGGCGCCGAGCACGTCATACTGGCTGAAGAGTTCCAGGAATCCGCTCATCAGGCCTCCTCTCCTTCGTCCGGGGTGGGCGGGTTGTAGCGTACGTCGGGCGTGTAGTTGGTGCCCTTGGTGTTATCGCTGATGGCGTTCTCCCACGAGCCGTCTTGGATCATGTCCACGATGGCGTTGTTGATTTTGGTGGCCAGCTGCGTGTCGCCCTTCTTGATGCCCACGCCGTAGTATTCCTGCGTGAACGGTTTGCCGACCACCTTGAGCTTGCCGCGCGAGGCGGAGGCCAGGCCGGCCAGGATGATGTCGTCGGTGGTTACCGCGTCCACGATGCCGGAGAACAGGGCAGTGGCGCATTCGGCGTAACCGGGCTGTTCCATAAGCTGGACTTCGGAGGCGAACTTCTCCTTGACGGTGGCGGCGGAGGTCGAACCGGTCACGGAACAGAGCCTTTTGCCATTAAGGTCTTCGGGGCCGTTAATCGAATTATCATCCTTGCGCACCAGCAGATCCTGGCCGGCCACAAAGTATGGACCGGCAAAAGAGACGGCCTTCTTGCGTTCGTCGGTAATCGAGTAGGTGGCGAGAATCATATCCACGTCGCCGTTCTGGATCATGGCCTCACGTTGCTTGGAGGGAGCTTCCTTCCAGATGATTTCATCCTCGGAGTAGCCGAGTTTTTTGGCGATGTACTTGGCCACGTCCACGTCGAAGCCCACGTAGGTGCCGGACTTCTTGAAGCCCAAGCCGGGCTGATCGAATTTGATGCCGATACGAATCTTGCCGGACTCATCCTGTCCGCAGGCGGCCAGCGACATCGTGCAGGCCACAGCGGCGAGCGCGGCGACCACGCGGCATGCCCTCCGTTTGAATGTATTGGTGAATGTCATATCGCAAACCCCCGTGTCTCAGTGGGTGAGGATCTTCGAAAGGAAGTCCTTGGCGCGTTCGGTCTGCGGATGCTCGAAGAACTCGTCAGGCGTGTTCTCTTCGAGAATCTGACCATCGGCCATGAACACGATGCGGTCGGCGGCCTTGCGCGCAAAGCCCATCTCGTGGGTCACGCAAATCATCGTCATGCCTTCGTGGGCGAGCTCGACCATCACGTCAAGCACTTCGTTGACCATTTCCGGGTCAAGGGCGGAGGTGGGCTCATCGAAGAGCATGACCTTAGGCCGCATGGCGAGCGCGCGGGCGATAGCCACGCGCTGCTGCTGACCACCGGAAAGCTGGGACGGCATCTTATTGGCCTGTGAATCGACACCCACGCGGGCAAGCAAATCCATGGCCAGCTGCTCGGCTTCTTTCTTGTCCATGTGACGCACCTTGATGGGCGCGAGCGTCACATTCTCAAGAATGGTCTTGTTGGCAAACAGGTTGAAGGACTGGAACACCATGCCGACTTCGGCGCGGAGATTCGCGAGCTCCTTGCCTTCCTGCGGCAGAGGCTTGCCGTCGATGCGAACATCGCCGGAATCAATGGTTTCAAGCCTGTTGATGGTGCGGCACATCGTGGATTTGCCGGAGCCTGACGGGCCGACGACCACCAGCACCTCACCCTTGGTGACGGTCAGGTTGATGTCCTTCAGGACGTGTAAATCGCCGAAATGCTTCTCGACGTGGGTCAGCTCGACCAGAGGGCGGTTCGGATCCTCATTACCGGGCACCAGAGGAGCCAGAGGAGCTTTGCCTTGGGATTCTTCTCGCGTCGTGCGCGAACGTACTGCTGTTTCATTGTTCGTTTCAGACATGAAGAGGAGAATAGCATACAAGGGTTTCCAATGTATACACAATAATGGATGCTCAACCGCGAGGTTTACTCAATGCGGAGACGAACTGGACGCCGGGGATATCGGCGAAAATGGAGCCATCGACCACCAGTTTGGACGGACGAACGCCAGATCCCAAATACAGTTTCGGAATCGACAGAATGTGCTGGTCCACCAGCAACGGCCAGTCGCTGGGCAAACCTATCGGCGACATGCCGCCGGATTCCATGCCGGTGGCCTCCACGGCCGCGTCGATCGGCGCGAAACTGACTTTGGAGACCTCCAGCGTGTGCTTGACCACGCCGTTCAGATCGGCGAGGGTATCGGCCGTGACGAATGCGGCGGCGAAGTCCGGCGGCGCCTTGCGGTTTTTGTGCGTGTGCACGACCACCACATTGCCGGTGATCTCGAACGGAATGCCGTATTTCGGGCACCACAGGTCGGTGTCCGATTCCTCGTCCGCGTTGATGGTCACGCCCAGAATCTTGCTTTCCGGCACGCCTGCCGCCACCAGCCCATTGAGCTTGTCGAACACCGGCTTGGCCAGCAGGTCCCCATCATGCCAATCCAAAATCTCCAACGTCATATATGTCTCCTCTTTTTTCGGACATAGTGACCCTCAGAATAACGAATAGCGCCAGCGGCACATGCCACTGGCGCTATTCGTATTACCTATGAAGCGCTATCAGTCTTCGAAAATGAATCTACGCGTGCGAAAAACCGCCGTCCGAAGCCGAAGGCGCACTGAGGTGCGTCGAGTGCTGAGGAAAGGCGGTATACGCTCCGTAGATTAGTTTTCGTCAGCGTCCGGGTCGTAGTCGACGCCGGTCTCGGCGCGCTGCTCGTCGGAGATCGGGGCCGGAGCACCGGTCAGCGGGTCGCGGCCGCCGCCGGCCTTCGGGAAGGCGATGACGTCGCGGATGGAGTCGGCACCGGCCAGGATGGACACGGTACGATCCCAGCCGAGGGCCAGACCCGCGTGAGGCGGAGCGCCATACTTGAAAGCCTCAAGCAGGAAGCCGAACTTCTCATCGGCCTCTTCCTTGGTAATGCCGAGAACGTCAAGCACACGAGCCTGGATGTCGTCGCGGTGGATACGCACGGAACCGCCGCCCATCTCCTCACCGTTGCAGACGATGTCGTAGGAATCGGACATGGCGTGCTCGGGATCTTTGTCGAACTTGTCGATCCAATCCTTGCTCGGCATGGTGAACGGGTGGTGCATGGAGGTCCACTTGGAGTGGCCGACAGCCACATCGTCGTCGTCCGGATCATCGGTGGGCTTGAACAGCGGGAAGTCCACAACCCAAGTGAAGGCGAACTTCTTCGGATCGAGCAGGCCCTCACGGGAGGCGAGTTCCACACGCACGGCACCGAGCAGCAGCTGGGAGGATTCGCGGGAACCGGCGGCGAAGAACACGGCATCGCCTTCCTCGGCACCGACGGCCTCGCGCAGACCGTTGCGCTCTTCATCGGACAGGTTCTTGGCGACGGGGCCCTTCAGCTCGCCGTTCTCGCCAAAGACCACGTAAGCAAGGCCCTTGGCACCGCGCTGACGGGCCCAATCCTGCCATGCGTCGAACTGACGACGCGGCGTGGCGGCACCGCCCTTGAACACCACGGCACCCACATACGGGGCCTGGAACACGCGGAACGGCGTGTTCTTGAAGTAGTCGGTCAGCTCCACCAGCGGGTTGCCAAAGCGCAGATCCGGCTTGTCGGAACCGTACTTGTCCATCGCATCCTTCCAGGTGATGCGCGGCAGCGGCAGCTGAACCTCATAGCCGGCGGACTTCCAGATGGCGGCGATGACCTTCTCGGTCATGGCCATCACGTCTTCCTGGTCCACGTAGGCCATCTCCATATCAAGCTGGGTGAACTCGGGCTGACGGTCGGCGCGGAAGTCCTCATCACGGTAGCAGCGGGCGAGCTGGTAGTAGCGCTCAACGCCGGAGACCATGAGCAGCTGCTTCAACAGCTGCGGGGACTGCGGCAGGGCGTACCAGGAGCCAGGCACCAGACGGGCCGGCACCACGAAGTCGCGGGCGCCTTCCGGGGTGGACTTGATGAAGGTCGGGGTCTCGACCTCGGTGAAGTCCATGTCCTCAAGCGCATGGCGAGCGGCCTTGGCCATGTCGGAGCGCAGCTTCAGGTTGTGCTGCATGGACGGGCGACGCAGGTCGAGGTAACGGTACTTCAGGCGCACGTCCTCGCCGGGCAGCTTGTTCTCGGACTCGTTCTCGAGCGCGGTGGACACCTGGAACGGCAGGGCATCGGCCTTGGCGAGCACCTCGATGGATTCGGCCACGACCTCGATCTTGCCGGTGGCCAGATGGGTGTTCTCGTTGCCGTCCGGGCGCAGACGAACGTCGCCGGTGACCTGAATCACGAACTCGCTGCGCAGCGGGCGGGCCATGTCCTCGTCGTAGATGACGACCTGCACCAGACCGGTGGCGTCACGAAGGTCGATGAAGGCCACACCACCGTGATCACGACGACGGTCGACCCAACCGGCGAGGGTGACCTTCTGGCCGACCAGGGCCTCGGTCACTTCAGTGGCATGATGTGTTCTGTAAGCCGTCTGGCTCATTGTCTTAGTTCTCCTCGAATTTTCGCGCGAATACGTCAGATTTCGACGGTTTGCTGGGCAACCACAGTATCCGGTTCCCACGACGTGCAATCGGCGGCAACCTGCTCGCCGGTGACGATGTTCTTGACCTCGTCACCGGTCGATTCCTCACCCTCGGCGGCACTGGCCGGGAACCACACGTACGGGATGCCGAGCTTGTCCGCATACTTGATCTGCTTGCCGAGCTTGGCGGCGGTGGGTGCCACATCGGTGGCGATGCCACGGGCACGCAGCTGGGCGGCGATGCGATTGGCGGTCGGACGGTCCTCTTCGTTCCACACGGCGACCAGCACAGCGGCAGGGCTCACACGGTTGGCGTGCGCGCCGGCGGTGTGCAGCATGTAGCTGACCAGTCGGCTCAGGCCGATGGACAGGCCCACGCCCGGATACTTGCGGTTGCCCTGGGAGGCGAGGTTGTCGTAGCGGCCACCGGAGCAGATGGAACCAAGCGAGGCGGCGCCGTCGAGGAAGGTCTCGTAGACGGAGCCGGTGTAATAGTCGAGTCCACGGGCGATCTTCAGGTCCGCGATCACGGAGCCGGGGCGGATGGCGGCGGCCTCGTCGACGATCATGGCCAGGGTATCGAGTCCCTGACGGGCCAGCTTATAGGCCTCGGAATCCTCGGCGATGCCGTGCGCCTCGCACAGCGCGTCGAACTTGGCAGCCAGCTCGGCACCATCGGAGGCGGTAAGCTCGGCCAGTTCGAGGCAGGCGCGCGCCTGGGCCTCGGTCGCACCGCAGGTTTCGGAAAGTAGTCGGGCCACCTCGTCGGCGCCGAGCTTGTCGAGCTTGTCGATCTCGCGCAGCACACCTTCGATGTCCGTCAGACCGAGTCCACGGTAGAAGCCTTCGGACAGCTTGCGGTTGTTGGCATGCACGGTGGCCTTGGGCAGGCCGTATGCGCGCAGCTCTTCCAAGGCGGAAACCATGACCAGCGGCAGCTCCACCTCATAGTGGTCAGGCAGGTCGCCCGCACCAATCACGTCGATGTCGGCCTGCACGAACTCGCGGAAGCGGCCCTCCTGCGGACGCTCACCGCGCCAGACCTTCTGAATCTGCCAACGCTTGAACGGGAAGGTCAGCGCACCCGAGTGCTCGACCACATACCGGCTCAGCGGAACGGTCAGATCGAAATGCAGACCCAGACGGTCCTCAATCGGAGTGTCGGATTCGTGACCGACCTCCTGCAGACGGGAAAGCAGGTAGATCTCCTTGCTGGTCTCGCCTTTTTTCAGCAAAGAAGCGCCGGTTTCCACCGCTCTCGTCTCAATGCCGATGAAGCCGTTGAGCTCAAAAACCTTACGAAGCGTGTCGATAACACGCTGCTCCACTACACGTTCGGAGGGGAGCCACTCCGGGAATCCTGATATTGATGCACCTTTAGCCACGAAATCAATATAATAGGTGAGGGTTGCGTCAAAGCATGCCGAATTATCGGTATGCGAGGCGTTCCCACTCACTCACTCTATGCTTGTAAGGAGCTGGCCATGGCCGACGAGACTGTCACCGAAACCGAAAACACCGCTGCGACCGAAGAGCAGGCAACGACACCCGCACCCGAGGCCAGCCCGGCCACACCGACTCCTGCTTCAATGCCGAAGCCGCATGCGCCCTCCCCCGCCGCTTTCGCTAAGAAGGCCCCCGCGGCCAAGGCCCACGTTGCGGCCCCGGCCGCGCACGCCGCATACTCCGACGCCGACGTCAAGGCCGCTGAAGCCTTCGGCCGCGTGGCCGACAACGGCACCGTCTTCGTCAAGGAGGGCGACACCGAACGCGAGGTCGGCCAGTTCCCGGACGCCTCCAAGGAAGAGGCCCTGGCGCTGTACGCCCGTCGTTTCCTGGATCTCAAGGCCAAGCTTGATCTGCTGGCCAGCCGCCTGACCTCTCCCAATGTCAAAGCCCGTGAGATCGACGAGTCCCTGAAGCTGCTGGGCGAGGAGACCTCCGAGCCCGCAGTCGTGGGCGATGTCGCCGCGCTCAAGAAACAGTTCGAGACGCTGAAGACCGCCGGCGAGGCCAAGAAGACCGAACTGTCCGAGGCCCGCAAGGCCGCCGTGGCCAAGGCCGTCGAGGAACGCACCGCCATCGTGGAGAAGGCCGAAGCACTGGCCGCCTCCCTGGGCGACAACACCAACTGGCGTTCCACCGCGGACAAGTTCCGTAACCTGTTCGATGAATGGCAGAATCACCAGCGCACCACCATCCGCATCGACAAGCCCGAGGCCGAGGCACTGTGGAAGCGCTTCTCCGCCGCTCGCACCACATTCAACCAGTCCCGCCGCAAGTGGGCGCAGGCTCGCGACAACGAGCGTTCCCAGGCCAAGGAAGCCAAGGAAGCCATCATTGCCGAGGCCAACGAGCTGAAGGATTCCACCGCCTGGGGCGAGACCTCCCGCAAGTTCAACGAGCTGATGGACCGTTGGAAGAAGGCCGGTCGCGCCGGCCGCAACGAGGACGACGCCCTGTGGTCCAAGTTCCGCGAGGCCGCCGACACTTTCTTCAACGCCCGTCAGGCCGACCGCGATCAGATCAACTCCTCCGAGAAGGAGAATCTGGCCGCCAAGGAGGCGCTGCTGGTCAAGGCCGAGGCTTTGGTGCCGGTCAAGACCGACGCGGAAGCCAAGAAAGCCCGTCAGGAGCTCGCCAAGATTCAGGAAGAGTGGGATCAGATCGGCTACGTGCCGCGTGACGCCATGCGTCGCATCGAGGGTCGCCTCGACGCCGTGGACAAGCAAATCAAGGCCATCGAGGATGCCGCCTGGAAGCAGACCGACCCGGAGGCCGATGCCCGTAAGTCCAGCTTCGAAGAGCAGCTTCATGCTCAGCTCGCTGAGCTTGACGAGAAGATCGCCGCTGAGTCCGACCCGGAGAAGAAGGCCAAGCTCGAGGCCGAGAAGGCCACCAAGGAGCAGTGGCTGAACGCCATCAAGTAAGCCTTCTGCTTATGCCCCCGCTGGCGGGGGCTGTCCAACATAGTCGGACTGGGAGTGGTTCCATACAACGGCCACCCCCAGTCGACAAACCGACAGCCCCCGCCAGC
>CXVN01000034.1_pt1 | contig 19914 bp, 10 predicted proteins | sample 940671 | NCBI WGS metagenome assembly CXVN01 (sample SAMEA3493527, study PRJEB9703) | human gut metagenome | biome: ENVO:mammalia-associated habitat; material: ENVO:feces | place: Bangladesh | collected 2010-01-06 | reverse complement strand
GACTGCCAGTACTTCTGCAGGCACAGGAACGCGATGACCAGCGGGATGATCGTGATCAGGGAGCCGGTGATCTCCCACGTGCTGATGTTGCCGATGGAGGCAAGCAGCACGCTCGGCTGCAGCACGTCGACGTTCGTGCCGAAGAAGTCGTTGAACGAGCCCACCAGGCCGTACTTCGCGCCGTACACGAAGCCCCACACCAACGTGGACACCACCGCGGGCACCGCATAGGGCAGGAACGTGCTGATGCGGAAGAACTTGGCGCCGTGCAGCTTCATCGAATCCAGGGCGAGGGCCATGGCGGCCGACAGGAACAGCATGATCGGCACCTGCACGCAGGTGAACAGCGCCACACGACCCACGGACGACCAGAACTGGCCGTCCTGCAGCAGGCGCGCGTAGTTCTCGACCCCGACGAACCTCGTGCCGCCGATCATCTGCTTCTTGAAGAAGCTGATGTAAACGGCGTACACGATCGGGATAATGAACACGAACACGAACACCACCGTGAACGGCCACATGAACTTCCATCTACGCCAATCGGCCTTATGCTTGTTGACGCGGGCCTCGGCCGTGTGCAGATCCGCCTCCTCAGGCAGGATTCCCACCGTTGGCTGCGAGGCTGCGGCCATTGTTTGATCGGACATAATCGATTGCTTTCTTGGAATACGGATTGCTGTGCTGCGCCCGCTATCAGGGGGGCCGCTCGATTGGAGCGGTCACGTCAGGTGAGGGCATGGGAAAGCGGGGACACTGGGGAGCATCCCCGCTGTGGGAGATCGGGCGGCTAGGCGGAAGGAGAGTGGCCTAGCCGCAGGTTTTGATTGTTGGTCAGTGCCGGATGTACCGGCAATAGATCGGATTGTGTCACTTGACGGTGACGTTGTAGCCCTGCTGCTTGCCTTGCTCGGCCAGCTTCTTGGCGTAGTTCTGGAGTGCTTCCTCCAGGGTGATGTCGCCGGAGTAGGCCTTGGAGACTTCGTCGCCGTAAGTGGTCTGGGCGTACGGGTTGTACGGCAGGTACTGGAACTTCTCGGTCGGGCGCTGAGCCGCGGCGGAAAGGACTTCGTTGACGTTCTGACCGCCGAAGTAGTCGTTGGTCTTCTTGTTGGACCCGGTGGTCGGGTCGGTGAAGGAGTCGGACTTCAGGATCTTCTTCAGGGACGGGAAGGTACCGGTGTCGGCCATGGTCTGAGCGCCCTCGCCATGAGTCATGTACTCAACGAGCTTGTAGGCAGCGGCCTGGTTCTTGGACTGCGAGGTGACGGCAAGTGCGGAGCCACCGTCTTCGGCGGAGACTTCCTTGCCGTCCTCCCACTGCGGCAGCTGGGCGACGCGCCAGTTGCCGGCCTGATCGGGGGCGCCGGTCATGAGGTTGATCGGCATCCAAGCGCCGATGGTCAGGGAGGCGAGGGTGCCATCGTTGAGCTCGCGGTTCCAATCATCGGACCAGTTCGGGGTCTTGGTGTCCACGAGGTCTTCGTCGATGAGCTTCTGGACGAATTGGATATAGCGCTGCATGCCCTCGTCCTTGGTCATGTTGATAGTGATGTTCTCGCCATCGACCTTCCACGGCTGGGCGCCGGCCTGCCAGATCTGGGCGGTGAAGGGCTGGTAGTCGTTGGACGTGCCGGCAAGGTTGGTGATGTAGGAGCCGATGGCGCGAATCTTCTTGGCGGCCTCGTAGTAGTCGTCCCAAGTCTTGATGGACTCGCCGTCCACACCGGCCTTGTCGAACACTGCCTTGTTGTAGAAGAACATTTCAGGGCCGGAATCAATCGGCAGAGCGTACGGCTTGTTGTTGTACTGGAGCTTGTTCCACGGGCCGGCGGCGAAGTCGTCGGCGAGCTTGTCGGCACCGAACCGGCTCAGATCCACGAGGCCATCGGTGACGGCGAACTGGGTGACGGTCGGATCTTCGAGCATCACGACATCCGGGGCGCCATTGCCGGCGGCGATGGCGTTGGAGAGCGCGGTGGAGGTCTTCTCGGCGGTGCCGGTGTTGTTGAACTTGACGGTGATGCCGGGGTTGGCCTTCTCGAAGTCAGCGAGGATTTCCTTCATCGAGTTGCCGGAATCCCAGCCCCAGAACACGAGTTCGGCCTTGTCGGCGTCACCCTTGTTGACGCTGTTGTCGTTGCTGCTGCCGCAGGCGGCGAGACCGACGAGCGTGGCCACGGCTGCCGTTGCCGCGATGACCTTCTTGGTGTTGCGCATGTTATCTCCTCCTGGACCATTGGAGTTGGCTTGCGGGTGGTTGGCTTTCTTCCGACTGGCTTCCGGTTTTCGTCCGGTTACTTCTCGGTTATCTTCCGGCTGTCTTTGGCTGCCTTCCGATTGCCAAAAACGAATCGACTGCTGCGTTGGATTTCAATTCGTTTGGCCGCTTGCGAAGTCTCCTCTGGCCACCTTTCCTTGGGGTGTTTTCTTTGGTACACCCGTGTACCAATACCTAAGATGATACACCTGTGTACCAATTTGTCAAAATCACCCAACACGCCTGTTTTTTCACCTTTTCCACGCTTTCCACGTGAGCAAATCTCCAGTCGAACAGCGACTTGTCTCAGAGGCTTTTCATCCCCTCCCCCAACGTGAGTAGGTCCCGACTCTCAGCACACCACCAAATAACGCGTAGCATGCTCGTGAGTCTCCAACACCACACACCACGGCGCGATTCCACCACTCAGCCGCCTCACTAATGCCCACATTTGTAGATATTCAACGCCATATGACAAGAATCTGACCAGTATGAACAGGCACCCCCATAGCTGTATTGAGAGGAAGAGCACATGGCGGGCCTGTTTCAAGCTGCTTCCAAGCAGCGCAATCCCTTGGGAACAACCATACGTACTCACGGATCAGGCAAATATACGTTCGGTCTGGCCTTAAGCGCCGGCCAATATCCGCGGTCTGCCTGCCTTTCCCTATCAGCTCCTCGCGGTATGCGGCATCTTCCTGACCAATGTCATCAACTACATCATCGGCACCGAACAGGCATGCCTTCGCACTGACGACATCCATGCATCGGTCAAACTCGAAACCGAAATGTCGCATGAATTTCACGACCTGTTCCGCCCGGGGCTGCGGAAGGCGCTCGCCATCGGCGCTTTGATCAAGGCGTGAATGCTGCGTTGCGTTACTGCATTGCCATGTTGCCATGTTGCCGCGTTATTGCATCGCTACGTCGCCACGTTGCCACATCACATTGCATTGCCGCATTGCTGCGTTGCCACATCACATATCGCAACACAAACGCAGCAACTCAATGACAACCGGAGATAGCATCGCCGCCACCCGCGAGGAACCGCAATGCAACGCGGTAACGTAACGCAATGCGATGTGATTCCCGCGTAGTTACAGGCAGTTACAGATTGAGTACCGCATCAGCAATGCGCATGGCGGATTCGCGGTGGGAGACCAGCACCACAGCCGCGCCGCACTCCTTGTCTGCATGCTGCTCACCCACGGCCATAGCGTGAATGGAACGTAGAATAATAGCCTCGTTCAAAGCATCCAAACGGCTGGTCGGCTCGTCGAAAAGCACCAGATCAGCATTGCGCAGGAACACACGAGCCAAACCGATACGCTGGCGTTCACCTTCGGATAGACGGTCGCCCAGCTCGCCTACCTGAGTATCAAGGCCATCGGGCAAGGAATCGATGAGGTCAAGCACGGAGGCCTTGGCGAGAGCCTGACGCAAACGAGCGTCGAGACCGTCAGATGCTGCCACCTGAACGGCATCGCCCTCTGCCGATTGCGCCGCCAACCGCTGCTGTCGGGAATCAACGGTCTTGGCACCCACTTCCCCATTGCCTGCAACATTTGCAGCTTCAACCTTGGACTCAGGCAAAGCAATCAGCAGATTGTCTCGGATAGAGCCATCAAACAGGTGGGTTTCCTGGCTCATCATGGCCTGAATACGTCGGCGAGCATGCACATCGACCTCGGGCAGCGGCGTGCCGGACAACGTCACCTGACCGCGCTGCGGATCCCAGTAGCGCAGCAGCAGCTTGAGCATGGTGGACTTGCCCCGGCCGGACGGCCCCTGGATACCCAGCACGCCATGCTGCGGCACGTCAAGCGAAAAGTCGGACAAGACTTCGCGCTCCCCCGCATATGCAAAGGTGACGTCATCAAGACGCATGCCCATATACTCCTGCGGCACAACAGTGCCATTCTCGGTCACAGCGGGCACCTCGTCCATCAGTCCGAACAGTCGGCTAGCGGACGCGAAGGTCTGAGTCAGGTTAGCGGGCAAGGCGGCGAGCGCCAAAGTCGGTCCGAACGAGCCGGCGAACAGCACGAAAGCGGCAATCAGAGCCGGAATGCTCTGCGGGTTCGCGCCGGCACAGGCAATAGCCACGGCGGCCGAAGCCGCTGCGAGCACAGCCACCAAGAGTCCGCTGATTCCGGTGAAACGGCCGTTGACCTTGCTGAGCTTGGCGTGATCCTTCCACAACGCATGGGTACGGTCCTCGATGGCCTGCGCACGCTCCTCGCCGCGGCCAAATCGGATGATTTCGTCCAGGCCGCGCATGTCATCGAGCATCACATTGTCGAGTTCTCCGGCAGCGCCACGGATGGCAGGGCCAAGGTTACGTACGCCGGTGGCAAAGAATCGCGGCACAAGGATGCCGATAACCAGGTGGGCAGCAATCAACGCCAGCGCCATCCATGGGCTTAGGGTGGCGGCCACAATCGTGTAGATGATGGTGGAGGTTACCGCGATGGCCACCGGACTGATGGTGTGGGCAAAGAAGATCTCAAGCAGTTCCACATCGGTGGTCAACATGGCGATAAGGTTGCCCTTACCTTTGCCCGCGAGCTTGGCCGGCGCCAGTCTGCGCAACGCGGCGAACGCCTTGGAACGGAAGAGTGCGAGCAGATGGAATGCCACATTGTGGTTCAGATATTGTTCGACGTATCGGGTGATACCACGCAGAAGAGCGCAGATAATCATCATGATGACGACGGGCGCAACACCCATGCCCCACACCGGATTACCGGTAAGTGCAAATGCCGCGATAATGCCGAACACAGGCAGGAAGGTGGACGAAAGATGGCCGATGGTGCCGGCGGTGGAGGCCACTGCCATCAGTCCTGCCATCGGTCGGGCTTCCTTAAGCAGTCGCCTGAGCACTTGGAATGTGCTCATTTTGGAAGACGAATCGCTATTTGCAGCACCAGCCGGAGTCTCAGCCGAGGCCTGCTCACTCCCGCCAACGGAAGCCGTCGGCAAAGCTGACTGCAGGTGGTCAACCGTCATACCCGCCTCTGCGCTTACACGCGCTGCGCCACCCTCAGTCCGACTGTCGTCGGACAGATCCTGCTTGCGGGAACCAACCTGCAGCACACGCCGAGCATGGCCTTCTCCGAAGTTCTCAATATCTGCCTGCGTGGCAAACAGCTTGGCGTAGACGCCGTCCGCCGTCATCAGCTCGGTATGGGCGCCACTCTCAACCGACTTGCCGTGTTCGAGCACCACCACTTGGTCAGCGTGTTCGGCGTTGGCCATGCGATGGGTGATCATAATAACCGTCTTGCCGCGGGATTGTGCCAATTCGCGAATTGTATCCAAGATCAGCTCTTCGGATTCCACGTCAACGCTGCTGGTCGCCTCATCGAACACAAATACCGGCGAATCATGCAGGAGCGCGCGGGCGATGGCGATGCGCTGGCGCTGGCCGCCGGACAGGTTGGCGGCATCGGACTCAATCGGCATGTCCAGTCCGTTCGGCTGTGCGTGCACGAAGGCGGCAATGCGCGCCTGCTCGAGCGCGGACCACAGACGGGAGTCCACGGAATCCGGCGAATCAGGAATCTCGTCATCGGGCAAGGCCATCAGAAGATTCTCGCGCAATGTGCCCGCAAACAGATGGCTGCTGGCACCAATCACAGTGACGGCTCCAGCCAGTGTTTCGCCTGACAAATCGGATACCTCGACGCCGTTCAGCGTGAGCGAACCTCGGTAATCGGCCAGTGTACCGGCAAGCAGCGAGGCAGCCGTGGACTTGCCGGAACCGGAGATGCCAACAATGGCGGTGAACTGACCGGGCTGTGCGGCGAAGGTGATGTTGGTGAGCGCAGGAGCGACGGCGGAATTGGGGCTGGTTTCACCCTGCTTATCGGCCTTTGCGGATGCGGACTTGGAGTCGCCGTGCCCGGCATCATCATAGGAATAGCCGACGTGGTCGAAGCGGACCGTCAGACCGTCGTCAGCGGAATCGGAATCGTTGGCCGGCAGGGTCGCCGTGCCATGCTCGGGCTCCGGGGTGTCCAGCAGAGCGAAGATGCGCTTGGTGGAGGTCATGCCGTTCATCGCCACGTGGAAGAACGAGCCAAGCTGACGCATGGGAATAAAGAATTCGGCGGACAGCAGCACAATGAACAGCAGACCGGTAAGAGACAGCGGGTAGCCCACCCCGAACGGGATGAGATAGTGCAGGCCGTATGCCGCGTAGGCAAGCACACCAGGCAGATGTGAGGCCAGTGCGATTGGCGACCAGCCGGACGCACCATTGGCAAAAGCATCGCCAATATGCGCGTATTGCCATAACGCCACACCGATGCCGGCCGCAGCACCGCCGTAGGCCACTATGTCCATGGCGGTCAGCGAACGCAACTGAATCTGCAACACCCGCATGGTCATCACGCGGAAGCCTTCGGCTTTCTTGTCCATCTCGATGGCGGCGCGCTCGTCGGCGTCGAAGTTTTTCAGGGTCTCAAGGCCTTGGAGATTGTCGAGGAACGCGGCGCCCATATCGGTGTAGCGCACCCAGTACTTTTTGAAGGCGCGGGCGGCGGTCATGGAGACGATGCCGGTCACGATGATGATGAGCGGCGCGCAGACCAGCATGACGGCAGCAGCGGGCACGTTAATCGGCGCAATGGCCACGAACAAGGTGATTGGCGCAAGAATCGCATAGAAGAGCTGCGGCAGGAACAGTTCAAAGAAGCTTTGAATCTGTTCAACACCTTCGCCGGCGGATTGCACCACATCCGAGGTCTTGATGCGGGTTTTGTAGGACGGGCCGAGTGCCACCATTTTGCGGTACAGCTTGGATCGCAAAGCCAGTTTGACTCGTTCGGCGGCTTCGGTGCCGAGACGGGTGGCATGCGTGGTGGCCGTGTAACGGACCGCTATACAGACCAGCGCAAGCAGCACGTAAATCATGACGTCGCCAGCCATGGGCAGCACATCCGCGCCGTGCTGATCAGACAACGGCACGGGGCAGGCCACGCCTTGCGAAGTGCCGCCGCATTGGAGCAGCGGCGGTGCCACAGCGGTCAGCAAGCTGTTCAGCAGCATTACCAGCGACAGCATAAAACCAATGTTGGCAAACAGACCTACCCACATCAGGGCCACTTTGCCGGCTATGAGTTTTTTCAAGCCGGGCGCCAATTGGAACAGTCGTTTGTCGAACATGGTTCGTTTCCCCTCGCCGTGTTGACTGCCGCGTTATTGCAGTAGGTCTCGTCATACGTCCAGTCGCGTGTACCACCGATCGCATACCCATACATACCGGTGGGGCACATTGCGCGCAATCCTATTACCCTAGGCAAAAGCGCATATACACGCCAGACCTTCGACTGAGACAACCGTCACACCAAATTTCCGTTCCCGAATACGAATCCGCATAATGCGGAGCACTCTTTTCCTGAAAATAGAATTTGCGTATTTGCCCGGCATCGCACGGTCGCGGCCACGTCCACACCCACAGCCACGCCCCGGCCACAGTCGAGGTCGCAACCACAGCCATAAATCCCGTTTTCACAGTTACAAGGCACCGATTCCACTGCTCAATGGCCTATCTCCGTTTCAAGGGGCGGATTTCGGTGTCTCCGGAGGTCTATCTCCGTTTCAAGGGGCTGCTTATCCATGAAACCGCAAGTAGTAACGGCTTTACACCAACGTCATTCCACCATTTTGGGTCAGTTTCTACTTGGGCATCAGCCCCTTGAAGCGGAGATAGACCTCCGGCAAAGGCCAAATCCGCCCCTTGAAACGGAAGTAGGCACCCCCACGAAGCGAAACCGGCCCGTGTGACTGCGCCAACGCCCTCTGGCGGCGGTTGCTCTTCACCTATTCCATGCAAAAGAGGCATGAAAAAGCCGTCTGCGCGCAACTTTCCGAAGAAAATTACGCTACAAACGGCTATTCACACAGAGCAAGCAAGCAGCTGGGAATCAGTGCTGCTTCTGCGCGTTGGCCAGCGCTTTGGCTGCGGCCTTGGTGGCGATGGCACGCTCCTTGGCACGGGCGAGCGCGGGCCAGCTCGGCCTCGGCGGCCTTGATGTCGGACTCGGCCTGCTTGAGGTCGGCGGTGGCACGCACCACTTCGAGCTGGGCGTTGGACTGCTTCTCGTCCTTCGGCTTCCACAGCTCGGCGATCTCTTCCAGCGTCTTGTCCTTGGTCTCAGGCACGAAGGTGACCACACCAAGGAAGCAGATCAGGTTGGTGCAGGCAACACGAGGAAGGTGCCCATACCGCCAATGGAGCTGATCAGCATCGGGGCGAACTGGCCGATGGCCCAGTTGGTGCCCCACAGGAACACGGTGCAGATACCGGTGGCGCGGCCACGCAGGTAGGTCGGGAAGAGCTCCGGGATCATAATCCACGGAATCGGGCCCATCGAGAAGGCGAAGCAAGAGGTGAAGCATCACGAAGATGAGCATGCGCAGCTGGTAGTTGTTCGCATAGGAGAAGGAGATACCGAGGGCGAACAGCACCATGAGGCCGGAGCCGACCGCCATAAGCTTCTTACGGCAGGCGGTATCAATCAGGTACATGCCCACCACGGTGAACACGAGCTCGATGCCGCCCCCAGCCCGTACGGACCCCTAAATGGGACTTTGTGGCAAATCGTTGTCAAACCGTTATCTTTCATACAAATTGCGCCAAGCCACTTACACAATTGATGCACTGTGTTACTCGCACAGCGCCAGGCAACTGGTATGCACCCGCCACCGGCATGAAAAACTATGAGAGACCATCTCATTCGCACGGCGCCAGGCGACTGGCAATACATCCACGGTTCTGGACAACCGATGACGGACAGTGACAGCGCACTTCTGCAGTCGCCCTTGTAGACAACCGACAAAAGCATCCGCGCAACTTTTTCAGTGCGCACAACGCGCCGTATCTTACGCAAGCGTAACCTGTGTTATCAGAATGGCTCGAATTGACAACCCGCCATCATGTTTGTAAGGAATAACGGCCGTATGCTTACCGAATACACCACGCCCGGCGAATCCATCGAGATCCGCGATGACCAAACCATCTATTCACTGCTCACCGACCGACTGGCCCGCACCGGTGCCGACACGGTAATCGCAGCCAAGAAAATCGGTCCGGGGCGTTGGCAGAACGTCACCACCGGCGAATTCCACGAGCGTGTGGTCTCTGCCGCCAAGGGTCTCATCGCTTTGGGCATCACCAAAGGCGACGCGGTCACTATCTTCTCCTCCACCCGCCTTGAATGGGGCATCCTCGACTTCGCGCTGGCTGCAGTGGGCGCGGTGAGCGTGCCGATTTACGACACTGACTCCGCCCCGCAAGCCCAGCGCATCATGAACGATTCCGCGGTCAAGCTGGCCTTTGCCGACAACCGCGAACGCTATGACCGGCTCGATTCGGTCAAGGACCACTGCCCCACGTTGAAGCAGATTCTTATGATTGACGGCAACGCACTGGGTGCTTTGGAAGGCCTTGGCGTGGCTGTCTCCGACGAAGAGCTGGACGAGCACGTGGCCACCGTACGCACCAATGACCTGGCCACAATCGTGTATACCTCTGGCTCCACCGGCAACCCGAAGGGTGCGGAGCTGACCCACAAGAACTTCGTGTCCATTACCATCGCCGCCTCGCAGGCGCTGCATGAGGTAGTTCTCGACGATCACCCGCGATTGCTGCTCTTCCTGCCGTTGGCCCACTGCTTCGCGCGATTCATCCAGTACGCCTCCATCGCCTCCGACGACGGCGTGGTCGGCTACCTGCCGGACACCAAGTCGCTGCTGCCGGATCTGCGTTCCTTTGAGCCGACCTACCTGCTGGGTGTGCCGCGTGTGTTCGAGAAGGTGTACAACGCCGCCTCGCACAAGGCCGGCGCCGGCTGGAAGGGTCGCCTGTTCTTGAAGGCCGCCGAGGCAGCGCGTGTCTGGAGCCGCAAGGAGCAGGCGGGCGAGCAGCATACGTTTGCCGAGATCGCCGAGCGCGCCAAGTACGAGACGCTCGTCTACCGCACGGTTCGTGGCGCTCTGGGCCCGAAGATCAAGTACGTGGCTTGCGGCGGAGCGCCGCTGTCGCTTGATCTGGCGCATTTCTACAACGGCATCGGACTGCCGATGATCCAGGGCTACGGCATGACCGAAACCGCCGCCCCGTTCGCCGCCACACGCGTGACCGACAATGTGATCGGCACGGTGGGCCAGCCCGCTCCCGGCTCCTCGATTCGTATTTCCGATGAGGGCGAGCTGCAGGTCAAGGGCCCGAACGTGTTCCGCGGCTACCATAATCTGCCCGAGAAAACGGCCGAGGCGTTCACCGCCGACGGCTGGCTCAGGACCGGCGATTTGGCCGAGATTGATGACGAGGGCCGCATCATCATCACCGGCCGTATCAAGGACATTATTATTACCGCCGGCGGCAAGAACGTCTCCCCCATCCCCCTGGAGGAGGAGATCGCCAAGTGCCCGATCGTGGAGCATTGCGTGGTGGTGGGCGACCAGCGCCCGTTCATCGGCGCGCTGGTGACGCTCGACCCGGAGTCGCTGGCCATCTGGCTGCCCGCACACGGACTGTCCACGGAGACGCCGGTTGACCGTCTGGCCATGAACGCCGCAGTGCGCGAAGAGATCCAGCAGTACGTGGATAAAGCGAATGCGACGGTTTCGCGCGCCGAGTCCGTGCGCAAGTTCGCCGTGCTGGATACGCAATTCACGCAGGAGAACAAGTGCCTGACGCCGTCCCTCAAAGTGGTGCGCCCGGCTGTCAACCGCGTGTTCGCCGATGCGATCGACAGCGAAATCTATAACGGCAAGCGGTGAGCCACCGTTCCCTAATCTGCCTAATCTGACCAATCTGATAATGGAAGAGGCCCCGCGCCGGTCCTCTTCCATTTTTGTAGGCAAGCACTTACCGATACCGCCACGTGGCACCAACGCCCATCTCGGAAGTGATTTCACAGCCTCCATCAACGTCACCATCTGGACTTACCTGCTCAAGTTGCCATTGGTTTGACGGTTAACATCAATTCGATACAGTGGCGGCAATATTTATCGAGACGAAGGAATGCTGCGTTATGGCCACTGAACGTCCGCTTGTTGCGGGCCATGGTTCTGCATGAGGACATCCGGGAACTTCGGGTACTTCTTCAGGGTCTCGATGACGCCCTCACCGATGGCCTCGGAGCCGACGAGGCGGAACGGGCCAACCGGCACGCCCCCCCAGCGAAGCAAAACCACCAGCAACCGGGAAATAAGCCCCGCTGAACGGCACTCAGCACAGCAAAATAGCGGTTTGACCGAGAGAATGCCCCAAAAAAGCTAATCCGCTGTTCTACCGCCGCGGGGCGGGACCGAGGGAACGACGGGCACACATCTCAGCGGGAATCAACCCCACGCCATGCTGCTGGGACAGGAACGTCGGTTCCGTCCCCTCCCCCAACAGTCGCAGCGTCTCACGCATGGCGGCCACGCCGAGCCCCTCGGAATCAGGGTGCACGGTAGTCAGCGGCGGATACAGGTTATCCATACCGGCCATGTCATCGAAGCCAACCACGCTGATATCCTGCGGAATCCGAAGGCTATGCTCATGCAGCGAGCGCACAACGCCAACGGCCTGATTGTCGTTCGCGGCAACAACTGCGGTGGGCAGCGGCACACCAGTGCGACCATACTCGTCCAACAAATGATTCATATGCGCATATGCCTCATCGGCATCCCAAGTGTGACAGCGCACGATCTGCGAGTCAATAGATCGGGCCGCGGCCAGCTTGCGCCAAGCGTCAAGGCGAGTATGGGCGTCACGCCACTCGTTCGGGCCAGCGAAGTACAGGGCGGACTTATGGCCGTACTCCCCCAGCAGACTCACCACCTTGGCCATCGCTCCCCACTGATCGATGCCGACCATCGCCGTACGGCGTTTGTTTGCAGTGGAAATCAGGCTCATCCCCTCGCGCACGGTCATCTGGCCGTGGGTGGAGGTCACAATCACACGCGGCTGGTTGACGCGCGCACGGCAGGCGGCAGCGAACATCACATCAGTCGGGGTCAGGAAAATGAAGGCGTCAACGTTCTGCTCATTGAAGGTGTCGCACAGATTGTCGAAGTCGGACTGTGTGCACAGAGCCTCATGCACCATCATCACGCTCATGAACAGTCCATGTTCGCGGGCGATAGATTCGATGGAGGTAATGGCGGAAATCGGACCAAAGAACTTCAGGCCGCCAGCGATCAAACCGATAGTACGTGAACGGCGGGAGGCCAAGGCACGAGCGGAATTGGAGGGACGATATCCAAGCTCGTCAATGGCGGCCTGCACACGGGCACGCGTGGCATCAGACACATCCGGCGAATCGTTGATCACACGGGATACGGTCTGGTGACTGACCCCGGCGAGTTTGGCCACCTCGAACATGGATGGGCGCTTGTTTGGTTTGCGGCTGGTCACCATACTGCCTGAGCCTCCCCGCTGGCGGCCGAATTCCGTGCCCGGCCGTGCTGCACCTTATTAATTATTGACTTTAGCGCGCCTGAGGCGATTTCGCGTGAGCGCTCACATTGTCGTGTCGCGAATCGGTCTGGAGCCACTGCGCTGCATGGCAATCCGCAACATCAGGTCAAATGCCAGGAAGTGCGATGCAGTGGAGTCGGTCCATACTCGGCGATGGCCGCACGATGAGCCGCGGAACCGTAGCCCTTGTTGTGATCCCACTCATAGGCGGCATAGCGCGGATTGCCCTGCGCGATGGAGACCATCAGCCGGTCACGGGTGACTTTTGCGATAACCGCAGCAGTCGCCACGGTGGCACAATGCTGGTCGCCCTTGACTTTGGTGGTCACGTCGGCCGGGATCGGCACATCCGGAGCGTCAAAGGTGTTGAGGGCCTTGGTGATGTAATCGCTGGGGCCATCGAGAATGGCGCCGATGGTGATGGGCCGTCGGCTCGGCAAAGGCTTCCCCTCAGTCGCCGTAAGGCAGCTCCCCTCCCGAGGGGAGCCAAATTCGCTTCCCACACCAAGGTCACGCTCGACCTGATTGAGGGCACGCAAAGCGGCCACGCCGAGCGCATAGGTAATGCCCCACTCATCGATTTCGGCATTGCTGGCCTGGCCGACGGCATAGGCAGCGCACCAACTGCACAACTCATCGAAAATGGCTTCACGCCGGTGCTCGGTCAACATTTTGGAATCGGCCACACCGGCAGGTACGGACAGATATGGAGCGGGATCCGGGGTGATCACGCCTGCATCGGTGCCATTGTCACCGGACACACGCGAAGAGGCGGCAGAACCAGCAGCCTGAGCCAATTCGCCATCGGCATCCGGTTTCAAATCACGAGCCCAAATGGCAGCGCACCCGACCATGACCGGGCCGGCCAACGCGCCGCGGCCAACTTCGTCAAAGCCAACAATAAGGTCATAGCCTTGGGAGGCAAGGCTTCGTTCAAGATCAAGCGTTGGGGTAATCATCATTTCGCCTCACAGGCAAGGCGCCGCTCAGGACGCGGAGCCGGACGACGCGTCGGGAACGTCCTTGAACACATCATGGTGAGATGCCAGAAGCCCGATATGGTTAATCGGCCAGTAAATCGCCAGGCCTGTGCCCACCACGTCATCAATGGGAACCAAGCCATGGTCATTATCGTTCTGATGGTAACGGGAATCGGCTGAATTGGAGCGGTTGTCGCCCATAACAAACACATGCCCTTCCGTGACGGTCACGGAAAACGGGAAGGCGCTGGGCTCTACTCCCGGGCGAATGTACGATGATTCGTCAATCTCCACACCATTGATGGTGATTGGCTGGCCGGCCCCTTTGCACTCGACCACATCGCCGGGCATGCCAATCAGTCGTTTGATCAGGAATCCGCCACCGATGGCGTTGCTTTGCTCCTCATTCAGCCAGTTGTTGGGATCCTTGAACACCACCACATCACCGCGCTGCAGATTGAAGATTTTGCTGGTCATCACACGATCGCCGGGTACAAAAGTATCCATCATCGAGCGAGAAGGAATCTCATAGAAGCCGACGAGGAAGATGCGCACCAACAGCACGATGAGGATGGGCGTGCCACACCAAATCGCGAAATCACGCAGCGTGAATCGATCGTCACCCGTTCGCGCCGCCGCAGAATCGGCATGCTTGGCCCGCGAACTGCGAGAAGAGCGGATGGGCGCGGGAGGAACCGGAGACAACGCGACACCGTGGTCCGCCACCTGGAAGGTCCGCGAGTCACGAGCATCATCGTCCAATGGAGGCTGGTAAGCACCGGAATCAGCCGGATCGTCGCCGGAAAAATCGTATGCAGCGGAGCGGGTGGCAAGAGGCTCATCAGTCGCGGATTCCGCAGTGCTCGACCCATTCCAGATTTCCAGAGTGTCAAGGGCCGGGGATTCACCGTTGTCCTGATCGTCCTGCATGGTGTCTCCTTGCGATTCATAATGCCAGGCATGGTCGTGTTGCCGGCGCGCGTCCATCATACGCGAGCAAAACGAAAACAGCCCGGAACCCGAACGGTTCCGAGCTGAATTTCACGGTTTATTTGCGTGAACCGAATATCGGCTGCGCGATCAAACCTGTGTGACGACTCACTTGGCGGAGTTGTCGCGGCGCTCGACGATACGAGCGGCCTTACCGCGCAGAGCGCGCAGGTAGTACAGCTTGGCGCGACGAACGCGGCCACGACGCACGAGCTTGATGGAGTCGATGGACGGGGAGTGCAGCGGGAAGCGACGCTCCACACCAGTGCCAAAGCTGATCTTGCGGACGATGAAGGTCTCGCGAACACCAGCACCCTTACGAGCGATCACCACACCGGTGAAGGTCTGGATACGGGAGTTGTTGCCTTCCTGAATCTTCACGTTCACGTCGACGGTGTCGCCGGGACGGAAAGCCGGGATTTCCTCAGCCGGCTTGAGGTGCTTGGCGTCAAAAGCCTCAACAGCGTTAACCATTGTTGTTCCTTCAGTGCTGCCGCATATCAGCCCCAGGTTGGGGCCATCCGTCGTGCTCATGCCGCTCGCCTTTGGCAGCTGCATGGCTGGTGGCCTGTTCTTGTTATCCTTCGGGTTTGCCCTCGGGAAGCCTGTCAATCCGCCGAAAGTCGGGCTTCTCAGCCGTTCGGACTGGACTCGTGGAGACGCGGGCTTATGCGGCGGCCCGTTTCTCGACACAGCAATCGTCAATTGTACGGATTATTGCGGACAGAACGGCTGCCGGATGGCATTCCAACGCCAAGGCACTGCGACGTAGTTGACAGGCTTGCGGTCGGGCATTATCTTGGGAGCGTCGGTAGGCGAGGCTACCGCAGGGATATGGGTTGCTGCCGCTAACAGTGGAGACACTGCACGCTGGTCAACAGTTCTTGTCGGATCAAGGCATGAACTAATGCAATTCCACCGCCCTGCGATGCTGAAGCTTGAACGATGGCTCGAATCGGCGGATTCGAATACTTTCCGCCCCTCCTGCTGGTCGCAAGGATACCGACGACGGTATGGTTTTGCGCCGCGAGCGCACGACGGCAAGGAGGTGAGAGTCCGATGGACGGTGATTATTCCAGTAGTTCCGCCGCTGGCAACAGTCATAGTTGTTGCGGTGATGATGTCTTGTCTCGTTATTCCGTTATCCGTCAAGTCGGGCTCCTGCCCGTATCGCTCCTTGGCTCCCCTCGCTGAGATGGACCAAGGACGCCCACCCCGGATAACCCTTGCATAATTTGTCTTTCCTATGCATAGGGAGGTCTTCCATGACCATGTTTTCGTTCAACCATGCCGCCATGCGCCCAAGCTCGCCGGCACGAAACCCCTCCACTTCCTCGGCCGACCGTCAACCGTTCGCCGTGCGTCTTGCCGCCGACGCGCTGGTCATCGCCGGCATTTTGGCACTGTTCGGCTTGATCGCCTGGATTCTGCCGGCCATCGGCGAGCCCATCGGCCCGAAAGGCGTGCCGTCATCGGTGAGTACGAATCTTGCCGACCTGCCGTATTACGCGCTGCGTTCAGTATTCCGTATGTTCGTGGCGCTGTTCTTCTCATTGGTGTTCACGTTTGTGTACGGCACGGCGGCCGCGCGCTGTCGCAGGCTCAGCCGCGTGCTGATTCCGCTGCTGGATATCCTGCAGTCAGTGCCGATTCTGGGCTTTCTTTCCGCCACCATCACTATTTGGATGGTGCTGTTCCCCGGTTCGATGCTAGGTGTGGAAGCCGCGTCGATTTTCGCCATCTTCACCAGTCAGGCATGGAATATGACGTTCTCGTTCACCCGGTCCCTGACCAGCGAGCCGCGCGAACTCGATGAGGCAGCCCGCTCCCTGAGGCTTACCCGCTGGCAGCGATTCTGGACGTTGGACGTGCCAAACGCAATGATTCCGCTGCTCTGGAACTGCATGATGAGCGTGGGCGGGGGCTGGTTCTTCCTGACCGCGTCCGAGATGATTTCAGTCAACAATCACACGTATGCATTGCCCGGTATCGGCAGTTTTGTGGCGCAGGCGGCGGCCGAGGAGAACCTCGCGGCAATCTGCTGGGCCATCGTGACGATGGGGGCAGTCGTGCTGCTGATTGACGCGCTGCTCTGGAAACCGCTGACCGCGTGGGCCGAGAAATTCCGCATTACACAAAGCGAGTCCGCAGTACACAAGACCAGTGCGGTGCTGACCATAATCCGCCAGTCTCATATCGACGAGATGCTTGGCCGCCTCTTTCAGCCGGTCGGCGAGCTGTTCGACACGCTGGCCCGGCCGCTGGGCCGCACCGGAGGACGCTGGTCCGTTGAGACAAAGTCCGCCCGAAGCCGCGTACTTGACGTGCTCTTTATGGTGGTCGTCGTGGCGGCAAGCGCGTTCGGGGTAATCGAGCTCATGCTGGTGATTCACCGCGATGCGGGCTTTGACGAGTTGGGACATGCGCTCGCACTCGGCATGCTGACCTTCCTGCGAGTGGCGCTGCTCACCATTGTTTGTTCGGTGATATGGGTGCCTGTTGGGGCTTTAATCGGCATGAATCCACGGGTCTCGCGGTTCATGCAGCCGATTGTGCAGGTACTGGCCAGCTTCCCCTCGAACTTCACGTTCCCGTTCGTGACGCTCTGGTTTGTGGCGTGCAGCGTGAATATCAATTGGGGCAGCATCCTGCTGATGGCGCTAGGCACACAGTGGTACATCCTGTTCAATGTGATCGCCGGAGCCAGCCAGATTCCCGATGATTTGCGTGAAATGGCACACAGCTTCCAGCTGGGGCGTTGGCAGCGATGGCGCGAGCTGATTCTTCCGGCAGTGTTCGGGTCGTGGGTCACGGGCGGTATCACGGCGGCCGGCGGCGCATGGAATGCGTCAATCGTTTCGGAAATCGTCAGCTACGGGCAGCACACGTTGACCGCTTCCGGGCTGGGCGCTTACATTGCCGAGGCCACGGAGAACGGCGACACCGTGCGCACCATCATCGGCGTGGCTGTGATGAGCGTGTTTGTCGTGGCAGTCAACCGCCTGTTCTGGAATCCGCTGCAGCGACTGGCTGAACATCGATTCGCACTGAATTAATGACGTTATATGGAGCCCCCTCAGTCGCCTTTGGCGACAGCCCCCCTCAGGGAGGGTAGCTGAAGGCGAAGCGGGCTGAGCCCCCCAAAAAAAATTAAGGACTTAAGGAGAACACTATGACCATCGCAAAAGAAACCATTCGTTCGCTGCGGGCGGTGACCCCGCAAAGCACCATCATCGAAGCACGGCACATCAGCCAGCGCTTCACTGCGGACAACAGCACCGAGCTCACCGTGCTGCACGACATCTCATTCAACCTCTACGAGGGCGAGATCGTTGCGATTCTGGGCCGTTCGGGCGCTGGCAAGTCCACATTCTTGCGTGCACTGGCCGGACTGGTCAAGCCCACCAGCGGCACGGTCAAGTATCGCGGTGAGACTTTGACCGGGCCGAATCCCGGCATCGCGCTCGTATTCCAAACCTTCGCACTGATGCCGTGGCTCACGGTGCAAGACAATGTGGAGTTGGGTCTCAAGGCACGCGGCATGCCGAAGGCGAAGCGCACCAAACTGGCGCTGGATGCCATTGACATGATTGGCCTGGATGGTTTTGAATCGGCATATCCCAAGGAATTGTCCGGTGGCATGCGGCAGCGCGTGGGCATCGCGCGCGCATTGGTGTTGCAGCCGGATGCACTGTTTATGGATGAGCCGTTCTCCGCACTGGATGTGCTGACTGCCGAGAATCTTCGTCAGGAAGTGCTCAAGCTGTGGTCGAGTGAACAGCGCAGCATCAAATCGGTGCTGATGGTTACGCACAACATTGAAGAGGCCGTGGAGATGGCCGACCGTGTGGTGGTGCTGGGCTCGCATCCGGGGCATCTGATCGCCAATGTTCGGGTCGATTTGCCGCGCCCGCGCGACCGTCACAGCGCGGCATTCGAGGCGATGGTGGACAAGCTGTATGCGATTTTGACCGGGCAGGCCACACAGCCCACGCAGCCCGCGCACAAGGCCGAGGCTCCCGAACTATCGGCATCGAGTGCGAACGTGCCGGCCATGGATGAGACCAACCTGCAGACGGCTGAACCCCTAGACAAGATCAAGGGCCGGCCGTTGCCGAACGCCACACCGGGCGGACTGGCGGGCTTGCTGGATGTGGTTGCCGAACATCCGGACGGCATCGACTTGGCTGATCTGGCATCGGATCTCTCGTTCGAGGTCGATGACCTGTTCCCGCTGGTGGATGCCGGCACGCTGCTGCATGTAATCGTCGTGCGCGACGGCCATGTGCAAATCACCGAGGCTGGCGACGCTTGGCATCAGGCGGATATTCTGCGCGCCAAGCAGGTGTTCGCCTCGCTGGCAATGGAGCATGTGCCGCTGGTACGCAATATCGAACATGCGTTGCGGCACGCCTCGGGCGGTCATCTGCGTGGCGAACTCATGCTGGATCTGCTGCACGCGCGGTATTCCGACGAGGACGCACACCAGCAGTTCGCCATCGCCGTGGAGTGGGGCCGTTACGGCGAATTGTTCGATTACGATGCCGACGACGACCTGCTGACGCTGGATGAGGCGAATAAGGGTGCCTGAGCGTTGCTTCCCGCACCAAGGCATTCGCCCATCATTTCCGATACCGGACGCGATAAAGGCGACCGAGCACACTGGCGATGCGGGCGATGCGATAACCGACCTACATAGTGCCTTTATACCTGCAACCTATTTCGAGAGCTCCATTTATGAATTTGTCTGCAGGTAAAAGGTGCCGTTTTATAAGCTTATTTCGAGCTTATAACCTTCTCACTTATATTTTTACAGGTATGTGCAGGTATAACGGGTCTATTTACGACCCATATTTGCAGGTATAAAGACACCATTAAGACGATTGCAGGTATTTGGTGTCAATGTGGAGGACGTTTGAGGCTCTAACTCGACGCAAAATACCTGCAACCTTTGTAAAAGACACCTTTATACCTGCGAATAGGCGTCAGAGCGGAATGACCACGTTCAATTCCTCTGACAGACTTCAGCCCGCATATGCTAAGGGCCCGGCATCCGGAGATGTCGGGCCCTTAGCAGGATCCCTCAGTCAACTTTCTTGAGGAAGGCGAATCAGAACTCGCGCCATGGACGGTCGCCAGACCGACCATCAAACAACACAGCGCGGCGCGCCAACCGCGAGTTCTGATTGAAGCGACGCAGGAGCGGAGAT
>CXVN01000028.1_pt1 | contig 43869 bp, 35 predicted proteins | sample 940671 | NCBI WGS metagenome assembly CXVN01 (sample SAMEA3493527, study PRJEB9703) | human gut metagenome | biome: ENVO:mammalia-associated habitat; material: ENVO:feces | place: Bangladesh | collected 2010-01-06 | reverse complement strand
AGCTCCACCACCCTCGAACGCTCCTCAAGACTGAACACACGAGAAACCTTTCGCTCAGTCTCCAAGAAAACGTCCGCAGCCCCTTTATCTTCGTGCGCGACGACGATCTCAAGATAAGCAGGCAGCCGATCGATTTCCTTGGTGTCAACTATTACTCGACCACCACGGTCAGACATAGGGACAAGGCGGTTGACGACCCGCATGCGCCGATGCCTGGTCTTAAACATGTCGAGGCATTGCCCCCGGAGGGCGAGTTGACTGCCATGGGATGGAATCAAGACCCGCAGGGGTTGACCGATCTTTTGATGTACCTCAAGCAACGGTTCCCGACACTTGACGTCATGGTGACCGAAAACGGTTCAGCATGGGACGATCAGCCCGCTGATGGCAACGTGATTCACGACCCGCGGAGAGTGCGCTACCTCAGGGAGCATGTCAGCGCGTTGGCGCAAGCCTTGGTTGAAGGCGCAAACGTCAGGGGATACTATGCATGGTCGTTGATCGATAATTTCGAATGGAACTCCGGGTATACGAAGAGATTCGGCCTGATCGGAATCGACTATGACACACAGGAGCGCACCTGGAAGGACAGCGCTTCCCTATACGAGCGAATCGTGCATGCCAACGCCATTCCGGAAGGTGATTGACGGGGCTCATTCGCGACTTATCCCGGGGTGCCAAGGTGCGACACCCCGGGGTTTCTTAGGTTGACAGATTACTTACTGGTAAGTAACCTGAAGGATAACGCCAAGGAAGGCTTCGAAAACATAACGTGCTTTGCGATCGAGGTAGATCCATAGCGTCGTCAGTGAAGGAGGGAAGCAATGCCCGATGATGTGCTGCTGGACATCTCGCATCTGAGCGTGATATACGACGTCGACCCGCCGGTGCATGCGGTCGAGGATGTGTCACTGCAACTACACAGAGGGGAGGTACTCGGACTCGCTGGAGAATCCGGATGCGGCAAAACTACACTGGCCTACGCAGTGCAGCGGCTACTCAAACCGCCGGCGGTCATCACCTCCGGAAGCACGGTGTTCCATGACGTCTCAGGCAAAGACATCATGATCAACGAGCTCAACGAGCATCAGATGCGCGCATTCCGTTGGGAACAATGCTCAATGGTGTTTCAAGGTGCCATGAACGCTCTAAGTCCAGTCACTAACATCGGCAAACAGCTTGCGGACGTGTTCACCACACATCGGCCAAAGATGACGAAAGCCGAAATCTGGAAGGAATGCGGTGACCTGCTCGACATAGTGGGCGTGGGTGCCGATCGCATAAAATCCTTCCCCCATGAACTATCCGGCGGCATGCGTCAGCGCGTGATGATCGCCATGGCGCTGGCCCTCAAACCTCAGCTGATGATCATGGACGAACCGACTACGGCCTTGGACGTGCTGGTGCAGCGAGAAATCCTCACGCAGATCACCGAGCTGCGCCAACGATTCGGATTCTCGGTCATCTTCATCACCCACGACCTACCGCTGCTGCTGGAAATCTCCGATCGCATCGCCGTAATGAGGCAAGGCAGAATCGTCGAACTCAACACAGCAAGGGAACTGTACTTCCACCCGAAGCACGAGTACACCCAACGTCTGCTCAAGTCCTTCCCATCCCTTACCGGCGACCGCAAGGACTTCTCCTACGGCACCGCGGGATTGGACAACGACATGCCAACCAACCAAGGAGGTGGACGATGAGCGCAGTGTCGAAACTCGAAGTCAGGCATCTGACCAAGAAGTACCACGTGCGAGGCGAAGGTGAGTTCCTGGCCCTTAACAATGTGAACTTCACTCTCGAATCAGGTGAGATCATCGGCCTTGTCGGGCAGTCGGGATCCGGAAAGTCGACAATCGCCAAAATCCTCACCCAACTTGAATCCACCACCTCCGGCGAAGTACTACTCGACGGGAAACCCATTCCCACCCACGGCAAGGCATTGCGAACCTACAGACAGATTCTGCGCATGGTGTTCCAGGACCCCTTCGCATCGCTTAATCCGTATCACACGATCCGTCACCATATCGAGCGACCGTTGCTGCTCGACCATGTGGTGCCAAAAGATGAAGTGGATGACGAAGTTCGTCGCCTCCTTACACGAGTGCGACTCGACCCGGACGCAGTGATTGACCGTCGCCCGCACGAACTGTCGGGAGGGCAGCGGCAGCGCGTCGCTATCGCGCGAGCCCTCGCATCACGCCCCAAGCTGCTGATTGCCGACGAACCCGTGTCGATGCTGGACGTCTCCTTGCGCCTCGGAGTGCTTAATCTGCTCGCGGACCTGCAGAAAGAGGAGAACCTCGGCGTGCTGTACATCACCCATGATTTGGCTACCGCACGCTATTTCAGCCAGCGAATCATCGTTCTCAACCACGGTCAAATCGTCGAACAAGGCAAGTCCGACGATGTCATCCTGCATCCAAAGCAGGAATACACGCTGAACCTGCGCAACGCCTCACCGAACCCAAAGATGTTCTTCGAAGGGGACGCGCACCTGAACGCATCGAACGAAGAAGGAGGGACGCGATGAGGTTCTTCATTCGACGTGCCGTGTTCTACATCTTCACTGCATGGGCCGCCATCACCATTAATTTCTTCCTACCCCGCATGCTCAAGGGCGATCCGGTATCGGCGTACATCGCTTCGCATCAAGGACAGATCAGTCCCGATGCGGCCGATTCCCTTCGTACACTGTTCGGATTGGATGAGAACAAGACTCTGCTACAGCAGTACCTTGAATATTGGGGGCTTTTGTTCAAGGGGGATCTGGGTTCCTCGTTTTCTAAGGGCCTTGTGCCGGTTACCGAAGTCATCGGAAACGCCCTGCCATGGACCATCGGCCTGGTTGGCGTAGCCACAATCATTTCCTTCGTCCTCGGAACTCTACTGGGAGCATGGATCGGATGGAAGCGTGGTAGCGCCGCCGATGCAATCATCCCTGTGACGACATTCTTCTCCACGGTGCCCTATTTCTGGATGGGATTGATTGCCATCTCCCTGTTCTCCAACACCTTGGGCTGGTTCCCTGCCTCCCATGCCTACGACAAGGGAGTGCTGCCCAACCTCTCCCTTGACTTCATCGGTCAGGTGATCACTCACGGCGCATTGCCGATTCTCACCATCATCCTTAGCTCGTTGGGAGGCTGGGTGCTTGGCATGCGAAACATGATGGTCAACGTGCTTGATGAAGACTACATCATGGTCGCCGAAGCCAAGGGCTTGCCGCCCAAGCGAGTGCTACTGGCATACGCCGCGCGCAACGCAGTCCTGCCGCAGCTCTCCAGCTTCGCCCTGTCCTTGGGCTTCATCGTCGGCGGCACCTTGGTCATGGAACTTGTGTTCTCCTATCCCGGAGTGGGCAAGTTGCTGCTCGACGCCACCAACGCCAAGGACTATCCGCTGATGCAGGGCTTGTTCCTCATCATCACCCTTACCGTGTTGATCGCAAACATCCTGGCCGATGTCGCATATGCGATCCTTGACCCCCGCACCCGTCAATCAGAGGAGGTCTGACATGACTGCCACAACGGTCGCCGCACATGCGACGCCTTCCCGCCGCAAGCGCCAAATCAAGCATCTTTGGGAACGTTTTATCGGCGGTTTCGCAATGTTCCGCAACGTGAAATCGTTGATTGGGCTCGGCATACTGCTGTTCTTCGTCGTGGTGGCCATCCTTGCGCCGGTCATCGCCCCATATGGCCCCTTGGAGAAGGACTCTACCGCCCTGCTCCAAGCACCTAGCGCGAAGCATTGGCTTGGGACCACGCACATGGGTGAGGACCTATTCAGCCAGATCGTATATGGCACCCGGGGCGTTCTCATCGTAGGTGCCGTGGTCGGTATCATCGCCACAACCATCTCGGTCGCCGTCGGCGTGACCGCAGGATACATCAAAGGCTGGGGCAGCGAAGCCTTGTCGGCCCTTGCCAATGTGTTCCTCGTCATCCCCGCCCTACCCCTACTTATCATCGTTACGTCACAGTATGACAACCCGTCTATCCTCCTGGTGTCGGCGGTCCTGTCCATCACAGGATGGGCTTGGGGTGCCCGAGTGCTGCGCGCCCAAACCATGTCCCTGAGAAACCGTGACTTCGTGCAGGCGTCACGAGCCAACGGCGAACCGTTGTACCGCATCATCTGCGTGGAGATGCTCCCCAACCTCATGTCGATCATCGCATCCAGTTTCGTCGGAACGGTAAACGCCGCCGTGCTCAACTTGACCACACTGGCCTTTGTCGGCGTGATTCCGATCACCAACCTCAACTGGGGAACTGTGCTCTACTGGGCGCAGCAAAACGGCGCATTCCCGAACTACTGGTGGTGGTACATCCCCGCCGGCCTGTGCATCGCCATGCTTGGCATGGCGCTGAGCTTGATTAACTTCGGCATCGACGAATACGTCAACCCAAGGTTGCGCTCGGCGGGTGAGCGTGCCCGAGCTATGAGGAAGAAGGGGCTCAAGCCCCATAGCGGTGTCACCAAGGTGGGTGCCGTTTCCTCGACAGGGCATAAGTAAGAGAAAGGATTACGATCATGAACGAGCCAGTTCCGGGCGACGCTTTGTATCGCAACCCGGCGGCTCCGGTCGCGGAGCGTATCGCGGACCTGCTGGGCCGCATGACCTTGGAGGAGAAGGTCGGGCAGATGATGCAGCTCGACGCCCGCAGCGCGGATCTGGAAGAGCTCATCGTGGGCCGGCATGTGGGGTCGGTCCTGCACACCGATCCGGGGGATCTGCCGCGCGCGGCGGAGATCGTGCGGGAGCGGACGCGTCTGGGGATTCCGTTGGTCATCGGCGATGATTGCATCCATGGGTATTCGTTCTGGCCGGGGGCGACGATCTATCCCTCCCAGCTGGGCATGGCGGTCGGCTGGGATCCGGCGATGGTCGAGGCGGCGGCGCGTGCGACCGCCGAGGAGGTCTCGGCCACGGGCGTGCATTGGACGTTCTCGCCGGTGCTGTGCATCGCCCGCGACACCCGGTGGGGGCGTGTGGACGAGACGTTCGGCGAGGACCCGGTGCTCATCGGCGAGCTCGCCTCGGCGATGGTGCGCGGCTACCAGGGCGGCGCGAAGGCCGAGGAGCCGTTGCCCAAGGATGCGATCCTGGCGTGTGCGAAGCATTTCGCGGGGTATTCGGAGACCCAGGGCGGCCGCGATGCCTCGGAGGCGGACCTGAGCCATCGCAAGCTCGAGTCCTGGTTCCTGCCGCCGTTCGAGCGCGTGGCGCGCGAGGGGTGCGGCACGTTCATGCTGGGCTATGAGTCCATCGAGGGCGTGCCGGTCACGTTCAACAAGTGGCTGCTGGACGACAGGCTGCGGGGCGCCTGGGGGTACCGGGGCATGCTCGTCACCGATTGGGACAACGTGGGCCGTGCCGTGTGGGAGCAGCATGTCAAGCCGGATTACGTGCATGCGGCGGCGGACGCGGTGCGGGCGGGCAACGACCTGGTGATGACCACGCCGGGGTTCTACGGGGGTGCGCTCGAGGCGGTGCGTGCCGGTCTGCTCGACGAGTCGTTGGTCGACGCGGCCGTGGAGCGCATCCTGGCGTTGAAGTTCCGGCTCGGCCTGTTCGAGGATCCGCGCCTGCCCGATGCGCGGCGTATCGGGGCGGTCGTCGGTTCGGACGCGCACCGGGAGGTCAACCTGGCGATGGCCCGTGAGTCGGTGGCGTTGCTGAGGAACGACGGCGCGCTGCCGTTCGCCTTGCCGCAGGTTGCCGGCGATGCCGCCCCGGGTGTCGCGGGGGATGTCGCCGCCCCGGGTGCGTCGGCCGGTGGTGCGGGTGCCGCCGCCCCGGGCGTGGCCCGGGGTTTGGATGCTGCCGCGGGTGCGTCGGGTTGTGTGCGCGCGCCCCGGCGCATCGCGGTGGTGGGTCCCTTGGCGGACGACGCGCAGGCGCAGTTGGGCGATTGGGCCGGGTGCTCGGGCCAGGTCGGTTGGATGCCCGACGGGCAGCCGCGCGACATGATCGTCACCGTGCTCGACGGCGTCAGGGACATCGCGGGCCGGGCGGGCGTCGAGGTGACGTACGCGCGCGGCGCGGACCTCGTCGACCTCGTGCCCGATCCGGCCGGCGACACCTATCCCGACGGCCAGCCCCGGCCGAAGGTCGCCGTGCCCGCGCCGGCTGACCGTGCCCTGATCGACGGGGCCGTGGCCGCGGCGCGCGGCGCGGACCTCGTCGTGGCCGTGGTCGGCGACGTGGTCCAGTTGGTCGGCGAGGGCCGGTCCACCGCCACGTTGGAGCTGGTCGGCGGGCAGAACGCGTTGCTCGAGGCGTTGGCCGGGGTCGCCCGGCGGACCGGCAAGCCGTTGGTCGTGGTGCTGATGAGTTCGAAGCCGTTGGTGCTGCCCGCCTGCGTGGTCGGTCCGGCGCCGACCGCCGCGGACGTGCGGCCGGACGGCACGGTCCCGCACTGCCGGGACGGCGAGGCCGGCGGGGCGGGCGCCATCCTGTGGGTGCCGAGCCCCGGCATGCAGGGCGGGCGGGCCATCGCCGAGATCCTGTTCGGGTTGTGCGAGCCCACGGGCCGCCTGCCGATCACCTTCCCGAGGCATGCGGGCCAGCTGCCGGTCTATTACAACCAGATCCGCGGCCAGCACGGCGACCGGTACGCCGACCTGACGCAGGACCCGGCGTTCGCGTTCGGCGAGGGCCTGTCGTACACGGCGTTCGAATACGGCGAGCCGGTCGTGACCAACGTGCCGTCCGGCGGGGCGTTCGCCAAGGACGGCGTCGTGCATGTCGAGGTCCCGTTGGCCAATGTCGGCGCGAGGGGCGGCACCGAGGTCGTGCAACTCTACGTCGGCGACCTCGTGACCTCGTACAGCTGGACCGACCGCGAGCTCAAGGCCTTCCGACGCGTGACGCTCGCGCCGGGCGAGCGCACGGCCGTCGCCTTCGACCTGCCCGTGGCCGCCTGCACGATCGTCGACGCTAACGCCAACCGGTTCGTCGAGGCCGGCGAATTCGAACTGCTCGTCGGCCACTCCAGCCGACGCGAGGACCTCAAACGCACAGTCATTACCGTCAAGTGAGAACAATGCCCGCGACACAATGTCGCGGGCATTGTCATATCATCGGGCCTTCTCTAGCAACAAGGAATGGGCAAGGCCGTCACAGGTACGAATCGTAAAGAAATGTATCCTTGGTGACGAGGGAGTTCGCCTTCATCCACATCTCCATATAGGCGGGATTACTTTCGGACGGCCGGCCGAAGATAACATCGGAAAGGAACAGAAACGGAAACACCGGATTCACCGGATACTTCGTCGAACCGTAATACATCTTGCTGTACACGAGAAACTTGGCGTACAGCAGCTCATTGAGTCTCGGGGAATCATAGTTGGTGATCCCGATGACGGGAACCTCCACGTCGGAGAGAGCGGTGAGCGCGTCGAACATTTCGGTGACGAACAGATTGTTCGACATCATGATGACAACGTCGTCCTTGTCAACCAGGCGAGAGTGGACTTCGATATCGCCAGGATTGGTATACGAATTCGCCGGCATGCCCAGTAACGTGATGTTGTTCCCTAACTCTTCGCAGGCGAGACGCGTCACGTTGGTGCCAAACAGAAAAACACGGCGCGCGCCGGCAATAGCCTCCGTTGTCTTGGCTAACATGTTGTCGTCAATGGCGACCGAAGTGTTGACAAGCGCATTCTGATAAGCCAACGCCATCGAATCCGCATATGTCATATCACGATTGCCGATCGCCCGCTGTCGTAACGCATCCACCATGGAAGCCCGGGCGACGTCGATGCGGAAGTCGTTGAAGCCTTTGTTCCCGATCTTCTTGCAAAAACGGTTAATCGAAGATTCGGGGCTGCGGACGTTTTCTTGGAGACTGAGCGAAAGGTTTCTCGTGTGTTCAGTCTTGAGGAGCGTTCGAGGGTGGTGGAGCTATACCTCACAACGCCGATGACCACCGCGCAGGTGGTGGAGTGCCTGGGCTATCCGACCAGACAGTGCCTGGAACGCTGGCTGGCGATGGATCCCCGGTATGCTGGCCGTATGGCCAAACCCATAATTCCTCTGGAGACAAGACGGAAGGCGATCGAACTGGTGCTGGGCGGCATGCAGCAGAAGCAGGCCGCCAAACAGCTTGGCGTGAGCGTTGGTGCGGTGCACAACTGGGTCAGGGCGTACCGCAGGGGCGGCATGGCCGCGTTGCAGCCCCGGAACCAGAATGCCGCCCAGGGCGGGAAATCGGCGTCCGTCCGTCCTCGGGGCGGGGCGGATGCCGGGGGCGGCGATGACGTGGAGGCGTTGCGCCGTAGGGTCGAGGAGCTGGAGTTGGAGAACGCGTTGATGCGGGAGGTGGTGGAGGCTCGCAGAAAAAGACCCAGGCGCCGACCTGCGGCGCCTGTCGAACAGGGAGAAGACGATGCCGGTCGACCGGCTGAGGCCGAGGTATTCGCTGAGGTCGATGGCCTGCTTGCTGCGCATAGCGCCGAGCAGCTACCACTACCACCATGCCGGGATCGGCGTTGACAAGTACGCCGGGCTGCGCGCCCGCGTGGCGCGGGCGTTCGCCGACTCCAAGGGCAGGTACGGGTACCGTCGCGTCAAGGCCGCGCTCGGGACGGGCGTCTCGGAGAAGGTGATCCGCAGGCTCATGGCCGAGGGCGGGCTCTCGGCGCATGTTCCCAAACGGCGGCGTTACAGCTCCTACGAGGGGGAGACCACGCCCGCTCCCGGTAATCTCGTCAACCGGGACTTCACCGCCGAACGGCCCAATGAGAAGTGGCTCACGGACATCACCGAGATCAAGGCCAGCGACGGGAAGGTGTACCTCTCGCCGATGATCGACTGCCATGACGGCAAGATCGTCGCCTACACGGCCGGCTTCCATCCCAACGCGGAGCTCGCCAACCGGATGCTCGCCGAGGCGGCGGAGACGCTGCCCGACAACGCCCGTCCCGTGGTCCATTCCGACCGGGGATGCCACTACCGGTGGCCCGGATGGCTGGAGCTCATGGAACGCTACGGGCTGACGCGCTCAATGAGCGCGAAGGGCTGCAGCCCCGACAACGCCGCCGCGGAGGGATTCTTCGGTCGCATGAAGACGGAGTCCGTCTATCCCGAGCATTGGGAGAAACGCACCCGCGACGAGGTGCTTGTCCTGATCGACGAGTACATCCACTGGTACAACCACGAGCGCATCAAACAGTCGCTGGGCTGGATGAGTCCGGTACAATATCGTCAAAGCCAAGGAATGGCTGCATGACTATCTCCAAGAAAATGTCCGCAGCCCCCTACCACAAGTTCTACATCACAATACTTAAAGACACATATGCGTATCAGGTCGATAAGATCACTACCGTTCTGCCGACCGATACCAAACAACTGGCAATCGAGCCCGGCAAGGATTTGGTCACGCTCATCACCTGCACACCGTATGCGGTCAACACGCACCGGCTGCTGGTGCGCGGTCATCGCATCCCGTACACACCACAGCAGCAGAATGACGCCAAATCCACGTTCCACGTGGACATTCCGCTGCAGTACTTGTTGCCGTCTCTCGCATTGATTGCCTTGCTCATCGCATGGCATTTGTGGCAACGGCATGAGCGGCGACGCCGGCAGAGTGGGAGCGCCAAGGTCGCGTCTGATGATTCTAGCTCCGCAGCCATCGAGCCGGACGGTGACTTGCCTCCTCAGCCAGCCAATACAAATAACCAATCACATTCATCACGGCGGAAAGGACCGGGCAGACATGTTAGACCTGCATAGCGGAAGCGAGTATGGTGCGGCGCGCATTGCTGCCATGATTGCCGCCGCCGTTACTATCGTCCTCACTGTTCTTGCAGCCTTCGGCTCTATGGTGCCGTATGCGCAAGCTGATTCTTTCGGCGCTCTCACCATCAATGCCGTATGGGGCCGAGACACGGCTTCGCCCAAATTGCTTGCCGGCGATACCTATTCCATCGTGCGCGTCGCCACCGTCACAACGAACAATGATGGTAGCGTCTCCTCATATAAAACCGTCGGCGATTTTTCCGGCCTCACTGCCGATTGGGAACGCCTGACATCAAGTGAATATCACGATGCTGCCAAGAAGCTCGCTACGCACGCGGCGAAAAACAAGCTGTACCAGCATTCCGGCACTACTAACGTAGCTGGTCAGCTCACTTTCCAGAATCTGCCGCTCGGCCTATATCTGGTCTCCCGCACGAGCTCGGCGAAAGCCAACAAAGCATACGACTGTGATCCGTTCCTCATCTCGATTCCTGGCAGTGGAGACACATCCGCTGATCTCAACATCACAGTAGAGCCGAAATTTAGCACTGGAACTCCTGTTGTCCCGCCCGAAGATAACCCGAGCGAGGAGCCGGGCAATCCTGGTGAAGTGCCAGAACACCCAAGTAGCCGGCAGCCGGTAAAGTCTGGCCTTATCGGTCGTACGGGTGCCGCCGTAGGCAGCATTGCTGCGGCAGCGGGGCTCATGTTACTTGTTGCGTTCATTTTGTTCAGATTGCGCATGAGGCGCCGCATACGGGACGTCAATTCGGCCGGCAAATCCCATACAGATGATTGCACGATGAAGCGAAAAAAGTAAGCATGAGCGACGAACGATTCTCTCCGGAACAAGCACAATATCTGGCTTCGCTGCTTGCAGTCAAGTATTACTGGTTCATGTATCCGATATGCAGAGTGGTTCAAGCGTGAATGCGTTTCGAGTGCTGAAAATGATGAATCTCCCACTGTGCTGTTCCGCGAAGCGGGGCTCGGTCCTGAGTCGATAGGCGAAAAGCGTATTGAATGGTGCATGCATCGTTGGAGGAAGACAACGAATAGAAGATCCAGGCACGGTAGACAGAGTGAATTTCCCCGATTCTGAGGTTACTTCCAGTCGCACGAATGAAGGTAACCCTGGAACCGGTGGAAATGATATGCGTGATTTGATTATCCGTCGACAGGCGCTTTATATCAGACGTTTGGAATTAAAAGTCGATGACCTAAAGATGCGGCTCTCGCAGCAATCCCTATCAAATGATGTGCAATGAGTTGTGCCGGATAAGCTGAGAGCGTCATCATTATTGTCTCTGATTCAGTATGAGATTTATTCGTATGCGAGAATAACGCGCCGAAGTCGCCGCTACTCGCTGCACTTCCCAAGCACCACGTAAAATCGAACACATGGAGTTGAACGATTTGCCCCAAATGGATCCGCGCGCGCTGAAGGCCACGTCTGTCAAAGCCGAAGACGAACATGCCAGTTCAGCTGAGCCGCAAGCATTGAAGATCACCGCCGCCAGCTCGAACCCGAAGATGTTCACGCTGCCTTGGCATAAGCCCCTGGCCACCTGGCCCGAGGACCTGCTGGCCAACCTGCCGCGAGGCATCTCCCGCCACGTGGTGCGTTTTGTGCACGTGGGCGACGAGGTGTACGCCATGAAAGAGATCACCCGTCAGGTGGCCGAGCGCGAGTATGAGATTCTGCGCCGACTGCAGAAGCTCGAGTTGCCGACCGTCACCCCGATTGCCGTGGTCACCGGTCGTCATGACCGCAACGGTGAACCGCTGGAAGCGATTCTGGTCACCCGTCACCTGAAGTTCTCACTGCCGTACCGCGCGCTGTTCGCCCGCAATCTCCAGCCGGATACTGCCGAGCGTTTGATCGACGCCCTTGCCGTGCTGCTGGTTCGCCTGCACTTGGCCGGCTTCTACTGGGGCGATGTGTCGCTGTCGAACGTCCTGTTTCTGCGTGATGCCGACGCATTTTCCGCCTTCCTGGTGGACGCTGAAACCGGTGATTTGCAGGTGCAGCTTACCGATGGCCAGCGTGAATACGATATCGACTTGGCTCGCACCAACATCATCGGTGAATTGATGGATTTGGCTTCTGGCCGTCTGCTGCCGAGCGACGTGGACGAGATCGAGGTGGGCAACCGTCTGGTCGACCGCTACCACTCGTTGTGGAGCGCCCTGACCGACACCGACAAGTTCGGCCCGGATGAGATGTGGAAGATCGAGCAGCGCGTCAACAAGCTCAACGACCTGGGCTTCGACGTGGACGAGCTGGAGATGAAGACCGCCGAGGACGGCAAGCGTGTACTGGTCCGTCCGCGCGTGGTGGACGCCGGCTACGCCAACCGCAAGCTGTTGCGTCTCACTGGTTTGGACGTGCAGGAGAACCAGGCCCGCCGCCTGCTCAACGATCTCGATGCCTACCGCGCCTCCACATGGCGTGACGGCGAGGAGCTCGAAATCGTGGCCACCGATTGGATGCGCGAAGTGTACGAGCCAACGGTTCGCATGATTCCGCGTGAGTACCGTTCGCAGATCGAGCCGGCGCAGTTCTTCCACGAGGTGCTTGACCATCGTTGGTTCTTGGCGGAGAAGGCCGGCCACGACGTGCCGATGGGCGAGGCTGTGACCAGCTATATCGAAAACGTCTTGCCGAACTATAAGCTCGATTCCAAGGCGCTTGCCGAACTCAACGAAGAAGCCGATTCCGGCGTCATCGATGATGAGACCACTTACGGCGGCCTGGACGACGACGGCTACAACCCCGACGACGATCCTGACGCGGCGGTGTGGAGCCATTAAGCGGATTTATATATTCGACCCTGTGAACCGCGCCCCGATTGTTGGACTGAAGTAATTCAGATTCGATGATCGGAGGTGCGGTTTCTTATGTGTGTGGATCGCGTGTGCCGTTGACCGTGGGTCGTCTATAATTATTAATTGTTAGGGTAATTAACAATAAGCAGAAAGACGAACCAATGTCTCGCAACGAAGCAACAGACAACACCGTCAGCAGCCTGAACGACGTGTATGCCAGCATCGACGTACTGGTCGATTATGCCGGCAAGCATCTTAACCTTGACCCGCGCGATGCGGATTGGACCCGTAATCGCATTTTTGAACTGTTTGAGCTGGATTCGTACCGCCCGACCGGAGGGACCACAGACGACACCGCGCCGGACGAACTGTTGAGCCGCTTCCGCGAATCATGCGTTGCCGCTGGCCTATTCGAGCCTGAAGAAGGGCCGCGATACGCCGATGTGGTGATGGGTCTGCTGTCCGCCAGCCCGTCCGCTGTACAGGATCGGTTCGTGGCCGTTGAACAATCCAACGGTGGTATGGAGGCCATGCGCTGGTTCTACGACTACAGCGTGGCCAACAACTACGTCAAGAAAGCCGTGCTCGACAAAAATCCGCGCTTTGATTCGCATGGCGTCACCGTGACCATCAATCTCGCCAAGCCGGAATTCAAGAACATGAAGAAGGCTGCAGCCGGCAATAGCGTGGCGGGTGGCTACCCTTCCTGCACGATATGCCATGAGAACGAAGGTTTCGCGGGCCGTGACAAGCGTACGCTGCGCACAGTGCCGGTCACGCTGGGCGGCGAACCGTGGTTCTGGCAGTTCTCTCCATACGGCTACTTCCACCAGCATGGCATTTGCGTCAACACCGAGCACACGCCTATGCACGTTGACCACGATACCTTCGGCCATCTGCTGGACTTCGTTGACCGATTCCCCGGCTACTTCCTGGGCTGCAACGCCGCTCTGCCGCGTATCGGTGGATCGGTGCTGGCTCATGATCACTATCAGGGCGGCGGCGAGCATCTGCCCATGCACAAGGCGGCCGCTTGGGCCACATTCCACGTGAACGGCTATTCAGATGCCGTGGTTGAGATCCTCGACTGGCCGGGTACCGCCGTACGTGTGGTGTCTCGCAATCGCGATGCCATCGTGGAAATCAGCGATATGATTCGACTCGCTTGGCAGCAGTTTGACGATAGTGCAGCGAACATCGCCAGCCATGACGCGGATGGTAATCGTCAATCCGCCGTATCTCCAAGTGCCATCATTACGGATCGCGGGTACGAGATGAGCTTGATTTTCCGCAACAATGCCGTCAGCAGCGAATACCCCGAGGGAGTGTTCCACGCGCATCCCGAATTCTGGCCGATCAAGCAGGAGCCTATTGGCCTCATCGAAGCGCAGGGTCTGTTCATTCTGCCCGGACGTTTGGTCGATCAACTTGCCCAGCTTGAGAACGCCTTGGCCGAGGGCCAGCCGTTACCCGCATCGGTGAGTGAGTTCACGCTGGAATGGGACGAGCTGACCGCCGCACTGAACGGCAATCGTGACCGAGCGGCCATTCATCAAGCCGTTCATGAAGAACTTGGCAGCGTGTGCGAGCGTATTCTCGGCAATACCGCCGTGTTCAAAACCAAGGAGCAGACGGTCGCATTCCTCGCTGAACTTGGGCTTACCCGGCAGTAGTCGGCCCAGCGCCGATAAACCGCAGCGCTATTTTCCGATATTTGAGGAGAAGTAATGACTGATTTCGTGTTTCGCAACATCGACAATTCCGCAGGTTCCGCCACCATCAGCGACCACGGCGCGCATCTGCTGCGCTGGCGGCCGCTGAGCCAGGCCACGGATGTGGTGTTTGCACCTTCTTCGGTGGTGGTTGCTGAAGGTAGGCCGCTGGGCGGCGGCGTCCCGGTGATATTCCCGTGGTTTGGGCCCGGCTTTGCCGACGGCCATGGTCTTGGCAAAAAGCCGAATCATGGATTCGTTCGTACCAGGCAGTGGCATCTCGATGCTGAGTCCTTCAGCAATAGCTATGCGCATTACAGCCTGACCGAGGCTGATGTGCCTTCCGATATGCTGCCTTGGTTTGAGGGGGATGCCGTGCCCAGTTTCCGTGCTGATTATGAGGTGCACGTTGCCGATACCCTTACCATGACGCTTACAGCGACCAACACTGGAGCCACGCCGTTCTCCTATGAAGCCGCACTGCATACGTATTTCCGCGTCAGCGATGTCTCGCAGATTCGCCTCACCGGTCTTGAGCACGCACATTATGAGGATGCGACCAATGGTTTTGCGCCGTGTGAGCAGCCGGACGAGGCCGTGACGTTCGATGGCCCGGTGGATCGTGTATATGCCTCGACTGCCGCAGTGGAACTGCATGACGAAGGTTTTGGCCGCACGATTCATATTGCCAAGTCCGGCTCTGCGCAAACCGTGGTGTGGAACCCCGCCGAACCGTACGGCGTGCTGGTCAATGATTCCGTCAACGAGGAATGGCGCCGCTTCGTATGCTGCGAGGCCGCCGCATGCCGCGAACACGCGGTAAGACTTGAACCCGGCGAGTCCCACGCGCTCACCCAAACGCTCTCTGTGGCATAAACGAAAAGAGGTCCGCCATCGCTGGCGGACCTCTTTGTTTGGCTGCTTAGCTTACTGAGCCGATTCGGCGCCCTCGCGACGGGCGCGGGACACGGCGTACAGGCTGATGCCCGCGGCCACCGAAGCGTTCAGCGATTCCACGGACGAGCTGATCGGAATGCCGGCAATCGCGTCGCAGGATTCGCGCACCAATCGGCTCAGGCCACTGCCTTCCGATCCCAGCACCACCACGAGCGGATCGGTTTCAAAGCCGGTTTCGCCCACGAGCTTGTCGCCTCCGCCGTCCAGGCCGACTACGTAGTAGCCGCGCTCCTTCAGGCCTTCGATCGCCTTGGTCAGGTTCACCACGCGAGCCACCGGCATGTGGGCCGCTGCGCCAGCGGATACCTTCCATGCTGCGGCGTTCACCGAAGCGGAACGACGCTCGGGCAGAATCACGCCGTTGGCACCGAATGCGGCTGCCGAACGAATCACGGCACCCAGGTTCTGCGGGTCGGTCACCCCGTCCAGCGCAATGAACAGCGGGCGGGCCGCGATGCGTGCGGCGGCCGAATTCGCAGCCTCCATGGCCTTTGCCTTCTTCTCGGCACGGTCGGCCAATTCCCTCAGAGAGGAGTACTGGAACGGATCGACCTTCAGGATCACGCCCTGATGGTTGCCGGAGCGGGCGATGCGATCCATCTCCAGACGGTCGGCCTCTAGCATGTGCAGGCCGTTCATACCGGCGATCTTCACGATTTCGCGGGTGCGGTCATCATGCTCGATGCGAGACATGATGTACAGCGTGGAGCTCGGCACGCCCACGCGCAGCGCCTCAAGTACGGAGTTGCGGCCGTACACCAGATCCGAGGTGTCGGAGGAGGCGAACTTATCCACGCGGCGGCGGGCCGCCAAGCGCGGGTCGGCGATCTGGCGACGCTCATTCGCCTTCTTGGCCTTGTAAGCCTTGTGATAGACGCGATCCTCGGCCTTCGGAGTAGGGCCGTAGCCCTTCAACTTATTGCGATGCTTGCCACCTGACCCCTTGGTCGGTCCTTTTTTCATAGCCATAGGTGCTATTGTCCCAGCACCCCGCGCCAAAATGCCGCTACAGTGTGATTGGCGCATCTCTGATCAGTGTTTCTGCACCATCGGTTTGCACAACGATTTGTACGCCTGGTCTGCCATTGCGCGCGGAATGAAGGGCCATGCGTTCCGGCAACAAGCGAACGGGTTGATCCGGGAACAGATGGAAGACGACGGTCTCATACACCGCAAGGTCTACGCGGAAGTGCCGCCGCGCGTGGAATACTCGCTGACCGACACCGGCCAGAGCCTCAAGCCTGTCATCGATGCCATGTGGAACTGGGGCGAAGGATACAAGGCTAAACTAACGGCAAACTGACGCGTTCGAATAAAAGAGAACCCCCAGTGCATCACGGCTCAGTCGAAGACCGTCCGGAGAGGCCCTTTGGGGGATTTCATGGAATATGATAATGGGTTATGAGTCGACAGTCAAACCCATCACCCGATTTCCTCTCGCAGGTTCCCCGAAGGGGAAGTCCACAGGAGAAAGCCTTAAGCGCATGCATCGCCGACGAACGACTCGCCGCATACAATCATGAAGCGCAGCGACGCTCATGTCCCGCACTGCGACTGTACCTGTGGGATCATGACATGGCCAGCGCCTGCATGGGCGACATCGCCATCCTCGAAGTCGCCTTGCGCAACCACATGGACCGGCAGCTGTCCCTCATTTCCTTAGAACAGTCCGGCACTGAGGACTGGTACATGGCAGGACTCCGATTCGACGACCGTACCCAGCGTCAGATTCGTGAAGCCTGGGGGCACCTCACCATCCAACAGAAGAAACGGCACGCGCACGGACATCTCGTCGCGGCGTTGACGTTCGGGTTCTGGCGCAATCTGTTGGAGAACGGCGGCGCGATCCATGCTCATTGGCCGGACGAGGGAAGCGCCGACTACGAGAACGACCTCTGGCGCAAAGGTGTCGTCAAAGCCTTCCCCGGCGGCCGTCGGCACGCATTGGACACGAACGACAAGTGGACAAGAAACTACGCGCTGGACATCGTCAAGACCTGCATGCCCTACGCAACAGGGTCGCACACCACGAGCCGCTCGTTAACGGCATCCCACTCCCCGGCGAGAACCGGCGCATCACACTGGTGGACGCGGTGCAAGCCTGTTTCGATCTGGCGATGATCATGGACCGGGACCTGTATGCATGGCTGATGGACAACAGCAAGATGAACCTCGTGCTCAACCACGAACCTCAGCCCAATGAGTAGACAACCATTGCCGCTCTCTTCAACCACCTCTTCGACGATTGGCTGATCTCCGGCAGTTATAGCCGTGCTGCCGTCCGCCACGATATTCTTGCGGCGGAATATTGTTGGAGTGGACAAGGCAGGAATAGAAATGAGCATGACCATGATGTGCAATGAGCAAAGTGGCTATTCGCTGTGTGACCGCTACTACGGCATGAGTCGCGCCTTGTGCGATTCAACGAATCGACTGTTGCAATGGATGCGGCAGGATCAGGCTGCCGCATCCATGCTCGAGCGTATTCAAAACCTGGTGATTGGCACTCGGAACGTCTCTGCTGCCAGCGCCGTATTCACCCGACTGCGCGATTATGCAACGGTGTTTTATCCCGGCAGCGCTTCCGCCGCCCCGGACGATGATGCCAGCTCGGCCGCCGATGTATCGTTGAGCGCCGTCATGATGTATTGCCTGCCGCAAGCAGTGCAGTCCATGCAGGCTGCCGGCATACCGAGCGAGATCATCGAAACGACCTTGCGGGACTTTGCTATTTGGGCTCGCGTGTATCAGGACAAAACAGGGCGGCCGGGCATAGGCGAGACGGATTGGAATCTATTGTCCCTGACCGGCAGCATTCTGCGCATCGGCCGGCTGCAGTATGAGTCGATCACCTTTCTTGAGCCGTATTATGTCTATCGTCGTTCGAGTGACAGACGGATCGTCATATTGGCGGCACCGAACTTGCAGGTTCGGCTGGACGGCCACCTTCAAGGAGCCAACGGCCTGCGCACGGATACGGGTTTTGTGACTGTGCTTAAGACTGAAGGCAGCAGCGTGTCCGGCAACCCAGTGGATATCACACGCGGCATTATTCTGGCCGAGCCAATCACTATTGCTCGGGATGACTATGACTTGATATTGGCTCCCGGCACGCCCACTACCAGCGTGCATATTCCGGAGGATGGGTCGCTTTCGCCGGAGGCGGTGGATGCCTCATTTGCCGAGGCTGCGCAGTTGCTTGCGCGATTGGGGAGGCAGACTTCCACGTTGTTCTGCGAAAGCTGGCTATTAGACCCCACTCTGGAGCTCCTGAGCTCGCCGGAGGGCAATCTCTGCAGTTTCATGCGCCGATTCGCCAAATTCCCGGTTGCCTCGGTTCGTCCGATGATGGTCGAGCGCGTCTTTGGCTGGGACGCCAATAATTTCAAGACATCCGATTTGCCCGAGCGGACCAGCTTGCAGCGCAATCTCAAGCAGCGCCTTATGGCCGGCGGCGATGTCTATGACGTCGGCGGCGTTATTGTCATTCCATAGATGCTGCGCAGCGAATGGTTCTCAATAAGAAAAGTGTGAGCCATTCGAACTTTTCCGCACAAATGAACATGGTGGATAATGGTGGAATTTAGCGGATGCAGCGCTTTTCATGTTCGATTGCGCGCTCGTAGGGCTCACACAATTCTTATTGAGAACCATTCGCTGCGCGTATGATGTACGACATGCAGTACATACAGCAGATCATCGCCGGCATTGACGGCAGTGAGGCGCAATTCACAGGCTATGTGGCGGATAACAGCCCGGAGATGGAGCCGGATCGCGTTCGCCCAGCCATCTTGATTCTGCCGGGCGGCGGTTACACCATGACTTCCGATCGTGAGGCCGAGCCGGTGGCCTTGCAATTTCTGGCCAAGGGCTTTGCCGTATTCGTGCTGCGCTATTCGGTGCGAGCCAGCCATTATCCAGTGGCTCTGATCGAAGCCGCCGAGGCGATGCGCCTCATCCGCGCCAATGCCCCCGAATGGCATGTAAACCCAACGCAAGTGGCTGTGCTTGGCTTTTCCGCAGGCGGTCATCTGGCCGCCAACCTCGCCACTTCGGCTGGCGATGAGGATATTCGCGAACATGGCCTCGATCCTGACGAAGTGCGCCCGAACGCACTGATGCTTGCCTACCCGGTGATCACCACCGGCCAATTTGCCCATCGCGGCAGTTTCCAATATCTGCTCGGATCCCAGGCCCATAATCAGGCTATGCTCGACAAGCTCTCCATCGAGAAACATATCGACGCCAAAACCCCGCCGGTGTTCGTCTGGCACACTATGACCGATGCCGGCGTACCCGTGGAGAATACGCTCATGCTGATTCAGGCCTGCCGTGCCGCCGGTGTCAGCGTCGAAGCACACCTGTTCCCCGAAGGGCGGCATGGTCTATCGCTGGGCAATGAGGAGACGGCATCCCACGGAAACCGTGAATCCATCGTCGAATGTGTGCAATGTTGGCCGGAATTGGCCGAAGCTTGGTTGCGTCGTCTGTTTTAGGCAAAACGCCATTACGCTGTGCGCCAAGCATACCGCGCGGTTATGGGATAATAGCAATCGTATGCATCGGCAGCAGTTGCGCCGGTGTCCATAACCGCGCAGTCCTGTGCGGCAGCCGGGGGAGAAAACCCGGCGCGGCCAAGGCTGACTACTCCGCGGCTATACCAAGGAGAACATTATGGATGATCGCCTTACAGATCAGTCCACATTGTCCGCGACCGTAACGAATGAGGTCGTGGAATCAGAAGAAGTGCGCGCTCAGGAAGCATTGCTGGGCGATACCGATCCCAGCCTGACCAGCGCTGAAGATGTGGCCAAAGCCCTGAACGTCGATTCGGCCCAAGGTTTGAGCGAAGAAGAGGCAAAGCGCCGACTGGCCAAGTTCGGTCCGAATGAACTCGCCAGTGCGCCGCCCGTACCGAAATGGAAGAAGTTCCTGGCCCAGTTCCAGGATCCGCTGGTGTACCTGCTGATCGCAGCCACCATTATTTCAGTCATTGCATGGGGCATCGAGAAAGCCAATGCGCGTCCCGGCGCAGAAGGCGGCGAAGCGTTGCCGTTCGACGCCCTCGTAATCATCCTCATCCTGATTGTCAACGCCGTGCTCGGCTATATGCAGGAAGCCAAGGCAGAAGCCGCCGTTGAGGCGCTCGCCCAAATGACAGCTCCGCAGACCTCGGTGCTGCGTGGCGGCAAGGTGCTGCGCATCAACACCGCCGACGTGGTTCCCGGCGACATCATCGTCCTTGCCGAAGGCGACTCGGTCTCTGCCGATGGACGACTGGTCAACGCGGCCAGCCTGCGCATTGCCGAAGCCTCCCTGACCGGCGAATCCGTGCCGGTCGGTAAGAAGCCGGATACGCTCACCGAAGCGAAGGCCCTTGGCGACCGCGCCAATATGATCTTCAACGGTACATCCGTCACGCAGGGCACAGGCCGTGCCATCGTGACCGGCACCGGCATGAACACACAGGTCGGTAAGATTGCCGACATGCTTTCCGCCACCGAAGACGAGAAAACTCCGCTGCAGAAGGAGATGGATTATGTCTCCAAGATTCTGGGTATTGCGGTGTGCATCATCGCCGTCGTGGTATTGGTAGCGCTCGCCGTGCTCGAGGGCTTCAACGACGTCCACGACGTGATTGATTCCCTGCTGCTCGCCGTTTCGCTGGCTGTGGCCGCCGTACCGGAAGGCCTGGCCGCCATCCTTACCGTGGTACTGGCCCTTGGTGTGCAGCGCATGGCCGCCCACAACGCCATCGTCAAGAAGCTGCATTCCGTCGAAACCTTGGGCTCCGCCTCCGTGATCTGCTCGGACAAGACCGGTACCCTGACCCGTAACGAGATGACCGTGGAACGTGTGGTCACCCCATCCGGCGAGGTGCAGATCACCGGCACCGGCTACGCGCCCGAAGGCCGCATGGTCATGGCCGGTGGTGTTGATCCCGAATCCGATCAAGCCAAGACCATCGCCGATGAGGTTATTGCCACACTCGTAGCCGGCACACTGGCCAACGACGGTGAACTCCGTCAGGAAAACGGCAAGTGGGAGATTGTGGGCGACCCCACTGAAGTCTCACTGGTCGTTGCCGCTCGCAAGGTCAAGGCTGATCACAAGGTCAGCCGTTACACTCGCGTGGGCGAGATTCCGTTCACCTCCGAACGCAAGCGCATGTCCATCATCGCTAAAGACGACACCGATTCCGGCAAACTGACCGTGTTCGCCAAGGGTGCGCCGGACGTGTTGCTGAGCTACTGCTCGCGCATTCGCGTGGGCGGCCAGGTCCGCAAGCTCACCGAAGGTGATCGTCAGTCGATTCTGGCCACCGTCGAACGCCTCTCTTCCGAGGCATACCGCACGCTTGGTCAGGCCTGTCGACCGCTGGAAACCAGCTCGCTGGCCGATGTGCCGGGTGTCAGCGTAAATGCCGCGGGCCAGGTGGCCGACATCGCCGAACAGTCCGAGGCCATCGAAACCGACCTTATCTGGAACGGCATGGTCGGCATCATCGACCCGCCGCGCACTGAGGTCCGCGATTCCGTGGCCGAGGCGCACCGTGCCGGCATCCGCACCGTGATGATCACCGGCGACCACCCGCTGACTGCTGCCCGCATCGCCTCCGACCTTGGCATCATCGCCAAGGACGGCAAGGCCCTGACCGGTGACCAGCTTGATCAGCTGCCCGACGAAGCCGTGCTCGACAAGGCCACTGCTGAAGTGTCCGTGTATGCCCGCGTGGCTCCTGAGCACAAGCTCAAGATCGTCGAGTCCCTACAGCGCCAGGGCAACATCGTGGCCATGACCGGTGACGGTGTGAACGACGCTCCGGCCGTCAAGTCCGCGGATATCGGTGTGGCCATGGGCATCACCGGCACCGAAGTGACCAAGCAGAGCGCCAAGATGATTCTGGCGGACGACAACTTCTCCACCATCGTGGCTGCTGTGCGCGAAGGCCGCGTGATCTTCGACAACATCCGCAAGTTCCTGCGCTACCTGCTGAGCTCCAACGTGGGCGAGGTGTTCACCGTGTTCCTCGGCGTGGTGCTGGCCGGTTTCCTCGGCATCCGTCAGCCGGAATCCGTGGGCGTCGCCGTACCGCTCCTCGCCACGCAGCTGCTGTGGATCAACCTACTGACCGATGCGGCCCCCGCACTCGCCATGGGCGTGGATCCGCAAACCGACGATGTGATGGGTCGTAAGCCGCGTAAGATGACCGATCGTGTGATCGACGCCTCCATGTGGGGCGACATCATCTACATCGGTGTCATCATGGCCATCGTCACACTGATCGGCATGGATATGCACTTGTCCGGCGGCCTGTTCACTGACCGCTCGGTGGATGCCATCGGCCATGAGGCACAGATGACCGAGGCTCGTACCATGGGCTTTACGATTCTGGTGTTCGCCCAGCTGTTCAACGCGCTCGCCTCCCGCTCCCACCTGCAGTCCGTGTTCGTGGGCTTGTTCTCCAACAAGTGGCTGTGGGGCGCGATCGGCCTGTCCGTGGCGCTGCAACTTGTGGTGGTCTATGTGCCGTTCCTTAACGGCCCGTTCGGTACCGTTGCGCTCAGCCCGATGGCTTGGGTGGAATGCATCGGCCTGGCTGCGATTGTGCTCATCGCCTCCGAGTTGCGCAAGATTGTGCTGCGCGCGATGGCTAAGCGACAGTAACGCCAACGGATAGCACCAAATAACAATAAGGGCGGGTCAAATCCTGTTGTAGGATTTGACCCGCCCTTTATATGCGGAACGCAGAACTACTAGTTGCTACCAGTGCCGCTATTCATCTCCGCTTGAGCTGTCGGCTTCTTCTCCGGCCTTCTTCTGAGCCGCAGCCGCCGCAGCCTCTTCCTGAGCCTTCTTCTCAGCCTCAGCTTGTGCTGCCGCATCGGCGTCAGCCTTTTGCTTGGCCTGCATTGAAGCGTTCACGTCGGCCTCGGCCTTCTGCAGCTTGGAAATGGCGTTATTCACGTCGGCCTCGGACGGGTTGGAGCTGCTTGCCACGGTGTTCGCCTCGGTAATGGCGGTCTGCAATGCGGTGCGAGTATTCTCATCGGCCACGTTGCCGGCCGAGTTGTCCAGAATGCCCTGAGCCTGCGAAACGGCCGAGCTGAGGTTCGACTTCAGCGAGTTGGTGTTTGCCGTCTTCTTGGAAGCATTGACGGCCTTGATGGCGCTGTTGATGGCATCCGTCTTATCGGCGGCGTCGCTGACCTTGCTCTGCATGTCTTCGGTCTGCTTCTTCAACTCATCTGCGCCGAGCTTGGAATCACAGGTAGCGGTATCGGCCGGGGTGCCAGCATCCTGCACCGCTTGATTCAACGTGGTGATGGTGTTGACGTCGGCCACGTCACTGGTGGGCGTCTGCGCGCTGGTCTGACCGTTCGTGATGGCGGTGGTGAGCTTCTTCTTGGCCGAATCATACTGCTTGGCTGCTGCCTTGCATTCGACTAGCGCCGCCGCTTGGCTCACCTTGCTGCTGTTGGAATGCCACCAGAACAAGCCTCCGGCAATCAACGCCACGACCACAACCACGGCGATGACAATGCCGACGGTTCTGCCCGTGTTTTTCTTGCCGCCGCCTTGATGACGAGGCTCGTGTTCTTCGGGCTCTTCTTCATCAGCGAACTGATCGAGCGGTGGAATGGTGGGCGGTAGTGTCGCCGGCTGTGCGGGAGCCACAGCCGGTACTTCGGACGGCTGAAATACCTGAGTCGCCTGCATATCTTCAGCAGGCATCGCCTGGGCTGGGGCTGCCGGCATGGCGACGGTCTGCCCAGAAGTGGCGCCGGTACCGTATGCCGGGGTTGTGGGCTGTCCAAACTGAATCGGCTGGAATGCTTGAGTTGCCGCAGTCGCGTCATATGAAGGTACAGCCTGCGTCGGCTGGGTCGGTTGCGCAGGTTGGAATGACTGCGTTGCTTGTGTCGGCTGTACTGGTTGGAATGCTTGGGTTGCTTGTGTCGGCTGTACTGGTTGGAATGCCTGCGTCGGCTGCGCGGCTGGCCATACGGGTTGTGTGGGCTGCGCAGGCTGTGTTGCCTGAGTCGCAGGTGCTGGGGGAACCGGAGGCACTACTGGCTTGGATGGTTCTTCAGGGTGCTGGAAGTCGAATTGGAAACCGCCGTCACTGTTGGTCATAACATCTCCTTGGTGGTAAGCAAATGGCCGGCATGCGCCGGCCGAATGATGCGTTGTAGCGTTTAGTCCTTGATGTGCGCGCGATAGAAATTCTCGTAGGAGCGGCTTGGGGTAGGTCCACGCTGGCCCTGGTAATGGGAGCCGGTGCCTTGAGAGCCATACGGGTGCTCGGCAGGCGAGCTCAGCTGGAAGAAGCACATCTGGCCAATCTTCATGCCGGGCCACAACTTGACCGGCAACGTCGATACATTGGACAGCTCAAGCGTAATATGCCCCTCGAAGCCAGGATCAATAAAGCCGGCGGTCGAGTGGGTCAGAATACCCAAACGGCCCAGTGAGCTCTTGCCCTCAAGGCGTGCGGCAACAGTCGGATCGAGCTTGACGTACTCCCACGTGGAGCCCAGCGCAAACTCACCGGGGTGCAGAATCCACGGTTCGTCAGGGGCCACCTCAAACTGTTCGGTGAGCGCTCCCTGATTTTCGGCGGGATCCACATAGGTGTATGCGTGATTATTGAACAGGCGGAAATAGCGATCCAGCCGTACGTCGATGGAGGCGGGCTGCACCATCTCCGGTGTCCACGGATCCAGAGAGATGTGACCAGCGGACTGAGCGGCGAGAATATCGCGGTCGGACAGCAGCATGAAAACTCCTTGCGGCATAACAAATACTGCTCCCCAGTCTAGCGCCCCGTGCGGAAACAGTATTAGAGCCGATACAGTAGCCGGCAGCGCCCAAGCGCAAAATTTTCAGGTTATTCTCAGAGAACCTCAGAGATAGACACAGAATCGAGTGGTTATATAAGAAATGTCAGCGAAGAGCTGATCAGGAGCCGCAGCAGTTCCCGACAATTGAACCCCTTTCTTCTTCTCTCTCCTTTCTCTCCCCGGCGGCAACTCCGCCGGGGTTCTTTTTTGCTTAGTCGATTCATCCTGCGGAATGACGACCACTCACGCGGTGGGGGCGGTACACTGGGGCTATCGGCAGGGAGGGCGGTCCAGATGGCAAGTAATAACGAGGATTACGATTTCTTTGACGACGGACAGTACAACGGTTCGCGCCGCGCTCGCCGCGAACAGCAGTATTCTCGGGGGCGTGGCTCTGGTCGGCGTGCGATCAAGCTGAAAGTCGATAGCCCTGCATCCAAGTTGTTGCGGCGTATCGCATTAATTACCGGATTGCTGGCCGTAGTGGTGGCTGTCTTATCGGCGGCCCATGAGATTGCGCCCGAATCCATCGGCTTTTTGGTGAATGTGCGAGGTCGGTATATCGCGGGTACTGCGGCTGTGCTGATCGGACTTACCCTGATTCTGGTGATTTCGTCGCGTGTCACGATGCCGCGTCACTCCACGCATGGGGGAGTGGGCGCAGGCGGCATCGTCACATTGGTTCTGGCCACGGCTTGTTTGGTGGTGGGTGTGGCCGTGGGCGTACTGTTCCCACAGGGTTTGATTCATCCCACCGTCAATGACAAAGCGCCGGTAGACAATACCGCACAAATGGAGCAAGGTATTGAACGGGCGGTTGGCGGCGCGTGCAAGGACGGGTGGCAAGGATTGGATGCGGGCGGTCTGCCTGGCATCACCACCGTGCAGATGTGTGCTGATCCGCGTGTTGCGTTCGTATCCTTTGACTCCGAGGCCTCGGCTGCGATGAGCCGGGCGCCAATCAAAAGCGAAATCACTGAATTGTTGGGCCAGCATGCCGACAACGAGAAGACGCAAGGCGACTGGCGTTTGCTGAATGGCAAGCGCTGGATGGTGTTCGGCGAGGCCGACAATATGACCGCGCTTCAGCAGCAGTGGGGTGGCACCCTCGAAACCATCGCCGCAGCCAAAGATGGCACGGACGGTGGCAATGCCGCAGTGTGACCGAAATCATGCCAGTTGAGCACTTCACAACAGTCGAACGCCGTATATTGTGGTGGTATGAGCAACGAAGCGAATGCAAGTCAGCCCTTAATCGGCCGTGAATCCACTGCCGTGCCTGGGCGTTTTGGCGAGCCGCTTTCAGTGGAATACAGCGTGACCTCGCGCGGCGGCTTCGACCAGCACCCCACTCATCCGTTATTCCTATGCTTGCATGGCTGGGGCTCCAGCGAAGAAGACATGGCGGGCATCATGCGCCTCATCGCCCCCTACAACGATTTTGTAGCGTTGCGCGGCCCACTGGCACTTGCCAAGGCTCCCGAACACAGTGAAATGCCCGGCAACTACGCGTGGCTCCATGACGCTCTGCCGGTCGGCGATGATCTTGATTATGACGCGTATGCAGCCGCCACTGCCGTCGATCGGTGGGTGGCTGCCAACATTCCCGCTGACCGTGATGTAGTACCGCTCGGCTTCTCGCAAGGTGGTCTCGTCGCCGTGCATCTACTGCGCATCAATCCCGAACGCTATCGTGCTGTCGTATCGTTGTCTGGTTTCAACGCGCCCGGTCAAGTACCCGGCACCGCTCCCGCCGACGATCGCTTGGCCAATTACGATATTCCCGTGTTCTACACCTACGGCAAAAACGATGGCGTGATTCCCAAGTACGAATTATTCGCTACTGCCGCTTGGCTTGAGGAGCATACGTGGCTCAAAACCAAGAGCTATCGCGGCCTCGACCATAATGTGAGTCTTGAGGAATTCGCCGATTTGCGTCAGTGGTTGCTGGATAACGACATCACGTCTGGCGTGCTGTAATACTTGCCTGATTCATGGCACTGGGTGGTGATGAAGCGATGCGGCCGCACCATGTACAGTAATCAGACGCAACGGAGACCCGCACACACTCCGGTCATAGACTAAAGTCCCATGAGCGAAGTGAGTGCTGAAGAAAACCATGTGGACGAATCCCCGCGCGGCATTGCGGTGATGGTAGTAGTGGGCGTGCTTGTTGGTTTGTTGTCTGGACTGTTCGGCATCGGCGGCGGTACCATCATTGTACCTGCACTGGTATGGCTTGGCCTGACCCAGCGTCATGCGGCCGCCACTTCAATGCTGGCGATTATCCCTACGTCAGTATCTGGCGTGCTGTCTTACGCGGTCAACGGCAATGTCGATTGGATTGCCGCGTTGCTGGTGTTCATCGGTATGTTTGTCGGCGGCCAGATTGGCTCACTACTACTGTCCCGATTGTCGGAAGTCGTGCTGCGTTGGGCATTCGTGGTGTTCATGGCATTCGTCATTCTCAGCCAGCTCATATTCGTGCCTTCGCGTGATTCCTCGATTGAGTTGAACCTCGTTACCGGCCTGTTGATGGTGGTATTCGGCGTAATCGCTGGCATTCTGGCCGGCCTGCTTGGTGTGGGCGGTGGTGCCATTCTTGTGCCATCGTTATCGATTCTGTTTGATGCTTCGGATCTGATTGCTCGCGGCACTTCATTGTTGGCCATGTTCCCGAACGCCGTCACCACTACGGTGGCCAATGTTCGCCGGCGCATGGTGCATGCCAAGGTCGGATTGATTATCGGCATCGTAGCCGCATTGACTGCGCCACTGGGCACGTGGATTGCCGAGGCGATGACCCCACGCACTGGCGAAATCCTGTTCGCCACATACCTAACAGTGCTCCTCATCCGCAGTGTCTGGGTCGCCCTCAAAATCACGAGAAAGTAGCATCCTTGGCTCTCCCCTCAGAGAGGGGAGAGCCAAGAAATTTAGATGCCGGAATCGGCGTCAACCTGCATGACGTATATATTGCGCCTGAGCGAACGTGCTTGTGCACGGTTGATGTCGCCGGCCTCAAGCATGTCCTGAATCACACTGAGCTCAATACCGTAGCTCTCGCGCTTCACCTCTTCGACCTGCGTGATTGCCTCAGTGGTGCCGCTCATATTTGGCCGTGCCTGCAGTGAGCCCTCAGCGCGACGGTAATCCAAAAGCAGCGCTGAACAATGCTCGGTGTTGTAGGTGTCGTTGCCCATCTCGTCCATCAGCCGGTCAATCACATGATGAATCGCTTCAACCTGCAATTCGCGTGTGCGGGCAAAAATCTGATCCTCGCTCACCAGCGGCGTGGTATGGCGAATCTTCGAGACGGTGCGCTTGGCGTAGTTGCTCACTTGGCGCTGCAACATGCGTGCACGTCCACGAATCTGCGATACCGCATGACCGGAAGTCGGATCGGTGGAGGTGTGGCGCAACGTATTCATGATCTGGTCAAGCATGCGCTCGCAAGCTTCCACATTCAGCTCCTGCGTGGCTGAATCCGCCGCCGGATGCGCCTTGGTTTCGGTAAGGCGGTCGCGCACGAATTCCTTCTCCCAGTGCAGCGCTTCGATTTGCAGCTTCTCCAACCCCTGCGGGTCGGCTTCGCCGATGTGCTGCTGCAAGCGGCCAATGCGCTTAGTGTACTGGTCGATAACCATAAGCACTGCACGTCGGTTCTCAGGCGTGATACGGCCAGTCAGTTCTTCCACGGTGGAGCGGAGCACCTCAATGGTGACCGGTATCATCTCCGCGCCGGGATCGCGGTTGCGGTTCGGAGCTAGCAGCGGTAGTAGGAAGTTGGCTAGCAGCAATGTCACGATAATCACGCCGGAGGCGATGAAAATGAGTTCGTCGCGCATGGGGAATGCCGCGCCGCCCGCAATGTAATACGGGATAGTAAACATCAACGACAGCGTGATGGTGCCCTTGGGTCCGCCGAACGTCATCACGGCGGCCGACCTCCAGCGCTCAGGGGTCATTTTGCGTCGCATGCCGGTGTTCATGTCGCGGGCGATGCGCAGCATGGCGGTGATCCAGAGGAAGCGCAGCACAATCACCACCAAAGTGACGAGCAGAATAATGCCGATGAGCACGGTGTTGCTGATATATGGGTCGGACCAGCTGGCCTGCATGGCTCGCGGCAGCTGCATGCCTAGCAGGATGAACACGGCGCCGTTGAGGGAAAAGCTCAACACTCCCCACACGGAGGAAGACACGATATTCGTGCGGGCCACGTTCGGGCCCACTCCGGTACGGTCGAAACGGATGAACAGACCGGCTGCCACCACTGCCAGAATGCCGGATACATTGCATTCCTCCGCACCTAGATACAGCAGGAATGGCAGGAAGAGTTCCATCAAAATACGGGTGGTGGTGGTCTCCCAACCGAGGGAGCGTACGGTCTCGAACACCCAGTTGGCGCATCCGGCCACCAGCAGACCGAACAGCGTGCCGCCAAAGAACGAGATCACGAATTCACCGGCGGCTTGGCCCACGGCAAAGTCTCCGGTGAATGCTGCAGCAAGTGCAAACTGGAAGCCGACGATGCCGGAAGCGTCATTGAATAGGGATTCGCCTTTGAGTACGCTGCGCTGACGTTGGGACAGTGAAGCCTCTTTGCCTAAGGAACTCACGGCCACTGCATCGGTCGGGCCGAGCGCCGCGCCTAGGGCCAGAGCGGAAGCCAAGGTAATCGAAGGCCATACGGCATGCAGCGTGAATCCCACTGCGGTCATCGTCACGATAGCCAGACCAATCGCCAGGGATAGGCTCAAATCCAACGTTTTCAGCAGGGCGGATTTGTCGATTTCATGCGCTTCGAGATACAGCAAGGGCGCGATGAACAGCACCATGAACAATTCTGGATCGAGCTTGGCATCCGGGAAGAACGGCAAGTAGGTGACCAGCACGCCCAGCACGATCTGCACCAGCGGCGTGGATACACGAGGTACGAAACGACTGACGAACGAACTCACTACCACTGCTGCGATAATGCACAGGATGAGCTCGAATACAGCCATGAGTGTCTCCCTTTCTTATATCACTCAAAGTATATGAGCATCGTTAGGAACACATTAAGCTTCAGGCCGAGTGTGGCTGAGTTCGTATCATCTCGCGTGTGGCATGCGGTTGGGTTCATGTCGTTTTGCGTGGGACACGATGCGGAAACTGGCGATTTTTTCGTGTTGTCCCACTTGACCGTGTCCCATTAGCAACATCAATCGATTGACATTCTTTATGTCCCGCAAGCCCAAAACATGAAACGTTGGAATGTCGCCATTTTTTAAGGATGATGCTTTTCGCCGATTGAGAGGAGCGTGGGACATAATGCGAAAACCGGCCAAATTCACATCTTGTCCCACGGGGCAGGCCATGCACTCGTCCAGATGGGACATATCTGCTGAAAGTCGTTGGTGGCCGCAAGCCACGCGGCATACACTCGTTCATATGGGGCATATGGGATATGACGAGATGATGCACGGCGCGCTGGAGCTCGCCAAAAGGGCCGCGGCAGCCGGCGATGTGCCGGTTGGCGCAGTGGTGGTGGACACCGACGGCCAAATCATCGGGCGAGGATACAACACACGCGAGGCCGATGGCGATCCATTGGCACATGCCGAAATCATTGCCATGCATGAGGCCGCCCGCGCATTAGGCTCGTGGAATCTCTCCGATTGCACACTGGCTGTTACGCTTGAGCCTTGCCCGATGTGCGCCGGCGCATGCATCCAAACCCATATCGGCACCATCGTGTTTGGCGCGTGGGACTCCAAGCTCGGTGCTTGCGGGTCAATCTGGGATATCCCGCGCGATCCCCATATTGGTCACGCCCCTGAAGTGCATGGCGGCGTGGCAGAAGCCGATTGCCAGACTCTCCTCAGCGCGTTCTTCGCTCATCGGCGGTAAATCGCTCAAATACTTACTTCATCCATCCAACACGCGGCACCAAGGCAACATATTCCATTTCTTCTACCATCACAATCAGTAGTTCAATGCATTCCGTATACGTCGAAGGAGACACTATGGCCCAGAACACCGCCACCTTCACCGGTACCGCCGCTGACGGAACCGCGCTCACCGCCATCTATCTTGCACAGCCCGATGCCAACGTGGCAATCGGTCTGGTCGCTGCCGGCGATGACCTGCCGCGTATCATTCATTGGGGTCGCCCGCTGAGCAATCCTGAGACCTTGCTCGCTGCGTATGATGCACTCAAGCCGCAGCGCGTTTCCGGTGCACTCGATGACACCGCCTGGCCGTCCATCCTGCCGACACAGGCCGAAAGCTGGATTGGTGAGCAGCGTGTGGTGCTGCGCCGCGACGGCATCGAACTCTTCCCCAAGTTCACCGTGACCGGTATGAAATTCGATGGTGTGGTGGCTGCTAGCCTCGATGCTGTGTCCGGCGACAGCTACACCGATGTGGCTGGACGTGCCCGTACCACTGGCCCGGCCAATGTGCCCGGCGTGGCAATCACTGCGCGCGACGAAGAGCAAGGCGTGGAACTCGAATGGCATCTCGAACTTCTGCCCGGTGGTTTGGCCCGTCAGAAGGCCATCGTGACCAACCTGTTCGGAGCAGAAGCCGGTGCCGAGGCCCCGCTGGAAATCGGCAAGATCGAGCTCGGCTTCCCCCTGCCCGAATCCGCATCCGAAATCCTGACCACCACCGGCCACCATCTTCGCGAACGCAGCCCGCAGCGTCAGCCGCTCACCATCGGACGTTTTGAGAAGCCGCAGCTCGCGGGTCGCCCTGATTTCGACGCCTCCCTGCTGCTTACCGCCGGCGTTCCCGGCTTCGGCTTCGAGCATGGCGAGGCCTACTCGGTGCACGTGGGCTGGAGCGGCAACTCCGTGCTGTCCGCCGAGCGACTGCCGTACACGCAGGGTGTGATTGGCGGCGGCGAGCTGCTGTTTGGCGGCGAAGTAACGCTTGATGATGCAGCCGGCGAAGGCCAGAGCTCTTACGAAACCCCATGGCTGTTCGGCTCCTTCGGCGATGGTCTGAACGAGATTGCCGCACGCTTCCACTCCTATGTGCGTTCTTTACACCCGCGCTTGTTCTCGCACGGCCGTCCGGTAATCCTCAACACGTGGGAAGCCGTGTACTTCGACCACAACTTCGATACGCTCAAGGCGCTCGCCGACAAGGCAGCCGCTTCTGGTGTGGAACGATTCGTGGTGGATGACGGTTGGTTCGGTTCTCGCCGCGACGACACCTCCGGCCTTGGCGACTGGCAGATTTCTCAGGACGTATGGCCCGATGGCCCGAAGTCCCTCAAGGCGCTCGCCGATTATGTGCATGCCAAGGGGATGGAGTTCGGCCTGTGGTTCGAGCCGGAAATGGTCAACCCCGATTCCGACGTGGCCCGCAACCACCCTGATTGGATTCTTTCGCCCACTGCCGGCCGTCTGCCGCTGCAGGGCCGCACTCAGCAAGTGCTCGACCTGACCAATCCGGAAGCTTTCGATTACATTTACAGCTGCATGGATCAGCTCGTCGGCGAGCTCGGCATCGACTACATCAAATGGGATCACAACAAGCTGGTCACTGAGCCCGGTTCTCGCCGCTCCGGCCGTCCGGCCGTGCATGCGCAAACTATTGCCGTCTATGAGATTTTCAAGGGCCTCAAGACCGCTCACCCGGGTCTCGAAATCGAAAGCTGCTCTTCCGGTGGCGGCCGTGTGGATCTCGGTATCCTCGAATACGCCGACCGTATCTGGGTGTCCGATTGCGTGGATCCGGTCGAACGCGCGGACATCCAGCGTTACACATCACTGCTTGTGCCGCCTGCCATGATGGGCGAGCATGTGGGTGCCAGCCCCGCGCACTCCACTCGTCGTGAGACCAGTCAGGAATTGCGCATGGCGATGGCATTCTTCGGGCACATGGGCATCGAATGGAACCTGCTCAAGGAGCCGGACGATGCACTTGCCAAGCTGGCAGTGTGGGTGGCCGAGTTCAAGAAGCATCGTGATTGGTTCGCCATCGATACCTGCGTGCACGCCGACTCCAGCGATCCGGCCGTGCGCCTCGATGGCATGGTGATGCCGAACCGCAATGCTGCCATCTACCGCTTCACCCAGCTGACCACGAGCCAGACCTATCCTGCCGCTCCCGTGCATCTGCCTGGCCTTGACCCCAAGCGCAAGTATCGCATTAGCCCGCTCGACCCAAGCCTGGACCTCGAAGGTCTGACCAATGGTCAAAGCACCCTCGGTTGGTGGAACGAAGAAGGCGTAGTCCTGACCGGCGAAGCCCTGCAGCGCTACGGCATCCGTCCCCCGTCCCTCCACCCTCAGCAGGCAGTACTGTTCAAAGCTGTGGCGGAGTGACCTACCCAATATGCTTCACGATTACACGGCTGGCAGCGGCTTTGGCCCAGAGCTGCCAGTCGTGATCCATAATCGTGAACTTCACCGGTTGAGTTTGGCTATGCCGATAGAAGCGGATGCCGTCACGCAGCGAATCGGTACCAAGCTTCGCCAAAAATGCCGATTCGCCGGCGATCATTACATGCCCCGGCATAGCGATGTTCGCCACGGTGGCCACCAGCGATCCCAATCGGAAGCAAGTGCGGTGCACTAGCTGGGAGGCTTGCGGCACATGGGCTCTGGCATCGTGCGCAAAATCATCGAAGGTCACTGCGCGGCCGATGATCGCCGAATACTGTTCCGCAATCGAATCGTCAGTCAGGCATTGCGAACACCCGATATGCCCACTGGGGCAGCGCGGGCCCTCCGGGTCGATGAGCACATGCCCCACTAGGCCAAAACTCTTGTCCGGGTAACTGACCGGTTCACCATGCACAGCCAGCGAATAGCCCACGCCCACGCCGATGGTCACTACGGCGAACGTATCCACGCCCACTCCCGGCCCGAACCAGGAGGCATCCACCAGCAGCGAATCGATATCGTTGAATACGCCGCATGGCAATCCGGTGGCCTCGTACACCATTGCGCCTAAATCTGTGGTGCCCTCCCAGTGCAGGAATGGGGCGAACGTGACGATGGAATCATCGATCACGTGACCTCCGACCGCTACGCCCACGGCAGTGGGAGCGGGCAGGCCGGTGGCGGCGACATCATCAGAGCATTCACGAACCAGCGTGGCTATCGACGATGTCACATATTCTGCCGACTGATCAGCACCAATTGGTATCTCATGCCGGCCGGAAACCACCTCGCCATGCGTGTTCACGGCGGCCGACACAATGGATGTGCCGTGCACTTTGACGCCTACGAAGGTGCGTGCGTTCGAGCATAATACCAATGCGGTCTGCGGCCGGCCGCGACGATCCGAGCTCTCCTTGGGAGTAAACCGTTCAGGCAGCTTACCTGTAGTTCCGGCCACAGCCGGCAGTTCTTCGATGACTCCGGCATAAATCAAATCGCTGGTAATGCGGGAGAGCGCACCCTGGCTCAGTCCCAGCATCTGTGCCAATGTGGTGCGCGCAATCGGCCCATATTGGGCGATGGCTGCCGCCACGCGATGCGTATGCTCGGATCCGGAAAACCATTGCGGAATCGCATTGGCGTCAGACATGCTTAAGCCCCCCCCCTTGCATTATTTATTGCGTTAATCACAAAATACCGCGCTTTTTGTTTCTTACGCAATTGGGCTCGCTGGCGCTGGGAATGAAATGGCGAAATCGTTACTTTTGAAAGTGGAAGAGCCGCCGGCGCTGAAGCCGGAAGGCAAGAGATAAAGGAGTCAACAATATGCTGTCCGATTCCCCACATTCAACGCCTAGACTGAAGCGTCTGGCCGTGCGCACTGCTGCTGTGGCGTGCGCTATCGCCGTCGGCTTCGGCCTGGCAGGCTGCGGATCGAGCACCGCAGGTACCGTTACGCTGGATTTCTTCCAGTTCAAGTCCGAGGCTGCAGACCAGTTCAAATCCATGGTCGCCGACTTCGAAAAGCAGAACCCGACCATCAAGGTCAACATCAACAACTCTGCCAACGCCCAGACCGATCTACGCACCCGCTTCGTCAAGAACCGCGTGCCGGACGTAATCACCTTCAACGGCGACATCAGCTTCGGCAACTTCGCCGCATCCGGTGTTTTCTACGACTTCACCGACGAGCCCATCGTGGACACCCTCAACCCCGGCATGGTGCAGATCGCCAAAAACCTGGTGCAGACCACCGATTCCTCCAAGAAGCGCCTGTATGGTCTGCCCTTTGCCGGCAACGCCTCCGGTTACATCTACAACAAGGCGCTGTTCCGCAAGGTAGGTCTCGACCCGGAGAACCCACCGACCACGTGGGCCGAGTTCACCGACATGCTCAACACCTTCAAGGACGCCGGCATCAATCCGTTGCAGGGCACAGTGGCCGACGCCTGGACCACCCAGGCCCCGCTCGCCTCGCTGACCGGTACGCTGGTTCCCGAGTCGAAGTACACCGAGCTCAAGCAAGGCAAGACCACATTCCAGGAACTGTGGAGAACCGCAGTCGAGAAGGAATCCGAACTCTTCACCTACTCCACTGCCGATACTGGCGTCACCTACCAGCAGGGCACGCAGAACTTCGCCCAAGGCAAGGCCGCAATCATTCCGCTCGGTACCTACGCCATTCCACAGATCCTGCTCATCAACCCGGACATTGAACTTGGTTTCGCCCAGATGCCGGCCACCGATGACGCCAGCGAACAGATCCTCACCGCAGGCGACGATGTGATGCTGACCATCGGCGCAAACACCAAGTACCCCGAAGAATCGATGAAACTCGTCGAATTCCTCATGCAGAAGGATCAGCTCGACGCCTACGCCGATGCGCAGTCCGCCATCACCCCGCTCAAGGACACCTACTTCGGCAATGAGGCGCTGGAAACCGTGCGCCCGTTCTTCGAGGAAAACCGAGTGGCCGACTTCTGCGATCACTACATTCCTTCGTCCATCAATATCGGCGGCTACCTGCAGACCATGGTGACCTCCGGCAACACCGACCGCTTCCTGAACCAGATGCAGACCGAATGGGACAAGGTCCAAGCCAGGACCTTCGAGTGATCGGTAGGAGAGGAGAACATCATGTCACACGCAACTGCAACTAAGACCGCTGCTCCGGCCGCTAAGTCCGCTGCCAAGAAACCCGCCAAGAAGAAGGTTTCCGCCTTCTCCACCCGCAAAGTGGACCCCGCCTATTATTGGATGGCGGTTCCGGCGGCCATCATCTTCGCTTTCTTCCTCTACCTGCCATTTCTTGACGGCGTAAAGTATTCCTTCACCAATTCGCAGGGATACGGCGACTACAAGTTCATCGGCCTGAAGAACTACATCGCTCTCTTTCAAGACAACCGTGTGGGCCACGCCTACCTGTTCACATTCTTCATCGCCATTCTCATCACAGTGCTGATCAATGTGATCGCCCTGTTCCTATCGGTGATGCTGAACTCGAAGATCGCCTTCAAAAACGGCTTCCGTGCCATCTTCTTCATTCCCTACACCCTCTCCGTGCTGGTCATCGGCTACGTGTTCAAGTACATCTTCATGAACCCGTTGCCCGAACTTGGCAAGGCACTCGGCATCAAGTGGCTGTCCACCTCGCTGCTGACCAATGAGCAGCTCAGCTGGATCCCGATCGTTTTCCTCGCCGTCTGGCAGGGCATCGCCTACTCGGTGCTCATCTACCTCGCTGGTCTGCAGACCATCGACGACGAAATCTACGAGGCCGCCGCCATCGACGGCGTCAATCCCTGGCAGAAGTTCTGGAAGATCACCTTCCCGCTGATCGGACCGTTCTTCACCATCAACCTCGTGCTGTCCATGAAGAACGCGCTCGGTACCTTCGATCAGGTCGTCGCCTTGACCGATGGTGGCCCGAACTCCGCCACCGAAACCGTCACCTACCTCATTTGGAAGGGTGGCCTGACCGGTGGCGAGTACGCCTACCAGACCGCGAACGCCGTGCTCTTCTTCATCGTGCTGGCGATTATCGCCTTCGTGCAGCTGCGCATTTCCCGCAGCCAGGAACAAATCTGATTTAGGGGAGGATAAGAAATGACTACTGCAACAGTTGCTCCGTCCACAGCCGGTAAGCCCGCCAAGTTCCGCAGGGATCACCGCATCAACTGGTGGCTGACCGCCGCTGTGGCAGTGCTGAGCCTGACCATTCTGATCCCGCTCTACTTCACCATCGTCACCGCGCTGAAGACCCCGGCCGAAGCCGGCACCTTCGCTCTGCCCACCTCGTGGCAGTGGCATAACTTCGCCGACGCCTCCGCCAAGGTCAACTACCCGAAGGCCGCGCTCAACTCCGCGATTATCACGGTGGCCGCCGTGGTGCTCACCCTGCTGACCAACACCTTCGTGGCCTACGCCGTGGCCCGCAACATGGATAAGCGCTTCTTCCGCTTCCTGTACTACTTCTTCATCGCCGCCATGTTCGTGCCGTTCCCGGTCGTCATGCTGCCGATTGCGAAGCAGATGGGCTCCCTGCATCTGGACAACCAGGTCGGCCTGATCATCCTGTACACGGTGCTCGGCTTGGGCACGAACCTGTTCATCGCCACGGGCTTCATCCGTTCGATTCCGGTCTCGCTGGAAGAGGCGGCCCGCATCGATGGCGCATCCACGTGGCGCATTTTCTGGACCATCATCTTCCCGCTGATGAGCCCGATTAACGCCACCATCGCCATTCTGACCGCGCTGTGGGCCTGGAACGACTTCCTCCTGCCGTTGATCATTCTGACCGACCAGTCGAACCAGACCATCCCGCTCGCCCAGTACGTCTTCAGCTCGCAGTTCGCCACCAACTACCCGATGGCATTCTCCAGCTACCTGATGGCCATGGCCCCGATCCTCATCGTCTACATTTTCGCCCAAAAGTGGGTTGTCGGTGGAGTGATGAGAGGAGCGGTCAAGTAAAGGAAAGCCCAGTGGGCTTTCCGTTGACCGCTCCGAGCGGGCGGCAGCCCGCGAGGCAATATTGAGTCTGGCCGCAGGCCAGTCCGTAATTGCAGGACGCTGTGAAGTAATGCAGTGCTCGATGTTACATTACTTCACAGCGTCGAGCGAGATGAGCCGATTAAGGAAACAGCCCCAGTGGGACTGTTTCCTTAATCGGGCGGCCGATAGGCCGCATACTCACGAGGTAATGTAGCGCTCGGTTTTTTCTGCCGCACAAGCCGGAGACTGGAGCTTTTGTTGTTATGCGGCAGACCACCATTTGCCCCTTCCGAGGAGTGGAATCAAGAAATGGCGGATTTCCAACGTTTTTGGGAAGACTGGATTTGCCGCATGAACATGATTCGGCCATTTTTCGTGTTGTGCGGTACGTGCGTGTGCCACATGGGTGCAGAAACGCCTGTTCTCATGCTGTGTGGCACGTGTTTGTGCGCATAGGTGTGGAATTCACCCGTTTCTGCGTTGTACGGTACGGAAGCATGACGCACAATCGTCTAGCGGTCACCGGAGACCCAGTGTGGCATGCTATTTTCGCCCGGACATCAACCGGATCGGCCGTTTATCGAATCGCTGCTATGCAATCCGGAACGCACGAATCGTGCACCGGGCCGTGCATTGCCAACTGGCGCTATTTATTTTCCGGCACACCAATGCAGATCACTAATGGGAATGTAATTCACCATTTTTTTAGACTGTGAGCAACGGGCAATATAGACATGAATAAGGAGCCAACGATGACTACTTTCAACCGCGCAATAATTCCCGACGCCATTCGCACGAACGGAGCCACGCCCAACCCGTGGTGGTCGAATGCGGTGGTGTACCAGATTTACCCACGTTCCTTCCAGGACACGAACGGCGATGGTCTCGGCGACCTGAAGGGCATCACCTCCCGCCTCGACTATCTCGCCGACCTCGGCGTGGATGTGCTGTGGCTCTCTCCGGTCTACAGGTCCCCGCAAGACGACAACGGCTACGACATCTCCGACTACCGGGACATCGACCCGCTGTTCGGCACGCTCGACGACATGGACGAGCTGCTGGCCGAAGCGCACAGGCGCGGACTCAAGATCGTGATGGACCTCGTCGTCAACCACACCTCCGACGAGCACGCGTGGTTCGAGGCGTCGAAGGACAAGGACGACCCGCACGCCGACTGGTACTGGTGGCGTCCCGCCCGCCCCGGCCACGAGCCCGGCACGCCAGGCGCCGAGCCGAACCAGTGGGGCTCCTACTTCGGCGGCTCCGCATGGGAGTACAGCCCGGAGCGCGGCGAGTACTACCTGCACCAGTTCTCGAAGAAGCAGCCGGATCTCAACTGGGAGAACCCGGCCGTGCGCCGTGCAGTGTACGACATGATGAACTGGTGGCTCGATCGCGGCATCGACGGCTTCCGTATGGACGTCATCACCCTGATCTCCAAGCGCACGGATGCAAACGGCAGGCTGCCCGGCGAGTACGGTTCCGAGCTCCAGGACCTGCCGGTGGGGGAGGAGGGCTACTCCAGCCCGAACCCGTTCTGTGCCGATGGTCCGCGTCAGGACGAGTTCCTCGCCGAGATGCGCCGCGAGGTGTTCGACGGGCGTGACGGCTTCCTCACCGTCGGCGAGGCCCCCGGCATCACCGCCGAACGCAACGAGCACATCACCAATCCGGCCAATGGGGAGCTGGATATGCTGTTCCTGTTCGAACATGTCGATTTTGATTGTGATGGCGTCAAGTGGAAGCCTCTGCCGCTCGATTTGCCGGGATTCAAGCGGATCATGGCCGGATATCAGACTGCTGTGGAGAACGTGGGCTGGGCAAGCTTGTTCACTGGTAACCACGATCAGCCACGTGTGGTCTCTCGTTGGGGCGATGACTCCTCGGAGGAATCCCGCGTGCGCTCGGCCAAAGCGCTTGGCCTGATGTTGCACATGCATCGCGGCACTCCGTACGTATATCAGGGTGAGGAGCTGGGCATGACCAATGCTCACTTCACCAGCCTCGATCAGTACCGCGACCTTGAATCTCTCAATGCCTATCGTCAGAGGGTCGAGGAAGCCAAGGTACAATCGCCGGAATCGATGATGGCGGGTATCGCCGCGCGCGGTCGCGACAATTCGCGTACCCCAATGCAATGGGATGGTTCTGCCTATGCCGGTTTCACCGCACCGGATGCAGCGACGGAGCCGTGGATTTCCGTCAACCCGAATCATGCTGAAATCAATGCGGCCGGCGAATTCGACGATCCTGACTCGGTGTATGCCTTCTACAAGAAGCTCATCGCCTTGCGCCACAACAGTTCGATTGTGGCGGCTGGCGAGTGGCAGCTGATTGATGCGGATGACGCGCATGTATATGCGTTCACCCGCACGCTTGGCAACGAGCGATTGCTGGTTGTGGTTAACCTGTCCGGCCGAACCGTCGACTTGCCGCGTGAATCCACCGAGCTGATTGCCGGCGGCGTCACTGAGCCAGATATCATTCTCTCCACGTACGACGCCCCTCACACTGTGGTCTCCCTCGCCAACCGTGAGCTTGACCCGTGGGAGGCTGCTGCCGTCCAGCTGTAAGTAGGTATTTTTGTTTCGAGGGGCGGATTTCGTCGTTTCCGGACGTCTATCTCCGTTTCAAGGGGCTGGTGCTCAAATAGTTCAGGGTCTGAAACCGCATAATACCGTCGTAAATAATGCGAGATACTTGGGGTATACCGAATTAAGCAGCCCCTCGAAACGGAGATAGACGTCCGGAAACGGTCAAATCCGCCCCTCGAAAGCGGAAAATACGGTAGGACTGCGCCAATGATTGCTCTGAAGTATCTTGTCAACGAGATGAATGGTCATTTTCGGCGTCCCCGCGCCATACAATGAGCAGCTATGGAACAAAAGGATGTTTTGAAGGCGCTGCAGCGTGATCATGCAGCCGAACTGAAGCTGGCCGCCGAACGGCTCAAGGGCACTGCCCGTCACACGGAGATTATTCCTTCCCCGGTGTTGAGCGAGATGACTGGCCATGAGATTCTCCTGAAGCCTGAAAACCTGCAGGTCACTGGATCCTTCAAGATTCGTGGCGCCTACAACAAGATTGCCTCACTCAGCGAGGAGCAGCTGTCTCATGGCATCGTCACCGCATCCGCTGGCAACCATGCGCAAGGCGTGGCCTATGCAGCCCGGGAACGTGGCGCCAAGGCCACTATCTGCATGCCGCAGATTACTCCGCCGCTGAAAGTGGATGCCACCAAGGCCTATGGTGCCGATGTGGTGCTCTACGGTGATGTGTTCGATGAATCCGCAGCGCATGCCGCCGAACTCGCCGAGACGAAGGGCATGATCTATGTGCCGCCATTCGACGATTACGAGGTTATCTGCGGTCAGGGCACCATCGGTTTGGAAATTCTTGAAGATGTGCCGAATGTCACCGATGTTGTGGTGCCGCTCGGTGGTGGCGGTCTTGGCGCCGGTGTGGCGCTCGCCATCAAGACCTTCAAACCTGATGTTCGTGTGATTGGCGCAATTCCGGAAGGTTCTCCGGCATGGAAGGATTCGCTGGCATCTGGCCATGTATCTCCCGCCGATCGTGTGGTGACTTCCGCCGAGGGCGTTGCGGTCAAGCATCCGGGTGATTTGCCGTTTGCATTGCTCAACGAGTTCCTGGATGATTTGGTCACTGTCTCCGAACGAGACATCAACGAGATGATTCTGCTCATGCTGGAGAAGCACAAGTTGGTGGTCGAGGCCGCTGGTGCCGTCTCGCTGGCAGCGCTCGAGCATCTGAATTTGCGTTCCCGCAAGTTCGCTGCGGCCACTGGTCCGCATGTGGTAGTGCCGATTATGTCAGGCGGCAACATCGATACCGTGACCATCGGCGCCGTGATTCAAAAGGGTATGATTGCCCGCGGCCGCATCATGAACTTTGAGGTCGAGCTGCCGGATACCCCGGGCCAGTTGGTCAAGGTGGCCACGTTGCTTGCCGAGCAGCGCGCCAACGTCATCCAACTGGATCACGATCAGTTCAAGGCCTCCGGCCATTACACCAACGCGGTATCTCTTGGTGTCACGGTCGAAACCAACGGCCCTGACCATATTGACCGCATCCTTGCGGCTCTGCGCGAAGCTGGCTTTAGCCCTAAGCGCATCTACTGATGTCCGCTATCTCCCGCTGGCGGGAGATAGCGCGGAACGCAGGTGGGTGGCTGAACAATAATCATGAATTGTTCGTCACTGCCGGCGGAGCCGACTGAGACAAGGTGGGATAATCTGGTTCCCATCTTTGAGGGGAGCTTCGGACTGGAGCTCCCCTCAGTCGGCTTCGCCGACAGTAGCTACTTGTTCTCCGCAATCGTTTCGTTTACCAGCTTCGGCAGCGCGACGGCGATATCCTCATGAATCAATCGGCTTGCAAGATGGTCATACTGTGTGTGCCCCATATTCATAATGGTGATAGGCACGCCCGCCTGCGCAGCCACCGGCACGATGCTTGCTGCCGGGTACACCTCGAGGGTCGATCCGATTACCCACAGTTCATCGGCTTTGGTCGCCAAACTGTAGGACTTCTCCATAGCGCCCTCAGGCAGGGCTTCGCCAAAATACACCACGTCGGTTTTGATAATGCCGTTGCAGGGCATATCACCGCGATACTTCAATCTGCGATGACAATGCGGATCTGGTTCCTCATCCAAGCGAGCCATGATATCTGCGGTGCTGTATTCTTGATGGCATTTCATACAATGCGAAGTGCCGATAGTGCCATGTAGATTCACAATGACGTCTGAGCTGTTTCCGGCCTTTTCGTGCAATGCGTCGAAGTTCTGCGTGGCCAGCAGAGTCAGCATGCCTGCCTTTTCCAGTTTGACCAGCGCTTTATGCGCGGCGCCGGACTGGGCGTTCCATACCGGTGATTCTTTTTGCCATCGCCAGGAGTACTCGCGATCTTCCTTATTGCGCAAGAACAGGTCAATGTCATATACGCTCATTTGATCGGGGTGCTTGGTCCATACGCCATCAGGGCCGCGGAAATCAGGAATGCCAGCCGAGGTCGAAATGCCGGCACCGGTTAATACAGCAATCTTTTTAGTCATGCTTATAGGTATACCCGCGATTCATGAATGACAGTTGAAGATAAGGCCAGTGTGGATGCATCGCAGGATGTGCCCCTGCGATGGTTGCCGGAAGATGAACATGTGCCAACGGGTCGAAAACTGTCGCGACACGCCAGTCACATAATGGATTCGATGTTTTTTTAGAAACATTTGAGGGGTTACTCTGGCCTCAACAGAGCAAAATAGGCTCTGTGCGACACGCCGAAGGAACAGCGTAATTACGTCGATTCCTAGGTCTTTCGTGCGCTCTGATTTGCGCGGATTCGCATCTACGTGTAAGTTTATCTCTTGCTGCTCAGCACGGAGGTTCTCCTCCTGAGAATGGCCTTCGGGCTGGTGTGGTGGTGGTTTGAGAACTCAAGAGCGTGTTTGTACTACTTCTTTATAGTCAATGATTGCCAGTTCATTCCTCGCCTGGCCGCTTGTGTGGTGGCTGGGTACCCGGGAGGGTTTGATGAGGGGTGAGGTTTTTTGAGGGCGTCCTTCCTTAAGGACGTGCTCGTCAATTTTTGTTTTGTGAGTCATCTGTTCGGATGCTTTTCATGAAGTTTTTTGTGGAGGGTTCGATTCTGGCTCAGGATGAACGCTGGCGGCGTGCTTAACACATGCAAGTCGAACGGGATCCATCAGGCTTTGCTTGGTGGTGAGAGTGGCGAACGGGTGAGTAATGCGTGACCGACCTGCCCCATGCACCGGAATAGCTCCTGGAAACGGGTGGTAATGCCGGATGCTCCATCACATCGCATGGTGTGTTGGGAAAGCCTTTGCGGCATGGGATGGGGTCGCGTCCTATCAG
>CXVN01000024.1_pt1 | contig 121667 bp, 91 predicted proteins | sample 940671 | NCBI WGS metagenome assembly CXVN01 (sample SAMEA3493527, study PRJEB9703) | human gut metagenome | biome: ENVO:mammalia-associated habitat; material: ENVO:feces | place: Bangladesh | collected 2010-01-06 | reverse complement strand
AACGCCTCCACGTCATCGTTGCCGTCCCCGGCATTCCGGCTTCGTCGCGGCGCGGGCTTGTTGGTCTGGCTGGCGTTCCTGTTCCTGGGCTGCAGCGCGGCCATGCCGCCCTCACGATACGCCTTGACCCAGTTGTGGACAGCTCCGACGCTCACGCCGAGCCGTTCGGCGGCCTGCTTCTGCTGCATGCCGCCCAGCACCAGCTCGATCGCCTTGGTCCTCGTTTCCAGCGGGATGATCGGTTTCGCCATATGGCCAGCATACCGGGGATCCTTTGCCAGCCAGCGTTCCAGGCACTGCCTGGTCGGATAGCCCAGATGCCTCACCACCTGGGCCGTCGTCATCGGCGTGGTGAAGTACAGCTCCACCACGCGCTGTCGTTCCTCGGGACTGAACATATGATAATCCTTTCGTTCAGTCTCCAAGAAAATGTCCGCAGCCCCCTACCGTGATGCAACATTGTTAAAGGAACGAGATCGTGAGCCGTTGGCGAAAAGTGTTTCAGACGAAGAAGGGGCATGGGTCTTTACCACTTGGACATCATCGCGAACAGCATGGGTGCGTTGAAACTCAATTCCGGACGCATATGGACATTGGATGGTAACGGCAAATACAACGGACACGATTGCGGCACTGGCTTGTGCGAAAATTCGTCGGATCGGCATCAGGCGTTCCTTTTTACTTGATCTTGATTTATGCTCATGACGGTGACTCTGACCTAATTAGAGTGATCATAGTCAATATCCAATGTCTGTATATGTTTAATGATGACATCACACGGCGATTGCCACTTTATGTTCTTGATTCTACCGTCATAGACGTATTCCTCGAGGAGCCGTATTTGCCGAGTCGTGGCGCAACGAATCCACTGATTGATTAATGCCGATTTCGCAGAATAAGTTGTTGAATGTTATCCAAGAGGCACAGCAGCATTACGGGAAACAGAGGAACAAGATAGCGAAGCTGCATGATGTATACACCAGGTACTCCATTCGCGGTTCCCTGTAACCACATGGCAAGGTATGTGGCGAGGATTGCGCCTATCGCCATGAGGTAAGTGAAGGCCCAGAATAGACTGATTCTCCATTGGCTCATATTTGTGACGGCATGAATGATCATAGCTGCCAATACCACAGCGAAAACTATCCATATGCTCAATAGCATTAATGGTGTTCGGAATGCACCTTGAAGATGACTGATGCTGTACCAGATGGCACTTATGGCGCGCATCGGGTTGTGGAGCAGCCCTGATGTTCGCTCATGGACCTCTGCGGGAGAAACAGATGCCGGATTTGAGACAAATGCGGACGTTGACTTCAGCCAGCCGATTATCAATGCGAGTGCAAGAATTACGGATGTACCCACGGTGATTTTAGCTCGACGAGTGGTTGGAGCATGGACGATGAGTAGCGCGACAGGAATGAATATAAGAGGCATATAGGCGAATTTGGTTATCGCGATAAGAGCTCCTATGGTGCCCAAAGTCGCGTACCCTTTGCAACTCGGAGCGCGGCTAGCCATTGCAAACAACATGCAGGAGAACGTGATGATTAGTGCCTGCGTCAAACTATCTGCGGATATGGCGAATGAAAAGTGGTAAATGACCGGTGGCGAAAGCAGTAACACAGTCATGGGGAGCCGGAAGCGTGGCAACAGCGCGATACCCCATGTGGTTAGGATGGTGTATACGAGCAGCATGATGGACTCCGACAGGTAATAGGTGGTGGCTGCTCCGAGCCCGAGATACTTTCCAAGAAAGAATCCAAATATTTGCGGTAAGTATGATATTGGGGAGTAGACGGCGGTGTTGTTATAGGGGACATCGGCGCCGATATCATCGCTGGCTGTAATGCTGTCTAGTTGCACGACTCCCGCATCAAATGGGTCACGATGCTGATCGGATAAATTGATCCATTGCCAATCGACCTTTCCCCCATAATTGTCTGCGGCGATGCGGTGGTAGTCAGAGACAGATGTGACGGGCCGGGCGACTATATCCCCATTGGTTATGCCAGATACGCGATAGACGTGTTCCCATAGATCCGGAATCCTGTTCATTTGCGTATGAGCCATCCACAATCCACCAAACATGATAGTGAGTATGGCGAATACAGCAATGAACCGGCGGCTATTAATAAAGGCCGAAATGTTTTCTCTCATCAGTCCTCAGTCCAGGTTCGGTCAAACTATTCCTTAACCCCGCAGAGCATTCACTAGTAGTATAAGGTAGCAATGTCCGTTGCGGTGCAGTGGTAGTTGCTTTATTCAGCGGAACTGGTAGAGACGTATTCTAAATCTTCTGGGAAACGCGGTTTATTGCGGTAATACGATGACTACTGAACGGCGAAGAAGTCGTAATCGTTAAGATAGCCTTTGCCTTTAGTCATGTCGTATTGCACCAGACGATAATCATCCAACAATTGCTTAGCCTTTTGAGAGAGATCTTTTCGTTTAATACGATTTCCGTTGGCGTCCAAATATGTGGCGCTGCCATCGCCCCAAGAATTATTGGAACTAACTAGGCGGCTGATTGTAGGGATTTGTGTTTGTGTTTGCGTGAGCATCTCTAGATAGGGGGAAATCTTGGCGTTCATGTATTCGGCGGCCAAAGCCATAAAATAGTTAGATGATGTGTAATTAGAGGTTTGTTGGTCGAGCTTGATACTGGCAGATGCGGATGCCTGATTGGACCAGATAAAATAATCGGTCTCATGCAATACGGTAGTGTTATCTTTGTCCGATGCCGCCGTGGTGTAGATGCCGGGCAGATGATCGCCATAGAAGATTACAGCGATTGGCTTATCCATGGAATTGAGTTGGTTTAAAAAGTCCTCTGTAGCTTGATCTGTAAGATTAATGCCTTTGATGTAGCTATCGATAGCCCATTTTTCATCATCAGAAAGCTGAGAGACATCTGCTTCTCTGAATTGGTTATTGGCGTAATAATCATCGTATGGTGCATGATTTTTGCATGGTAACCAGCTGAATAAATTGAGAGTGGTCGCTGTTGTTGAGCACATCAAGAACATTTTGGTATGCAGCTTCGTCGCTTACGTACAGTGAATTGTCAACACGATCTTGGTGCGTGATTGCCGGATTACTATCTAGCGTGTATAGTTTGCTGAATTTGATTTTTTTATAATTACTGTCACGTAGATACATGTCTTTGTAATACGTGTGGAAAGCTACTGAACCGTTTTTGCCATACTTGCTGTTCCAAATTTGGTTGAATGTATAAGGCTCCTTCTGGTGTGGAACTAGTTTCCTGATAAGGCGATTGCATGGAATCATCAAATAGCGCCAAACTTAAGCCGGTTAATGCCTGGTGCTCAATATTTGCGGTGCCTCCGCCAATAGCTGGCGATAACATCAGTCCAGAGGTAGTAATGTCCTTGATGGCTCGAATATTGGGCATCGGATCTTCAGTAAGCTCAACTCCGGGCACGCGTGTCGGGTCAGAGAATGATTCCGAAAGAATCATAATTACGGTGTTATCAGTGAGATTATTAGCGCGAGATCCGTTGGTGTTTTTCGCGCTTTTCTTGTAGCGTTTGGCTAGCGCCGCCATGGTCTCTTCGTTGTAATTCTCCGGTTTATCCATGGTTTTTCGCATGCGCCAGTCGTAAAAAATTCATTAGCCAGGTGTATTTCTGCTCCATCCACATCTGGGACACAAATTTCGTAAGTTGACCGGATACGCTATTTAAAAGCTTGGTGGTGGTGTCTATTGCATCCGGATCTGCATATGTCGGCTCTTTGTACATGCTCCATTGAAGAAATAGCACTGCGGCGGAGTCAACGAGTACCATGCACTAGTGCATACAGTGTGTAGGGGCAACGAGGGCGTTTCTTCAGCAGGGAATACAGGAAAGACGCAGCTTTGGTGAGTGCGGATATGGGCTTAGAGGACATGAATGCGGCGAGCCCAAATACAAAAGGTAGCGATAATTTTGTCGTCCCGAGAGTCATCATTTTGATTTGATGGAGATATGCTCTTTGCTGGACTCTTGGGATCGGTCTCCACTGCTGAGGCGCTGTCCGGAGTCGGCTGTTCGACCTTGGAATTAGGTGAGCTTTCCTTTTTTGATTCAATTTGCTGATTGGAATGAGCGGAAGGGACGATGGCTTTTTCCAAGTCCGTATCGGCCTTTTGCGCTGTCTTCTGGTCGTTTTGGATATCGTCCACTATGTCTGCTCATTTCTGTCAACTACGTATCTGGATTTTGTAGTAAAAAGCCCAAGATAAAGTTATGCAAATGTTACGGCTGTAACCAATGCGGTAGGTTATGGGCGTTGGACAGAAATGCAGAACGCTATGAGGCGCATGTGCGCACTCAAAAAAATTTTCTACGGCGCTTTCCTATTTCATATTCTTAATCTTGGCGTCGTAGACATATTTTTCGAGAAGGCGAATCTGCCGGGTTGCGGCACAGTGAATGCGTTGTGCGGGGCTGAGCTTGCTGATGAGTTCATTGAGTTCAGCCTTGTCCTTCTCATGCTGTTGTTGGCTTGCAGGTTCGCGGAAGTCTGGGGCGGTGGTTTCCTCGTGGAAGGCTCCGACGAGCGTGTAGTAGCTACGGCCCGGGCGCACTCCCTGTTCCAAGCACAGGCGGAAGTTTGCGGCTCCTGCGGCAAAGTTGTCGTGGTAGAAGCTGAAGCTACGTTCCTTGTGCGTCACTGAGCCGGCAGATTGCAGCCAATTGTAGAGATTTACGTTGAGATCGGCCACCTTGCGCATACGAGTGTACAGGTCGCCAGCTACCATCACGTCCTGCGCATACATGCCCTCTGGGAATCGAATCCCATCCCACAGCTCGCGCTTGTACAGTCGGCACCAGTTTGCCTCGTTGAAGTAGCGAGCTTCGGTATTGCGGCCAAGTTTGTCTCCAATCAGGCGCAGGCTTTTGCAGAACACGGTCTGGTATGCGGCGAGTGGGTGCTCGAACACGGTGATTGCGCCGGGAGCCTCGGCACCCACTTGAGCTTCCTGAGCCACTTCGTCCAACTGGGAGACGCCGAACTGTCGCCAGCGGGCCTTGCTCATATCCGCTCCGGTGTTTTGCAATGCGTGCAGCAGATATTCAATATTGCAGCGGTCGAGGATGTCGTCATTGTCGGCAAACGCGATGTATTTGCCACGTGCGGCGTCTAGTCCAGCGTTCTGGGCTTTGGCAATGCCGCCGTTCTCCTGATGAATCACAGTGATGCGGCTATCCTGCGCAGCGTACTCATCGCAGATTGCGGGGCTGGAGTCCTTGGCCCCATCGTCCACTAGAATCACCTCAAGGTTCGTGTACGACTGCCGCAGAATGGAATCCACGCAGTAACGCAGGTAGTCTTCGGCGTTGTACACCGGCACGATGATGGAAATGAGGGGAGTGGAGTTTGGCAAGGCTTGGTGCTTCCTTTGGCATTTTTTATGTGGACATATCCAGTATGACATGTTTCTTGATGTTTCTGGCTCGAATCATCGTTCAGTCATGCGCAAATCAAGAAAGACTACTGACAGTAATGTGCGCCTTGAGGAACTCGTCGATGGTGAACAATCCGGAATAGCCACCGGACTGGATTTGGCTGATCAGCGATTCATAATCAATGGTGTCTCCAGTTTGCAGTTCGGTAACGTACTCTGCGTCCTCGGCGGATATAGACGCAGGGTCGGTGACGGCGCCGAATGCTCATCGTGTGGCCCACAGCTGCACGGGCGTATCGCCGATTTGGTATCTCTCGATGGGGCTATTGCCGATATCTCCTGTGTTGGTGTCGCTGGAGACCTTGAACGTGCATAGCGAGTAGTTTGGGTGCTCTTTGTCCGTGACGGTAATCGTGTTGCCGTCCACGGAAATGCTGACTTCGTTATGTCAGGAATAGGGCAATGTGACGCGGTAGGAATCGGTTTGTGCGCTGAGCGATGCCGTGACGGCGTTACTGTACTGCCAGACTATGTCAATACTGTTGTTGCTCTGACGTTGAATCCGGTCGTAATCACCCAGTGCTGTCTTTGTCCAGGAAGTGGTGAGTTCGGTGGCGTCTGGGATGTCGAGTTCATCGGCCATGCATGAGCGCTGCGTTGCACCATTCATTCGCCCTTTGGTGGCGTGCAGCCATATTTTGCTATGGTTAGTGGAGCGTTTCCATGCGAATGCTTCCGGATCGGGATTGTTCTGCGGCGCGCATTTCAACCATGCCTTATCCAGCTCGCCGTCCAGATCAGTGGGTGAGGAATATGTCTCGGTCCAATCGCCTTGGGTTGGATCGGCGACGGAGGTTTTTGCCGAGTCGGAATCCGACTTGTCTTGTTGACTGTGGGTGTTGGTTTGTTGCTGTGACTGTGCTTCCGTGGCCTGCGCAGACTGATCTGCGCCGCAGGCGGTTATCAAAGCGAGGGGCAGTACAAGGAGCAGTGCGGTAAAACGATGATGTTTCATATATCCAGTGTATTTGGGGAAGCGGGAGAATGATTGCCGAGAGCTGCTGCTGTAATAGCTTATGAGGTATTCGCTGAAGTTCGCGCCCTCTCAGATTGTCACTGACGGCGTATCTGTAATGGGGAAGTATCCAAGTTGTTCATTATTCTGCTTTTGCCAGCGATCCGGTGTGGAGAGGAATTCGATGAGCCCCTTCCATGCTGCTCCAAATGCCACGGAATTGCTGGTGGAAACGGATCGCAGTACTTTGATATCTGCCCATTGCGAGGAAAGCGTGTGCTCAGTGAGCATACGCTGTAGTGGCTTATCCAGATATTTAAATAGCTGTGCGTATAGTCCATCAAGCACAATGGTGGGAATATCGCATATGTTGATAAACGAGGCTAATGCAATGCCGAGATAGTGTGCGGCTGATTTCACGGCTTTACAGGCGTCTAGCTCCTTGCGAGACAGTGCGGCAAACAAGTTGCCGGTAGAAGAGTGTGGTGCCAGACCGCTGGCCTCCATCAGAGCGTATTGTCCGGCAAACGTTTCTAGACACCCAGTATTGCCGCACGAGCATTGGCGTTTACCTTCGGCTACGTAGACATGGCCAAGTTCTCCTGCCCAGCCGTGACATCCTGTGTCGAATCCGCCGCATTTGACGATTGCGGCATCGATGCCAGTCCCTCCGGAGACGTAGAGATAATCCGATAGGGGAATGTCCTGTTTGTTGCGCAGATAGGTTTCTGCGTAGGCGCCTGCGTCGGCGGAGTTTAGAAAGTTTATTTGAGGCAACATATTCTGTGGCGCAGCTTTGCGCAGTTCCTCTAATAGATCAATGTCGCGCCAGCCAAGGTTAGGGCTGCTCAGCAGATAAGTGTGGTTGGTAGCGATGAGTCCGTGCAACGCTACGGTGATGCCGACCGTAGTGAGCTCGGCATCTGTTGCCCTCATGCGCAGATCATCAATGATGCGGCGCACAACAGTTAATGTTTTCTCGGCGTTTGAGGTATTGAGTTGCTGATAATGCTGCGCAAGAATTTCGCCCGATAGGTCGACTACAGAGGCCTCGACAGAGCCTGTGGAAATATCTACGCCAATCGCTGCATAGGTATGTAGGGCTGGGGCGAGAGGGACGGCGGGGCGGCCTGATCCGGTGCTTTCCGAATTGAGTTCTCGAATGATGCCGCAACTGATGAGATGCTCTACCAGCCTAGTCATAGTAGAGCGATTGAGCCCGGTCATGCGGGCAAGGTCGGCGCGCGAAGGATGGCGTGAGCCGGTTACGACTGTATTGGCAAGCATGGTGAGGTTATGGTTGCGCACTGTGGTGCTGCGGGCGGCATCCAGTGTGGTAGCGGTGCTGGCGGCTACGTTGCGGCCGGGTGCAATCGTGTGAGAGGGCATACATACAAGTATGCCTCACATCTCGCGGTATGGCTGGTGTTGTGTCATTACAGATTCATCACTATGCGACGAAACGCCGATTTGTTGCAAGAATGGACAAAGTATATTTTATACTTTAGTATGTTGCATAAAGCAATAAACTTAACGATGAGGTTGAGGAGGGGCCATGCAGCAGCTCGTGGCAGGTGTCGATTCATCAACGCAATCCTGCAAAGTCGTCATTCGTGATTTGCATACCGGCAAATTGGTGAGGTCAGGTGCGGCCAGGCATCGGCGCGGAACAGAAATCGATCCTCAGGTATGGCGTTCGGCCTTCGACGAGGCTGTGCGCCAAGCCGGTGGGTTGGATGACGTGGTGGCGCTATCCGTGGCCGGCCAGCAGCACGGTATGGTCGCGCTTGATGAGCGTGGCAAGGTGGTGCGCAATGCGATTCTGTGGAATGATACGCGTTCTGCTCGCGATGCGGTGGATCTTATTTCGGAGCTCGGCAACGGTAATGAGCGAGAAGGCAAGCGCCAATGGGCTGATCGGACGGGCAGTGTGCCTGTTGCTTCGCTAACAGTGACGAAAATCAGATGGATGGCTACTCATGAGCCCGATAACTTGTCTCGCACTACTGCTGTAGCGCTACCTCATGATTGGCTTACCTGGAACCTGCTAGGTGGCGACGATATAAGCACTTTAGTCACGGATCGTTCTGACGCTTCGGGCACTGGTTATTACTCCGCACAAGATAACGAGTACTGCAAGGATTTGTTGAAACTCGCGGCGGGAAGCGAATTCGCAGAACGCGTGAGGTTGCCTCGAGTTGCCTCGCCCGCTCAGCGTGTGGCCGAAGCAAAAATTGACGGGCACAATCTTGTGATTGGTCCGGGCGCTGGAGATAATGCCGGTGCGGCGCTCGGACTCGGTCTCAAGCCAGGAGAAGTGGCTATGTCTATCGGGACATCGGGTGTGGTGTCGCTGGTATCGGCTGTCGCCACGCATGATCCTGAAGGATATGTGACTGGTTTTGCGGATGCCAGCGGAAACTATCTGCCACTGGTCTGTACGTTGAATGCCTCACGTGTTGTCGATACGTTCCGGGCTTTGCTCAATATGAGTCATGCTGAATTCTCTCGGGCGGCGCTATGCGCGCCGCCTGGTGCCGAGGGGCTGGTTGTGGTTCCGTACTTTGAGGGGGAGCGGACGCCGAATTGTCCGGATGCCACAGGGTCTATCTATGGTGTCACCTGCGAAAATCTCACTACCTCGAACATTGCGCGAGCCGCCATCGAGGGCATGCTGTGTGGTGTAGGCGTAGGTATCCGAGCATTTCAGCAGCTCGGCATTCCGGTTACCAAAATCAACCTCATCGGGGGTGGCGCTCAGTCGGAAGCAGTGCGGCGCATCGCCCCGTCGGTACTTGGATTGCCTGTATGTGTGCCAGAATACAGCGAATACGTGGCGGACGGTGCTGCACGTCAGGCGGCGTGGGTGTACGAGGGTGGCGCTGAACCACCGGTCTGGACTCCTCATCTGTCTAGTGATTACATCTGCGATTACGCACCGTTTATCTTAGAACGTTTCCAAGAAGTATCGTCGCGATTCATGCTTCGGTCAGAGGCTCGAGCTGATGTGGGGCGTCATGGGGATGGAGTCCAGCTGTAAAGCAGAGACTTGTACGTCTAATCATTTGTCTGGTGTCGGGCCGGTCTCCATCAACGTAAGTCATAACTAAACAATCGGAGAAATAAGCATCTACATATCAAAGGAGACACAAGATGCGTAACACACTGAAAACAACGTTGGCGGCAGGGCTTGCGGTTGCATGCCTCGTACCCATGGCAGCCTGTGGATCAGGTGGATTAGTGGGCGGCAGCAAGTCGAGTGGAGATACCGTCAAGATGGTGTTGGTAGCCAAGCAAGAAGGTATCCCGTGGTTCGATGACATGCGGACCGGTGTTGAGCAGTTTGGCAAAGACAATGCAGGCAAGGTCGATGTCAAGCAGATTGCGCCGGATTCAGGCGATTCCGCAAAACAGGTGCAAATGGTATCGGACCTCATCTCGCAGGACGTGGACGCTATTGTTGTGGTTCCGAATGATCCACAGGCGCTCAAGCCGGTGATTAAGCAGGCCAAGGCCAAGGGCATTGTCGTAATCGCTCATGAGGCAAGCAATATTGCTGACGACGTTGATTATGACATTGAGGCCTTCCAGAACACGGACTTTGGTGAAGCGTTCTGCAAGCCATTGGCTGAAGGCATGGGTGGTAAAGGCAAGCTTGCAGCTGTGGTCGGTTCTAAGACCATGGAAACGCATATGGCTTGGTACAACTCCTGCAAGAGCATGCTGGAAAAGGATTACCCAGACATTGAGTTCGTCTCGGATGAGCCCTATGAGGACAACAACGACGATGACACTGCGCGCAAGGTTGCTACCGAAATCCTCAATGCTCACCCAGATATCACGGGCTTCTTTGGCACCTCCGTTTCGGCTGGCTCCAATATGGCCGCTGTGCTCAAGGAACGCAACAACAAGAATATCTACGTTTCCTCTCTCGGTATTCCCTCTGTGGACATGCCCTACATCGATGAGGGCTGGGTACAGTATGCACAGACTTGGCGTCCGGCCGATGCCGGATATGCCGCGCTCCAGCTGGCTTATGACAAGGTCAAAGGTGAATCCATCGAGACCGGCCTTGATTTGAAGGCGGATGGCTATGGCAGTGTTGAGGTCAAAGGTCATCAGGTTTATGGTGACGCCCCTCTGGTGTTGAAGAAGGGCGATTACGCGGACGGCAAGTATCCCTTCTAGATTGTCGTAGCCACTTGGCCAACCACCAGTAAATCAAGAAAGCAAGGTGATGAACATGCGATTGCAGGCTACGGATATCTCCAAGAACTTTGGCGGTGTGCAGGCGCTCAAGCATGTGAACGTGGACATTGTCGGCGGTGAAGTGCACTGTCTAGCCGGCGAGAACGGTTCCGGTAAATCTACCATCGTGAAGATTCTTTCGGGTGTGCTGACACCCAACGGGGGAGTTATCACGGTGGATGGCACGCCATACGAGAGCCTAACCGCGCGGCAGGCAATCGGTCTGGGTATAGCGGTGATCCATCAGGATCTCTCGTTGTTCGGCACCATGAGCGTTCGGGATAACATCTGTCTGCCTGAGCATGTTCATCACCATAGATCGCTAATCAATCCTCAATATGCCGAAGATGTATCGCGCAAAGCAATGGCGCGAATTGGCGCTGATCTCGATTTGGACGCCCGCGTGGAGAACCTATCCATGGCGTCCAAGCAGCAGGTTGCTATTGCCAGAGCTTTGGCGTTGAACGCGAAGGTCATCTTTATGGATGAACCGACTACCGCGCTGACCTCTACTGAAGTGGACAGTCTGCTCCGTACCATTGGCGCGCTCAAGGCATCCGGGGTGTCGGTTATTTTCATTTCGCACAAGCTCGATGAAGTGTTTTCCGTGGCTGACCGTATCACGGTGTTCCGTTCCGGTGAAGTAATCGGTACATATCAGGCTTCGCAGCTCGATAGCCGCAAGCTGTCCGCGTTGATGACCGGGCATGACGTGGAATTTGGTGTTCCCGAGAACCATATCGTAGCTGATGCCACACCGGTGCTCGAGATGAAACATGTCAAGGCTTCGAAAGTGTCTGATGTGACATTGAGGGTACAGGCAGGCGAGGTTGTTGGTATGAGTGGTCTATTGGGATCGGGACGCACGGAAACCGCTCTTACTCTCTTCGGTCTCAATGCGTTGACCGGTGGCAGCATAGCTATCGACGGTCAGCCTGCAGCTATTCGCAATCCTCGTGATGCTATTGCCAATGGCATTGCCTTAGTGCCCGAAGACAGGCATCGCGAAGGGCTGTTTCTTGACCGCAATCTGCTGCAGAACAGTGCGGCTAGCGTGCTGGAAAGAATCTCAAGCAGATTCGGCGTGGTCAATGTTAAAAAGGAACGTCAGATCGGTGAAGACACATTAGTGAACCTGCAAGTCAACACCCGTGACTTGGCGCTGCTGGCGCAATCGCTGTCTGGCGGCAACCAGCAGAAGGTGCTGCTAGGAAAATGGGTGGCCACTGCGCCGAAGCTACTTATTCTTGACTCGCCGACTGTGGGTGTGGATGTCGGATCCAAATCGCAGATATACGAGATCATTCGGCAGCTATCTTCACGGGGAATTGCCATTCTGGTGATTTCCGACGAGGAAGAAGAGTTGCTGGCTGTTTGTAACCGTATTGCCATATTCGTGCAGGGTGCGGTAACCACGGAACTTAGTGGCGAGCAGCTCAAGCCAGGTTTCTCTGCCATCTACCGTAATGCTGATCGCAATGGTGTTGGAGTAGTTGATGTGGCTGCCCATCCGACTAACAAGGAGGTGGCTTGATGACGCGGCAAGCCGATAAGGTCCCGCTGCTCAGGGCCAAGAAATTCAATTCCATGGAAAAGACCCTAATGGTCATCATCGTGGCATATGCGATTATCGTCTCCGTAATCAACCCCAATTTCCTTTCGCTCGGTACGCTTGCCGATCTGACTCGCAACGGCACCGGTATGGCGATACTCGCGGCTGGCGTGTATGTAATCATGATTGCGGGTGGCATTGATGTGTCGTTTCCGGCGGTGGCGATTATGTCTGGCTATACGTCGGTGGTCATTGCCGTGCGAACGGGTATTGATTCGATGCTGTTCATCGTGGTTGTCGCAGCGCTTATTGGCGCATTGCTCGGTACTGTCAACGCGCTGCTCATCCATTGGCTGGAATTGCCCACGTTCATTGTGACGCTTGGTACGTCATCGATTTTCTATGGTCTAATGACTACGTTGGTGGGCACTAAACCGGTGACGATAAGCCAGATGCCGAAATCAATGTTGAGCTTTGGTAGATGGAACGTGATTTCTTTCACCGTCAAAGGGCAGCAAAACGGCATTGCGGGCTTCTTCCTCATCGCGGTGATCGTATACGCGGCAGTGTGGTTCGTGATGAATCACACCACACTGGGACACAGTGTTTATGCAATTGGCAATTCCGAGGAATCTGCAAGGCGAGCGGGATTATCGCCATTGCACATCAAGTTGTTCATATATCCGCTCATGGGTGTGCTGGCTGCGCTGATGGCTATCATCTCGTTTTCGAACCTCAAGTTTGTTGATCCGACCAGCATTATGGGTACTGAACTGACGGTGATTGCTGCAGTGGTTATTGGAGGTACCAGAATCACTGGTGGTTATGGCACCCTGCTGGGTACGTTCCTAGGTGTTGCCTTGGTGCAGTTGCTGAACAACACTCTGGTGTTCATGGGTATCCAATCCTCGTGGAACAACCTGTTCATCGGCGCGGTTATGATCGCGGCGGTGGTCGTCATCTATTACGGCGAAAAGCGCCGCAACCGTCGTAACATGTCTTTCCTGGTCTGAGGTGATCATCATGGCACAGCAAACGAAAAGCAAGTCGGGGCGCAGCCCTCGCAGCAACCCGATTGCCGAGTGGTGGAGCGGCGTGGACCGTTCCAGCAAGGTGCTCTATGGAGCCGTTGTGGTGGTTTGCCTAGGGTTTTATATCCTGCTTGGCAATACGCTGTACAACGTCGGTACATTGCAATCCATGGGATTCCAGATTGGCGAGTTCATGTTTCTGGCGCTCGCCATGGGCATTGTGATGCTCACTGGTGGCATCGACCTTTCGGTGGTTGCTAATATGAACGTTTCCGCAATTATCATCGCGTGGATGTTGTCGGGAAGCGAAATGGGTCGTCTCGGTTCGCCGCGGGTCTCAATTGCTGTGGCGGTGTTGCTGGGCATCGTCGCAACGGTGGTTTGCGGCATGGTGAACGGTCTTCTTGTCTCGTTAGCCGGCGTCAATCCGATTGTGGCGACGTTGGGTACTCAGCTGTTGTTTACGGGAATAGCTTCTGCGGCAACCAACGGTTCATCAATTGGTGTTGGCGTGCTGGATTACGCGATGCTGGGCATTTCTACGGTCGCCGGCGTACCGGTGGTGTTCCTCCTCGGATTGGTGTGCTATCTCGTTGTTGGCTGGATAACCAGCCGCACGAGATACGGTCGTGAACTATATTTCTACGGTTCCAATCCGGTGGCATCGCTGTTCTCGGGGCATCGCGTCAACCGAACGTTGGTCCTCACCTATGCTGCGGCAGGCATTTTCGTAGGTTTGGCTGCGATGGTCATGGTTGCTCGAGTTAATTCCGCGCGTGTTGGTTTCGGTGAAACGTACCTGTTGCAGGCTCTTCTGGTCGTGGTGCTTGCCGGCTTTGACCCGTTTGGCGGCCGTGGTCGGTTTGGCAATCTGCTGTTGGCAGTGATTATGTTGCAGGTGCTGCAGACTGGATTCACCATTCTCAATTTCTCCCCGTTCGTCAAGAACCTTGCTTGGGGTTCTGCTCTGGTGATTGTCATGGTGCTGAGCCGGGCGTTTGAACTGCGAGCAAACCGGACAGGGCGCACAGTGAAAGCCGCGGCAGATACTGCTTCCGCTTCGGTCAAAACCAAGGAGGTCAACAATGAGTGAATTATCTAAAGGTGTAGTCGACGTAGCGCAGACGGAAGGTATTCTGACTGAGCTGAGGCAGACTTTCGATCATCTGGACTATCGGGCGGTGAATGCAGTCCTTCCCGTTCTGCAGTCCGCGCGTCGCATTGTTTGTGCTGGTGTTGGGCGTGAAGGGCTTACTTGCCGGGCGTTTTGCATGCGTCTCATGCATCTCGGTTACGATAGCCACTGGGTATGGGATGATACTGCTCCGGCGCTGAGTGAGGGAGATGTATTTTTCTTCACCTGCGGATCAGGGCAGATTGCACATCTGTTGACCATTGCACAATTGGCTAAAGATACTGGTGCAACGGTGGTATGCGTTACTGGCGTGCCGAATAGCGATGCTGCGCGTTTAGCCGATCATGTGGTGTTCATTCCTGCATCTGTGTATAAGGGCTCTGGCGATTTGGTGCCGACTGTGCAACCCATGGGCACATTATGGGAAACAGCGTCGTGGATTCTGCTTGATGCCATCGTGTACGGACTGCATGAGCGCGATAATATTGGGTACGCGGAAATGGCGGCCCGACACCGCAACTATGAGTAGCGGTCTTTGACGAGGGCATTAGTGCGCCCGTCTGACATGCAATGTCTGCCTGCAGAACTTGGTGCGGTGGTTTCCTTGTTTTGCGGGCAGGCAATGCTTTATGTCGTTCCCTGCAGACGATGCTGAGTAATGAACTCAGGGTTTTATGAAATTCTATGCAACCGTTGGGTTGCCGAGTATTGTATGAGGGCTTTCATCTTTGGCTGGCAGGTTGTTATGTGCATTTTTGGTTTTGTTGGTTGTTTTCTTGCTTTCGGGTAACATGGGTTTTCGGTAAAACGAACATGACCTGTGAAAGGTTGCTTGCTATGGCCGGTGTGCCGAACAATTCCGAAACCACCCAGTATCCCGATCTCGTTATCGTTGGTGCGGGCCTGTTCGGCCTGACGGTGGCGCAGCAGGCGGTGGAGCACACCGGCGCTCGCGTGCACATCATCGACGTGCGCGACCACATCGGCGGCAACGCATACTCGTATATCGATGAGGAAACGGGCGCGGAGATCCACAAGTACGGCGCTCATCTGTTCCATACCTCCAACAAGCGTGTGTGGGACTACGTGAACCGCTTTACGAGCTTCACCAACTATGTGCACCGCGTGTACGCCACGCACGATGGCGAGGTCTACCCGCTGCCCATCAACCTGGGCACTATCAACCAGTTCTTCCATGCCCACTACACGCCGACCGAGGCGCAGAAGCTCATCGCCGAGCAGGCGGGCGAGCTGGCCGGCACCGACCCGCAGAACCTCAACGACAAGGGCATCCAGCTGATCGGCCGCCCGCTGTACGAGGCGTTCATCAAGAACTACACCGGCAAGCAGTGGCAGACCGACCCCTCCGAGCTGCCGGCCGCCATCATCAAACGCTTGCCCGTGCGCTTCAACTACGACAATCGCTACTTCAAGGACACGTGGGAGGGCCTGCCCTCGGACGGCTACACCAAGTGGATGGAGCGCATGATCGACGACCCGCGCATCACCGTGGAGCTGGGCGTGGACTTCTTCGACGAATCCCAGCCGTACAACAAGACCGCGCTCAAGGCCGCGGGCGTGCCGGTGGTGTACACGGGTCCGGTGGACCGCTATTTCGACTACGAGCTGGGCGACCTCAAGTGGCGCACGGTGGACTTCAAGGAGGTCCGCTACGACGAGGGCGACCACTTCGGATGCCCGGTGATGAACTTCTCCGACGCGGACGTGCCCTACACCCGAGCCATCGAGTTCAAGAACTTCAACCCGGAGCGCCACGACTCCCAGAACCCGGACAAGACCGTGGTGTGGGAGGAATACAGCCGCTCCGCCGAGCGCGGCGACGAGCCGTACTACCCGGTCAACACCGACGCGGACAAGGCGCTGTACGCCCAGTACGAGGCCAAGGCCAAGGCCGAGCCGAACACCGTGTTCGGCGGCCGCCTCGGCACTTACAAGTACTACGACATGCACAACGTGATCGACACCGCCCTCACCGCTTACGAGGAGCGGGTCGCACCGCTGCTGGCCAAGTAACAGCCGATTGCGCGATCGCGCAACGAATCCAACCCCAAGTCCGAAGCCGTCATGATTATGCCAACGATAATCATGACGGCTTCGGACTTGTTGCTTCTTTGGGGTGACTACAAACCGCTGACGGCGATGTGCGCTTTGAGGTAGTCGTCTATGGCGAATACGCCTGAGGTGTCTCCGGCGCGAATCTGGGCGGAGATGGAGTCATATTCAACGGTGCCTCCGGTTTGCAGATCGGTAACGTCTTCAGCATCGTCCGCCGAAATGGAGGGCGGGTCGGAGGCGGCGACAAATGCCCATCGTGTGGCCCACATCTGCACGGGGGTGTTGCCAGCCTGATATTTCTGGATGAGGCTGGTACCTATGTCTCCGGCGTTGCTGGAATCCGAGACTCGGAACGTGCATAGCGCATATTTCGGGTGTTCTCGGTCGGTGACGGTGATGGTGCTGCCGTCCACCGAGGTGGTGATTTTGTTGTGCCACGAGTAGGGCAAGGTGACGCGATACGAATCAGATTCCACGGTGAGCGACTTTTTGACTGCGTCGCTGTACTGCCAGACGATATTAATGACGTTGCCGCTGCGCTTCTGATAACGGTCATAATCTCCCAGCGACGTCACAGTCCACGAGTCGCTGAGATCTGCGGTGTCCGCAATATCCAGTTCATCGGCCATGCAGGAGCGCTGTGACGAGCCATCCATACCGCCCTCGGTGGCGTGCATCCACACTTTGCTGTGATCTGTAGACCTCTTCCAGGAGAATGCCTCGGGATCGGGCGCATTGTGCGGTGCGCAATCCAGCCATGCTTCGTCAAGCTCCCCGTCCAGATCACTGGGGCCGGAGTAGGCGTCTGTCCAGTCGCCCTGGGTTGGGTCATCAACAACAGTCTTCTGCTGATTGGAATCCGTCTTGCTGTTGCTCTTGGGAGTCTGCGAGGATTGCTGCTTTTTTGGTTCAGTGGTTGGCGCAGATTGGGGCGTCCCGCAAGAAGCGAGTAGCGCAATCAGCGGTACGAGAAGAACCACGGCAAAACGACGATGTCTCATATCACAAGTCTAACTGTGTAGGAGTTCGATTGCTGGGGGCTGTAGAAAGGGGATGTCGTATTCCCGCACGTCTTTCGTTACGATTGTCACCGGGGATAGAATGAAAGTCATGCCTCATCGCGGGGCGTGCGCAAGCTGAAGGAGCAGAGGCTATGACTGATTCCAACACCAATCCTTATGCCGGTTCGGGGCAGTCGCCGTGGCAGCCCGAGCAGGCTCCGGCGCCTTCATCTGAATCCGATTCGGGTGCTGCAAATCCATCCGGCGAGGCTGGATCGCAACAGCCCAATAATACTTATCCTGGTGGCGGTTCCGTGCCTCCGCAGACACCGTACAATCCGTACGCTCAAGGCGGAACGCCGTATGGGCAGCAGTACAATCCGAACTACAGCCAGCCCTATGCCCAGCAGTATGGCTACATGCCTCCAGCGGCCAATCAGCAGTACAACGGGTTTGCCATTGCGGGCTTTGTCTGCTCGTTCTTTACCTCAATCATCGGTTTGATTTTCAGCATCATCGGCTTGAACCAGATCAAACGGCAGGGCGGCAAAGGCAAAGGCTTGGCCATTGCGGGCATCATCATCAGCGTGGCAAAGCTGGGCATCTATCTGCTGCTGATTGTGATGATTATCGTCGGTCTCTTTTCGGGTATGGTCGATGCCGTGACGAATGATTTGCGGTCGGATTATTCATACAGCAGATACGACGACATGGACGATCAGTATGATTCGTACTATTATGACGACCAGTACGACTACGACGATTCTGGCGATATCGATATCGATGATTTGGATCGTGCGCTTGAGCAGCTGAATGGCGTGTCGGAATGGTCCCCTGCTTTTACCGTCTACTCTCCAGCGGTTTCCATCAGCGAATGAATAGGTGATGAGATTCCTGCGGCGTGGCATTGACTGGCCGTGAGAGGAATAGTCGTTGCCGGGCGCGGGCTGGGCGTAGTCTTGGAGTCATGAGACTCGCACGTTTTTCTTTGAATGATTCGCCGCGCTACGCCTTCGTGCAGAAGGACGAAACGGACGGCAAGGACTACCTCATCGAGCTGGACGGTCATCCGCTGGCCGGCGGCCAAGTCACTCCTACCGGTAATCGTTACCCGGTTGATGGCGATGGCATCCGCCTACTTTCTCCAGTGATTCCTTCCAAGGTCTACGGTCTGGCCAAGAACTATGAGGCGCACGCCCAGTTCATGCACGAGGCTGGCCATTCGGAAATCGCCCATGCGCCTGAGAACATGGTGATTTTCACAAAGCCGTCCACCTCGGTGATTGGTCCCGATGATCCGATCGTGTACCCGGCCTGCTCCAAGGACATGAACTTCGAGCCGGAAGTGGCCGTGGTGATGGGTCGTATTGCCAAGAACGTGACCGTTGAGAACGCAATGGATTACGTGCTTGGCTTCACCTGCGTGAACGACGTGACGCTGCGCGACCTGCAGGGCATCGATCCCACATGGACGCGAGCCAAGGGATTCGATACCTCCTGCCCGCTCGGCCCGTGGATTGTGATGCGTGATGACCTGAATTGGAAGGACGCCGAGATTTCGTTCACGCTGAACGGCGAGGACGTGCCGATGGCATCCGGTACTACCGCAAACCTGATTCACGGCATCCCTGAGCAGATCGCCGCAATCTCCAGCTTCTCCACACTGCTGCCCGGCGACGTAATCATGACCGGTACGCCGAATGCTTCCGGTCATCTTGATCCCGGTGACGAGACTATCGTGCACGTCGAGGGTATTGGCGATCTGCGCAACGTGATTGTGCGGGCGTAGGACTCAGCAACGCGCCTTACGCTCCCGGTAGAAGCGCGTGCAAGACGGTCATCACCACCAAGCTGATGATGGCCGTCACTGTTAATGAGAAGCCGGCGAGCTTGGCATTGCCGGTCAACGAATCGGTGAACTTGGTCGAGAAAATCGTGATTGGGGCAAAGGAGCCCAGCACGATGATTTCGCGGATTCTCATGTCAAACGGCAGCAGGAACCATGCCGCTACGGCGATAATTGCGCCGAACGCCATACGCCAGGCGATTACCTTGCCCAGCTCCACCTTGTCTTTACGGTTGTCTGGAATCTCCATCATGAGCCCGATCATCGCCATGGCGCAGAAAGCGTTCGCGTTGGCAAATGGCGTAATGATTGTGACGATAGGCTGTGGAATCGTGATGTGCAGGAACATGAACACCAGCATCAGCATGTAGATGTCGAACGAAATCGAACTCAGAAAATCACGGGCAATGTTGCGCAGGCGCAGGATAAGCGGCAGCGATTTGAAGTTCTCGTCCATATGCAGCAGCGTGCGCGTGATGGTCAGTGAACCTGCCGTGGCCACGGTGGCGTTGCCGATATCGAGCATGATGATCGGCAAGCCAGCGGATGCACCCATAAAGGTCTGCACCACCGGCAGACAGAACGCGCCGAGATTCAGTCCCGAGGCGTTGAGCATTTGGAAGGCGCGGTAGTTCTTCTCGTCGCCACGCGATCCGATATACACGATGAACAGCGGAATCGCGCAGGCGAAGAAGCCGAACAGCACAATCCACAGCATGCGCATATCGTGCTTGTTAGTGGCGAACGACAGGATAATCGCGCACGGCAGCGTGAGGTTGAACACCAGTCCTTGAACAACCCTGTAATCGCGTTCATCGAAAATATGGACGTGCTTGAGTGCGTAGGCGCCGATAATAACGAGCAGTAGCGAACCGGCTTGGAAAATCATGTTCTTCTCTTATCCCACAACGCGCTAGCCGCAGTAGTCGGGGAGCGGTTCAAGCGCACAACAAACCGAGTGCGAGTATAGGAGTGTCGCGGGGCATATTTCGCCTCCCGGCGCATATTGTGGACGCCCGTCTAGGCTTGCTCCCGCTGGTGAGAGCTGTCTGCGGAAGCGGACTGAGAGTGGTCAACCCCAAAACAGGCCAATTTTTAACCATTTCTGGCGCCGTCTCTAACCTTCCTCACTCGAAAACCTGCGCGGGTTCCAAAACTTGAGTCACTTACACTCAACTTTTGGGAATAGAATAGGCGTCAGGTCGGTTGAACATATCAGATAACGACATATTGCGGTCTGCTACGGCGCTCGCAGGGCGTGCGAAACCTCAAGACGAGACGCAGCGGAACGCATGACATGGAGGAATACGATATGGAACAGAAGTTCACCACTATGGCCCAAGAAGCCGTCGGCGACGCGATTCAGAGTGCGTCCGCCGCAGGAAACGCGCAGGTCGAGACCCTGCACGTCATGGATGCGTTGCTGCGTCAGGAAAACGGCGTGGTGCGCTCCCTCATCGAGGCCGCGGGCGGAGACCCACAGGCCATCGGCGCTGCCGTGCGTAACGCTTTGGTCGCGCTGCCGAGTGCGTCCGGCTCCAGCACTTCGCAGCCGCAGGCCAGCCGTCAGCTGACCGCAGCCATCGCCCAGGCCGAGAAGGAAATGCAGCAGATGGGCGACGAATACGTCTCCACCGAGCACCTGCTCATCGGCATCGCGGCCAGCAAGCCGAACCAGTCGGCTGAAATCCTGGAGAAAAACGGCGTCACCGCCGCTTCCCTGCGTAAGGCTGTGCCCGGCGTGCGCGGCGGCGCGAAAGTCACCAGCCCGGACGCGGAAGGCTCGTACAAGGCTTTGGAGAAGTACTCTACCGACCTGACGGCCGCCGCCAAGGAAGGCAAGCTCGACCCGGTCATCGGCCGTGACCAGGAGATTCGCCGTGTGATTCAGATCCTGAGCCGCCGTACCAAGAACAACCCTGTGCTGATCGGTGAGCCTGGCGTCGGCAAGACCGCCGTCGTGGAGGGCTTGGCCCAGCGTATCGTGGCGGGCGACGTGCCCACCACCCTGCAGGGCAAGAAGCTCATCTCCCTTGACCTGGGCTCCATGGTGGCCGGCTCGAAGTACCGTGGTGAGTTCGAGGAGCGCCTGAAGAGCGTGCTCAACGAAATCAAGAACGCGGACGGCCAGATCATCACCTTCATCGACGAGATCCATACCATCGTCGGCGCGGGTGCGGCCGAAGGCTCGATGGACGCCGGCAATATGCTGAAGCCTATGCTGGCCCGTGGCGAGCTGCGCCTGATCGGCGCGACCACGCTGGACGAGTACCGCGAGAACATCGAAAAGGATCCGGCATTGGAACGCCGTTTCCAACAGGTGTTCGTGGGCGAGCCGAGCGTGGAAGACACCATCGCCATCCTGCGTGGCCTGAAGCAGCGTTACGAGGCGCACCACAAGGTGACAATCGGCGATGACGCGCTGGTTGCCGCCGCGACCCTCTCGAACCGTTATATTCCGGGTCGTCAGCTGCCGGACAAGGCCATCGATCTGGTTGATGAGGCGGCTGCCCACCTGCGTATGGAGCTCGACTCCTCGCCTGAGGAAATCGATGAGCTGCAGCGCAAGGTGACCCGTCTTGAGATGGAGGAAATGCAGCTCAAGAAGGCCGAGGATCCCGCGTCCAAGGAGCGTCTGGGCAAGTTGCAAGCCGAACTCGCGGACACCCGTGAGAAGCTCAGCGGCCTCAAGGCGCGTTGGGATGCGGAACAGGCCGGCCATAACAAGGTCGGTGACCTGCGTGCCAAGCTCGATGACCTGCGTGTTCAGGCGGACAAGTTCACTCGTGAGGGGAATCTGGCGGATGCCTCGAAGATTCTGTACGGCGAAATTCCGGCCATTCAGAAGGAGCTTGCCGCCGCGGAGAGCGCGGACGCCGAATCTGCTGATGCGGGTGCCGAGAATCCGGCTGATGAGCCGATGGTTCCGGACCGCGTGGATGCCGACTCGGTGGCTGAAATCGTCTCCGACTGGACCGGCATTCCCGTTGGCCGCCTGATGCAGGGCGAAAACGAGAAGCTGCTGCACATGGAGGACTACCTCAGCAAGCGCGTGATCGGCCAGAAGGAAGCCATCGCCGCCGTGTCCGACGCGGTGCGTCGTTCGCGTGCCGGTATCTCCGACCCGAACCGTCCGACCGGATCGTTCCTGTTCCTTGGTCCCACCGGTGTGGGTAAGACCGAGCTGGCCAAGGCGCTCGCCGACTTCCTGTTCGACGACGAGAAGGCCATGGTCCGCATCGACATGTCCGAATACATGGAGAAGGCTTCGGTCTCGCGCCTGATCGGCGCGGCTCCGGGCTACGTGGGTTACGAGCAGGGCGGTCAGCTGACCGAAGCCGTGCGCCGTCGCCCGTACTCCGTGGTGCTGTTCGATGAGGTCGAAAAGGCCAATCCGGAGATCTTCGACGTGCTGCTGCAGGTACTCGATGATGGCCGCCTGACCGATGGTCAGGGCAGGACCGTGGACTTCAAGAACACGATCCTGATCATGACCTCCAACTTGGGCTCGCAGTTCCTCGTGAACGAGGACATGGACGCCGACGCCAAGAAAAAGGCCGTGATGGATGCGGTCCACATGAACTTCAAGCCGGAGTTCCTGAACCGTTTGGACGATATTGTCATGTTCCACCCGCTCACGCGCGAGGAGCTTGGCGGCATCGTGGATATCCAGGTCAAGGGCGTGGCCCAGCGCCTGACCGACCGTCGCATCACGCTGGACGTCACCGATTCGGCTCGCGAGTGGCTGGCCAACACTGGCTACGACCCGGCCTATGGCGCTCGTCCGCTGCGTCGCTTGGTGCAGACCGAAGTTGGCGACCAGCTGGCCCGCATGTTGCTGGCCGGCAAGGTCCACGACGGCGACACCGTGCTCGTCGACCAGACCGGCGGCGAACACCTGGAGCTCTCCGCCTGGGCGAGTGACCAGATTGCCCCCGACGATCCGGACGTGAGCGTAGACAACGTCTCCGAAGACCAGTGACAATCACTGGCTCCCCTCTCCGAGGGGAGCTGTCAGCGAAGCTGACTGAGGGGAGTTCGGGCGGCTTCGCAACAGTGGTTTTTCTCTGCAAAATCTCTTAAACAGGTGGGTATGGTAGCAGTCATACCCACCTTTTCGTCTTTGTGGGTCTATCTCGATTTCGAGGGGCTGATTTGCCCTCTTTCGGAGGTCTACTTCCATTTCGAGGGGCTGCTCATCCATTGAACCGCAAGTATCAGTGGCTTTATGGCAACGCCATTCCGCCGTTTTGGGGCCTTATCTACTTGGCTGCCAGCCCCTTGAAACGGAAGTAGACCTCCCGCAACATCGAAATCAGCCCCTCGAAACGGAAGTATCTTCCCGGTCCGTCTCAATTGCGTTTCCCGAGAGCGGAAGAACGTGATATCAAGGTGTTCACTGCTGCATATGGTAGGAAAGTGAGTGTTGACGGACGAAGGGAGGGCTAGTGACCGGACGATTTGCGCCGACACCATCGGGACGCATGCATATCGGCAACGTGTATGCCATGCTGGCCGCATGGCTTTCGGCCCGCTCTCGTGGTGACCGCATGCTGATGCGCATCGAAGACGTGGATAAGCCGCGCGTGATTGCCGGTGCCGATCGGCTCATGCTGGATGATCTCCGTTGGCTGGGCCTTGACTGGGACGGCGAGCCGATGTTCCAGTCCCAACGCACAGAACGCTACGAATATGCATTGGAGTGCTTGCGCTCGCGAGGCGTACTATATCCCTGCTTCTGCTCGCGTGCCGATATCCGTGCGGCTTCCGCCCCCAACGAAGGTGACGGTTTCATGGTCTATCCCGGCACCTGCCGTCATTTGCTTCGCAATCATCCCGGCGAGGTGCATTCCCGACTAGCTCGCGGCGACCAGCACTCCGTTCGCATCGCCATGCCAGAACCGAGGGCAATGTCGGACGGCCCGTTTGCGAACCTATATACGTCATCGGAAGCGTCAACGCCCGTGCGTGGCGATGGAATTGCCGACTGTATTACAAGTTTTGATGATTGTGTTTACGGTCCACAGCATTACGATTTGCCTCATGAAGTGGGCGATTCGGTGATTCGCCGAGCTGATGGACTGTTCGGCTATCAGCTTGTTGTGGTTGTGGATGATTTGGATATGGGCGTTGATGACATCGTGCGTGGCCGTGATTTGCTACGCTCCACTGCATTGCAGATGTGGATTCGCCAATGCCTGCTGGCCGGAGGATTCCGGCCGGAGTGCGCGAGCGATGCACGAGTATCTGCCGAACACCCGAAGTATGTGCATTTGCCCCTCATTGACAACGCGGCCGGTCGGCGTTTAGCCAAGCGCGAACGCTCTCTGGATATGGGAGCCCTGCGAGCCCGTGGCGTGACCCCTGAACAAATCATTGGCTATTGTGCTTGGCTGTTACGTTTACAATCCGCTCCAATCCCTTGCAAACCCGCCGATCTGTTGGCCGATTTCAGTTGGGAGCCGCTGCGCGCCAATCACCCTGACCGTGCGTTGAAGCCGGATGATCCAACCACTCCACAATGGCTGGCAGAAGCGTTAGGCTAGAGGCAGTCCAACAGGAAGGATTCCAATGTCGTCGAAGCTCTGGAGAAACGTGGTGCTGGCCGGCGTGGCCGCGGCAGGTGCCGCAGTGTGGGCCGTGGCCCCGCGCACATTCAATGACAAGCGCCGCAATTTCGTACCCTCGATTCCCGAGGTCTGGTATGCGCATCGCGGTCTGCATGATGCCGGTTCCGGCTTGGTGAATGTTGCCGATATCGCGGACTACGCCGGTGACAATCCCGTCAGCGCCCAGTCCGATACCACGGGGCAATCCATCGCTGAAAACGACGATTATGTGGCACTCGCTCGTGCCATGGCCATCAAGGCGGGCTATGGCAGTGCGGATACAACTGGTCCGATTGCGCCTGAGAATTCCTTGGCTGCATTCGCTGCCGCGTGCGAGGCCGGCTATGGCATAGAACTTGACGTGCAACTTACGCTGGATGGCCAAGTGGTTGTGGTGCATGATGCTGATTTGCTGCGTGTGGCCGGAGATTCGCGGTTGATTGAGGACTTGACCTACGACGAGCTCACCCGCATCCCGCTGTTCCCGAACGGTAAGTCCGGCGATCTCAAGGCTGAGCCTCTGCCGGGTGCCGGCGAGAACCCGCCTCTGGTCGTCACGCCGTCCGCAGCCCCGGAAGGCTATTACCAGCATGTGCCGCTGTTCTCTGATGTTTTGGACGTGGTGGCCGGTCGTGCGCCGCTGATTGTGGAATACAAGTTCAGCAATAATCGTGCATGGGACGAGCGCAGCGAAGAGCTGATGGAAAAGGGTCATGCGTTGCTCGAGGCGTATGACGGGCCTTACGTGGTCGAGTCCTTCCACCCGGGTGCGGTGAACTGGTACAAGGAGCATCATCCTGAGGTGTGCCGTGGCCAGTTGAGCTGGCCGGCAAAGCTGGATAAGCATGGTGCGGCTGAATGGACTGCCGGATTGCTGGCGTTTAATTGGTTGTCTCGTCCTGATTTTGTGGCGTATGACTGGACTGGTGGTGCTTCGCCGCAGGTCAAGCTCGCTCGCTCGATGGGCGCCACGGCGGTTTCCTGGACCGTGCGTTCCAGTGAGGAGCTTGCTCAATGTGAGCCGTATTTCGACCGCCACATCTTCGAGGCGTTTGTACCCGACGAGGTGTGAGCAAGCAACTTGGCTCCCCCTGAGGGGAGCCAAGACAGTGATTATTTGTGATACGGTTCGCCGGCGTTGATTTTGTAGGCACGGTAGATCTGTTCCAGCAGGATCACGCGCATAAGCTGATGTGGAAACGTCATCTTCGAGAAGCTCAGCAGGAAATCGGCGCGACGTAGGATCGCATCATCGAGTCCGATCGACCCGCCGATAACCAGCTGAACATGACTGGTGCCGCGCAATCCTAGGTCATTGATTTTCGCGGCCAGTTCTTCGCTGGAAAGCTGCTTGCCATTAATGGCAAGGGCAATGACGAATGCGTCGTCCTTCAGATGTTTGGCTATGCGCTCGCCTTCTTTGGCCTTGATTTGGCGATCCACGCCCTCGGAGGCATGGTCGGGCGTCTTCTCGTCCGCGACTTCAATGATGTTGAGCTTGCAATAGCGCGAGAGTCGCTTGGAGTACTCGTCAATGGCATCGCGAAGGTAACGTTCCTTCACGCGTCCCGGCGCAATAATGTCGATCTGCATAAGGTCATTCCATAGATTTGGCTCCCGCTGGCGGGAGCTGGCGGCGTAGCCGACTGAGGGTGGTCAGTTTCCGATATCAACCACCCTCAGCCTCACTTCGTTCGACAGCTCCCGCCAGCGGGAGTCCAAAAATCAGTCAATCATGAGGAATTGATTAACGTGTGCGGAGACCGCCGTCCGAAGCCGAAGGCGCACTATGGTGCGTCGACTGCTGAGGAAAGGCGGTATACGCTCCGTTAATCAATTACTCCGTAGAGGCGGTCGCCGGCGTCGCCGAGCCCCGGCACGATGTAGCACTTGTCGTTGAGCTTTTCGTCGACCGCGCACACCACGACCTTGAAGTCGATGGACGGGTCGATGTGCTCCTCAACGTACTTAATGCCCTCAGGAGCCGCGATGATGTTGATTGCGGTCACATCCTTGGCGCCGCGCTCGGCCAGATAATGCGTGGCGGCAACCAGCGTGCCGCCGGTGGCGAGCATTGGGTCGATCAGGAAGCACTGACGACCGGACAGGTCTTCCGGCAGACGATTCGCGTACGTGACCTGCTGGGTGGGATGTTCCTCGTCGCGCTTCATGCCCAAGAAACCGACCTCGGCAGTAGGCATGAGGCGGGTCATTCCGTCGAGCATGCCCAGACCTGCGCGCAGCACCGGCACGATAATCGGACGTGGCTTGGCGAGCTTCTTGCCGGTCATCGGGGCGACCGGCGTCTCGATTGGTGCGGCCACGACGGACAGGTTGCGGGTGGCCTCATAGGCCTCAAGCATGACCAGTTCGGAGACGAGCTCGCGGAAAGTGGAGGAAGGGGTATTCTTGTCGCGCAAAACGGTGAGCTTGTGCTCAACCAGCGGATGATTCAAAACGTGAAGTTCCATATGCTCCAGCCTAGTCCAAGTTTCTCGACCCGCCGAATTGGAGTTTGCCCCCGGGGGCGGATTGCCTCGTGCGGGCCACGTGCATCCTGTTCCATGGGGTACATGTCCGATTGGATCGCAGTTTTGCGCCGTTGAGGGAGTCTCAGTGGTGCGGATTGTCCATTTATTCGCGATTTTGCTCCACTGAGATAGGTTCAGCGAGGTGTTTTCTAGAGCCGATCGCGGTTTTGCTTCGCTGAGTGGCTTTCAGCGTGGTGGTCTTTCGATTTAATCACGGTTTTGCCTCGCTGAGTCGAGCTCAGTGTGGCAATACTTCGTTTTAATCACGATTTTGCTTCGCTCAGATCGCTCAGCGGAGCGATTTCATGGTTAACTCGTGGTTTTGCTTCGCTGAGTGGCTCTCGGTGGGGTGGTTCTTCGGTCTAATCGAGGTTTTGCTTCACTGAGATGGATTCGGCGGGGCGCTTTTACGATTAGATCGTGGGTTTGCGTTCCTGGAACCCCGTCTACCGAATCACGATGGACGGTGGCAGCAGAATGTGGCAATTGTCAGGGGATTCCGACGTGAGAGACGACGCCGTATGTGCAGGCGACGTTGCGTCAAGCCGATTTTGGATGATGTGCATAATGTTGCGCGCGATCTCGGTCAAAGGCTGAGCAATGCTGGGCAGACCCATTGATTGGGCGGAAGCGGTGTCGTCAAATCCGGTGATGACGATATCGGTGTCATTGGGCAGCGCGGTGGCGGCGCCGATGGCCAGCGTGTCGCTGACGCAGATAATGGCATCGAGGTCAGGACGTCTGTCCAATAGCGAGATGCACGCGGTTTGCCCGGCGGTGATGTCGTCCGTGCCTTCTTCGTAAAGTTGTTCGAGTTCGTCGGCAGTGGCCATCTTCGCGGCGAGCATGGTGTCCTTCCAGCCACGGTAACGATCTGTGCCTGTTCCGGAAATGCCTGGCCAGCCGATGAATCCGATGTGTTTGCGACCGTGCAGTATCAAGTGCTGCGTCATGTCCGCAATGCCGGCGCGCCCATCTACGTCCACCCAGGGGGTGAGGGGATCGTGCATATCCGCTGAGCCCCAAGGCCGTCCGAACAGGACGAAAGACTGATGATGGTCATGCAGCCATTCGAGTCGTGGATCGTTGTGAGTGGTGTCGGTGAGCACGAAAGCTTCGACGTCGCCGCGGGCGGTAAGCGCCTCGAATTGGCGTATTTCATCCTGTTGCGAGTCGGTTTTGTATAGGATGACGCGAATGCCGTTGGAATCGGCTTCGGTGACCAGCGCATGCAGGAAGCGATCGTATACCTGTGAATAGCTCACGGGGGCGATGCCGATGCCTATGGTGTTGCTGCGTTGGGTTCGCAGGCGGCGAGCGGACGCGTTGGGGGTATAATTCAGGAGAGCGATGGCATCGTTGACAAGTCTGCGTGTGGTTGGCTTGACCACTGCGGGGTTATTGATGCAGTTGGATACGGTTTGGGGCGAGACGCCGGCAGCTTTGGCGACGTCTTTGATGCTGACCATAGTGCTTCCCTTTATGTTCATGTACAGCTCGAACAGTGGTGCTCGGACTTATTGGTTCGTTCCAATAATCGTACCTGATTTGACAGATTCAAATATTGGTGTTTATTATATAGCCACTTATTAGAACGTAAAAATTAAGTCATCATTTCTCAATGCTGAGTCGATGACTGAAAAATCGAGTACCAATGGTTTTGGTTCCTGTGGAACCGAAACTTAAGGAATGGCGATTATTTGAACGTTCTAATGATTGCATAACTTAACCAATGATGATGAAGACAAGGACGGGCATAGCGCTCGAGAAAGAAGAAACACGATGATGAGGAGCAAGCTGACCGTGATGACCGCGGCTTCGGTGGCCGTGCTGGCGCTTCTGGCGGGCTGCGGCGGAGGCAGTGGATTCGATGATTCCGCCAAGTCCGATGGCCTGACCAGCGACAGCTCGAAAGGGCTCACCGTGCTGATCGGTTCTTCGGGTGACACCGAGACCGAGGCCGTCAAGAAGGCCGTTGCCGCATGGTCGAAGAAGTCCGGCACCAAGGCCACCGTGCAGGTTGCCAACGATATGGCGCAGCAACTGTCCCAGGGATTTGCCGGCGGCGATCCCGCCGACGTGTTCTACCTAGCTCCCGAGCAGCTCGCCGGATACGCTTCCAACGGCTCCTTGCTTGCTTACGGCGACGAGCTGAAGAACAAGAGCGATTTCTACGACAACCTGCTGCAGACGTTCACCTATGACGGCAAGCTTTACGCTGCCCCGAAGGATGTGTCCACCTTGCAGCTGGTCATCAACACCGACATGTGGTCCGCGGCCGGCCTGACCGATGCCGATATCCCGACCACTTGGGACCAGCTTGCCGATGTGGCCAAGAAACTCACCACCGCTGATCATGTTGGACTGGCGTTCAACGGCGAATACGCACGAGTCGGCGTCTTCCTGAAGCAGGCCGGCGGTGGTCTGGTCAGTGACGATGGCACCAAGGCCATCGCAAGCAGCGACGCGAGCGTTAAGGGCCTTGAAGAGGTCAAGACTCTGCTCGACTCCGACACCGTCAAGTACGCCTCCGACCTCGGCACCGGCTGGGGTGGCGAGGCCTTCGGCTCCAAGAAGGCTGCCATGACCATCGAAGGCAACTGGATCACCGGCGGCCTGTCCGCCGACTACCCGGACGTCAAGTACAAGGTCGTCGAGCTGCCGGAAGGCCCGGCCGGCAAGGGCACCATGCACTTCACCAACGGCTGGGGCATCGCCGCCGACAGCAAGGATCAGAAGGGTGCTGTCGATCTGGTCGAATACCTGACCAGCGATGACGTGGTTATGGACTTCGCCAAGGCCTTTGGCATCATGCCCGCCACCAAGACACTCGCCGACAAGTGGAAGAGCGAGTTCCCCGACCTGAGCGCCTTCATGGATGGCCTGAACTACTCGGTTACCGTGCCGACCGCCAAGGGTTCCGCCGACGTGATCACCGACCTCAACGCGCAATTGGAAGGTCTGAAGACCGGCGACGCCAAGACGATTCTGGACAAGACCCAGACCAACATTGAGGCCATCCTCAAGTAGATCCCGGATCTGTAGCCGAATCTACTGATTCCATCGATTGCGGCGGTCTTCGCTCTCTGACCGAGACGACCGTCGGCCGCCGCAATCGGAATCGCGAACATTATCAACAAAGGAGTCGGAGCATGTCCTCATCACAAAAGGCACCGAAGCCACGCAAGTTGGGTGCGAACAAGGTCGAACGCCAGCGCATTGATCACAAAGGCCAGGAGATATCCGGTTGGCTGTTCGTTCTGCCGATGATCATCATCCTTGGCGTGTTCATGTTTATTCCCATCATCATGGCGCTGTGGGTGAGTGTGTCGAATTGGAGCGGTCGAGGCACGCCGTTTGGTTCGTCCGTCGATTTTGTGGGGCTAAAGAATTACAGTGACGTGCTCACCGCTCCGGGTCTCGCGCAAAGCGATTTCGGCACGGCTCTGCGCAACAATGCTTGGTACACCTTGATCGTGGTGCCGCTGCAGACGCTGCTGTCCCTGGGACTTGCGGTAATGCTGAACCGTAAGATCCTCAAGGCGCGTGGCTTCTTCCGCACGGCGTTCTATTTCCCGTCGGTCACCAGCTCAGTGGCAATCACCGTGTTGTGGCTGTTCCTGTTCAACGCGGCCGGTCCGATTAACGCCATGCTCAAATGGTTCGGTGTCAACGGTCCCAACTGGTTCAACGATCCGCGAGGCATCATCCATATCCTGTTGTCGGCTTTGGGCGTCAAGAATGGGCCGGCGGCGCTGGCCGAACACAGCTTCCTTGGCGTCAGCGCATGGGATTGGCTTGCCGGGCCTTCGGTGGCGATGGTCGCCATCATCCTCATGGTTATTTTCACCACTTCGGGCACTTTTATGCTGATGTTCGTTGCCGCGCTGCAGAGCATCGGCGAAGGCACTGAAGAAGCGGCGATCATGGACGGCGCAACGCCGTGGCAGCGTATGTGGAAGGTGACCGTGCCACAATTGAAGCCCACGATTTTCACCGTCGTCACATTGGGCATCATCGGTACATGGCAGGTGTTCGATCAGATTTATACGGGTACTCAGGGTGGCCCGGCAAAGACCACGCTGACCACTGCGTACCTGTCGTACACTGCAGCGTTCAACAGCCAGGAATGGGGTCGAGGCGCGGCTATCTCCTTCATCCTATTCGTCATCATCATCGTCATGACCTGGATTCAGCGCTGGGTGATGAAGGACAAGAAGATGTCTCGACGCCGCAGGGCCGATTACGAGGCCATGAAAGCCGAGGCGCGCGCATTGGACCGCGAAGAACTCGCCACATTGAGAGTAGGGCGGCCAGCTGCTGCCAGGGCGCAGACCGCTGATGCGGCGGTTGCCGAAGATAGCGCAGAAAGGGGAATCTGATATGAGCAAGTCGAAGGTATCCAACACTGTGCGTGGCGATAACAGCGCATCATGGCTCAAGCGTTTCTTCCACAGTGGCATCATCCTGTACATCATTCTGATTGTGTTGGCAGTGATCTACATCATGCCATTCGTCACTCAGATTGCCACCTCGTTCAAAACCGATGCCGATGCCACCGCCAATCCGGTCTCGCTGGTGCCGGAAATCTGGACGACGGCAGCCTATAAGAAGCTGTTCCTGAACTCGGACTTCCCGGTATGGTTCAAGAACTCGTTCATCGTGACCATTGTGGTCACGCTGGGTCGTGTGTTCTTCGATTCCCTGGCCGGCTATGCACTTGCGCGTATTGACTTCCGTGGCCGCAATGTCGTCTTCAGCCTGCTGCTTGCCGTGATGAGTGTGCCGATGGTGGTGCTGCTTATTCCGAAGTTCCTCATCATCAAGAGCCTTGGCATCTACGACAGCTATGCAGGCATGATTCTGCCGTTGCTCATCGATGCGGCCGGCGTGTTCATCATGAAGAATTTCTTTGAGTCGATTCCGCGGTCTGTGGAGGAGCAGGCGATGATTGATCGTGCGGGAACATTCCGTATTTTCTGGTCAATCGTGCTGCCTATGGCACGTCCGGCAATCGTGACTATCTCGATTCTGTCCTTCCAGGGCTCGTGGAATGAGCTGTCGCACTTCATTGTTTCGACTCAGTCTTCGGCGTTGACCACGTTGACCAAGGGTGTTGCCTCGTTGGCCAGTGGTCAGCTGTCCCAAGGTAACCAATACCCGGTCAAACTGGCGGCTGCCGTCATCATGACCATCCCCGTCGCCGTGCTGTTCTTCATCTTCCAGAAACAAATCATGAACAGCTCGGAAGGCTCCGTCAAGGAATGACGGGTCTGCGCAACAAGAACTATTCGCTTTTCAACAATCAACGGAGAACATATGAACAGCACTGAGCGTATCCGACAGCCATGGATGCACGACATGAAGCCTCTTGTTGTGGCGCCTGCCCAACTGTGGGAAACCGCAGACGGCACTGTGGACGCATCGCAGCAGCACGCGGGGGCGGCCAATATCGCCGGATTTTATGTGGGAGATACTCGTATCATCTCACGCATCATTCCGGTTGTGAACGGTGAGGCACCCACAGCGATCGCATGGAACTCTCCCCAAAAAGGAGTGGGTGTGTCTTCCATGGTGGCCCGCAATGTTGATGGCCCGACGGTGGATCCCTCGGTTCGTATCACGGAGAACCGCACTCTGGAACCGGATGCCCTGCATGAGCGATATGTGTTGCGTAGCGTGATGACTGATCCGGTGACGCTTGATTTCTCAGTGAAATTGCGCTTTGACATGGCTTCGATGCAGGAGATCAAAGGTGGTGCGTCATCCTCTGCCGCAGCTAACGGCGAGGTTATTCTCTCCCGAGTGCCCGGTGATGCATGTTCCGCAGAGGTGGCGTACGGCGAGCTGAGTGCCACGGTAACCGCGGAGCCGCAGGATGGTAGTGGGGTGCCGTCAATCATCCTTGATGGTCTTGATTGCGTGATCTCCTGGCAGGTTACGATTCCTGCTCGCGCGGAGACTTCAGTCGGTCTGCATATTGCGGTGAGCTCGCCGCGCAATGCCGTTATCGCGGCGAATGCCGATTGCCCGTGGGCCGATGTTCAGGTGGAGGCCGCCGATAACCGTGTCTCCAATTGGGTGAATACCTCTTTGAGGGATCTCGATGGTTTGCGGATGTCGATTCCGGCTTTGCCGGACGATGAGTTTTTGGCGGCCGGTGCACCGTGGTTCTTCACCCTGTTCGGTCGTGATTCCCTATGGGCTGCACGTTTCATGTTGCCGCTGACGACTCGTACCGCGATGGGCGCACTGCGTACTCTGGCGCACTTCCAAGCTACTGAATCCGATATTCAGACCAATGCTGATCCCGGCAAAATCATGCATGAACTGCGTGCTGAGCCGTTGGTGCAGACCGGTGCATTTAATGACGGCACCAGCTTGCCTCCGCTGTACTACGGCACAATCGATGCCACCGAGCTGTGGATTATTCTGCTTGCTGAGGCCTTGCGCTGGGGTGCGCCTGAGCAGGAGATTGAGGCGTTGCTGCCGAACCTTGAGGCCGCACTTGCCTGGCTGCGTGATTGGGGCGATTGCGATGGTGATGGATTCTTGGAATACATCGATCGCACTGGCCACGGTCTGAGCAATCAGGGCTGGAAGGACTCGGGAGACTCCGTGCGCTGGAATGATGGGCGCATTGCTGACGGCCCAATCGCCTTGTGCGAGGTGCAGGGATATGCCTATCAGGCGGCCATACTCGGCGCGGATGTGCTGGAGAAATTCGGGCGTCCTGGAGCTGAGGATTGGCGCGCATGGGCCAAGCGGCTGAAGACCCGGTTTAACGAGGTTTTCTGGGTTGATGACGGCAATGGCCGCTATCCGGCGATTGCGCTGGATCGAGACAAGAAGCCGGTTGATTCCTTGACCAGCAATATTGGGCATCTGCTTGGCACGGGCATTCTTGATGAACAGGGTGTGCGCGATGTGGTGGCCCGTTTGGTTGGCGATGACATGCTCAGCGGCTATGGCGTGCGTACCATGAGCACACTGGCTGGTGGGTACTGGCCTGAGAGCTATCATTGCGGATCGGTGTGGGCCCATGACAGTGCCATCGTGATGAATGGTCTTCGTGCAGAAGGTTATGAGGCGGAGGCACTGCGCGTGGCTGATGGACTGGTTCGCGCTGCCGATGCTTTCGACTACCAGATTCCGGAATTGTACTCAGGTGATTCGGGGGAGAACAGTCCCTCTCCGTATCCTGCGGCTTGCCATCCGCAGGCGTGGTCGGCGGCCTCTTCCGTATCGGTGCTGTCGTTGTTGCTTGGGCTGGAGCCCTGTTCTACGGAGCCGACTCCATCCGAGTCTCCTTTGGCTCGAGGATTGCGGCTGAATCGGAACTGAAATGGAGCATTATTCGGCGGGATTGGGGGTTATGCCGTTGCGCGCCGACCTTAGCGGGGCGAACCGTTGACTCGGTCGTGGTTTTGCCCCGCTGAGACGGGCTCAGTGGGGTGGTCTTTCGGTTTAATCGCCGTTTTGCCCCGCTGAGTGGTTGTTAGTGTGGCAATCCGTCGGTTAACTCGCAATTTTGCTTCACTGAGTCGAACTCAGTGTGGCAATACTTCGGTTTAATCGCAGTTTTACCTCGCTTAGATTGCTTAGCGGAGCGATTTCATGGTTAACTCGTGGTTTTACGTCGCTGAGACGTGCTCAGCGGGGCGATTCTGCGATTGAATCGCAGTGCTGTCCCGTTTTGGTTGCTCAGCGGGGTGGCTCTTGGGTTTAATCGCGGTTTTGCCCCGCTGATGGTGCAAAGAATGATGGGGATGCTGTTGCAATTGCATGAAGGAGTGTCCCGAGTGATGGAAAGAAGAAAAGCGCCGAACCGCGAAAGCGCCTGTCGGCGCAAGGGCCGCTCGCGGCGGCAAAAAATGGAGCCCGGGGCTTAAGCACGGTCCGACGCGGATATTCAGTATAGTTTGCGATGAGCCGTGGCGCGCCGGGGAAGGCCGATGTCAGCTGATGGCTGATGTTGAAGTGATGGATTGGGCCTCTCCCTCAGTCACGTGCATCGCCCGTGACTGCTCCCCCATCAGAGGGGGCTTCGTTGCAAAGCAATGCCGCCCCCTCTGATGGACACCTCGTCCTGCAATCAGAGCCTTCGGCCAATCCATTAGCTCGACTATCGTTCTCGCCCGGCAGCACATCCTGCATTTCCCCTGCGGCTCGGCCCATCAGGGGAGATAAACAAGCTATTACTCCAGCCGTCCGCGGCGCCAGAGGTTAGCACCGTGCTGGAAGTCCTTGGTGGTGGAGAGCAGGCTGGCGGAGGTGTGCATGAGGCGTGCTGCCTTGGTGCGTGCGGTCTTCTCGTCAGCGGGTGAAGCAATGCCGCCATTAGCCGTTGCTCGCTCGACCATGCGCCGTGCCTCCACGCGCAAGCCCAATGCCACCACGTCGGTAAACGCGGCCGCACGCTCCAGCGCCACGGCGAAATCGCCCACAAACGCGCCGGAGAGAATCGAATCAGCCAGTCGTACGATGTCGTCTTCGGTGGGGGCCTGATCCACGCCGGCGATGGCGGACGCGGTGGTGGCCACCGGTTCACCCACGCGCCATAGGTGGGCAATCGAGTCGCGGTTCGTTCGCATCCATGTGCGCAGCATGTACAGCCGCCACAGCACACCGGGCAACGAATCGGGTTCGGCGTCACTCCATAGTTCGGCGATTTCATCCACGCCGACGGTCTCCACCAGCGTTAGCACGCGATGCACGACTTCCGGGTCCTCATTATGCCGCACGCGATCCAGCAGTGCTGCGGCAGACAGATGGCTCATCTCGCTCAACGCTTGCGGATCCAATCCGCCAGCCAGGCCATCGGCTACGGCTGGGTCGAGCTGAGCAGGGCGGGCTGGACGGCCGGAGCCCATGCGAGCCGGGCCAAACGCTGCGCCCGCCGCGCGCAAAGAACCAAAACCGGGGCCCAGGCTGCCGGCGGTACCATTATGCGCGGCGTGGGCGGCTGCGGCGGCAGCCGAGGAATTGGAGGAATCGGGGAATGCGGGCCTAGTAGACAAGCGGTTGCACTTTCTGAATATCGATAATGGTTACGTCGGCGCAAAGCGGCTGATTAGCACTGTCCGAGTGATTAGGCGAGCTGCTGTGGCCAGCCGAACTGGCCTGTTCGGCAGAAGCCGAAACTTCAGCGCCAAGACCGGCAGCGTTGTTGCCGTCACCAGTCTTGCCCGTGGCATTTGAGCTGCCCGGCACCACGAACAACGCCACCGCCGTACCGGTCGGCATGAACGGTGTCTTGGCGATCAGGCGTTTGCTCAAAGCCATCGAAGCGCACATCTTGCGCAGATGTTCAAACATACCGCCAATCACCGGCCGGTGCATACATATCGCTGTGGGCTGACGACGCTCCAGCGCAAAATCAATCTCACTGAGCAGACATTCCCATGCGACATCGGGGTCGGCGGCAAAGGCGTCTTCGGTGAGCGGGTCGAGATGAACCATGTCGCGCCCGGTCTGCCAGGCGAACATTTCCAGCGTCTCCTGGCAGCGCACCCACGGCGAGGTGGCCAGGCGGGTCGGATTGAAACAGGCGAGCTCACGGTTCAGCGCATATGCGGCAGACGCACCTTTCGGCGTAATCGGTCGGTTGGCGTCCGAACCTTTCCACAGCTTGCGGGCTTCGGCCTTGCCGTGGCGCACAATAATCACCGGCACGGCATCCAGCGCCCCCTCCTGCACCCGGTCGACGAACAGCGCGAGGATGTCCTTATCGGTGGAATGGCTGAGTTTCTTGCGTGCCTCAGCCGGGGTGAGCCAAACAACCTCATCGATTTCGCCGATATCCGCCCGATGTACCGGGCCAAACGCGTGAGTGCGGCGCAGGTTGTCAATCGCACTGATTGGCGTGGCCATCCAGAACTGGACGTGCTTAGTGTCCACCGTGCGATCCTTGGTATGGCGCCGTTTGCTGCCTTCCTCGGACAGTGGATATTCGATATCGCCAAGATAGGGGCCAAGCTGCACAGGCAGGCCGGATTCCTCGCCGATTTCGCGAACCGCAGCATGACGGTGAGATTCGTTCGGATCGACTTTGCCTTTCGGCCAGCTCCAGTCGTCGTACTTTGGGCGATGCACCACGCAGAGTTCGATGTGATTGAGCACATTGTCGGCGGAAGCTGGGTCGTTCGCATCCTTGGCTGAAGAGCCGGCCGAATCGACGTGCGTCGCTTGTCCGATTATGCCGGTCAGGGGAGCGTCGGCCCCTGTTGAGGAAGGGGCTGCGTCTGATGCGCCGGAGGATGACGTAGCATCGTCTGCCGTATTCGTGGCATGCGCGGCGTTCGTGATGATCGTGCCATCGGTGGCGATGTTGGCATTCGCCGACGGAGACGATGCCTGCTCGGGCTCTACGTTGTCTTTCCATCGGTAGAGGATGCCGCCGGCGGCCTCCACGATTCGTCTCATGCTGTTCGTACCCATCCCTTGTATTGTAGGGCAATCGACTGCCGCTACGTAGTTTTGTTCTCTGAACGACGATGCCCGGCAACCTCATACAAGAGGAGCCGGGCATCATTAACCACCCTCAGTCAGCTTTCGCCAACGGGAGCATCGAGTGGAATCAGTTATGCGAGCTAGGGCGGCGCTGGTGCTTGCGAATCAGATATTCCTGACTGTCGACCAGCGGGCGGCCCTCGTCGTCCTTGGTGTGCAGCACATACGTGCCGTCGGGCTGCATGTGCCAGCTCATGGTGGAGTCGGCCATCTGCAGGTCCACGTACTTGATGAGCCCGTCGACCTGCTCCGGGGCGGTGACACGCACCAGAGCCTCCACACGGCGGTCAAGGTTACGGTGCATGAGGTCAGCCGAACCGATGTAGACCTCCGGGCCGGAAGCCGGACCCTCGCCGATCTGCGGGCCGTCCGCGTTGCAGAAGGCGTAGATGCGGGAGTGCTCCAGGAAGCGGCCGAGAATCGAACGCACGCGGATGTTCTCGGACAGGCCGGGAACGCCGGGCTTCAGAGCGCAGATGCCGCGTTCGACGATGTCGATCTTCACGCCGGCCTGAGAGGCACGGTACAAGGCGTCGATGGTCTTCTCGTCCACGATGGAGTTGACCTTGATCTTGATCCAGGCCTCCTTGCCAGCGCGGGCGGCGTCCTCCTCGCGGCGGATGCGCTGGATTAGACCGGTGCGCACGGTGCGCGGGGCCACCAGCAGACGGTGGAAGCTGGACTTTGGCGCGTAACCGGAGAGCTGGTTGAACAGACGAGTCAGATCCTGGCCGACCACCGGGTCGCAGGTCAGCAGACCCAGATCGGTGTACAGTCGCGCGGTCTTCGGGTTGTAGTTACCGGTGCCTACGTGGCAGTAGCGGCGTAGACCGTCCGCTTCCTGACGCACGACCTCGATGAGCTTGCAGTGGGTCTTCAAGCCCACGATGCCGTACACCACGTGCACGCCGGCGCGTTCGAGCTTGCGGGCCCACGCGATGTTGGCGTCCTCGTCGAAACGAGCCTTGATTTCCACCAAAGCCAGCACCTGTTTGCCCGCGTGCGCGGCGTCGATCAGGGCGTCGATGATCGGCGAGTTGGAGCTGGTGCGGTACAGGGTCTGCTTGATGGCCAGCACCTTCGGGTCCGCGGCGGCCTGCGCAAGGAAGGCCTGCACGGAAGTGGAGAAGGAGTCATAGGGGTGATGCAGCAGGATGTCGCGCTCGCGGATGGCGGCGAAAATGTCCTGCGCACGGGAGGACTCGACCTCGGCGATCTGACGGTTCGTGGTCGGCACGAACGGACGGTTCTTCAGGTCCGGGCGGTCCACGCTGCCGAGCTCAAAGAGCACGGTCAGGTCCAGCGGGCTGGGCAGACGGTACACCTCGTCCTGGCTCACACCGAGCTGGTCCGCGAGCAGCTGGGAAAGGAACGGGCTGGTGGTGTCCGTGATCTCAAGGCGGATCGGCGGTCCGAAGCGGCGACGCAGCAGCTCCTTCTCCATGGCGTTGAGGAGGTTCTCGGCATCGTCTTCTTCCACGTCGATGTCTTCGTTACGGGTCACGCGGAAGGATCGGGCTTCCTTGATGATCATGCCGGGGAACAGGGATTCCAGATGTGCGGCGATGAGCTTTTCCATAGCGATGAAGCCATAGCGCTCGTCTTTGGATTCCTCGTCGGTCATGTCGTCCACGGGCACCAGTCGCGGCAGGTTGCCCGGGATCTTGACGCGGGCGAAGTGCGATTTGCCGGATGCCGGGTTCTCCACGATCACGGCGAGGTTGATGGAACCGCCGGAAATGTAGGGGAACGGGTGGGCCGGATCCACGGCGAGCGGTGTCAGGACCGGGAACACCTGCTGGCGGTAGTAGCGAGAGAGTCGCTCCTGCTCGGCGGAGGTGAGCTTGTCCCACGTGAGCAGCACGATGTGCTCTTTTTCCAGCTCGGGCAGAATCGTGTCAATCGCGTAATGTGCGTGCTCATTCTGCAGACGATGCGCGGTTTCGCTGATGGCGCGCAGCTGCTGGCGCGGGCTCAGGCCGGCTGCGGACGGCACGGCGATGCCCGAGTCGATACGGCGCTTCAGGCCGGCGACGCGCACCATGAAGAACTCGTCAAGGTTCGAGGCGAAGATCGCGGCGAAGTTGGCGCGCTCGAGCAGGGGCATGTCTTCGTTCTCCGCGCATTCGAGCACGCGTTGGTTGAACTTCAGCCAGCTGAGCTCGCGGTCGAAGAAGCGGTCCTTGGGCAGCGGTGTCTCGCCTTCCTGGTCGACGCGGCGGTCGTTGTTGTCGTTTTCGGCAATATGCTCTGCGATCTGACTGCGCAGGATTGCCTTCGAGGGTGCGTCAAATATCTGTGCCATAACTTACATCGTAAGCTCTGGAGTGGCCGGAAAGCTACTGAACTCGCCAAAATTCAGCGGGTGTTCACGTTGGTTTGCTGGGAGTCGGTTGGGAGCTCCTGTCGGATGTTCGTTTATGTGAATGAGTCATGTTCGATTGAACATGTGGTAGTGGGGTTGGTGGCCGTCGCGACACGCCGTAAACTGCAGCGAACAGAACACAATCAAACATCGGACGGGTTTGAAACGAACGTTTTGATTCGTTTTTCCGGGTTTTCTTAGTTCAATTGAACACTTGTGATAAAAACAGCACAACTGCCGTCTTCAACTTGCAGGAAGCGGCAGGCGTGAATAGATTATGAGGTACAAGAACAACTGAACAGAGCAGAGCCCACAAATAGTGTATGGTCACGAGGACTGTTACGTTGGACGGGCATTGGAAAGACTTACCGTTGCAACGATGATGTTGTGCAGAGATTCTGCTCCAGTAGTTGAACTTGTAGAAAAGGCCCGCTCCGGCGGGCCTTTTCGTTTGTGTGTACAGTGGAGGTCATGACGGAAACACAGCGTGCGCCAGAGGGCTTGCTCTCCAAGCCCAGAATCAAGCCGGCCGAGGTGGGGGATCATCGCCCGGTTTCCATTTCCGCGCGTTTGGGGCGTCTGCAATTCCATCATTCCGGTAAGTTTCGCGTGCTGCAGATTGCCGATATCCAAGACGGTGCCAAGGTATCCAAAGATACGGTGTCTCTGATCGAAGCCAGTCTTGATGCCACTCGCCCCGATATAGTGATTTTTTCCGGCAACCAGATTGCCGGCTATGATCCGGCTTTTGCCAAGAGCTTCCGCAAACGCCGTTGGTGCGAAGAGGCGATTCCTGAATCTGCATTGAGCCACACGCGTGAATTGGTGCGCAAGGCCATCGGCCAATTCACCGCTCCCTTGGCAACACGGGGCATCCCGTGGGCGGTGACCTATGGCAACCATGATTTCCAGTGCGGTCTGAGCGATGCCGAGCTTGATGAGATCTACCGAGAGTTCCCCGGATGCATCAATCCGCCGAGCGATGCGCTGGCCAAGCAGACCATATATATGTGTCGCGAAGACGGCTCGCCTGAGACGCTCAATGGCGAAGACGCTGATGAGTCGGCTGATGCCTCGGCGAGTGATTCCGCCGCGATGTACCCGTCTGCTGCTCCCGGCACCTTCGCATTGCCGGTGATGGATGTGGACTGCACGCGCAACGTACTTGGCCTGGTGCTGGTAAACTCCGGTGATTATGCGCATGGAGGCGGCTTCGGCTCACCTTCGCCAGAGACCTTGGCTTTCCTCAAGGCCTTGCCTGAGCGCATCGGGGCCAAATCAATGGTGTTCCAGCACATGCCGCTGCCGGAGTATTATCAGGTGCTCAGACCGGTGGCTGCCAACGCGGCTTTCGCCATGCAGGGCTATCGCGAGCACGCGGATACCTACTATGTATTGGACGAGGATCGCACCCAAGCCGGCGGGTATCTGGGGGAGGGCATCTCCTGCCCGGATGAGTCGGACGAGTTTGAGGCGCTGCGCGAGGGGTATATCGGTGTGGCGGCGGGCCATGACCATCGCAACGGATTCGTAGGCGAATATGAGAGGCTGCTATTGATGGCCACGCCTACCTGTGGTTTCAATACATACGGCCCGGCGCCGGCCAAGCGTGCCACACGGCTGATTGAATTCGATATTCGCCATCCCTATGATCCACGCACGCAATTGCTGGAATTCGGCGAATTGGTGGGTAAACCCAGTTCCAAACGCGCCTACACGTATGCAGTGAACCAGGCCGCTCCGGGCGAGGGCGAGGGCGATGATTTGCTGCGTAAGCCGTCGCTGTGGAGTCAGCTGTCCGGCCTGTTTAGGTAGCGCATAACAAAACTGCCCCCGCTGGCGGGGCTGTCGACGGAGTCGACTGGGGGTGGTTTGAGCGGTGATGCTGACCACTCCCAGTCCGGCCATGCCGGACAGCCCCCGCCGGCGGGGGCAATGTATGTGATGACTAGCGAACTGCTTTGACCAAAGCCTCGGTGAGGTACTTGCCGGCAGCCATGACCAGCGGCGCGTAACGGCGGCCGGGGGCGGCACCCATGCGGCCGGTCGGGCCAGAAATCGAAATCGCAGCGATGACCTGGCCGGAAGCGTTGCGGATCGGCGCGGAAATCGAGCACACGCCCTCTTCGCGTTCGTTCACGGACTCAGACCAACCGCGCTTGCGCACTGCGGCCAGCTTGGTGGCGGTGAACTTGGCGTGGCGCAGTCCCTGGTGCAGGCGGTCGGAATCCTCCCAGGCCAGCAGAATCTGAGCGGCGGAGCCAGCTTCCATCGAAAGCATGGCGCCCACGGGGATGGAGTCACGCAAGCCGGAAGCGCGCTCGATGGCGGCAATGCAGACACGCTGGTCGCCCTGGCGGCGGTAGATTTGCGCGGATTCGCCGGTGCGGTCGAGCAGGGTCTGCAGAATCGGGCCAGCGGCAGTGAGCAATCGATCCTCGCCGGCGGCGGCGGCCAGTTCGGCAAAACGGGAGCCGAGCACAAAGCGGCCGTGCTGATCACGCAGCACAAAACGATGGCGCTCCAGGGCGATCGCCAGACGGTGAGCGGTCGGTCGCGCCAGTCCAGTAGCGGCCACGAGTTGGCCGAGCGTAGACGGGCCGGATTCAAGCGCATCAAGAATCTTTACGGTTTTATCGAGAACGCCAACGCCGGAATGGATTTCCCCGTCATCCTTAGTGGCGGTCTCGTTGGTGGTCTCGGCTGGCTCAGAGTCGGTCAGACCGTTGTTCAGTGGTTCTTCTTGGGAATCAGTCATAATACGTGCGATTATGCCATCTCACATAGTGAAATACCAAATCGGGGAAGTGTCTCACAGGGTGGCCATGGGGGAATTGGGGGCGTATCTCAATATCCGGCCTGCTTGTGGCCGGGCCAAACGTCACCACATAGGCTAATACCACGAACAAGGCGCGAACACAATACCTCGCGCGGAATTTTTTGGAGGAAACGCTATGGGAACGACACTGGCCGAGAAGGTCTGGGCCGATCATCTGGTGCGCAGGGGCAGCGACGGTGCGCCCGATCTGCTGTACATCGACCTGATGCTTATGCATGAGGTCACCAGCCCGCAGGCATTTGAGGGTCTGCGTCTGGCTGGCCGCAAGCCGCGTCACGTGGATCAGCTCATCGCCACCGAAGATCACAACACTCCTACTGTTGACATCGATCGTCCGAATCCGGATGAAACGAGCGCTCTGCAGCTGAGCACTTTGGAGAAGAACTGCAAGGAATTCGGTGTGCGACTGCACCCGTTGGGTGACGCCGATCAGGGCATAGTCCATGCATTCGCGCCGATTCTGGGCCTGACCCAGCCGGGCATGACCATCGTGTGCGGTGACTCGCACACTTCGACGCACGGCGCATTCGGTGCGCTGGCATTCGGCATCGGTACTTCCGAGGTCGAGCACGTCATGGCCACGCAGACGCTGTCTCTGAAGCCGTTCAAGACCATGGCCGTCAACGTCAACGGCAAGCTGCCTGCGGATGCTACCGCCAAGGACATCATTCTGGCGATTATCGCCAAGATCGGCACCGGCGGCGGCCAGGGCCACGTCATCGAATACCGTGGCGAAGCGATTCGCAACCTGACCATGGATGAGCGCATGACCGTATGCAATATGTCCATTGAGGCCGGTGCGCGAGCCGGCATGATTGCGCCCGATGAGACCACATTCGAGTACCTGAAGGGCCGTCCGCATGCGCCGGAAGGTGAGATGTGGGATCGTGCGGTCGAGTATTGGAAGACGTTGAAGACCGATGACGATGCCATGTTCGACAAGGTAGTGGATATCGACGCCACCAAGCTCGGCCCGTTCGTGACTTGGGGCACCAACCCCGGTCAGGGTCTGCCGATCACCGCGAACGTGCCGGAACCGGACAAGATCGCCGACGCCACCAAGCGTGCCGCCGCCGAACGCGCGATTACGTACATGGGTCTGAAGCCGGGCATGCCGATCAAGGACATCGCCGTGGACACGGTGTTCATCGGTTCGTGCACCAATGGTCGTATCGATGATCTGCGTCAGGCCGCTGCGATTATGAAGGGACATCACAAGGCGGAGAACATTCACCGCGTGCTCGTGGTGCCGGCCTCCTCCCGCGTGCGTCTGCAGGCGGAAAAGGAAGGGCTTGACAAGGTGTTCAAGGACTTCGGTGCGGAATGGCGTAACGCCGGCTGCTCGATGTGCCTGGGCATGAACCCGGACAAGCTGGTGCCGAACGAACGCTCGATTTCCACTTCGAACCGTAACTTCGAAGGCCGCCAGGGCAAGGGGTCGCGTACGCATCTGGCGTCGCCTGCCGTGGCCGCAGCGACTGCTATTCGCGGCACGATTTCGTCCCCCGCCGATTTGTAAATACTGCACACTGGCTCCCGCTGGCGGGGACTGTCAGTCGAAGACTGACTGAGGGTGGTCTTGAGACGCTGTATGCCGGCGACCACCCCTAGTCAGCAAAGCTGACAGCCCCCGCCAGTGGGGCAAGAACTGAAAGCTTGATATCCATGGAAAAACTCACCACCTTGACCGGCGTGGGCGTGCCGCTGCGCCGCTCCAACGTCGATACCGACCAGATCATTCCCGCCGTGTTTCTGAAGCGCGTGACCAAGTCCGGCTTCGACGACGCCCTGTTCTACGCATGGCGCCGCGACCCGAACTTCGTGCTCAACAAGCCGGAGTACGCCGGCAAGGGCCAGATTCTGGTAGCCGGCCCCGAATTCGGCATTGGCTCCTCCCGCGAGCACGCCGTGTGGGCGCTGCACGATTACGGCTTCCGCGTGGTCATCGCCCCCAGCTTCGCCGACATCTTCTACGGCAACACCGCCAAGAACGGTGTGCTGGCCGCGATTATGCCGCAGGAGTCTGTTGAGCTCCTGTGGAAGCTGCTGGAGGAAGAACCCGGCCGCGAGATGACCGTGTCTTTGGAGACCCGCACTGTCACCTGCGGCGACGTGACCCTGCCGTTCGAGGTCAACGACTACGTGCGTTGGCGCTTGATGAACGGTTACGACGATATCGACCTGACGCTCCAGCATGAGGACGACATCGCCGCCTATGAAAAGATGCGCGCCGAAAAGTTCCCCTTCAAGCCCAAGACCATCCCCGCCAAGCACTGGCCCGAAGAAAAGATCGAGTCCGCCCGCGAGCCTGAAGATAATTGGACGGGCCCGTTGGCCGACCGCGGCATTATCTAACTCCCTCCATCGCATAAACAAGGTCTCACTGGCTGCTCACCAGTGAGACCTTTGAAATTCATACTTCGGTCGGACCGTCCGCCCAACGGTTCAGGATATCGGCGTCTGCGCGGTGTAGGAAGAGAAAGCGGAGGGTGTCGAGACCTTTGGTGACGAACAGGGGGCATGGTGATGCGTTCGATGCCGTGCGGCTCACGCTACAGGGTGGTCGAGCGGGTGACCGACTGTACCCGGGTGCGGCGGGTGATGAGTACGAACTGTGCCAGTCCGTTGGCTCCCGTGACGGTGATGCGGTGGGGAAGCGGCGCGATATAAACGTTAACGGCTGCGTTTGTCTCAGATGCGTACGTTTCGGAGCTGTCTTGTGCCTCCAAAGCAGTTGTTGTATCGGAGGCCGGCGTCGGCTTTGGCTTGTAGGTTGCTCAAGTGCGGATTCCTGTTGCGTGGATGCGTCAGGGCACTGGAGATTGATTGTTTCACGAGATGTTCCACGCAGTGTTTCACGAGATGTTTCACGGCACCGCTCCAGCTCCAGCTGCAAGGTACCGGGTACCGCGTCCAGCCGGATGTCCGTGTCCGCACCAGCCGCTGAAACGGTGAGCTGCACTACGCCGAATGGTTGCAGGTATAACGGCGAAGTGCTGTTGATGGCATGGATTGCGCCGTAACTAATCGTGCGATTCTTCCGCAAGACGTTCATCTTTCACGGCCGTGCCTCACGCGGTGAATACTGGTGGGTGCATTTGTTCACGATACTGTTGACGGCTACAGTCGGCATCATCTCCGGCGGCATCGGCTCATTGATGGGCTATTCGTTCGGCAACGGCTCGGATATCATCGATTCGCCCCTGAGTAATCTCATGGACAATGCCGCGATTGTTGTTGAGCTGGTGCTGTGGATTCCGAATCTTTCGTTATCGGTTCGCCGCCTGCATGATGAGGACCGGCGCGGTTGGGGTTGCGGTTTGTCTGGCCGCGGCTCTGCTGCCTCTGCAAGGTTGGTGGATTACTGGTGGCACTGCGTTGGTAACGGTGTTTTTGGCAGTCGGTTACGTGTTTACCAAACGCGTCGCGGTCGCTGTACCACTGGCTTATTCCGTAACTGGATGCTCTCGGATTCGCGATGCTGCAATCAGCATCGGTGGGTGGCAGCATTATTCGGGGTGCGATTGACGCGCTGAACGATATAACCAAGGACGACGCGATCGACTTCGGCGCCGCGGCTCCGGCTGAAATCGTGCTGCCGCAGTACTCGCTGATTGTGTTTGTGGCAACGCTGGTGCTGAACCTGTTGATGCTTGGGTCCCTGGTGGCGTTTGGCTCGGCGGCCCACACGTCGACAGCTATGGTGAGCCCAATCAGCTCGGCCGTATCAGCCAGTACGGTGGTGGGCGCATGCAACCGTTGTGGTTTGCGGTGTTCATTGTGCTGGGTATAGGCGTGCAGGGGTAAGCGCGCTATTTGTGCGTGTGATGGCCGGGCGTGGCTTATCGTTGAACTATGAGTGATTTTGAGCCGTTTTACGATGTGAAGCATAGCTATGAAGATAACTATGAGCAAGGGCCATTTGGGGCGTTCGCCGAGGCGCTGAAGGCGACCCCCTCAGTCACCTCCGGTGACAGCTCCCCCTATGAGGGGGAGCTAGAAAAAAAGACGTCAGATGGTGTAGTGGGGGAGCCAGGATCCGCTGCCTTCCTTGGCCAGCCGGTCAACCTGCCGTTCGGCATTCCCGCAGGTCCGCTGTTGAACAGCCGGTTCACTACGGCCGCGTTCCGCATGGGCTTCGATCTGGCCACCTACAAAACCGTGCGCTCGCGGGCATGGGGCTGCAATCCGTTCCCGAACGTGCTCGCCGTGCATCCCAAGTCGGCGGACGGCTCGCTGACCCCGGGCAGCGCAGAACTGGACGAGGGCGTACTCGCCGACACCGACTATGAGCAGCCGATCTCCATCTCCAACAGCTTCGGTGTACCCTCGCAAAGCCCGGACGTCTGGCAGCCGGACATGCGCGCGGCCATCGCCGCCGCCGGTCTCGGCCAAGTGCTGGTGCCGAGCTTCCAAGGCTCGCGCGTGGAAGGCATGAGCGAGGAAGAATACATCGCCGACCACGCCACCACCGCCCGGCTGATCAAGGAAACCGGCGCAAAGCTCATGGTAATGAATACCAGCTGCCCCAACGAAGGCCACAATCGACTGCTGTGCCATAATCCGCTGCTTGTAGGGCGCATCACCGAAGCCGTGAAGCAGGAGATCGGCGATATTCCGCTGATGGTCAAGCTCGCCTACATCCCCAGCGATGATGACCTGGAACTCATGGTGCGCTCCACCGTGGGCCACGGCACCGTGCAGGGCTTCAGCGCCATCAACACGATTTCCGCCAAACTGGTCGACGCGGACGGCAATCAGGCTTTGCCCGGCGCGGGCCGCGACCGTTCAGGCGTGTGTGGCAACGCGATTCGCGGCGCTGGACTCGACATGGTGGCTCGTCTGGCCGCGATCCGCGAGAAGCTCGGTCTTGATTTCAAGATCAACGGTGTAGGCGGCGTGGTTTCGCCCGCCGATTATCAGACATACAGAAACGCCGGTGCGGACTCAGTGATGTCCGCCACCGGCGCGATGTGGGATGCCGAACTGGCCCGCAAGATTAAGTCCAGTATCAAATAACGGCAAGGCGTTACGGTCTGCTGAACACGTGAAAACGGGTGTGGCCTGTATGCGCATGGCATTGTTCGTAATGCATGTACACGTACAGGCCACACCCGTTTTCACGTTGGCCGGACGCCGATTACTTATCGTTGATGCGGCTCAGGAATGCCTTGGTGCGTTCGTGGGTCGGGTGGTCGATAACCTCTTCGGCAGTGCCCTCTTCCACGATGACGCCTTGGTTCACAAAAATCACCTTGTCGGCAACCTTACGCGCAAAACGAATCTCGTGCGTCACAATCACCATAGTGATGCCCAGCTTGGCCACTGTGCCAATCGCTTCTAGCACATCGCCCACCAATTCCGGATCAAGCGCGGAAGTCGGTTCATCGAACAGGATCGCGGTCGGGTTCAAAGCCAGTGCTCGTGCGATGGAAACACGCTGCTGCTGACCACCGGAAAGCTGAATGGGGTAATAGTCGGCGAAATCAGACAAGCCGACCAATTCCAGTTGTTTGCGGGCGATTTCGTCAGCCTCGGCCTTGGACTTCTTCTTTACCGTGCGTAGACCTTGCGTGATGTTCTGCAACGCGGTCTTGTTCTTGAACAGGTTGTAGTCCTGGAACACCATGGCGGTTTGACGGCGAAGTGCCAGTGCATCGGCATGTTTGATTTTCTTGCCGCAATCAACACTGACTCCACCGATGGTAATGACACCCGAATCCGGGGTCTCCAGTAGGTTCATGCTGCGTAGCAAGGTGGTCTTGCCTGACCCGCTGGGGCCAATAATGGCGGTTACCTCACCTTTGGCGGCATGCAAGGAAATGCCTTTCAGGATTTCCTTGTCGCCGAAGGATTTATGTAGGTCTTCGACGCTGATGGCGTATTCCATGACGTTCCTTTTTGATCCTATGTATTAGCGCCTAATTACGGGATTGCGCCACGCTTAGGCAGCCTTCTTGGTCTTGATAAAGCCTTGGCCGTCTTTGGCCAGTTCGTGGTCCTTGCGGCGAACGAAGCGCAAGGTGCACACGGGGTCGCCCTTGGCGATTGTGCCTTCAAGCGTGAAATCCAGGCAGGAGAATTCCTGCGCAAAAGCATGGTCTCCGGCCATGGCAACGTCGCACAAACGGGCAATCTGCTCAGGATTCTTGCCCTGCTTTACCCATTCGGTGACGTACGGGCAGTAGTGGAAATGAATCTCCAGCTCGTCGTCGTTGTCGACCACACGCTCCATCTCATAGATCTGCTCGTTGTGATCGCGGCCGAAATCATCTGCGAACTGGCGGAAGGTCGGATGCTCGCCAAGTTGCTGGGCGAATTCCTTACCGTTGTCGGCACCGTACGTCCATACGGCGTCATAGGCGAACTGATCGTCCAGGCCGTGCTTGGCGGCCTCGTCAATCATGTTGCTGATGGTTGCGGCGCGACGAGCGGAAATGTCGCGAAGGCCGTCCACCACCGGGTTGACGATGCTCGGAACATTGTTTTCGAATGCCATGAGATTTCCTTCCCTAGGATGTGTAACTGCTTGAACTACTTGTACTGCTTGAAATTATTGTTCGATGCGATGCTACTGCGTATCTGTCATCAGGCGATGACAGATACCTTTCTGCGCAACTTGGATTTCGCCTGCTTGCTTGAGAAGAAGAACGAGAACTGTTGCATGGCATCATCTTCCTTGATATTGAATTTGCCGAGTTTGACGTACAGCAGGTTCAGCAACCATTCGGCAACCACGCATACCACCCAGTAGAGTAGTGCGGCAACCAAGTACGCTTCAAGGAAATCGTAATTCTGGCTGGCGCTGATTTTCGCCGTGCCCAACAGCTCGGCAACGCCGACCAGAGAGGCAACGCTAGTGCCCTTGAGCAGCCATATAAAGTAATTGCCCATATCGGGGATAGACACCACAACTACCTGCGGCAGCAGAATATGCCAGATGATTTCTCGACGGCGCATGCCGCATGCCTTGCCCGCTTCAATCTGCCCGTGGTCAATGGCACGAACCGAGGAAACCACTACGTCGGTAATGTATGCGCCGAAGTTCAATCCCAGTGCCAGTACCGCGGCCGGGAAATACGGCGGGTTGCGCGGGTCGAAATGATAGCCGAGGAATCCGTCGAGACCTTTGGCCACGATGGGCACCGCGTAGTAGCAGAACAGCAGCTGAATGACCAGCGGCACGCCCTTGATAAACGTATTGATGACGATGACCAGTTGCTTGAGTACGGGGATGCGTACCAGAATAAAGGCGCCGCAGGCGACGGCGAACAGCAACGCCACAAGCATCGACCATAAGGTAAGTGTGATAGTAGCGGGCAGTGCGCGCAGCAGGACCGGAATATCCTGCCCCATGAATTCGTAATCCAAAGTCATAGTCTCACGCCTTCCCGTAACGCTGGTAGTGCTTTGCAGCCAGATTGAATAGCAACTCGAGAATCGCAACCAGTACGAAATAGATAACTGCGGCGACGCCGAGCACCCACAGCCTGCCTACGCCGGAATTCAAGCCAATCATGCGATCCGCATAGCCCATGACTTCAATTGCGCCGATAGTGTAGGCCAGTGAGGCGCCTTTCAGGACATCAATGGAAAGATTCTTCAAATTGAGTACAGCATTCTGCAGCGTTCCCGGCACAATGACATGGAAGAAGCATTGCAGACGGCTGAAACCAATGCTGTAGCCAGCTTCGATCTGGCGGTAATCCATAGCGAGATATCCGCCACGATACGCTTCAGCCACAAAGCATGACAGGTTCAGTGTGGTGGCGATGATGTAGAACGTACCTGCCGACCAATCATTGATATCAATGCCAATGATGAGGAGCAGTCGAGGAAGGCCATACAGAATCAGAAACATCTGTACCAGCTGGGGAGTGCCTCGGAAAAAGGACACGAACAGCGATACCAGCCAGTACGCGACGCCAGTGCCACGCAGCCGTGCTTGGCAGATGAACACTGCCAAAATCGCGGCAATGATGCTGGGCGCCAGCGTGTACACCAACGTCATCGGAACGTATTGAAGCATGCCTGGCAATACATTCACTATGATTTGCAATCCGGAATCCATATGGCCCCTCGTATAGTTATTCAGCGAATCTCAAGCGAAATACAACTGAGATCAGCCGTTGTCGGCAATGCCGAGCTTCTCGGCAAGGGCGAAGTTATCCTGCTTGAACCACTTCTTGGTCAGACCGGCCAAGGTGCCGTCCTTGGTGAGGGCCTCGATGGACTTGTTCACCTGCTGCTGCGCGTCCTGGTTCTTCTTGTTGAGCAGGAAGACGGTGTCGCGGCCGTCGACGGCGTCGGTGACCTTCATCGGGTATCCGAGGCTGTCCTTGACGCCATCGAACTGGTCCTTGGACAGGTAAACGGCGTCATATGTACCGTCGTGCACCTGCTGGATCATGTCGGTGAAGGTCGGCTGGGTGGAGGAAGCCTCCATCTTGATCTTGACGTTCGGGTGCTTCTTCTGCCAATCGCGGAAAGCAACGTAACGGCCATCGGTGGACTCGATCGGCACCACGGACTTGCCGTTGAGGTCTTCCATGGTCTTGATTTTGCTGTTCGGGTTCACAATGAGGTTCAGGAAGTAGTAGTTGTACGGCTTGGTGACCAGGTAGTCCTTCTCACGAGCCGGCGTGCGGAAGAAGGTGCCGCTGGCCAGATCGTACTTGCCTTCCTTGAGGCCAATAAGTGCATTCTGGTATTCAAGAGTCGAGTACTCGAACTTGATGTTCTTGTTCTGATCGTCGATTTTCTTCAGAACTTCGTATTCAAAGCCTGCGGGGCTACCGTCTTTTTCGGCGTATGCATACGGTTTGTTCGGCACGAGCAGTGCGACTTTCAGTGTTTTTTCACCGCTATCAGCGGCTTGCGCGGAACCGCAGGCGGCCAAACCGGTCAGAGTGCTCAGCGCGACGACGGCCGCAAGAGCTTTTACCGCCGTCTTTTTCAGTGAGTATGAGTTCATTTGGAGGTGGCCCCTCTCTGTCTAACCATGTTCTCCAGTGTTACGTGTCAGTGCAGGACCTCACCGTATGCAAAGCGCGGTGGTATCTATTGCAGCAACGGGCAATAGTGTATAGCGGTGAAACGCTGAAAAGGAGCCGTTTATCACTATTGCTTATAGAGATTATTGATAACGATGTCTCAACGTCAATGAAACCAAGGGATACTGATACGCAAAAAATGGCGAAAGTTCCATGATAGTCGAGTTGTAATTGGAAATCAATACCTAATGTGCATAACAGGTAGTTATGTTGCACATTTGACTGAAACGGTGGACGGAAGCTGCGGCAAGAGAACGAACGTCCGTAAGTATGCGGCTCGACGAGACCCTCGCATACTTACGGACGCTTTCGCTGCCGACAGCTCACGTATCGTGCAGGATGCAGGCAGATCGATGGATTTTACTCAGCCGCCGCCTTCATGGCAACGGCGCCGACGTAGTAGACCGGCTTGTCGAAGTTGGGCTGGAACAGGAAGTCCACGTTGGCCAGCTGGTCGATGGTGAAGCCGGCCTGAATGGCCATGGAAATCACGTTCGCCGCGCCGGAAATGTCGGCCTTGGAGCAGAACTGGCCGCCCTTGACCTTACGAGTCTCAGGATCCCAGGTCAGGATCGACGTGACCGGCGTGGTGGTGAGCATGAAGTCCGGGCGGTAATCCTCGGTGAGCGAGGTCTCGTGGACCGTGAGCCCGCGGCGTTCGGCACCCGCACGGGTCAGGCCGGAGGCGGCGAGCGAGAGATCATACAATTGCACGGCGGACGTGGCCTGCGTACCCAGGTATTTCACGGTCGGCGCCTCGATGTTGCGGCCGACTAGCAGGCCCTGGCGCACCGCGTTGGTGGCCAGCGGAATGTAATCGTGCTGGCCGGTCGGGTTGTAGAACACGGTGGCGGAGTCACCGGCGGCATACACGTCCGGCACGGAAGCCTGCATGTAGTCGTCCACCACGATCGCGCCGTTCGGCAGCATGTCCACCTTGCCCTTGAGCAGATCGGTGTTCGGCAGGAAGCCGACCGCCAGGATTGCCATCTCGGCAGTGTATTCGCCCTTTTCGGTGACCACGGTGACCGTATTGTCGTCGTTGTCGTGGAATTCCACCACTTTCTGGCCGAGCGCGAGCGTCACGCCGTGCTCTTCGAACGCCGCTGCCACCTGATCGGTGATGGTCTTGTCGAAATTATTGGCTAGCGGGCGGTCGAGCCCGTCCACCAGCGTGGTCTTGACGCCGGTGACGCTGAACTGCTCGGCGATCTCCGCGCCGATGTAGCCCGAACCGATGACCACCGCGGACTTGGCGGTCTTGGCCTTCTCCTTGATGGCGATGGCGTGATCCCAGTTCTTGCACAACAGTACGTGCGGGCTATCGATGCCGGAAATCGGCGGGATTACGGGGCGGGAGCCGGTGGTTACGACCAGTTTGTCGAAAGCGAGGGTTTGCTCGGTCGCCGCATCGCCGTCTTCCAGTGAGCGGTAGGTGAGAGTCTTGGCGTCAAGATCCACGTCGGTCACATCGGTGCGCATGTGCATGGTCGCACCGGCTTCGGCCAAGGCGGCGGGAGATGAGTAGAACATCTTCTTCGGGTCGGACACGTGGTCGCCCACCCACAGGGCGATGCCGCAGGAAAGGAAAGAGAGCGTGCCGTTGCGCTCGAAAACGTGAACGGTCCAATCGGGGTGTTCGGCGAGAATTGAGGTGGCGGCGAATGTGCCGGCGTGTGTGCAGCCAATAACGGCGACGGTGGTCATGAATGCTCCTTTGCTTGTGGCTATGGCGTCAGGTGCCATTGCCCTGAATCGTAGCGTAGAAGCATGAGGAACACCGTGGGCTCAGCTGTGAGGAAGGTCACGTTTATCGGAAAACGGAAGATTTCGTCCTGCAGTCGAAAGGTGGTATTAGAAGGGGTACAAAAGGGGGTATGAAAGAGTCGGTTATGCCAAGCCGGAGTTCGGCTTCAGGCGCATTTCACGGAGTCAGCACATGGGTTATGGCAAACTGGACGATAGCGTTTTTTGAATTGCTTGTATATAGGAGAGTGGCGTGGCTGAGAATCCGGATGACGTGCTGCATGTCGAGGGCGGTAAGCCGCTGAATGGCACGATCAAGGTGCGTGGCGCAAAGAACTTCGTGAGCAAGGCCATGGTGGCCGCGCTGCTGGCGCCGGGCAAGTCGGTGTTGAAGAATGTGCCGGAGATCCGCGATGTGCACGTGGTCTCCGATTTGCTGCGACTGCACGGCGTGGATGTGGACGTGAACGGCGAGAAGGGCATCGTGACCATCGACGCCAGCCATGTGCAGCTGGCCGACGTGGCCGATGTGGATACGCTGTCCGGCTCCTCCCGCATTCCGATTCTGTTCTCTGGCCCGCTGGTGCACCGTCTGGGTGAGGCGTTCATCCCGGCCCTCGGCGGCTGCGCGATCGGCGGCCGTCCTATTGACTTCCACTTGGAGACCCTGCGCAAGCTCGGCGCCACCGTGGATAAGGAACATAAGGACGGCATTCACATCACCGCCCCGAACGGCCTGCACGGCGCGAAGATTCACCTGCCGTACCCGTCTGTAGGTGCCACTGAGCAGACTTTGCTGGCCGCCGTGCTCGCGGAAGGCAAGACTGAGCTCTCTGGTGCCGCCACTGAGCCGGAAATTATGGACTTGGTCTGCGTGCTGCAGAAGATGGGCGCCATCATTTCCGTGGATGTGGATCGCACGTTCCGTATTGAAGGTGTCAAGGAGCTGCAAGGCTATACGCACACTTCGCTGACCGATCGTATTGAAGCTGCCTCTTGGGCGTCTGCGGCGCTTGCCACGCGCGGCGACATCTTCGTCAAGGGTGCCACCCAGCCGGAGATGATTACCTTCCTCAACGTGTTCCGCAAGGTGGGCGGCAAATTTGAGGTGACCGATAAGGGCATTCGTTTCTGGCATCCGGGCGGTGACTTGAAGCCCGTGGCCATCGAAACCGACGTGCACCCCGGCTTTATGACCGATTGGCAGCAGCCGCTCGTGGTGGCTTTGACTCAGGCGAATGGTCTGTCGATTGTGCACGAGACCGTGTACGAGAACCGTTTCGGCTTCACCAAGCCACTGGTCGAGATGGGTGCCACCATTCAGCTCTATCGCGAATGCCTGGGCTCCCTGCCCTGCCGTTTCCAGCAGCGTAACTACAAGCATTCCGCTGTGATCTTCGGTCCGACCCCGCTGACCGGCCGCGATATTGACGTGCCGGATCTGCGCGGTGGCTTCTCGCATCTGATTGCTGCGCTGGCTGCATCCGGTCCGTCCGATGTGCATGGCATCTCGTTGATTGACCGTGGCTATGCCGACTTCCGTGGCAAGCTCGAGGCGCTCGGCGCTGACTTCGACTGATCTTCCTGGCTTCTCTCATTGAGAGAAGCCAGAATTGTATTGAGCCGTTTAGTCCTCGAATTGTTTGGACAGCGGCACGAGCATCGCCGTGATTATTCCGAACAATACGGTGGAGATGAACAACACTGCTGCTACCGGCATCCGGTCATAGGCCCATCCGTACACCATCTGGCCGAGCGGCTGGGCGCACATGCTCACAGCCGCGGCCATGGACATCACTTTGCCGGTCATCGCTTCAGGAGTATTGAGTTGGATGGTGGGCACGGCGATGAGGTTAGTGAAACAGCTGGCAATCATTGTGCCACAAGTGAAGATGATGAGTATCATGAGCTTGGTCCATGCGCCGACCGGCAGCAGGAATACTATGCCCTGTGGAACCATGGCTAACGCGAGTGCGGCCATCAATCCTGGCAACCAGCGCATGGTGAGTTTTGCGGCGAACAGGCCGGCGATGAAGGCGCCTGCTACTCCGGAAACGCCAATCAGACCGTCGGCGATGCCATACACGGTGGCATTGAAGCCCAGCACGGTGCGAATCGTGTAGGGGAAACCGACGCCGGAGTATCCGATGAGAACGAAGTTCAGTGCGGCTGAGAACAACAACAGTTTGAACACGTTGGGACGGTCTTTCACAAGGAATCGTATGCCGGCTTTGAGGTCTTCGATTGGTGTCGGTAGTTCTTCGTCTCCGCGGTCAGGTGCGCTGAGACGGATAAAGCATTCGAGCGCGGCCGCGCCGGCAAAGCTCACGATGGTGATGATCATCATGAGGCGAATGCCGAACATGGCATATAGCACGCCGCCGAGGAAGCTTGGCAGCAGGGAGCTCAACTGCTGAACCTGATTGATCACGGCCATGCCTTGGCGCATAGTGGCAGGGCCGTACTGCCGGAACATCTGGGGAAGCGCGGCCTGTACGGTCGGCGTCTCGAACGCGCCGAGTACGGCGAGCAGCACCTGCATGGTGGCGATGGCCGCGATATTGAAGCCCGCGGCGGCGAAAACGATGGCGCTCGCCAGCACGAGCGTGGCGGAGATGGCGTCGAGTGCCACCATGATCGTGCGGCGGTTGACGCGGTCGGCCAGCACACCGCCGAACGGGGAGAGCAGGATGGTGGGCACGATGGAGATGGCCAGTACCGAGGCAAACACGGTAGCCGAGCCGGTTTCGTCCAGCACCCACATCGACATGGCGAAACGCAGCATCATATTGCCGAACAGCGAAATACCCTGGCCGGCGACCAACAACACGAAGTCGCGGGAACGCGGCGGGCGCTGGGGGCTGTTGTCGTTCTTGCGTTTTATTGCTGTGTTCATTGTGAGCCTTTCCTTGGCTCCCCTCTCTGAGGGGAGCTGTCGCCGCAGGCGGCTGAGGGGAGTCTGTCGAACGTCATCATGCCTTTGGCGGTCATTTCGATAAGTTCGTCGTCGAAAATCGGCACGCCAATCGCGCTGAGCATGGCTGCCAGACACCGTACGCGGTGCTCCATCTCGGACAAACTCGCCGGATAGAAATACGGCATCAGCCAGTAGTTGGGCAGGAGCGAGAGCAGCTCGGCGGCCTCTCGCGGATATGCGGTGGGGATGGAGCCGTCCTTGACGCCCTCTTCAATCAGCGGCAGGAACCGTTCGGGCAGGTGCTTGCTCCAGATCCGCATGTTTGCGGCGAACGAAACCGGGTCGCTCAGCATGGGCATGGCGGCGCGCATGATCTGCACATGGTCCTGTGCGGTCACCGAATAGTGCCACAATATGCGGAACTTTTCGAGAGCGGTGAGGTCGCTGCGGCCCATCACCGATTCGTTGAAGTCGTCCTGCACGTCGTTGTCCCGGTTGATGAGCTCTTCGAGGATGTCTTCCTTGGATTTGAAATGATGGTAGATCGCGCCTTTGGAAAGGTCGCCGAGTTCGTCCACGATGTTCTGGATGGAGGTGTGCTCGTAGCCTTTGGTTATGAACAGCTGTTGCGCGGCGTCGAGAATGCGATTGCGCGTCACCTCGGGGTGCGCGTTACGTGCCATGCTGGCCTCCCTGCGGTATGCGGTATGCGGCGTTGCCGATCACTATAGATACCGACCGACGGTATGTATAGCGGTTCCGGTGAGCCCCCAACGTTTTCAGGGGATTGCTGATGGCCGATTTTCGCTTGGTATGTTTCGGAACATTGCGGGGGCGGTCTATAGGCATACCGGACCGCAAGTGTCGCCGTTCTCGGTATCCTTAGAAGAATGAGCCCTGAAGCCTTAAGTGAACTGATTTCCAACATTGCCCATAACCTCGTCGCAGCCGGCCAGGCCGGAGAACTGACCGACGAGCTGATCCCGCCCATCGACAAGCTCGCCGTCATGCGCCCGAAGGACCGCGCGCACGGCGATTGGGCCTCCAATATCGCCATGCAGCTGGCCAAGAAGGCCGGCATGAAGCCGCGCGATCTGGCCGAGCCGTTCGCCGCCGCACTGGCCGAAGCCGACGGCATCGCCAAGGTCGAGGTTGCCGGCCCCGGCTTCATCAACATCACCCTTGATTCCGCCTCGGCCGCCGCCGTGGTGGACACTGTGCTTGCCGCGGCCCCTGCGGTCGATGGCGACAAGCACCTGAACAAGGTCAACGAGTACGGCCGCAACGCCCATCTGGGCGGCCAGACCCTGAACCTCGAGTTCGTTTCCGCCAACCCCACTGGTCCGATTCACATCGGCGGCACCCGTTGGGCCGCGGTGGGCGACGCCATGGCCCGTGTGCTGGAGGCCAACGGTGCCAAGGTGGTGCGCGAATACTACTTCAACGACCATGGCGAGCAGATCAACCGCTTCGCCAAGTCACTGGTCGCCGCCTGGGCCGAGGCCAACAAGCTTGGCGGCGCCGGTTACCAGACCGAAACCCCGTGCGACGGCTACAAGGGCGCCTATATCAACGAGATCGCCGCCCGCGTCGAAGCCGAAGCCAAGGCCGACGGCGTGAACCTGACCGCGTTGGCCCACCAGGATCAGGGCCTGAACGATGACGGTGAACCGCTCGGCGAGGACGACACCGAAGTGCGCGAGGAATTCCGCAAGCGCGCAGTGCCGATGATGTTCGACGAGATTCAAAAGTCCATGAAGGACTTCCGCGTGAACTTCGACGTCTGGTTCCACGAGAACAGCCTCTACGCCGACAAGAAGGTCGAAGCCGCTATCGAAGAGCTCAAATCTCACGGCGATATCTACGACAAGGACGGCGCCACTTGGTTCGAATCCACCAAGCATGGTGACGACAAGGACCGCGTGATCATCAAGTCCAACGGCGAGTTCGCCTACTTCGCCGCCGACATCGCCTACTACTGGGATAAGCGCCACCGCGCCGAAAACCCGGCCGACGTGGCCATCTATATGCTCGGCGCCGACCACCATGGCTACATCGGCCGCATGATGGCCATGTGCGCGGCCTTCGGCGACGAACCCGGCAAGAACATGCAGATTCTCATCGGCCAGCTGGTCAACGTGATGAAGGACGGCAAGCCCGTACGCATGTCCAAGCGCGCCGGCAACGTCGTGACCATCGACGACCTGGTCTCCGTGGTCGGCGTGGACGCCGCCCGCTACTCGCTGGCCCGATCCGACTACAACCAGAACTTCGACATCGACTTGGCTCTGCTCGCCTCGCACACCAACGACAACCCGGTGTACTACGTGCAGTACGCGCACGCCCGCTCCAAGAACGTGGATCGCAACGCGGCAGCCGCCGGCATCAGTTACGAGGGCGCCGACCTGTCCCTGCTGGACACCGAGGCCGATGGCGAAGTGCTCGCCGCCCTCGCCCAGTTCCCGAGCGTGCTCGCCACCGCGGCCGACGACCGCCAGCCGCACAAGGTGGCCCGCTACCTCGAAGAGCTGGCCGCCACCTACCACAAGTGGTACAACGTGGAGCGCGTGGTGCCGATGGCCCTGACCGATCCGGAAACCCGTGGTGACGACGAGGCCCGCATGGCCCTGGAAATCGCCAAGAACCCGGAGCCGGCCCGCGCCGCCGCCCGCCTGAAGCTCAACGACGCCGTCCAGCAGGTCATCGCCAACGGTCTTGACCTCCTCGGCGTTACCGCCCCCGAAAAGATGTGATTATGCCTATTTCTCCAATTTGGCCGGCCTCCACGGCCGTGAATGCCAATGGTGCCATTGCATTTCATGGCCGCACCGCCGAATCCCTGTTGGACGAGTTTGGCTCGCCGCTTTACCTCATCGATACCGATGAGGTATCGGCCCGTGCCAAGCACTTCGTACGCGCTGCAGCCGAGGCATTCAACACTTCCACCACGCACGTGAGCTTTGCCGGCAAGGCGTTCCTGTCCAAGGAAATCGTGCGACTGGTCGCCGAGGCTGGCATGTTTGTGGACACCTGCACGATGGGGGAGATGCGAATCGCCCTTGCTGCCGGTGTGCCCGGCCGCCGCCTAGTGCTGCATGGCAACAACAAGTCCGATGATGAAATCGCGCTGGCCATCGAACAGGGCTTCGCCAAAATCGTGGTCGATGAGCCTAATGAGCCGGAGCGCATCGCCGCCATCGCCCGTAAACTCGGCAAGCGTGCCCGCGTGATGCTGCGTGTCACTGTCGGCGTGCATGCCGGTGGTCACGAATACATCTCCACCGCTCACGAGGATCAGAAGTTCGGCGTCCCGCTGTTGGCGGCCGGAGCCGACGCCGCAGTGCTCGACGTGCTGAACAACCTGACGGACGTGACACCTGCCGCGACCAACGCGCGTATTGCGGAGTCGGACGTTAATGCCGGCAATGACCACCCTCAGTCGACTGCGCCGATAGCTCCCGCCAGCGGGAGCGGCAAACCGGCACGCGAACTGCGTTATGACGTCAAGTATCCGTACGACCTGAGCCATGAGGAAGTCTCCGATACGGATAAGGTACTTGCCGCCGCTATGGAAGCCATCGCAGACGGTCCGTCCATTGCCGTGCTCAAGACCATCCTGGGCAATCAGGATGTGCTGGAACTGGTCGGTGCTCACTCGCATATCGGCTCCAACATCCACGACGCGGATGCCTTCATCCACGCCGCCAAGCGCATGATGCTGCTGCGCAAGACCCTGTGGGCCACCGACGCCTACATCCTGCCCGAAATCGATCTCGGTGGTGGTTACTCCGTGGCCTACACCGACGGCGAAGATTCCATGGATATCGATGTGGAGCTCACTCGTCTGGCCGGCTCGGTCAGCGACACAAACCGTGCTCTGGGCATGCCCGCCCCGGCCATCAGCTTCGAGCCCGGCCGTTACATCGTGGCTCCAGCCGGCGTGACCCTGTATCGTGTAGGCACCATCAAGCATGTGCACCTGAGCGATGCCAAAGACAGTGCCGGCAACCCGATTGACGAGCGTGTGTATGTGTCTGTGGATGGCGGCATGTCCGACAATATCCGTCCGGCACTGTACGGAGCCGATTACACCGCACGTTTGGCCAACCGAACCGGCTCTACTGAGACGATGCTTGCCCGCGTGTGCGGCATGCATTGCGAATCCGGCGATATCGTGGTCCATGAGGTGCGTTTGCCCGCAGATTTGAAGCGCGGCGACATTCTTGCCGTGCCGGTCACCGGAGCATATGGCCGTACTATGGCCAGCAACTATAACCAGGCGTTGATTCCGGCCGTGGTCGCCGTGTCTGAGCAGGGCGCGCATGTTATGTTGCGCCGCCAGACCATCGATGACCTGCTGGACTTGGATCAAGGCTGACGGTAAAGCGGCATAGCTGTTCGATGCCATTCAATAACGCATACGAGAGGGCCTCCCGCCACGAGACGGGAGACCCTCTTGCTATGTGGAACCAGTTGCTTACTTGGTGGTCACGGTACCGACCGGAGAGCCGTTGGTGACGGCTCCGGCAGCTGTGATAGCCAGCGCATCCACCAACGCCGGGTTGGTGAACACAACAATCACATCCGTGGCCTTGCCTGCAGCGCGAACCGCGTTCCAATCCACCTCGACGATCGGGTCGCCCGCGGTGAGCTGTTGGCCCTCCGCGACCTTCATGGTGAACGGGTCGCCATTGAGCTGCACGGTGTCGATGCCGATATGCACCAGCACTTCCAGACCCGCGTCGGTGGTGATACCGACGGCGTGCTTGGCCTGAGCGACTGTGGACACCTTGCCGGACACCGGTGCGACGATCGTGCCTGACTTCGGTATCACCGCGAAGCCATCGCCGAGGAGCTTCTCGGCAAAGGTCTCATCGGGCACCTGGTCAATCGGCTCGATCGTGCCATCGACCGGGGCAAGCACGGTGGCTGTGGAAGCTGCGCCTGCGGGTTTAGGGGCGGCAGCGGGTGCTGCCGTCACGCTTTTGGGGCCGTGTCGCCTCCAACGGTCGCACCTTTGGCGATGTCGTTCATCGCATCAGCCACGAATTGCACATCCGTACCGACGATCACCTGTAGGTTGGTCTTGTCGAGCACCTTGACGGCCGGAACGCCGGTCTTCTTGATGGCATCCTGATCGACGAGCGAGGTGTCGTTCACCACCAGGCGCAGGCGGGTCGTGCAGTTTTCGATGGACTTGACGTTGGAAGCACCGCCCAGCGCCGCGTAGATGCGGGAGGCCATGGTGATGTACTTGTCTTCGCCGGCGGCCGGAGCCTCATCGGCAACGGCCGCTTCCTCGGCCTCTCGGCCCGGGGTCATCAGGTTGAACTTGCGGATGGCGAAGTCAAACACGAAGTAGTAGATGACTGCGAACACCAGGCCTTGCACGATGAGCATGTAAGGTTTTGTTGCCAGCGGCCAGCCTAGAACGAAGTCGACCAAACCGGCCGAGAAGTTGAAACCGGACGTCCAGCCCATTGCTGCGGCGATGGCCACCGACAGACCAGTGAGCACGGCATGCACGACGTACAGCGGGAAGGCGACGAACATGAAGGAGAACTCAAGCGGTTCGGTAACGCCGGTGAAGAATGCGGCGATGCCGGCAGCCAGCATCAGGGAGCCGATAGCCTTCTTGCGCTCGGGGCGGGCGTTCTTGTAGATGGCGAATGCGCCGGCCGGCAGGCCGAACATCATGATTGGGAAGAAGCCAGCCTGGTACATGCCTGGGTGGTAGCCGGCGATGCTCACCGGGTCGCCCTGGTAGGCGGCGCCCTGCCAGTAGCGGGCGATATCGTCGATGCCGGCGATGTTGAACCAGAACACATTGTTCAGTGCGTGGTGCAGGCCGGTCGGGATAAGCAGACGGTTGAGGAAGCCGTAGATGCCGGCGCCGATCGGGCCAAGCGACATGATGAGCTCGCCGAACGTGGTCAGCGCGCCGAAGACGACCGGCCAAATGAACAGCAGCAGCAGAGAGACGACGGCCATTACGGCGACGGTCACAATCGGAACCAGGCGCTTGCCGCTGAAGAAGCTCAGGGCCGCAGTCAGCTTGACGCGATGGAAGCGGTTGTACATGGCCGCGGCGATCAGGCCGGCAAGAATGCCGATGAACACATTGCCATTGTTCATCTTGGAGAACGCGTTGAATGTGTTGGCGGCGCCTTCCTGCAACGCAGTCGCGTCGGCGTAGCCGAGGAACTTTGCCGCGGAGTCGGTGGTCAGCAACGTCATCGGTGTCAGGAAGCCGACCAAACCGGCCAGAGCAGCCGCACCGTGCTGATCCTTGGCCATACCGAACGCCAGGCCGACAGCGAACAGGATGCCGAGATTATTCAGCACCGTGCCGCCGGCGGTCGTCAGGAATGTGGAGACGACGTCTCCGCCCGTAAAGCTGGCAATCCAGTTACCGATGCCCACAAACAGTGCAGCCGCAGGCAAACAGGCGACTGGAAGCATGAGCGAACGGCCCATACGCTGTATATATCTATATATATATTCTTTCATTCTAACCTCCCTCTGAGGGTTCGTCTTCGAACGGTCGCAGTACCGTCATTGGTACTGGACTGTCGCAGCGGCGATGAATCATCGCGCACGTACCATCGTACGGTATCCGTGGAGGCGCCATGCGGAGTTTGTTAAGTTTCTTTACAGCTACGTTCCCGGTGGAAAATCTTACAGAGTTGGTCAAGGCTACTGGCGATTGGAAAGATTCAATCGATATTGGCCGCATGCGCTTCGATGAAGATTTTCCGCCACGGCGTGTCGGATTCCTTACGTAGGATAGTGAGCGGACGTCCGCCGCGGCCTTTGGCGGATGATACGGCATCAATAGGAAGGAACCTTGTGGCACAGCTGAATGAAAGTCCTATTCGCGTTGGACTTTTGGGAGCGGGCACCGTCGGATCTCAGACTGCCCGACTGATCGTGGAACAGAAGAGCGAGCTGTCAGCCCGAATCGGACGACCGATTGAACTGACCGGCGTCGCCTGCCTTGATCCGAAGGAAACCGAAGCGTTCCCGTGGATTGATCAGTCCATCGTCACCACCGACACAATGAGCGTGGCCACCAACTCAGACATCGTCATCGAGCTTATCGGCGGCACCACCGTGGCTCGCAAGTTTGTGCTTGCCGCCATCGAATCCGGCGCTTCCGTGGTCACTGCCAACAAGGCGCTGCTGGCCAAGTATGGCCCGGAAATCTATGCGGCCGCCGAGATCAAGGGCGTTGATATTTACTTCGAGGCTGCTGTGGGCGGTGCGATTCCGTTCCTGCGCCCGCTGCGCGAGTCCCTGGTCGGCGACAAGGTGACCAGCATGCTCGGCATCGTCAACGGCACCACCAACTACATTCTTGACGAGATGACCACCAAGGGTCTTCAGTTCGATGATGTTCTGAAGGATGCTCAGGCCAAGGGATACGCCGAAGCCGATCCGACCGGCGACATCGAGGGCTACGACGCTGCCAACAAGGCCGCCATCATGGCCACCCTCGGCTTCCACACCTCCGTGACCATCGACGATGTGTCCGTTGAAGGCATCACCAAGATCACTGCCGATGACATCGCCGCCGCCACCGCCGAGCATAAGGTCATCAAGCTGCTCGCCGTGGTCGAGAATAGCGAAGCCGGCGTCTCTGCTCGTGTCTATCCGGCCCTGATTGACGAGAGCCACCCGTTGGCCTCCGTACACGGCTCCTTCAACGCCGTGTTCGTCAAGGCTGAGGCTGCTGACGATCTGATGTTCTACGGCCGCGGTGCCGGTGGCGCTCCGACCGCTTCCGCCGTTGTAGGCGACGTGGTGACCGAAGCCCGTCACATTGCCGCTGGCTGCACTGGCCCCTCCATTCCGCTGTACAAGAATCTGCCGAAGGCTCCGATTACCGCTTCCAAGGCCGCATTTGCCGTGCGCTTCCTTATTCACGACAAGCCGGGTGTGCTAGCTGCCATCGCCGCCGAGTTCGCCAAGAACGGCGTCTCCATCAACGGCGTGAACCAGGACTTGAAGCCCACTATGACCGATCCCGGTTATGACGGTGAGATCCAGCAGCTGCGCGTGGTGACTCACCTGACCGACGAAGAGACCCTGCGCAACACCGTCAAGGCTGTGCAGTCCCTCGACTTCGTGACCGGTGAGCCGTCCATCCTGCGCGTGCTGGACTGACACCGTCTAGGCTCCCTCTGATGAGGCGGTCGAACGGTGCAAGCTGAATACCCAAGCTCCCCTGACAAGGGGAGCTCCTTTTTAAGGAACAACCATGAATCCAATCTGCAATAGTGTTCACGTGCGCGTGCCCGCCACGTCCGCCAACCTCGGCTCCGGCTTCGATACCGTGGGTCTGGCGCTCGACTACCATGACGAGCTCACGTTCACGCTTAACGATGATCCGAACGACGGCATTGCCCGCGTGATCATCCACGGCGAGGGTGCCGACACCCTCCCACGTGACGAAACCCACCTCGTGGTCTCCACCTTCCGCCGTGCCTGTGCCACGTTCGGCCTCGGCCGACTCGGCTTCACGCTGGAAGCGACCAACAACATCCCTCAGGCTCGTGGCATGGGCTCTTCCGCCGAGGCCATTGTGGCCGGCATCGCCGCCGCCGCGGCTTTCGCCCAGACCGGTGACCTCAACCGTCCTGCCATCTTCGATATGGCCGCCCAGATTGAAGGACACCCGGACAATGTGGCCCCGGCCGTGTTCGGTGGCCTGACCGTCTCCTGGGACTTCGAAACCGCGGAAGGCGTCGGCTCGGTCGCCGTTCCTGGTGGTGAACCGCTGCACGGCGGATTCCACGCCGTCAACTACCCGGTGGACCCGTCCATCACCGCCGCCGTGTTCGTGCCCGACTATGAGCTGTCCACTGAGAAGGCCCGTCAGGCGCTGCCTAGGGAACTGCCATACAAGGACGCCGTCTACAACGTGTCTCGCGTGGGTCTGCTGCCCGCTGCGATGAATCCCGTGGTGCTGGCCCAGGCCGCCCAGCAGGGCAAGTCCGGCGTCGCCGCTTCTCCGGCTCAGGATGCCGATACGTGCGCTTGCGCTGGCGGAACCCGTGAATCGGCGTTCGCTGACGAGCTTGCGGCCGCTCAGGCCCAGTCCAACGCGCTGCTGTTCACCGCCACGCAGGACAAGTTGCATCAGCCGTATCGCGGTGCCCTGATGCCGCCGTCCGCCGAGCTCATTGCGCTCTTCCGATCCAAGGGCTATGCCGCCGCAGTCTCCGGTGCCGGCCCCTGCGTGCTCGTGCTGCATTACGGCAACGCCCGCGAAGCCATCGACCAGATCGCATCGGAGCAGCTTGCTTCCGGCCATTGGCGTGTGCTTCACCTACCCATCAACACCGCCGGCGTCGAAATCGAGCGTCGCTAAGTCGAGGAGAAGGCTCCCGCTGGCGGGAGCTGGCCGCCGCCGGCGGTCTGAGGGTGGTCCCCCCCATACCGGCAGAGACCACCCTCAGTCTCACTTCGTTCGACAGCTCCCGCCAGCGGGAGCATAAGGACTTAAGTCATGTCCATTCCGCTAATTCTTGCTTCCAAGTCCAAGCCTCGCCGTGACGTGCTGTATTCGGCGGGTATCTGTCCCACAATTCGCGTCTCGCACGTGGATGAGCCTGCTGCGCTGGAAGCGGCCGCCCGTGAAGAAGGCGTCACCGTCGAAGATCTGAGCATCAAGCAGCGCGTGATGATTCTGGCCACGGCCAAAGCCGAGGCCGTTCATCGTGCGTATCGTGATGTGGCCGATACTGCCGCCGCCGCGACCGGTGACCGCGTGATCGCCTACCCGCTCAAGGCCAAGGAAATCAAGGATTCGGAACGCGAAGCTGCCGTCGAAGATCTGCGCAAAGCCGCCGCCGGCAAGCCCATTGACTATTCCAAGGCGGAAATCGCCACCACGCGCGACTTCTCCGGCATCGATATGCCGACCGTTACCGAACCCATCGCCACCGCTATTGCCGGACAGTCGGGACTGACCGAGGCGACAGTCGGCCCGCTGATTCTTGGCTGCGACTCGATGTTCCTCCTGGACGGCGAATGCTACGGCAAGCCGCACAGCGAAGCCGTGGCCCGCGAACGATTGAAGCGTATGAGCGGCGCTACCGGCGAACTGTGGACCGGCCACTGCCTGATCGATTTTGCAACCGGACGTACTGTGCGCGGCGCAAGCCACGCCAAAGTCCATTTCGGCGAATTCACCGATGCCGACATCGAACGGTACATCGCCACTGGCGAGCCGCTGGAAGTCGCCGGTTCGTTCACGCTCGAGGGCTTCGGTGGTGCGTTCATTGACAGCATCGAGGGCGATCCGCACGGTATCATCGGCCTCAGCCTGCCGCTGGCTCGGCATTTGGCTGGCGAATTAGGCGTCAAATGGACTGACCTGTGGAACGTAGACCGTGGTGAGCTGGCGCCGGAAAGCAAGGCTTCGGGCAACCAACACGCCGGCATTCTGCCGCCGGTGGAGAATGTGCACCAGCCTGGCGACGGCTGGGTGGATTGCGCATGCGGTCGCAAGCATTGGGGCACCAACGGTGCGTCTGGCATTTTGCTGGCTCGCCGCGATTCGGTGAGCGGCAAGGTGACCCACGTGGTTATGCAACATCGCGCCGCATGGAGCGCCGAGGGTGGTACATGGGGCATTCCTGGCGGTGCCACGGCGGATGGCGAGTCGCCCATTGAGGGCGCGCTGCGCGAGAGCTATGAGGAGGCGAATATCACACCCGAGGATATCGAGGTGGTCGGCTCCTACCGCGAGGATCACGGCCCATGGGCCTACACCACCGTATTCGCCTTCGAAAAGTCCGGCCACGCCGTTGAGCCCAAGGCCAACGACGACGAAAGCATGGAGGTCTGCTGGGTGCCGATCGACGACGTGCCCAACCGCAAGCTCCTCACCGCCATGAAAACCGACTGGCCCCGCTTCGCCACCCGTCTGGACGAGCTGGCTGCTGTGCAAGAATGACTGCGACGCCTGAATGCGATTCCGATAATGACCGGCACTGAATAGTGGTTACCGATCGCGCATCATCGGTGATTGCGGATATTGAGTGGGGTGAACATTCTGGATGACTTGGGGATGTGCCGAAAGTCATATCGTTCGTAAAATGCAACTGCTTGGTTGGTGGCTGGTTCGACAAGTAGCGCTCGCGCTCCAATGATGGCGGCGGCGTTCATGGAACGAAGTACCGCATCTCGGAGTAGTTGACTGCCGACGTGCATGGTCTGAAATCTGATGTCTACGCCCATCATGCCCAGCAAGATTGCGGGGATGGGGTTCGGGCTATTGCGTTTCAGCCAGTCGGAAGCCCCCGAGTGTTCAATGCTGTATGCGCTCAGTGTGTAGAATCCAGCCAGCATATCAGCGCCATTGATATCCTTGGTGAAGGTGGCATAGACCACGGCAGTGCCTTGTCTACCCGCCGTGGCGGCATGTCTTGCCAGCCAATCATTGACCAGTGGCAGACCGCAATCGAAACCGGAGATGTTGTCGTTTGCAGTCAGGCGTCGGGGCTTGGTGAAGTTGATCACGTCCATATCGGATCGCTTTCCAACAATTCAGTCAGACGTGGTCCCATGGGTTCGTCCAATGCGGCGGTGAAATCATTCCACGCTTGATTGTTCAGTCGAATGATGTGAGCTTCATGGATATCCCTGTCTGCGGCGGCGAGCAGATTCGACAATGCCCATTGCGACGAAGTCAGGCCTTTGGACTCGGCCGCTTGATCGATTCTGGATCGTTGTTCTTGAGTGAGCCTCATCTCAAAACGACTGTTCTTGTTGTTCTCAGTAGTCATACCCCCATTGTACGGCTTTTGTACGGACGATATTGATATGTTTGGGATATCGAATGCGATGGCCACGTGAGCTCCTTTGCTTGGTATGTCCGATTTGCGAGCGTGCAGCACGCTGATTCCATGAACATACCGTTCGCGTGATTCGCATGTCCAGCCGAATCGACCTATGTGGTTCCAGCTTCCGAAGTTATCCACATTGCCATTGATAAAAGTATTGTCGCATCGACTGCGAATCTCTAATCCTTGCGGATGAGAGGTGGGTGGGGCGGTTGAACAGGTTCATACCGCAGCCTGATGGTCAGGCTTCTGCTCGATCCATACTCTCGGGAGTATGAATACAGCAACACAGCAATTTCAGCAGACTCAGACCGCACCGGAAGCAGTGCAACAACAGGACGCACGGCAGCAGTGGTCTCCGGTGATCGAGGCACATGACTTGATCATGGACTACACCGCCAGTATGGCCCGTGCGCAGGCCGGTCATGGCGTTACCGGTGTGATGCCGGCCGGAACAGGTGCTGCGGTTCCCGCTGCCAATGGTCAGCCCGGTTTTGCCATGCCAACCATGCACACACTTGCCCTGAACCACGTGAGCTTCGCATTGGGTGAGGGTGAGACGGTTGCTGTCATGGGCCCGTCTGGCTCCGGTAAGTCCACGCTGCTGCACGCGCTCGCCGGCATCATCAAGCCGACCGCCGGCACAGTGACCTTCCGTGGCTCGAATCTGGATGCCATGAGCGATGCCGGCCGCACCAAGCTGCGCCGCAACGCTTTCGGTTTTGTCTTCCAATCCGGCCAGCTGCTTCCCGAATTGCCGGCAGTCGAAAATATCGCACTGCCGATGATGCTCGACGGCATGCCATACCGCACCGCCACCGACACCGCGATTCTCTGGCTGGAACGCATGGGCCTTCGTGCCCTCGCCAATAACCGGCCGGGGGAGATGAGCGGCGGTCAGATGCAGCGCATCGCCATCGCCCGTGCGCTCGCCGTGAAACCAGCCGTGGTATTCGCCGACGAACCGACCGGTGCCCTCGATCAGACCACCGGACGTGAGGTGATGGGCATCCTGATGGCCGCAGCGCGTGATAACGGCGCTGCCGTAGTGGTCGTAACGCACGATCCCAACGTCGCTGGCTTCTGTGGCCGAACCGTAATGATGCAGGACGGTAGGCTGCATCAGCCGGATGCCGACGCCAACGCCGCTGCAGCCGTCGGTCACGACATCAACGCGGGAGGCAAGCGATGAACACCTTCGCCCTTTGGAGGCTGTTCCACCGCCCGGGTTCGCGTGGTAGTACCGGCCATACCTCGATACTGGCAATCGTCGCTTTCGCCGCAGCCACTGCCATCTTCCTCACCGTGCTGGGTGGAGTGCACGGCTTTATCTGGCGTGCCTCGGCCGACCATACCGTCACCTGTCTGTTTAATCTTGATGCTTGCCAGCCCGGCACGGTGGCTGCTTGGGAACAGCAGGCCAGTGATCCGACGAATCTGGCCCAATTCTACGGTGCTTATGTGGCATTGGCGGTATTCGCCTGCATGTTGCTTGTCGTGCCATTCGTGGCGCTCGCCGGATCGGCCGCTCGACTTGCTGCATCCCGTCGCGATGCGCGTCTTGCCGCGCTGCGTCTCGCCGGCGCGACCACCGGTCAGGTCGTTCGTCTGACCGCGCTCGATGCTGCGGGACAAGCGGTGATCGGCGCGCTTATTGGCATCGCCGGTTACTGCGCGCTGATGCCGGCGGTCATGCTGATTCCGTTCCAAGAGCAACGCTTTACCTTTGAACAGTTGTGGGTGGGGGCGTTGGCTCTTATCGTCACGCTTGCTGGCGTGGCCGTGCTGGCGCTGATTTCATCGCTAGTCACCTTGCGCCGTGTGGTGATCACTCCGCTGGGAGTCACGTCCCGAGCCGCCGCGGCTTTGCCTTCGAGCGCTCGCGTGGTGCTGTTCACGGTGGTCATGGTGGTGGCCCTGTTCGTATTCAAGAACCCGGCCGTGCTGGCGCAGGCCGGACAAGCGGTGATGTACGCCGTGATTCTTGGATTCGTACTGCTGTGCTTCGCGTTGGTGAACCTCGCGGGCTCATGGGTGGTCACGGCTCGTGCCAAGGCGAAGGCCAAGCATCCCAAGGATGCGGCCACGATGATTGCCATGCGCCGTATTCTCGACAATCCGAAGCGCGCGTGGCGCAATGTGTCCGGCATTGCACTGGCCGTGTTCATCGCCGGCATCACCTCGATCTGCGGATTCTTCGGATCGGCCGCCGTGGTCGGTGACGCCAACGACCCGTTCACCGTGTTCATTCGCGACATCGGCACCGGCGGCATTCTGACGCTCGTGTTCGCCGCTGTACTCGCCGCGGTCAGCTCCGGCGTGATGCAGGCTGGCAGCGTCTACGATCAAGCCGGCGAATACCGCATGCTGGTGCTGGAAGGCACTGATGTCAAGACGCTCAATCGCGCGCGATTCATCGAGGTGTTGACTCCGCTCAACGTCGTGGTGCTTGTGGCCGGTGGGTGTTCCATGCTGCTTATGGCACCGCTGTTCGCCGCTTCGATGACCGAACCGGCCACGCTGGCCAGCTTCTTCGGCGGGCTTGTGCTGTGCTATGCGCTGGTTTCGGTGGGTGCGTTCGCGTCCAATCGGGTGGCCGCCAGCTTGAATCTGGCCGATTATCGGGCCGATGACTGAGGCGGTACGGTACTTTCCCGGGTGACGACACTGGTGGGGAGGATGACGTGCATATCACCCTGATTGCCCTTGCGGCTGTCGATGATCATCTGCACGGCGCGTTGGGCTATTTCGCTGAACGGCTGATGCACGCTGGTCAGGGAGGGCATGAGTTGGCCGGCGGGGAAAATGTCGTCGAACCCCATGACGGACAATTGCTTTGGCAACGCGATCTTATGCTCTCGTGCGGCACGATACGTGCTTACCGCAGATAAGTCGTTGCAGCAGAAAATCGCGGTGGGTCGGTCGGTGAGTTCCAGCAGCCGGCAGGCTGCTTCATAGCTTGTTTCGGCGGGGAAGTAGTCGCCCTGTTCGATATAGGACTCCGGCAGATCCACCCCGGCCTGTTGCAGAGCGGCGGTGAATCCGCTATAGCGCGCGATGCTGGTCTGTAGGTTCGCCGGCCCCCGGATAACGGCGATGCGTCGATGGCCGAGCGACAGCAGGTGTTTGCCGGCCTGGTATCCTGCGGTCCAGTTATCGATGGACACGCTCATCACATCCGAATCGACGGTATCGATTGGGTCGATGATGACCACGGGAATACTGCGCGATTTCAACAAAGACTTCGCTTGAGTGGTCAGACCGCCCATCTGCTGCATAATCACACCTTGGGGATTTCTATCGATGATGCCGCGGAAACAGTCTTCCGTGGCATCGCCATGGTTGGTCTGGGTGACCGTGATGGCGAGGCCCGCCTGCTGCGCCCAGTATGAGGCGTATTTGATGAGTTCCATCGTGCCGTTGTGCTCAATGTATTCGACGACGAGCTCTATGGTGGGGGAGAGTTTGGTGTTGACCAGAGGCCTTGAGTAACCGTGATCTTTGAGGATTTGCTCGACTTGTCTCCGCGTCTCGTCGGAAATGCCTGGCCTGCCATTGATGACTTTGGAAACAGTGGATGCGGATACGCCGGCGATTTTTGCAAGCTCGCCGACCTTGAGCTTGTGGGTGGATGTATCGTTAGCCATCGGTGCTTCCCTCTTGGATATTCGCCGTTCAATTACTGAGACGATTTCGTCGATGTTCCCACCATTATGACGCATTGTGCCGTAACAATTCCGTGTTTTCTTGCCCTTTGTCCGGCCTTGAATAAAAATTTTCGCAAATAGGCTTGCAAATTTCTTTATTCGGACGTACGATATAGCCGTTGGTTCACACCAGGCGAAGGAGCCCGAACACATGAGTACCATCACCAAAGTCAAGACGTATGACTTCCGTTTCCCCACTTCAACGACGCTTTCCGGCTCGGATGCAATGAACCCCGATCCGGATTATTCCTCTGCGTACGTGGAGATTTCCACCAGCGCCGACGACGGCATCACGGGTGTGGGATTCGTGTTCACCATCGGCCGTGGCAACGACGTGGTTTGCAAGGCCATCGAATCGATGTCGCAGGTGCTGATTGGGCGCAACACCGAGGAACTGCTCGACAACATGCGCATTGCATGGGACCTGTTCGTGCATGATTCCCAGCTGCGTTGGCTTGGCCCTGAAAAGGGCGTGGAGCATATGGCCATCGGCGCGGTGCTCTCCGCGTTGTGGGATATCAAGGCCAAGCGTGCGGGCAAGCCGTTGTGGCTGCTGCTGGGCGAGATGGAGCCGGAGGAGCTGGTCTCCACGCTCGATTTCCGCTACATGACCGACGCCCTGCGCCCTGAGGAAGCCGTTGCGATTCTCAAAGAGGGTCAGAAGGGCAAGGCCGAGCGTATCAAGCATCTGCTGGAGGTCGGTTACCCCGGCTATTCAACCGCTCCCGGTTGGCTCGGCTACTCGGATGAGAAGATGGTGGCCCTCGCCAAGGAGGAGACCCAGGTCAAGGGCTTCAAGCAGATTAAGCTTAAGGTCGGCCAGAATATCAATGACGATCTGCGCCGCTTGTCCAAGGCCCGTGAGGCCATCGGCCCCGACGTGCGCCTCGCCGTGGACGCCAACCAGGTGTGGGATGTTCCCACCGCCATCGACTGGATCAACAAGTTCCACGACTTCGATCTGGCGTGGGTCGAGGAGCCGACCAGCCCGGATGACGTGATTGGCCACGCCACGATTGCGCGCGCCATCAATCCCATCAAGGTCGCCACCGGCGAACAGATGCAGAGCCGCATTCTGTACAAGCAGTACCTGCAGGCCAACGCCTTCGGCATCATGCAGATTGACGCCACCCGAGTGGCCGGTCCGCAGGAGATCGTGCTCGAATACCTGCTGGCAAAGAAGTTCAACAAGCCCGTCTGCCCGCACGCCGGCGGCGTGGGTCTGTGCGAGGCCGTGTGTCACTTCGCGATGTTCGATTATGTGGCGGTATCCGGCACGATGGATGGCCGAATGATTGAATATGTCGATAATCAGCACGAACATTTCGTTCATCCGACTGAGATCAAGGACGGCAACTACGTCGCTCCGACCGCTCCGGGCAACGGTACCGAAATGACGCTGGAGACGGCCGAGAAGTACCTGTATCGCTGCTGACCGCAATTGGAAATTCATAACTGAACAACACAACTCAACACAACAACACACAACCACTCCGGCTGGGGCGCCGAAGCCCCGGCCGGGCGTGACATGGAACACCCATGAAACGCAGAATAAGGATGGACGAAGGAGTTCCCATGGATCTGCATCTCGAAGGCAAAGTCATCATCATCACCGGCGGTTTCAAAGGCATCGGCAAAGGCATCACGCTGCAACTGGCCCAGGAGGGGGCCATCCCGGTGGTGATTAATCGACCCGACAGCGCTCTCGACGAGTTCAAGAAGGATATCGAGCAGTACACCACCACCTATGATGTGCACTTGCTTGACCTCAACGACACCGACAAGATCGCCGGCGTCGTCGAAGCAACATACAAGAAGTACGGCCATATCGATGGCATTGTGAATAACGCCGGAAAGAACGATAACAAGGATCTCGAGACCACTACTTGGCGTGAGTTCGAGGAATCGCTTCACGGCAACCTGACTCACTATTACGAGCTGGTCCACGCGGCCGTGCCGTATCTCAAGGAAAGCCGCGGATCCATCGTGAACATCTCGTCCAAGACCGCGCTTACCGGCCAAGGCAAGACCAGCGCCTATGCGGCCGCCAAGGGCGCGATCCTGGGCCTGACCCGTGAATGGGCCGCCGCATTGGTGCACGATAGCGTGCGTGTCAACGCCATAGTCGTCTCCGAGTGCTGGACCCCGCTCTATGCCGATTGGATCAAGACCTTTGGCGATGAAGCGGCCCAGCAGGCGCGCCTGTCGGTGATCACCGACAAGATTCCGCTGGAACATCGTATGACCACCACCGAAGAGATCGGTAATGAAGCGGCATTCCTGCTCTCCGACCGCTCCAGCCACACCACCGGTCAGTGGGTGTACGTCGATGGCGGCTATGTCCACCTTGACCGTGCGCTGAGCTGACAAGCAGCCCTTTCCCGAATATTCGCGCGGCAATTCCGGAGCTTTGATCATTGCTCCATCCGTACGCCGTATCCGCGTATGCCGCCCGTATCACCCGCGCCCTGGGTCATCCGTTTACCAACATGGCCCAGGGTGGTCCACTTCTCGCTAGGCAATATCGGGGAAACTCGTATCACTAAGGAATCAATGATGACATCCAAAAACACAACCGGTTCCAAGGCGACCATCGCCATTGTGCTGGTGACCTCACTGTTCTTTATCTGGGGTTTGACCATGAACCTCGTGAACGCGTTGAACTCGCCGTTCGCAAACTACATAGAACTCAGCAGCGCCGAAGCGTCATTACTGCAGGTGGCCTATTACGGCGCATACTTCGTCATGGCCATTCCGGCCGGCTTGATCGCCAAGCGTTTCGGTTATAAGGGCGGCGTCATCTCCGGTCTGCTCCTGTTCGCTCTGGGCGCGTTCATGGTGATCCCTGCCACCAGCATGGCCAGCTACGGCCTGTTCCTGTTCGCCATGTTCGTTATCGCGCTCGGCGCGGCATCGCTGGAGACCAACTGCAATCCGTATATCACCAAGCTGGGTGATGAAAGGGGCGAATCGTTCCGTATCAACATGGCGCAGAGTTTCAACGGCGTCGGCAACATCGTTGGCCCGCTGATTCTTGGCCAGATTCTCGGCACCACCGTCGCATCAGGCGAGTCCGGCTTCGACGCCGCTAAGACGCAGTTCCTGAATGATACCCGCACGATATACATTGTGATCGGCGTTGTGCTGGTCGTGGTGCTCGCCGTGTTCGCGCTGTTCAAGCTGCCCACGCCTCCGGGAGACGAAGAGGAGGCCGCGGGCGGCGCCTCCTCCGAGAACAGCTCCTTCTTCGGCCTGCTCAAGCGCCCGCACTTCGCATTGGGCGTGCTTGCCGAGTTCATTTTCATCGGCCTGCAAGTGGCCGGCATGGCGGTCTTCTCCGCCTACGCGCTCAAGCACTGGGGCGCGGGCGTCACAGCCGGCACCGCAGCGATGATGCTTTCCGTGCTTTCCCTGCTGTTCACCATCGGACGCTTCGCCACCACCCCATTGATGGCCAAATTCGATCCCGCGAAGATTCTTGGCGTATACATGACCATTTCAGCCGTGCTGATGTTCGTGGTATTCCTTGGCCTGGGCAAGGTATCCGTCATCGCGTTCATGGTGGCGTATCTGTTCATTTCCATCGGATACCCGACCATATTCTCCCTGACGCTGAAAGGTATCAAGGGTTCCGCGGCGAAGACCGGTTCCTCGGCTTTGGTGATGAGCATTGTGGGCGCCGCGTTGATTCCGCTGCTGCTCGGTGTGATTCAGGATGCGGCAGGCATCGAGATCGCCATCCTGGTGATGGTCCCGGGCTTCCTGTTCGTGGCATGGTACGCATTCTGGGGTTCCAAGATCGGTCTGAAGGAGGCCTGACATGACACTCAACGTAATCGATTCCCACTTCCATATCTGGGATCCGGATGCGCAGGATTTGCCATGGCTGGCAGGATTGCCCTCGCTGCAACACAAGTACACGATTGAAGACCTAGCCGCACAGTACGCCAAGTTTGGCGTGAACTTCCTCGGCGGCGTATATGTGGAGGTCGACGCGGCCGATCACGAGCTCGAGGACCGGTTGTTGTACGAGAATGCCAGCCCTCTGATCCTGAAGCGCATGCTGCAGGGGCGGGTAAGCCCATGGATGCGTGTTCCGATCAACGCCGATGGCATCAGGGAGCCGCTGCATGTGGATTCCGAGCCACGGGGCCGAGCCCTCGAACCCGAATTCATCGCCGGCCTACGTGTGATGGCCGTCAAGGGAATGCCTTTTGAGCTGTGCAACCGGGGCCCGGAGTTGGGCGACATGGCCAAGGCGTTCTCGCAGGTTCCTGAAGTGACGGTCATCATCGATCATCTCGGCAACGTGCCCGGGCTTGATGAGGAATCGTGCGCCGCACTCGCAGCGTTGGCCGAACTGCCGAATTCGTATATCAAGGTTTCCGGCGACAACCCGGTGGACCCGGACATCGTGAAATACGTGCGGGACACATTCGGCCCGAAGAAGGTGCTGTACAGCTCCAACTGGCCGGTCGTGGAACTCAACTCGACCTTTGCCAGGCACTTCCAACTCATGCTGGACACGTTCGGCGAGGACGAGAACTTCTTCGAAAACAACGCCCGCCGCGCTTACAACATCGACTAAACCCAAGCCCCCTCTGATGAGGGGGCTATCGTCCGCAGGACGACTGGGGGAGAGGCCGCAAACCCGGTGCCGCTTGTGCGGCACCCCTATTCCGTAACGAAAGGAACAATCATGACAAGCAGCGCCGAATTCTCAGGCATCATCTGCCCATCCATCACCATCACCAAGGACGACGGTGACATCGACTATGAACGTTGGGGGCAGCATCTCGATCATCTGATCGAGGCCGGTATCAACGGCGTGCTGGTGTTTGGCAGCATCGGCGAGTTCTATGCCTTCCCTCTGGACGTCAAGAAGCAGGCGGTCGACTTCGTGGCCAAGCATGTCGCCGGGCGCATCAAGGTGTTCGCGGGCGTGGGCGATACCAACTTGAACAATGTGATCGACTTCGCGCGGGCAGTCGAAGCAAGTGGAGTGGATGCGCTCGTGGTCGTTTCGCCGTATTACTTCGGCCCTACTGCGGGAGGCGCGAAGGCGTACTTCGGCGCGGTCGCTGAAGCGACGAATCTTCCGGTGATCCTCTATAATTTCCCACCGCGCACCGGCAGCGACTTGACCCCGGAGCTCGTGGCCGAGCTTGCCGCCGCGCACCCGAACATCGTCGGCATCAAGGACACGGTCGACACAATCAGCCACACCCGCAAGGTGATTCGCGCGGTCAAGGCCGTGAATCCACGGTTTGCGGTGTTCTCCGGTTTCGACGAGTACTATCTCGTCAACCGCGTCTCCGGCGGCGATGGCGTGATCTGCGGCATGACCAATGTGGAGCCGGAGACCTTCGTTACGTTGCACCGTGCATATGAGGCCGGCGATTATGGCACCGCAATTGAGGCCGCCGAACGCATCAGCCACCTGATGGCGCTGTACGATCAGACCGACCTGTTCATCTCCGCCATCAAGGGTGCGGTCAAGGCCAAGGGACTGAACATTTCCACCCTGATCCGTGAGCCAGCGGTGCAACTCACTGCTCAGCAGTATGAGGCGATTAAGGCGATTCTCAAGTAGCGTATATCTCAGGCTTCCGCGGAATCCTACGGTGGATTTCGCGGAAGTTTTTTTACGGTGATTACAGTGCCGGCTCAGCTCAGCAGCGCCGCGATGATCGCGATAAACACCGGGCTGGTCATGGTGCTCATCAGAATGCCATCGCGCGCGAAAGTGAGGCCCACGTTGTAACGAGCCGCGTAGTTGTAGACGTTCTGGCCGGTGGGCAGGGCGGCGAGCACCACGCAGGCATACAGCTCGGAATCGCGGAAGCCCATCACGAAGTAGGCGAGCAGGAACGCGATGATCGGCATGATCACGTTCTTGAGCACCGCTACGGTGAAGACGGCCGGACGATCGCCCTTCTGCTGCAACGGCTTGGTGCCGTGCAAGGACATGCCGAACGCCATCAGAATCATCGGCACCGCAGAGTCTCCGATCATGTCAATCGGGTCGAAGATGAACTTCGGCACCGGGAACCAGCCGATCTTTGCGGAGATGGCAGAGACCACGATGCCCAGCAGCGAGCCGATAAGCAGCGGCTGATGCAGCGGTTGCTTGGCGATCTCCTTGACGGAGACCTTGCCCTTGGTGGTCACATCAAGCACAGTCAGGCCCACCGGCGTGAAGATGGCCTGCTGCATAACCAGAATCGGTGCCACTAGCGCCGGGTTGCCCAGAATATAGGTGGCAATCGGCAAACCGATATTGTTGGAGTTCAGATACAGCGAGTTCAATGCGCCGATGGTGGCATCCGGGGCATTCAGGTGGAAGAACATCTGATTGAGCACCAGGAACGCCACGCCCACTAGCACCGCAGAGAAGAACGCCACGATGATTGATGGATGGAAGATGTCGAAAATCGGTTCCTTGGACAGAATCGCAAACATCAGGCACGGGCTGGACACAAAGAAAGAGAAGCGGTTCAGCACCATCTGAGCGGACGGGCCTCCGATGCGCATTCGAGCGGCGACATATCCCACCGCAATCACGATGCCGATAACGCAGAAGCCTTGCATGGCGCTGATGAGACCTGGCATGTTCCTCCCTTTCGCCACCCTAGTGTGACACATAAATATGTATTCGGCGACAAAATCTCATGTAGTGGGTGAACTGTGCGCTTTGTCACGCGGTACTCTGTACTCATGACGCTTGAATTGAACCGCAACGATTCCACTGCTGAGCAGTTGAACAGCCTGCTCACCCAGATTATGGAGAACTTTTCTGTCTCCGATCATGAAGGCCCGCTCGCCGATGAGGTTGAGGCTTTCCTCAATGAACAGAAGCATCTGACCGTCCGCCGTCACGGCGACACGGTGGTGGCCAGCACCGATTTTGGCAAGTCGAATCGTGTGATTCTGGCCGGTCACCTCGACACCGTGCCGGTAATCGACAACTTCCCTCCGAAGTGGCTTGAACCTGGTGATCCGCTCATTCGCGAGGAAATCTCCCAATCCCATCCCACAGACCGTGTGCTGTGGGGCCGTGGTGCCACGGATATGAAGGCCTCCGATGCGGTGATGCTGTATCTCGCCGCTACACTTGATGGCTTCACATCGGGAACCACTCCGAAAGTCGACCTCACCTATGTGTTCTACGACCACGAGGAAGTCGCCGCCGAAAAGAACGGTCTGCGTAAGGTGGTCGAAACGCACCCCGACTGGATTGCCGGTGATTTTGCCATTATCGGTGAGCCCACCAATAGTGGCATCGAAGGCGGCTGCAACGGCACGATCCGTTTCGATGTGGTCACGCACGGAGTCGCCGCGCACTCTGCCCGCGCCTGGATGGGAGAGAACGCCATCCACAAGGCCGCTGATATTCTGAACCGACTCAATGCTTATGAAACCGCGACTGTGAATGTGGATGGGCTCGACTACCGTGAGGGTCTCAACGCCACATTGATTTCCGGCGGCAAGGGCACGAATGTGATTCCCGACGAATGCCGTGTGCATGTCAACTACCGTTTCGCTCCGGACAAGAACCTGGCTGAGGCCAAGGCGCTGATGATGGGTGCGGATGCAGGTGCTGAACTTGGTAACGGCGAACATGTGGCCACCGGTGGCGTGTTTGAGGGCTATGGCATCGAGATGAAGGATGAGAGTCCTTCTGCACGCCCCGGCCTGAGCGCGCCGCTTGCGCAGGAACTGGTTCGTCTGGTCAAGGAGCGCACTGGTCGCGATCCGCTGGCCAAGCTTGGCTGGACCGATGTGGCACGTTTCTCTCAGCTCGGGATTCCGGCCGTCAACCTCGGTGCCGGAGACCCGTTACTGGCGCATAAGCACGACGAGCAAGTGCCCGAATCTGATTTGACTGCTATGGCCGCAATCCTCGAAGACTGGCTGGTGTGAGATTTTTCGGCTCAGCCTCTTTGAGGGGAGCCGTCACCGTAGGTGACTGAGGGGAGTGCTCGGCTTGAATCCAGGCTCCCCTCAGTCTGCTTCGCAGCCAGCTTCCCTCAGAGAGGAGAGCCAAGATAGGGCTCATCCGTGTGTAAGGGGAGCCAGATAGGTCGTGGTGTGCCAGAGCGCTGGGCGCGCCCGTGCAAAAAGTGTGGCATACTGAAAGACGGTGGTTCTGCATAACCATCAGCGTGTGTAATGGCGTTGATCCCCTTACGGCTCTCGAGAACGAGACAACGTAAGCGCCGGTGTCCGCCGTTCGCAGGACAGACTTGAGACGAAGTTGCCTTTACGCGGCGCAAAGGATTTGCGCGGCCATGGTGAGAGCATGGTGTGAGACGAGCGTACAGGCCTGGATGGCGTCGCGATGCAGCGTGCCGCGAGGAGCATTGTGCCCACTGAGAACCGTGAAGGTTTCGTCGGTGACGAAACCGATAACTCAACCGTATCCAATACCGAATCACAGGCTTCGGGAGCTTCCGAGCCGAACGCCGAAGCATCGCAGCCGACTCGCCGCCGCCGCGGTGGCCGTCGTGTAGTGCGTGGCACCGGTGCTGCCGGTGCATCCCTTGAGCTGCAAGTCCAGGAACACGCCGCCCCGCTGTTTGAGGCACCCGCTTTGCCTGATGCCGATGCATCTGCTTCCACAGGAACTGCCGACAATAACGCCTCCGATGACGAGAAGCGTCCGGCGCGCCGCACCCGTAGCCGCCGCTCTGCCGATAATGCCGATTATGAGGACCGTCCGACTCGGCGTCGTGCTGTGGCTGATGACGATGATGAGCCGCGCCCGGTGCGCCGTCGTCGCGCGGTGTCCGATGATCTCGAGGAAGACGATGAGCGTCCGATTCGCCGTCGTCGCTCTGTGATTGACGATCTCGAAGATGATGATGCGCCGCGTTCATCTCGCCGCCGTACTGCGGTCGACGACTCCGATGAGGATGGCGATCGTCCGGTGCGTCGCCGTCGTTCCACTACGAATGACCGCGATGACGAGCCCCGCTCGGCCCGTCGTACTCGCAGCCGCCGTTCTTCGGAAGACGCGCGTGAAGAAAACCCCGATGAGCGCGTGCTGGATGTGATTGATGCGCTGCCTGCAGGGCATGAATCCGCCCGTCGTGGCAAGCCGATGACTTCCCTGCTGTTCCAAGAGCCGGTGCTCCCGGACATGCGACGTGACGATCGTGATGATGAGGAAGATGATGGCGAACAGCGTTCCCGCTCTTCTCGTCGCTCCCGCGCCCGTGAGGATGAGGCCGATTACGAGGAACGCCCGTCTCGTTCCCGCCGGTCGAACCGCAGCGATCACGGCGATCATGATGACCGCGATGATCACGATGACCGCGATGACAGCCGCAATAACCGTCGCCGGAATGAGGCTCAGGATGATTTCGACGCTGATGACCAGTCCGATTCTCGCCGTTCTCGCCGTTCTCGCCGCCTGAACGCCCAGGAGCGCCGTGCTGCCGCCGAAGTCGAGCAGATTGAGGAAGACCTCGAGCTGGACGACATTACGTACGCGCCGATTGCTGAAGAAGAGAACGACGAAGAGTCCGACTCCACCCGCACCCGTTCCCGCCGTCGCCGTCGCCGTGGCTCCCGCAACGAGTCCGGTGCTTCCAACAACGACAGCGAGTCCTCCGAGAACAATGGTGACGATTCCCGTCGCCGTCGCGATGATCGCGATGAGCGCGACCGTGATGATGACGAGGAGCAGACCGTTACCCGCCGTCGCCGTCGCCGCCGCGGAGGCAAGAATGCCGAGAGCGGTGATGAGCAGGACGATCAGCAGCTGACTCGCCGCTCCCGCAAGCAGCAGTACATCGATGAGATCACCGATGTGGAAGGCTCCACCCGTCTTGAGGCCAAGAAACAGCGACGCCGTGACAATCGTCGTGAGCGTAGCCGCCAGAGCCAGCTCATGGAGCAGGATTTCCTCGCACGCCGTGAGAACGTCGATCGTCTCATGGTGGTGCGCGAGAAGGAACATCACACCCAGATTTCCGTGGTGGAAGACAACATCCTGGTCGAGCATTACGTCTCCGACATCCAGGAAGTGCAGACCGTGGGCAACATCTACCTCGGCCGTGTACAGAACGTGCTGCCCAGCATGGAAGCCGCTTTCGTGGACATCGGCCAGGCCCGTAACGGCGTGCTCTACGCCGGTGAGGTCAACTGGGACGCCGCGCGTCTCGAAGGCCAGCCGCGCCGCATCGAGTTGGCGTTCAAGTCCGGCGACCCGGTGCTCGTGCAGGTCACCAAGGATCCGATCGGACACAAGGGAGCCCGCCTGACTTCTCAGGTCACGCTCGCCGGCCGCTTCCTGGTGCTCGTGCCGTCCGGCGGCATGACCGGCGTGAGCCGCAAGCTCTCCGAACGCGAACGTAGCCGGCTCAAGGGCATCGTCTCCAAGATCGCCCCGAAGGATATGGGTGTCATCATCCGTACCGCAGCCGAGGGCGCCTCCGAGGAAGCCATCGTCAAGGATCTTGAGTCTTTGGTTCGCCAGTGGGAGCGCATCAACGCCAAGCGTGAGGAATTCTGGCATGGCAAGCGCCCGAAGCTCCTGCAGGGCGAGCCCGATGTGGCTATCCGTGTGGTGCGCGACATCTTCAACGACGACTTCGGCAAGCTCATCGTCGAAGGCGACAAGGTCTACGACCGTATCGAGGAGTATCTCGACACCATGGCCCCCGACTTGAAGGATAAGCTGGAGAAGTGGGACCCGGCCGAGCATGAGGGCAAGGACGTGTTCGACAAGTGGCAGATCGACTCCCAGCTCAGAAAGGGCATGGAGCGTCAGGTCTACCTGCCGTCTGGTGGTTCGATCGTCATCGACCGCACTGAAGCCATGACCACCATTGATGTGAACACCGGCCGCTTCATCGGCAAGGGCAAGTCCCTTGAGGAGACGGTGACGCGTTGCAATTTGGAGGCCTCTGAGGAAATTGCACGTCAGCTGCGACTGCGCGACATCGGCGGCATGGTGATGATTGACTATGTGGATATGGTCATGCCCGCTAACCGTGACTTGGTGCTGCGCCGTCTAGTCGAATGCCTGGCGCGTGACCGGACCAAGCATCAGGTGGCCGAGGTCACCTCGCTTGGTCTGGTGCAGATGACCCGTAAGCGCATCGGTCAGGGCTTGGTCGAGGCGTTCTCCGAGGAATGCCCGACTTGCAAGGGTCGTGGCTTTATCCTGCACGATCAGCCGACCGTTTCCGCCGACTACGATGACCCGTACGCATTGCGCGGCGGTGATCCGTTCGTCAAGACCAACAAGCATGGTCGAGGCACTGCCCCAGCTCCGGAACCGGCCGGCTCCAGCGCTGATGTCAAGGCCAAACTGGCCCAGATTGCAGCTGCTGCCGTGGCCGCCAACAACACCGAGGAGGAGTAGCATTAGACAAATGTTTCATGCGGGCATACCCTCGGTTGCGAAAAGCCGGGGTGTGTCGTGCTTGACACGCAGATAAAAACCATTTGCTTTAGTCCGCGTGTAGGTGTAAATTCGAAACTCGGTGTCTGACCGCAGGCTCGGTGCGTGTTGGGCAAGGTAGCTTTCCAAAACATAAAAGGAACGAATATGTACGCGATTGTGAAGGCCGGTGGCCATCAGGAAAAGGTCGAGGTTGGCGACACCATCCTCGTGAACCGTCTCGACGCCAAGAAGGGCGATACCGTGGAGTTTCCGGTTGCTCTCCTGGTCGATGGCGCCAAGGTGACCCTTGCTGCCGCCGATCTGGCCAAGGTGTCCGTCAAGGCTGAGGTTGTGAACGACGAGGCCAAGGGCCCGAAGATCAACATCCAGAAGTACAAGAACAAGACTGGCGTTGCTCGTCGCAAGGGTCACCGTCAGCCGCTGACTATCGTCAAGATCACGGCGATTGCCTGAGTTATAGAAAGGACCATGAATCATGGCACATAAGAAGGGTGCGTCCAGCTCTCGTAACGGTCGCGATTCGTCGCCTCAGTACCTCGGCGTGAAGAAGTTCGGCGGCGAAGCCGTCGTGGCCGGCAACATCATCGTCCGCCAGCGTGGCACCAACTTCCACGCGGGCCAGAACGTCGGCATGGGCAAGGATCACACGCTGTTCGCCCTCGCTGATGGCTCTGTGAAGTTCGGTGTGCGCCGTGACCGCAAGGTCGTCGACGTCATCGCTGCCTGAGCGATATAGCGTTAAGCTTTCCAAGCCGCGCCCGTAAGGACGCGGCTTTTTTGTAAGGTAATCAATATGAGTGATTTTGTGGATCGAGTAACCGTCCATGTCCGTGGCGGCGACGGCGGCAACGGTTCGGCCGGTATTCGTCGCGAGAAGTACAAGCCGTTGGCCGGGCCGAACGGCGGCAATGGTGGCGACGGCGGATCCGTGGTATTCGTGGCCGACCGCAACGCCACCAGCCTGCTTGACTATCGGTTCATGCCACATCGCACTGCCGGTAACGGCACGATGGGTCTGGGTGACAACAAGGATGGCTCCAAAGGCGAGGATCTGATCCTCCCCGTGCCGTGCGGCACTGTGGTGTTTGAAGCGCGCGGCGAGCAGGGCAAGACCAAACATCCTGGCGAGCAGCTTGCCGATTTGCGCCATGAGGGCGACCGCGTTGTCGTTGCGCAAGGTGGTGCCGGTGGTTTGGGCAACATTGCACTGGCCAACAAGACCCGTCGTGCTCCTGGATTCGCCTTGCTTGGCGAACTGGGTGAAGAGCGCGATGTGATTCTGGAGCTCAAGTCCATCGCCGATGTGGCGTTGGTGGGCTTCCCATCCGCCGGCAAATCGTCCCTGATTGCGGCGATGAGTGCCGCCAAGCCGAAGATCGCCGACTACCCGTTCACCACGCTGGTGCCGAACCTCGGCGTTGTTATCGCCGGCGATTCCCGGTACACCATCGCCGACGTGCCCGGCCTGATTCCGGGTGCGTCAGAAGGCAAGGGGCTGGGTCTGGAATTCCTGCGCCATATCGAGCGCACGGAGATCATCGCCCATGTGATTGATTGCGCCACGCTGGAGCCTGATCGCGACCCGATGTCCGACTATCAGGCGCTGGAAAACGAGCTTGCGCTCTACGCCGACAAGCTGGAGTTGCCGCTGGGGGCGATTCCGATTCCCGAGCGTCCGCGTATCGTCATCCTGAACAAGATCGATGTGCCCGAGGCCAAGGAACTTGCCGAATTCGTGCGTCCGGAGTTCGAGAAGCTCGGACTGAAGGTGTTCGAGATCTCCACTGCATCCCATGAGGGATTGAAGGAACTGAACTTCGCCCTGTCTGAGCTGGTGCATGAGATGCGCGAGGAAGTGGCCAGCCGTGAGGAGGTTGAGGAAGAAGCCCGCGTGGTCATCAAGCCTCTTGAAAGGACCGGTCGTCGTCCTCGCCGCGCTGACGAGGGCGGCAACGCACTCGACTTCACCGTGGAACGCCGTGAGCTCGGCAACGGTGAGGTGTTCTACGAGGTTCGTGGTGCCAAGCCGGAGCGTTGGGTCATGCAGACCAACTTCGACAACGACGAGGCCGTGGGCTACCTGGCCGATCGACTGGCCAAGCTCGGCGTGGAAGACGAACTGCGCCGCAAAGGTGCCCGTCCGGGCGATGAGATCCGCATCGGACGAGGCGATCGCATGGTGGAATTCGACTGGGATCCGACCATCTCCGCCGGTGCCGAAATGCTCGACGGCTCCAACCTTGGTGCACGCGGCAAGGATTTGCGTCTCGAGGAGCAGGATCCGCGCGCTCACCGCCGCTCCAATGCCGAACGTCGTGTCCAGTACCACGAGATGATGGATGCCCGTGCGGCTGTGCGTGATGCGATGATGGCTGAACGTAAGGCCGGCCACTGGGCCGACCCGACCGTCGATGATGATCGCCACGATGAGACCAGCCTGTTTGGTCACGGCGAATCCGCCGACGATAGCGCATCGGAAGAATAATGAAGTTGCTCCCGCCGGCGGGAGCTGCCGAGCACAGCGAGACGGGGTAGTCCTGGTCGGCTGCAGATTGACAGCTCCACCGTCGGAGACGGAATTGGAAAGCAAATGAGCACACCAAGTCAGGCCGAGGTACGGCGCATGATCGCCGCTGCCGGCACTATCGTCGTCAAGGTCGGATCTAGCTCCCTGACCCAGCCGAGCGGGCACCTCGACCCTGACAAGCTCGACGCTCTTACCGCCGCATTGGCGCAGGTACGGCTGATGGGTGCCCGTGTGGTGCTGGTCTCTTCCGGTGCTATCGCCGCGGGTTTTGGCCCGTTGGGCTTTGATGAGCGACCGGCTGATGTGGCTACCCAGCAGGCCACTGCCGCCGTGGGACAAGGCCTGCTGATGGCCCGCTATGAAGCTGCCTTCGGCCGGTTCGGTATTCGGGTGGGGCAGATTCTGATCACCGCGGAAGACACGATTCGAGCCACCCAGTACCGCAACGTGGAACGTACGTTGGATCGGCTGCTCGATCTGGGCGTGGTGCCGATCATCAATGAGAACGACTCGCTGGCCTCCAACGAGATTCGTTTCGGCGATAACGACCGGCTGTCTGCTTTGGTGGCCAATCTGGTGCGTGCCGAAGCGTTGGTATTGCTCACCGACGTGGACGCGCTGTACACCGCACCGCCTGCTCAGCCCGGATCGCGCCGCGTGGAATATGTGCCCAACGTAATCGACGCGCTGGGCGATATCCAGGTGTCCGGCTCGGGGTCCAAAGTCGGCACCGGTGGCATGGTCACGAAACTTGAGGCCGCTCGTGTGGCGGCCGTTTCCGGCATCCCCACTGTGCTGACGTGCGCCTCAAACGCAGGCCCCGCAATGATGGGCGACCCGGTGGGCACGGTGTTTGCCCCGGTCAAGGCCCGTGGATCTTCGCGCCGCCTATGGATTGGTTTTGCGGCTGAACCGCGCGGCACGATTGTGGTTGATGCGGGTGCAGCCAAGGCCATTCGCGGTGGTCGGGCATCGTTGCTGGCCGCCGGCGCTCTCGATGTGCATGGCGATTTTTCCGCCGGCGATCCTGTATGGATCGATGACGAATCCGGCACGCATCTGGCCCGTGGTCTGGCCGGCTTCGACTCCGAGGAGATTCCGCAGACTCTCGGTCGCAATACGGCTCAGCTCAAGCGATTCCTGGGCGATCAGTACGCGCATCCGCTTGTGCACCGCGACAATCTTGTACTGGTGTAAGTCATTGCGTTGAAGCTCCCCTCTGATGAGGGAGCTGATAGGCGTAGTGAGAGAACTGTGAGAGGTCAGAGCCTGCTCTCATCCACTCGCTGTATTCACTGAATCGCCGCGATAAACGTATCCAGCGAGCCAGTGCCCTGAATGCGCACGCGTGGCAAGTTCATAGGATCTGCACCAACATCGGCCCAGCCATACTGAGTGGTAAACGCGGCCAATGTGCCGGTCTCCCTGACCGCCTCAATCGCGTCTGGCGTGGTATCGCCGAACGGATAGGCAAATGCCTGCAAGGAGCCGGTTACCTGCTCCGACTGCTTGAGATCATCCACAATCTCCTGATGGCTCATTGCGCTGATGCGTCCGCCGTGGCCGACCGTGCCGCCGGCGCGGTGCATGTCGAACGAATGCGATTCATACTCAAGATATGGCGTGGCGTAGGTCTTCATCTTGTTCAGCGCCTCGCCATCGGCCCCGATGACGAACGACGTGGCCGGCACCTTGTACTTGGCCAGCAGCGGGGAGCCGTACTGGAAGAAGTGCGGCTCGCCATCATCGAAAGTCATCACGATGCTGTTCTTGGGCAGGCTATGCTTGCCATCGATGAATGCGCGGACCTCGGGCCAGGACGGGTAATAGAAATTGTTCTGCGTCAGGTATTGCAGCTGCGGCTCGAGCGACGTGGTCGGAATCCAGTTCGCGTCAACGTCTGCAGGCGGATTCGCCGGATCGTAGACATAGTGGTACATCAGCACGGGAATACCGCCGGTCTGCTTATCCATCGTGTCCACTACTTTGACTGTGCGCGTGGCGGATGCCTCATGGCCGGTTGAGTCATGAACCGTGTATTGCACCGTGTAATCGCCGGGAGTGTTCGTGTCTACGGTGCCGGTAGTGACGATGTTGCCGGTCAGTACGCCGTCTTCCGGCTCGATGGCATGTGCGCCGCCTTCCACATACTGCTCACCCTTGAGCACATAGGTGGTTTCGCTGCCGTTGACACCGATGACGATGTTGCCGGGATCCAACTGCGGCACGGTTTTACGGGTAAGTGATTTATGCGCGGTGGTCGGAAGCTGCTGTTGCATGGATGGCGCAGACTGCCGGACGAACCACCCATGCGCAACGACACCGACGGTGATTGCCAAGGCCACTGCCACCACGGCTGCTACCACCAATACGGCGATACGTCGCGTGCGCTGTGCTGCGATTGCGGTAGCGGAACGGTGGCTGGCGTGTTGCCCGTAGTGCAACTGGCTGCCATGAGCGCTATGCGTTTCGGCATGGCGGCTGTACGCCACACGTGGCTCGACCGTGCTGCGGCGAGTCCCACGACTGCCATGGCTTTCGTGATGCTTTGCCATAATCTCTCCTCCGGCACGCTTTCCCAACCCGCTGCGCGCAGCTCCATTGCACCACAGACCCTATGCGGATGTCCAGTTTTGTTGAGACCTACAACACACTTCCAAACATCGTGCGTTGGGGTTATCGTAAGAGCCATGACTATGGCGCAATGGCAGATTCTTTCCGACCGTATCAACACTGTGGCACCGAGCGCTACGCTCGCCGTGGATTCCAAGGCCAAGGCAATGAAGGCCACCGGTCTTGACGTTATCGGTTTTGGTGCCGGTGAGCCGAACTTCCCGACTCCTGCGAACGTGGTCAAGGCCGCTGCCGATGCATGCCTTGATCCGAAGAACTACAAGTACACGCCCACTCCGGGTTTGCCCGAGCTACGCGAGGCCATCGCGGCCAAGGTGCTGCGTGACTCTGGCTACGAGGTAAGCGCCGATCAGGTAGTGGTGACCAACGGCGGCAAGCAGGCCGTATATGAGGCTTTCCAGATTCTGCTCAACGATGGTGACGAGGTCATCATCCCCACTCCGTACTGGACCAGCTACCCTGAGGCCGTGAAGCTGGCGGATGGCGTGCCGGTGGAGGTATTTGCCGGTGCCGACGTGAACTTTGAGCCGTCGCTGGAGGCGCTTGAGGCTGCCCGCACCGAGCGGACCAAGGCCATCATCGTCAACTCGCCGAACAACCCAACCGGTGCCGTATGGAAGCCGGAAACCGTGGAAGCCATCGGACGTTGGGCTGTTGAGCACCACATCTGGATTATCTCCGATGAGATTTATGAGCACCTGAACTATGACGACGCGCGCACCACATACATCGGTGCTGCCGTGCCGGAATGCCGCGACCAGCTACTGGTGCTTAACGGTGTGGCCAAGACCTACGCGATGCCTGGCTGGCGTGTCGGCTGGATGGTCGCCCCGGCTGAGGTGGCCAAAGCCGCCACCAAGTTGCAGGGCCATATGACTTCGAATGTGGCCAATATCTCTCAGCGTGCCGCATTGGCCGCCGTATCCGGCCCGCTGGATGAGGTATACGAGATGCGCAAGGCTTTTGATGTGCGTCGCCGTGCGATTGTTGCGGCTCTGAACGACATCGAGGGTGTGTATTGCCCGACTCCGACCGGTGCGTTCTATGCGTTTGCGGATATCACCGCGTTGCTGGGCAAGTCGCTGGGTTCCAACGGCACGGTGTGCGCCACTTCTGCCGATTTTGCCGCCGCTCTGTTGGACGAAGCTCACGTGGCCGCTGTTCCCGGTGAAGCCTTCGGCGCTCCCGGTTACCTGCGCTTCTCTTATGCTCTCGCCGACGACGATCTGGCCGAGGGCATGAAGCGTTTCAAGGGCTGGGCGAAGTAAACCGTTCCTTTCCCCTCCGAAGAGGGGAACGCATCCTGAGGGGAGTTTTGGGCGCGTTGAGCCCGGCTCCCCTTGGTCGTCTTTGGAGGCGATTTTGCAGTTTATCCGACACGCGATTTGCCTTAATCCACCCCAGCTGTTACTATAGCGATTTGGCGATTTCCGTCATGGCGAAGCGTTCTCTACGGAACGCCAGCCGAGGTGAACTTCACCTAGGGAAGTGGCGCAATTGGTAGCGCAACGGTCTCCAAAACCGTAGGTTGTGGGTTCGAGTCCCGCCTTCCCTGCCAAGTTTCTTCAATAATCAAGCAGCTGATGCGAGGTACGGAATGGCTAAGACGAGCACAAACGAAAAGGCAGTCAAGCCGAATGTCTTCATGCGTATTGGTCTGTTTATCAAGCAGATCATCGATGAGCTTCGCAAGGTCGTAACCCCCACTGCCAAGGAACTGTTCTTCTGGTCTCTGGCGGTGTTCATCTTCGTGCTGCTGCTGATGGCTCTCGTTACCGGCATGGACTTCGGTCTGGGCAAGGCCACGCTGGGTATTTTCGGCTGATTTACGCATAACCTGAAGGTGAATGACAACGCATGAGTGATGAACTGAATCTCGAGAACCTCGACGCTGCTCTGGAGAATGTGGATGCGGCGGCCGATGAGGCTCCTGTGGCTGATGCTCCGGCCGAGGCCGTTGAGTCTGCCGAACCTGTTGCCGAGGCTCCTGTGGCTTCCACTGAAACCGTGGCTGAGTCTGCGGAAGAAGAGTCCGAAGTCAACGAGTCCGAGCAGGCTGAGGAAACCGACGCCGGCCAGAAGGCTGTTGATGAGTTCTCCAAGTCGTTGCGCACCCTTGACGGTAAGTGGTACGTGCTGCACACCTACTCCGGCTACGAGAAGCGGGTGAAGACCAACATCGAGTCCCGTGTGGCTTCTTTCGGCATGGAAGATCAGATCTTCCAGGTCGAGGTGCCGATGGAAGAGGTCGAGAAGCACACCGAAAAAGGCAAGAAGGTCATCACCCGCGTGCGTGTTCCTGGCTACGTGCTGATTCGTATGTGGCCGGACGAGAACGCTCGCCGTGTCGTGCGTGAGACCGAAGGCGTGACCGGCTTCGTTGGTCCGTCCAAGGATCCGGCTCCGCTCTCCCGTCAGGAAGTCGTGGCCATGATGGCCCCGATGATTGCCTCCGAAGCGCTCAAGGCCGCCGGCGACAAGCCCGCTGCCGCCAAGAAGCGCAAGGTCGAGGTCTCCTATGCCGTGGGTGACCAGGTCACCGTTACCGATGGTCCTTTCGCCACTATGGCCGCTGTCGTTTCCGACGTGGAACCCACCACCCAGAAGCTCACCGTGCTTGTGTCCATCTTCGGTCGCGATACGCCTGTGGAGCTCGGCTTCCACCAGGTGCAGAAGCTCGACTAATAGGTTTAATAGCAAAAGCCCGGCCATCACGGTCGGGTTTTTTGTTGTTGTTAGTCATCGGGCATCTCGTCGCATCGTGACCGTAGTCGCAAACCGTAATTGCAGTCGTAACCGGTAACTTTGTAGTTCCTAGGGCATCCCTTGTTCGTTAGAGACAGGATTTTAGGAGATTATCCCAGTCGTCCTAAATTGCTGTCGCTAAGTGAGTCTTAGTAACAGGATTTTAGGAGATTGGGGTTGGTTTCCTAAATATCTGTCATTGGCTTTGACTCAGTGACAGAATTTTAGGACGAAGCCGCTCTTTTCCTAAATTTCTGACGCTGGGGCGGTGCATTGATGTCGTTAGGTGGGTGGCGATTGTGGATGACGCAGTCCGATGATGAGAACAACTGTGGATGATGCTGCCGATGGCGAGAACCGGGGCGGACTTATGGCCAGTTGTTGTCCGGGTGAGACGACATAATGGGAAAGCTTGTGTCTGGAGGGAAGACCCGCTAGCACAGCACAGCAATATAAGTTGCGGGAGGAGACCGACCGCGGCCAAATATTGAGCACAATCGGATACCTAATGAGTCAAGACCGATTGGGCTGAGTAGATGGACACGGACGGCGACCATTTGAACCGCGTTATAGAAAGAAGAACCATATTATGGCTCCCAAGAAGAAAGTCTCGGCGCTGATCAAGCTCCAGATTCAGGCTGGCAAGGCCAACCCGGCCCCGCCGCTGGGCCCGGCTCTGGGTTCCCACGGCGTGAACATCATGGATTTCTGCAAGGCATACAATGCCCAGACGCAGGACAAGATGGGCCAGGTCATCCCTGTCGAGATCACCGTTTACGAGGATCGTTCCTTCACCTTCATTCTCAAGACCCCGCCGGCCGCAGCTCTGCTGAAGAAGGCTGCTGGCATTGAGAAGGGTACCGAGAACCCGCTGACCCACAAGGTCGGTTCTGTCACCAAGGCGCAGGTTCGCGAAATCGCTGAGACCAAGATGGAAGATCTGTCTGCTCGCGATATCGAAGCCGGCATGAAGATCATCGAGGGCACTGCTCGCTCGATGGGCATCACGGTTACGGACTGATAAGGAGAAGGACAGATGGTAAAGCGTTCCAAGAAGTACCGCGAAGCCGCTGAGCGCGTCGATCGCAACAACCTCTACACCGCCAACGAGGCCATTGCTCTGCTCAAGAGCATGCCCTCCTACAACTTCGACCAGACCGTCGAGGCTGTGTTCCGTCTGAGCGTTGACCCGCGCAAGGCCGACCAGCTCGTGCGTGGTACCGTCAACCTGCCTCACGGCACTGGTAAGACCGCCAAGGTCCTCGTGTTCGCTCGTGGCCCGAAGGCCACCGAGGCCACCGAGGCCGGCGCCGACATCGTCGGTGATGACGACCTGATCGCCAAGGTTCAGGGTGGCTTCCTCGACTTCGATGCCGTGGTTGCCACTCCAGACATGATGGGCAAGGTCGGCCGTCTGGGCCGTGTGCTCGGCCCCCGTGGCCTGATGCCGAACCCCAAGACCGGCACTGTGACCATGGATGTCACCAAGGCTGTCAAGGACATCAAGGGCGGCAAGATCGAGTTCCGTGTCGACAAGAACGGCAACCTGAGCTTCCTCATCGGCAAGATGAGCTTCGATGAGTCCGCTCTCGACGAGAACTTCAAGGCCGTGGCCGACGAAGTCAAGCGTCTGAAGCCGTCCACCGTGAAGGGCCGTTACCTGACCAAGGCAACGATCACCTCCACGATGAACCCGGGCGTCCCGGTTGACCCGAGCACCTTGGCCTGATCGGGCTTAGCTCCGAGTAGCTAATCAAGGCGGTTCCCACTGTGGTGGGAGCCGCTTTTTGCTATATGCAGGTTGGTTGTTGGGTTGGGTGATTTCACGCTGCATGTCGGCAACAGCCGGCTGGGGGCGGCTCAGTCCTACTGTACGAGACAACGCCCTGCAATAGCCGCAGTGGCCTTCGTCTGCCTTGTCTGATGAGGCTGTCGCGTCATAGGCGGAATTGGTATGGGATACGATTCAGCGCATGTCAGCGGGGAGCACGAAAAAACGATTTACTGCGCTGTGGCCATACGCCCTAGAGCGATGGCCGTAATAAGCACGTACGCCTCACGCGGGTCGGTGGCGTCCCAGCCGGTGGATTCCGCTGCACGCTTGAGACGGTACCGGATGGTGTTGGGGTGCACATTGAGTTCCTTGGCACAGGTCTCCAGTGATCCCCCGTATTTCAGGAACGTCGAGACGGTCAGCAATGTAGGGTCATCCGGTCCTGCAGCGGTTAGGCTACCGTACACCACACGGATCAGCTCATCGCGAGCATCTTCGTCGCCAATCAGCGCGCGTTCTGGCAGCGCGTCATCAGTGCGCAGCGGGCGGGGGAGGGACTGCGCGGTGGCAGCCAAGGCCGGAGCGGCTTTCAGACAGTACAGCGTGGCCTGAACGGATCGCATGGCGCCTTCGGCGCCGGTACGTTGCGGTCCCAAGGCGATAGGACGGTCGGCGTCGAAAGCCGGGGCGATGGTGTTACAGATGATTTCCGGTGTGGCCGCACCGACCGGACGAATCAGGGCCACAACAGCGGTACGGCCCGTACCATTGTCAGCGCCTGTGAGTCCGGTTATCGGATGTTCGGCAGTCAGACATGTTCCGCCAAAATCGGCCACGATTTTTTCAATGTCAACACGGCTGCGGGCGGCGGAGCGAGCGGGGTAGCCGGCAATGGCGTAGCAGGTAAAATCATGCTCGAAGCCAAGGATGGTGAAGAGCGAGGCCACGCGGTCGTCGGCCAGATGATTGAACAGGCACTCGAACAGCACAGTGCGTGCACGGTCGGTCGCAGAGATGCCGGAACGGTCTGTGAAATCAGACGAATTGGCGGCGTCGGCGGCAAGTAGTTCGAGAAAATCTGACATATGTACCAGTCTAGCGTTGGCGGTACCGGCACTGGACAACGATTCTGCCGGCATCACATTGTCAATCGTTTTACGCAACTATTGCGGCAGGGTCATTGTCGTCGATGCTGAAGATTGTGCTTGCCGAGCAATCCGACGTTCGGCCAAGGATTCACGCCAATAGGTGAGCACCACGAAACCGAACACGAACGCCACCGGAAGCATGTGCCGTTCAAAGTTGTTGGCCGGTGCGGTAATCATCACGCCCATAAGCAACAGTAGTGGAATATGGGTCATCAGTGTGAGCCAGCGGCGGCGAATCACTTCGGCGGCACCGATCAGCAGCGTCATCACCACATAGAAATTGCCGTGCGTAATCCAGCCGATCACCGGGATTTTGCCCCAGCTCCGGGTGAATCCAGTAATTTGCTCGCGCCAGTTGTGGTTGTAGCTCTTAATCCATGTGGAGTTCTTCTGCACGTAGTCGCTGGTCACGTAGTAGTCCATCGACACGTATGGCTGGTCGGTCACATTGAAGTAGCCGAAACACTTGGCCAGCAATGCATCCAGTGCGATAACCGGATTGTCCTTGACGATTTCGAACCATGCCTTATTGAAATTGGTCATGTCCTCGGGCGTCACCGTGCGCCACTTGTAGCTGACTTTCTTGGCTTGAATACCCGAGGATTTCACCGGGTCAGCATCTTGCTGGGAATAGGCGTCGGCCATTTGGTCCAGATTGAACACGTCAGAGAGATTCTTCTTGGCTTCCTCCGAGATGCCTTCTGGATTGCGGCTGGCCACACGGGCGATCATTTGCAACTGCACGCCGCGGCTTTCGATGGGGTCGCCGCCGATAATCGCCCCGGAGGAGATTGCAAGAGAGATGCCGCCATGAATCAGCATGGTGGGGATAAGCAGAGCCACGACGTAGGTTGTCCAACGACGGCGGTCGGCGATGAGCGCCAACACGATCTGTAGGGCGATGATGTACCAGGCGTACTTCGCGGAAATCAGCATCACTGCAGTGGAAAGAACGAACGCAACAAAACTATGACGTGGTAAGCGGATGGGTGCGGTAGCAGTCAGACCTTTGCGCTTTCCCTCGGGCTTCCATGTCTGGGTGAGCTCATACCAGATGCCGAACCACCAGACGAACGAGAAGGCGAACAGCGGCGATTTGGTGATGGAGATCGTGGCGAACACGGCCAGCGGGCAGCACAGGAAGAATGCAAGAATCAGGAATCGGGCACGCCCCCCGGCAAGCTGGGGTGCGGCATCCTGTGCGATGCGCGCGCTGGTAGTCGAGGATACGTTGCCGGTGCTGGAGCCGTTCTTGTCCTTGGTTGACTGAGCCACGCCCATCCACGGTCGATTGAGGAATCGGTTGGCGGTTGCGGCGCAGCAGAATACGGCGAGCAGCATCTGTCCAGCGGCAAGCGCCACGATGCCTGCATCGTTCGAGCCGGTCAGATATCGCGAGAATGCGGCCACCGCACCGTAGAACACGGTGAGCACTACGTTATGCTGGTCGGTCAGATAAGTGGGGTCAGGCGGCCACATATAGTGCGCGGTGGGGTAGATGTCCATTGGCACGAAGGAGAAGAAGCCGATATACGGCTGTTGCAGGCCGGTCCATTGGTTCCAGGCCCAGCTGAATTCGCGGATTTGCGAGCGGATATCCGCGCCGAATGCGGCCAGCAGGGTGGTCGGCACCCACAGCCAACCGATAAAGAACACGAGTGCGAGCTTCCAGAACCGATTCGTGCCGCGGGTGATCCAACGGCCCAAGGTGGCGAAGCGGGACGCAACGGTGGCGTGACGCTTGGAGACATTGGAGTCGGCGGCGACGGACTGGGGCTGCGATGGTTCGAGAGCCTGATTGCTGTGCTGCTGCCCGGCCCGGCTGAGTCTCCCGCTGATCGCCCGTGGCAGCACGCGCTGTCCTGCCGCAAAGCGCACCATAATCACGATGAGCCCAAGGTAGATGGCAAACGACAGCACAAAGAATGCGGTATTGGTCCAATTCCAATTGGCGATGGTGCCGTTTTCAAAATCCCAGTACAACGGTCCCACCGCTGTGCATAGTGCCAGCCACAGGCAAGCCAGTACGGCCAGCGTCCACCGTGCAGCAGCACCCACACGGGCAAGGCGCGGGTGGGCTGCGGCAGCAGGCAGTGAAGAGGCTGGTGACGTCATGACAGTCTATGGTAGCCGCACAGGTCAACGGATGCAGATGTGTGATGGTCGCCGTCTCACCGGTGGATTGCAGACGCAGGCAAGGCCGCTATGACTGCAATCGTATGCGGGCCATCTGCATGGTGTGACTTTGCTCACGTGTGAGCGTTCACACCGAGGTATTGGCCGAAAATGGGCGGTTTTGTGCGCTTTTTCGCGAGACATCGGGAATCTGGTCGCGCAAATCGGGGTAACGTAGTTCCCATGATGATTGCTTTGCAAGCTGCAACGCCGCAGCTACCGAGAACCAAAGCCGTTGCAGATCAAGTAGTCGCCGTGGACGAGACTGATTCGACCAACGCGTTGGCTGCGCGCATGATAGGTGACGGGTCGTTCACGCTGCCTGAGCGCAAGGGCGGCACGCTTGCCGTCGGTGTAGTCGCCACCGATTGGCAGAGCGCCGGACGAGGGCGTAATGGTCATACCTGGATCAGTCAGCCTGGCCGTTGCTCAACGATGTCCTATGCCGTGCGCATTCCTCGCGCGATCGCCACCGACGAATCGGTGAACGGCTGGCTGCAGATGATCGCTGGTCTGGTCACGCTCGATGCGCTGAACGGCATGATTAAGGAATATGGCGCCGCTCCGAATAAGCAGGATTGTTTTTTGGAGCTCAAATGGCCAAACGACGTGTTCTGCCACGGGCTCAAGCTCGGCGGACTGCTCTCTGAACTGGTGTTGTTGCCGGACGGGGAAGCTGATGATGATATTGTCGTCGTCTTCGGGGTCGGCCTGAATCTGGCGTTGGGCGCGAGCCGTTTGCCGACGCCGCAATCGACTTCGCTGCAGCTGCACGTTTCGGGGTTGCCGTCGTTCAACGAGATGCGTGACGCGGTGGCCGAACGTGAGGTTGAGGGCTTCCGAGAGCGCCTGGCAGCGTTCATTGCGGATCCGCACGGGCAGGCCGAGGCATTGCGTGAAGAGATGAAGGCGGTATGTTGGGCGCGCGGCCGTCAGGTCGAGGCGCACTTCACCGATGGCACCACACTGATTGGTGAGGCAATCGGGCTTAATGAAGATGCCTCATTGATCTTAAGAACAGAAGACGGCACGGACCATACGGTCCGCACCGCCGATGTAGGAGTGCTGTAGGTCAGCGACCGAGCTTGGACAGACCGGCTGCGGCCAAGGAGGCGACGACTGCCTTGATGGCGTCGCCGGCGACGAAGCCCATGGAAGCCAAGGCCACGGCGGCGATCGGTACGCCGGTCAGCGCAGACTGAATGACGAAGCCAAAGGCGTACACCACCACGACGCCGCCAACCAGAGCGGCCAGTAGGTAGCGGCCTGCGGTGAGAGCGGCGGCGGAAGCGGACGAGGTGTTGGCCTTACCGCGCAGCAGCGCGATAACAATCACGCCAGGCAGGAATCCGAAGAGGAAGCCGGCGCTCGGGCCGACCAGAGCCATGGTGGAAGCGCCGCCCGCGAACACCGGGAGACCGACTGCACCAGCTGCCAGGTAAGCGGCGACGGCGGAACCCGCCTGACGCCACGGCAGCATCAGACCAGCAAGCATCACCACGAAAGTCTGTAGGGTGATCGGTACCGGTGTGCCCGGAATCGGGATTGCGCCTGCGGCTGCGGACAGCCACATCAGTACGGCGAACAGCGCCGGCTTCCACGAAGCGGCGACGATGCGGCGGCCGAGTGATGCGGTGGCCGCAGTGGATGAGGTGGTGTGTGAAGTCTGCATGATGAATAACCTCTATGTTGTGTGCTATCGCCGTTGCTGGCAGGCGGTATGCGATGGAGTGGGAGTGCCGTGGCCTTATGTGGCCTTGATGCGCATTAGCCGTCCATATTGCGGACGGCTTGGCATGCGTACCATCGACTGCGGAACGAGGCGGTTGATGCCTGAATCGAGTGCCGATCCATTGGCTGTATCCGCCTGTACGTTGAGCCTTCCCCCGAACTTACGGTTGCCATCGTAGGAGTGTTCGGTTTCGTGCGATTTCGTGATAACCCACAAATTTTCCGATTCTGGTTTGTTGCAAGTTGACGAATACATGAATGGCGTCAACTTCCGGCGTGCTTGGTCAATAGCGCCAAAAACCCTGATGTTCCAAGTCTTAAGGGGTGCGTGGGCATGCGGTTACACTCCCGAAACTTACGCACTCGTTTGTTCATGGCCTACAAAAGCCGATGATATGTTTTGTGCGAACTCAGCTTGCCCCATACCTCATATCAAGGGCACAATTTGACGCTATGGCTCATATTGTCAAAAAACTGCTGATCGCGAACCGAGGCGAGATTGCGCTTCGCGTAGTGCGTACGGCCAAGGAGATGGGTATCTCCACCGTGGCTGTCTACTCCGAACAGGATCGCAACAGCCGCTATGTGGACATGGCCGACGAAGCATACCTGCTTTCCGGCGACACCTACAAGGACACCTACCTCAACGAGGATCTGCTGATCGACATCCTGCACAAAACCGGTGCGGACGCCGTGCACCCCGGCTATGGATTCCTGTCTGAAGTGCCGAGCTTTGCGCAAAAGGTCGAGGATGCCGGTGCCATTTGGGTGGGCCCGCACCACACCGCGCTCGTGGATCTCGGCGATAAGATCACCGCCCGCCGCGTGGCCCTGCGTGCCAAGGTACCGCCCGTGCCAGGTCTGTCCGAACCGGTGACCGATGTGCGTACCCTGCTCGACTTCGCACACACCCACGGCTACCCGATCATGATGAAGCGCACCGATGGCGGTGGCGGCCACGGCATCACCGTGGTGCATGACGACGAGGAACTGCGCCGCTTCTACATGAACCACGACGCACTGCAAGGCGGCGATCTGAAGGAATACTTCATCGAGAAGTTCGTGGACAAGGCACGCCACGTCGAGACCCAGTCCGGACGCGACTCGCACGGCAACTTCACCGTGTACTCCACCCGTGACTGCTCGCTGCAGCGCCGCAACCAAAAGCTTGTGGAAGAAGCCCCCGCGCCTTTCCTGCCCGAGGAAATCGTCAGCACTTTGGAGGAATACTCCCGCCGCCTGTTTACCACGGTCGGCTATGTGGGCTTGGGCACCTGCGAATTCATGGTGACCCCGAATGGCAAGGTGTATTTCCTGGAAGTCAACCCGCGTCTGCAGGTGGAACACACCGTGTCCGAAGAGGTCAGCGGCCTTGACCTGGTGCGCGAACAGCTCAACATTGCAGCGGGCGGTGAACTCACCCGTGCCCCTGAGCCGCGCGGCCACAGCTTCGAACTGCGTATCACCAGCGAAGACCCGGCCACCAACCTGACCCCTGGTTCCGGCACCCTCGAGAAGATTCAGTGGCCGGCCGGACCCGGTGTGCGCATCGACACCGGTGTGGAGCAGGGTGACACCATCTCCCCGAAGTTCGACTCGATGATGGGCAAGGTCATCGTCACCGCCCAGAACCGCCTTGACGCCGTGGCCCGTGTGCGCCGTGTGCTGGACGAGCTGGTGATCGAAGGTGTGCCCACGCCGATTCCGCTGTTCAAGGAGATCTTCCGCAACGACGACTTCACCGCCGAGAACGGTCACCCGTTCTCCGTGTCCACCAAGTGGCTGGAACGCACGTACCTGAACCGCACACCGGCTTCCGCCAGCTCGGGTCAGCCGGCATCGCTGGCTGGTGCCGCAGCTCCTGCCGCGCCCGACAAGTCCACGTCCGAGACCTTTGTCATCGAGATGAACAACCGCCGCGTCAAGCTCACCGTGCCGCTCGACATCGTGGAGAACATCACCGGATCGGCCCGCGCCCGCGGTGCCAAGCGACCCACTCAGCCGTTGCGCGGCGCAGGCCTGCACAATGTGGCCTCCGGCGCTGCCAAGGCGAACGATGGCGCCAAATCCGGCGTCATCGCGTCCCCGATGCAGGCCGTGGTCACGCGCATCAACGTGTCCGAAGGTCAGCAGGTGGCCAAGGGCGACCTGCTGGTGGTGCTCGAATCCATGAAGATGGAGAACTACGTGTACGCGCCGGCCGCAGGCGAAGTGAAGAAGATCTTCGTCGGCCCAGCCGATGGTGTGGAAGCCGGCGACACGTTGGTCACGCTGGATGTGGCCAAGGCCGAGGACTCCAAGACGGAGGGCGGCAATGACTGACATTATGGATTCGCCGGCCGTCAAGGCCGTGACTGCTGCCTCGGCGACCAACGCCTCCCAGCCTACGGCTCACCAGCCGCTGCGCGCCGCCGTGGTCAAGGCCGCCGAACTGGCTCGCGCCGCCGAAGAGCGCGCCCGCGACAAACAGCACGCCAAAGGCAAGAAAACCGCGCGCGAACGCCTTGACCTGCTCTTCGACACTGGCACGTTTGAGGAGATCGGCCGCTTCCAGGGCGGCAACATCGCCGGCGGCAACGCCGGTGCGGCCGTCATCACCGGCTTCGGCCAGGTCTACGGCCGCAAAGTCGCCGTCTACGCCCAGGACTTCTCCGTCAAGGGCGGTACCCTCGGCACCGCCGAAGGCGAGAAGATCTGCCGACTGATGGATATGGCCATCGACCTCAAAGTGCCGATCGTGGCCATCGTGGACTCCGGTGGCGCCCGCATCCAGGAAGGCGTGGCCGCCCTGACCCAGTACGGCCGCATCTTCCGCAAGACCTGCGCGGCCAGCGGCTTCGTGCCCCAGCTGAGCCTGATCCTCGGCCCCTGCGCCGGTGGCGCCGTCTATTGCCCGGCACTGACGGACCTCATCATCATGACCCGCGAGAACTCGAACATGTTCGTCACCGGACCGGACGTGGTCAAGGCCTCGACCGGCGAGACCATCTCCATGTCCGACCTCGGCGGCGGCGAAGTGCATAACCGGGTGTCCGGCGTGGCCCACTACCTCGGCGAGGACGAATCGGATGCCATCGACTACGCGCGCACTGTGCTCGCCTACTTGCCGTCCAACAGCGAAAGCAAGCCGCCGGTCTACGCCTACGCCGCCACCCGCGCCGAACGCGAAACCGCCAAGCGACTCGCCACCATCGTGCCCGCCAACGAACGCCAGCCGTACGACATGCTCGAAGTGATCCGTTGCATCGTCGATTACGGAGAATTCGTGCAGGTGCAGGAACTGTTCGGCGCCTCCGCGCTCGTCGGCTTCGCCTGCATCGACGGCAAGCCGGTCGGCATCGTGGCGAACCAGCCGAACGTGCTCGCCGGCATCCTGGACGTCGACTCGTCCGAGAAGGTCGCCCGATTCGTGCGACTGTGCGACGCGTTCAACCTGCCCGTGGTCACCCTCGTGGACGTGCCCGGCTACAAGCCCGGCTCCGACCAGGAGCACGCCGGCATCATTCGCCGCGGCGCCAAGGTGATCTACGCCTACGCCAACGCGCAAGTGCCGATGGTGACCGTGGTGCTGCGCAAGGCGTTCGGCGGCGCGTACATCGTGATGGGCTCCAAAGCCATCGGCGCGGACCTGAACTTCGCGTGGCCCTCCTCCCAGATCGCGGTGCTCGGTGCGGCCGGCGCGGTGAACATCATCCACCGCCATGACCTGGCCAAGGCCAAAGCCTCCGGACAGGACGTCGATGCGCTGCGGGCCAAGTACATCAAGGAGTACGAGACCAGCACCGTCAACGCGAACCTCTCGCTGGAAATCGGGCAGATCGACGGCATGATTGACCCCGAACAAACCCGTGAAGTGATCGTCGAATCGCTGGCCACGCTTGCTACCAAGCGCCGCATCAAGCGCACCACCAAACACCATGGCAACCAGCCACTTTGATTTTTGAAGACGTCAACCAAAACACAAGTAAGGAAAGTAATGTCCACCTTCTTCCTCAACCGCCTGACCACCGAGCCTCATGCGCTCGCTTTCGCCGGCCAGTCCACCCCGTGGCCGGTCGCCTTGGCAGACCAGACCACCGATCCCAGTCTTGACGAGGCCCTGCGTGGCCACGTCGCCGCAGCCAACCGACTGCTCGCCCCGGCCGCCTCTGACCTGCTGGCCACCACCGGTCGTCCGGTCGACCTGTTCGGCTTCACCCCGAACCCGGCCCGCCTCGGTGCCGCAGCCGACGCCACCGCTTCTGTGGAAGGTGTGGCACTGACCCAGCTCGGCGCCCTGCTCGACCTTGAGCACCTCGGTTATAGCATGGCTCAGGCCAAGCCGGTTGCCGTGCTCGGCCACTCCCAGGGCGTGCTCGCCGTGCACATGACCCGTGCCATCGAGGCCGCCGGCTCCATCGAAGCCGCCGGCAAGACCCTCGACGAGATTCTGGCCGTCGCCGCCCTGATCGGTGCAGCCGGCACTCGCCGCGTGCGCGAACTGGGCCTGAACCCCAAGTACGGCGAGGCCAGCCCGATGCTCTCCGTCAAGGGCGCCACTCGTGAACAGGTTGAGGCTCTGGTCAAGCGCGTGAACAACGCCCGAGGCCCGATCTCCATCGCCGTCACCAACTCCGACAACCACCACGTGCTTTCCGGCTACCCGGAAGACCTGGCAGCACTCGCCCTCGAAGCCGAGCGCGAGCACAAGCACCAGGCCAAGCTGCGTGAACAGAAGCTCCACGGCGGTACTGTGTTCAACCCCACTCTCGAATACCTCGAAGTCACCCTGCCCTTCCACTCTCCGCTCATGGCCGAAGCTGTTGAGCAGACCGTGTCTTGGGCTGGCGCCTGCGGCTTTGACCAGGATCGCACCCGCGCACTCGCTGAGGAAGTGCTGCTCAACCATGTGGACTGGAATGCCCGCGTCAAGGCGCTGTTCAACGCCGCCGACCCGGCCAAGCTGTGGATTGTGGACCTTGGTCCCGGCAACACGCTTGGCAAGCTGGTCGGCAACGTGGTGCAGGGCACCGGCATCGGCGTGGTCGAAGCCACCACGCTGTCCGAACGCTCCGCTCTTTCCACCTTGGAAAGCGAGCCCGAGCGCACCCAGAACTGGAAGGCACTCGCGCCGCGCGTCATCGAAACCCCGGCCGGCGCCAAGCTGGTCACCAAGTTCTCCAAGCTCACCGGCAAGCCGCCGGTGCTGCTGCCCGGCATGACCCCCACCACCGTGGAGCCGGAAATCGTGGCCGCAGCCGCCAACGCCGGCTACTGGGCCGAGCTCGCCGGCGGCGGCCAGGTGACCGCCGAAGTGTTCGACCGCCACATCGCCGCCCTCGAAGACGAGCTTGAGGAAGGCCGCACGGTTGAATTCAACGCGATGTTCATGGACCGCTACCTGTGGAACCTGCAGTTCGGCTCCTCCCGCATCGTGCCCAAGAAGCGTGCTTCCGGCGCTCCGATTGACGGCGTGGTCATTTCCGCCGGTATCCCCGAGCTGGACGAGGCCGTGGAACTCATCAAGAACCTGCAGGCCGATGGTCTACCGTACGTGAGCTTCAAGCCCGGCACCGTCGACCAGATTCGTCAGGTCGTGCGCATCGCCAGGGCCGTGGCCCCCACCACCATCATGATTCAGGTCGAAGGCGGCGAGGCCGGCGGCCACCACAGCTGGGAAGCCCTGGATGACCTGCTGTCCGCCACCTACGCCGAAGTGCGCGCCTGCGACAACCTTGTGCTGGTCGCCGGCGGCGGCATCGGCACCCCCGAACGCGCGGCCGACTACATCTCCGGCCAGTGGGCCCACGCCTACGGTCTGCCGGACATGCCGGTCGACGGCGTGCTTATCGGCACCGCTGCGATGACCGCCAAGGAAGCCCACACCAGCCCCGAAGTCAAGCAGATGCTCGTCAAGACGCCCGGCATTCCGGCCGACGCCAAGTCCGATGATGTGTTCGCCCCGCAGGCCGCCCACTGGGTGCCTTCCGGCAAGTCGGTCGGTGGCATGTCTTCAGGCCTGAGCCACCTGCACGCTGACATCTATGAGCTCGAGAACGACTCCGCTGAATGCGGTCGTCTGCTCGTACGCGTCATGAAGCATCCTGAGGAGCTCGACTCCCGCCGTAAGGAAATCATCGAGGCCCTGAACAAGACCGCCAAACCCTACTTCGGCGATCTGACCTCCATGACCTACCTCGAATGGGCGCAGCGCTTCGCCGAACTCGCTTTCCCGTGGGTCGATCCGACTTACGCCGACCGCTTCCAGCACCTGCTGCAGCGCATCGAAGCCCGCGTGAGCGACACCGATTCCGGCGAATTCACGTCCAAGCTGTTCGCCGCCGACGGTACCTCCGCTGAAGATGCCGCCGCTGCCGGTCTGCTGACTCGCGACAATATTCTCGCCGATCCGGCCCCCGCGCTGGAAAAGCTCGCTCTGGCCTACCCGCAGGTTGCCGAACTCAAGGTCGTTCCGGCCGACGTGGCTTGGTTCCCCGTGCTGGTGCGCGAGTACCCCAAGCCCATGCCGTTCGTGCCTGCCATCGACAACGACCTGCTGCGTTGGTGGGGTCAGGATCAGCTCTGGCAGTCCGAGGATCAGCGTTATTCCGCCGATTCCGTGCGCGCCATCCCCGGCCCGATTTCCGTGGCCGGCATCACCACCGTGGACGAGCCGATCGCAGACATCCTCGGTCGTTTCGAGAACGCCGCTATCGAGCGCGTGAAGGCCGAGCAGAATGCCTCTGAAAGCAATGACTTCGCTGCTCTCGGCGAGGCCGTTTCTGCCGAGGACTTCATCCGCAAGTCCCCGAACATCTCATGGGTCGGCCACATCACCGATAACCCCGCCTACGGCACCGCTCTGGGCGATCAGTACTACGAAATCCGCGCGTTCGACGCCGCGGCCGGCAAGTACGATCTGGATATCCACCTCGACACCTACTGGGACAACGATCCGGACGGCGGCACCTCCAAGCACGCCGTTCGTGACATCGTCATTCCGCTCATCGTGGAAGGAACCGAGCCTGGCCGAGTGCCGGTCGTGGATCGCGAGCGTCTGATTCCGGACGTGTACGCAATGCTCGCCGCCACCGCCGGCATTGGCAATACCGCCATCACCGGCGACAAGCTCACCGCGATGCCGCAGCTTGACGGCAAGACCTCTGACGAGCGTCCGTTCGGTACCGCAACCGCAACCTACACCCTGTCCGCCAACCTCGGCTTTGACCATGAGGCGGCCACCGGTGCCGCTCTGCCCTCCACCCTGCAACCCAGCCGCATCGCCCCTGATGCGCTGGTCGGCCCGGCCTGGCCCGCGATCTACACGGCGCTCGGCTCCGTGTACGTCAAGGGCTACCCGGTTATCGAAGGCCTGCTCAACGCCGTCCACCTTGACCACCTCATCGAACTTGAGGTGAACGAGGAAGACCTGCTCAAGCACACCGGCGAAACCATCACGCTGAAGTCTTGGGCTGAGGACTACTTCGAGTCCGCCTCCGGCCGTGTGGTCACCATCCACGTGACCCACACCGCTGCCGACGGCACGCTGCTTGCCCGCGAAACCGAGCGTTTCGCGATCCGCGGCCGCGTCTACTCCGATGCTTTACCGGCCGACGCCCCCGAGTTCGGTGATGCCGAGCACAAGGAAATCGCGCCTACACCACGCCGTCTGCTGCGCCGCGTGAAGGTTGTCGCTCCGCACGACATGACCGCCTTCGCTCGCACTTCTGGTGACTTCAACCCGATCCATACCTCCACTCGCGGTGCTCGCATCTCTGGTTTGCAGGCCCCGCTCGTGCACGGCATGTGGCTGTCCGCCACCGCCCAGCACGCCGTGCAGGCGACCGATGAGAAGGGCACCCACTACGAGATCGCCGGCTGGACCTACAACATGTACGGCATGGTCCAGCTCGACGACACCGTCGAGATCTCCGTGGAGCGCGTCGGCAAGGTGCGCCACGGCGGCATGACCCTCGAAGTCACCTGCCGTATCGACGGCCAGCTAGTCTCCCGCGGTACCGCACTGGTCCGCGCGCCTCGCGCCGCCTTCGTCTACCCCGGCCAGGGCATTCAGAAGCAGGGCATGGTTCTGGACGAGCGCGCCAAGTCCGCCGCCGCCCGCGACGTGTGGGAGCGCGCCGACAAGCTCACCCGCGCCAAGCTCGGCTTCTCGATCCTGGGTCTTGTGCGCGATAACCCGAAGGAGCTCACCGCCAACGGCGTGACCTACCGTCACCCCGAAGGCCTGCTCAACCTGACGCAGTTCACGCAGGTGGCGCTCGCGACGGTTGCTTTTGCCCAGACCGCGCGCCTGCGCGAAGCCGGCGCCGACATCTGGCCCGCCTACTTCGCCGGCCACTCGCTCGGCGAGTACAACGCACTGTCCGCATTCGCCGACGTGATTCCGCTGGAAACCGTACTGGAGCTCGTGTTCCACCGTGGTTCCACCATGCACCACCTCATCGAGCGTGACGCCCAGGGCCGCTCCAACTACCGCATGGGTGCCCTGCGCCCGAACCAGTTCGGTGTGGACGACGCTCACGTCAAGGAATACGTGGAATCCGTGGCCAAGGCCTCTGGCGAGTTCCTGGAGATCGTGAACTACAACCTCGCCGGCCAGCAGTACGCCATCGCTGGCACGATCGCCGGTCTCAAGGCGCTGAAGGCCGATTCCGCCCGTCGCGTGGCCGCATTCGGCGGCAAACCCGCGTTCATGCTGGTGCCCGGCATTGATGTGCCGTTCCACTCCACCTTGCTGCGCAAGGGCGTGCCGGAATTCCGCGACAAGCTCGACGCGCTGTTGCCCGCTTACATCGACTACCGTGGCCGTCTGGTGGACCGCTACATTCCGAACCTCGTGGCTTCGCCGTTCGAGATGACAAAGGAATTCGCCGCCAAGATCCTCGAAGTCGTGCCTTCCGAGCGTATCAAGGCCGCACTGGACGACCCGGCCGTGTGGGATTCCTACGCCGCCGATGACCAGAAGCTCGGCCGACTGCTGCTCACTGAGTTGCTCTCCTGGCAATTCGCCTCCCCGGTGCGTTGGATCGAAACCCAGGCACTGCTGTTCGGCAAGCGTGAACAGGGCGGCCTCGGCGTCGAAGAGTACGTCGAAGTCGGCCTCGGCAACGCCCCGACGCTCGCCAACCTCGGTGCTAAGACCCTGCGTCTGCCCGAGTTCGCCGGCAACGACACGGTGGTCTACAACGTCGGCCGCGATGAGGGCCGCGTCTACATGACCGACACCGATTCGCTGGTTCCCGACGACGAGCCGGAAGAGACCGCGACTCCGGTCGAAACCGCTCCCGCCGGCGGTTCCGCCGTCGCCAAGCTTGGTTCGAGCGCAGCCGCTGACGCAGCGCCGGCTGCTGCCGCTGCTCCCGCACCGGCCGCTCCGGTTTCTGCCGCTCCCGCCGGCGCCCCGTCCGGTGCCGCCGTCGCCGACCTGCCCTTCAAAGCCTCCGATGGCATCGGCATCCTCATGGCATACGCCGCCAAGGTTCGTCTTGACCAGATCGGCAGCAACGACACCACCGATACCTTGACCAACGGCGTTTCCTCTCGCCGTAACCAGCTGCTCATGGACATCAGCTCCGAGCTGGGCGTGGCCAGCGTGGACGGTGCCGCCGAGGCGACGCTCGACAAGCTCGCCCAAATCGTCAACAAGGCCGCCCCGAACTACAAGCCGTTCGGTGCCGTGCTCTCCGAGGCACTGCGCGATCGTCTGCGCTTGCTGTTCGGTGCCGCCGGCGTCAAACAGCAGTACATCCGCGACCGTGTGGCCAACGTGTGGCAGCTCGGTGAAGGCTGGGTGGCCAGCGTGCTTGCCGCACTGCTGCTCGATACCCGCGAGGGCTCCAGCTCCCGTGGCGGTGACCTGGCCAAGCTGCCGACCGCTGCCGTGCAGAACAAGCCAGAAGCCGACAAGCTGATCGACGCCGCTGTTGAAGTGGTCGCCCAGCTTAAGGGCGTTGCCGTGGCTCTGCCGTCCGCCGGTGGTGCCGCTGGCGGTGCCGTGGTCGATTCCGCCGCACTTGACGCCTTCGCCGAGAAGGTCACCGGTTCCAACGGCGTGCTTGCCGCCACCGCCCGCTTCGTGCTGAACGAGCTCGGCGTGGCCGCTCCGGCTCCGGAGGAATCCGAGGACGAGAATGCCGCCGTGGTGGCCGCGGTCGAAGCCGAGCTCGGCTCCGACTGGCCCCAGCAGGTCGCTCCACGCTTTGATGCCAACAAGGCCATCCTCTTCGATGACCGTTGGGCCTCCGCCCGCGAAGACCTCGCCCGCGCCTACTACGACAACGACCTCGCCGCTCTGAACGGCAGCTTCATCGGCCTTGGCAAGACCATCGCCGCCGAAGCCCAGTGGTTCGCCGACAAGTCGGACAACGATGAGCTCAAGGCCGCCTTCCAGAAGGCCGCTTCCGAAGCCCTCGAGTCCGTTACTTCCGACAAGAACGCCTCCCGCTACGCGAACGACATCGCCATTGTCACCGGTGTGAGCCCGAACTCCATCGCCGCTCAGGTGGTCGAAGGCCTGCTTGCAGGCGGCGCCACTGTGGTGGCCACCTCACACAGCTTCAAGCCGTCCATCAAGGCTTGGGCGAAGCAGGCGTACCGCGAGCACGCCACCGGCAACGCCAAGCTGTGGCTGGTTCCGGCCAACCTCTCCAGCTATCGCGACGTTGACGCGCTGGTCGACTGGGTGGGCCACGAGCAGAAGAAGACCTCTGGTGCCACCACCACGATCTTGAAGCCCGCGTGGGAGCCGACCCTGTTCTTCCCGTTCGCCGCACCGCCGGTTCACGGCACGCTTGCCGACTCCGGCGACCTGTTCGAGTCGCAGGCCCGACTGATGCTGTGGGGCGTGGAACGCGCCATCGCCGGCTTCAGCCACATCGGTGCCGACACCAACGTGCAGCACAAGCTGCATGTGGTGCTGCCCGGTTCCCCGAACCGCGGCGTGTTCGGCGGCGACGGTGCCTACGGCGAGGTCAAGAGCGCCTTCGACGCCATCGTCAACCGCGCCCGCGCCGAAAAGGTGTGGTCGAGCCGCGTCACCTTCGCTCACCCGAAGATTGGCTGGGTGCGTGGCACCGGCCTTATGGGCGGCAACGACCCGCTGGTCGCCGTCGTCGAGCGCCACGGCATTCACACCTACTCCACCGCGCAGATCGCGGCCAAACTGCTCGACCTGTGCACCGCCGAATCGCGCGAGCAGGCCCTCAAAGCTCCGCTCGACGTGGATCTGACCGGTGGCCTCGGCTCCGAGCCCATCGACATCAAGGCGTTGCGCGCGGAGGCCATGGCCGATGCGGAGAAGGAAGCTTCCTCTGAGAAGGCTGCGATTGAGGGAGAGAAGCCGGAGGGCGGCGCCGCAGGCTCCACTCTCAAGGCTCTGCCCACCCCGATTGTCACCAAGCAGGCCCCGGTCGACCTTGCCGATTGGCAGAACGTCACCGCCCGCCCGGAGGACGAAATCGTCATCGTCTCCGTCGGTGAGCTGGGCCCGTGGGGTTCCGGTCGTACGCGCACCCAGGCCGAACTCGGCATCCACCCGGACGGCACCGTCGACCTGAGCGCCGGCGCAGTGCTCGAACTTGCATGGAACATGGGCCTGCTGACTTGGGCCGACAGCCCGAAGCCCGGCTGGTACGACACCGACGGCAACCTGGTGCCCGAAGAGGACATCGCCGAGCGCTACCACGATGAGGTCGTGGCTCGCTCCGGTATCCGTCCGTTCGAGGAGGGCATGGGCGACGACTACAAGGACGGCGCCGACGAAGAAGAAGCCGAGGTCTTCCTGGACCACGACGTCACCTTCTCCGTGCCGACCCGCGATGTCGCCGCCGAATACGTCAAGCTGGACGAAGCGCACACCACCATCGCCCCGGATGAGGAATCCGGCGAATGGAACGTGACCCGCCACGCCGGCTCGATGATCCGCGTGCCGCGCCGCGCCACCATGACCCGCACAGTCGGCGGCCAGTTCCCGAAGGGCTTCGACCCGACCCGTTGGGGCATCCCCGCTTCGATGGTCGGCGATGTCGACAAGATCGCCCTGTGGAATATCGTCACCACCGTGGACGCCTATCTGGGCGCCGGCTTCACCCCGGCCGAAATCCTCGAGTCCATCCACCCCTCGCTGGTGGCTTCGACCCAGGGCACCGGCTTCGGCGGCATGATGTCGATGCGCAAGCTGTACCTCGACCGCTTCCTCAATCACGAGATTCCGACCGACATCCTGCAGGAGGCCCTGCCGAATGTGGTCGCGGCTCACGTGATGCAGTCCTACATCGGCGGCTATGGCAACATGATCCAGCCCGTCTCCGCCTGCGCCACCGCGGCCGTCTCCCTTGAAGAGGGCGTCGACAAGATCGCCCTCGGCAAGGCCGACTTCGTGGTCACCGGTGCAATCGACGACATCGGCGTGGAATCCGTGATCGGCTTCGGCAACATGAACGCCACCGCCAACTCGGAGGAAATGTACGGCAAGGGCATCGACGCGCGCTTCTTCAGCCGTGCGAACGACCGTCGCCGTGGCGGCTTCCTGGAATCCCAGGGTGGCGGCACGATCCTCGTGACCCGCGGTGACATCGCCGAAAAGCTCGGCCTGCCGGTTGCGGCCGTGGTCGGCTTCATCCACTCCTACGCGGATGGTGCCCACACCTCGATCCCGGCCCCGGGTCTCGGCGCCCTGGCTGCCGGCATGGGAGGCAAGGACTCCAAGCTCGTGCGCGATTTGGCCAAGCTCGGTGTTTCGGCCGATGACATCGCCGTGGTCTCCAAGCACGACACGTCCACCAACGCCAACGACCCGAACGAGTCCGAGCTGCACAACACGTTGGCCCACGCCATCGGCCGTACCGGCGGCAACCCGCTGTTCGTGATCTCCCAGAAGACGCTCACCGGCCACGCCAAGGGCGGTGCCTGCATCTTCCAGGTCAACGGCCTGACGCAGCTGTTCAAGTCCGGCGTGATTCCGGCGAACGTGTCGCTCGACTGCGTGGATCCGAAACTCCAGCGCGACGACCACATGGTCTGGGTCAGAAAGCCCCTGCGCATCGGCGGCGGCGAGGACGAGTTCGGTCGTGAGACCGCTGGTCGCCCGGTCAAGGCCGGTCTGGCCACCTCGCTCGGCTTCGGACACGTCTCCGGCTTCGTGGCGCTGGTTCACCCTGGTGCCTTCGAGGCCGCCGTGGCCAAGGCCGATGGCGAGGCCGCGCTGGAAGCCTGGCGTGAGCGTGCCAACGCGCGCTTGGCTGCAGGCCAGCGTCACCTCGAGGAAGGCATGATGGGTCGCGCCGCGCTCTACGAGCCGATCGATAACCGTCGCTTCCACGAGGATCACCGCGGCTACGACCACCACGAGGTCGAAAAGGCCATGCTCCTCAACCCGGACGCCCGTCTCGGTGCCGACGGCTACTACGAGGCCTGATATCCCCTAGCTTCCCTCGGTTGAGGGGAGCTGCCTCGCAAATTTTTCTCACTGACACAGCCTCAGTGAGAAAAAAATTAACAAAGTGCGAGAAGCCCCTCCGTGAAGGAGGGGCTTCTCGCACTTCAAGGGGCGGATTTGACATTCGCCGGAAGCCTACTTCCGTTTCAAGGGGTTGTTGCCCAAGTAGACAAGACGCAAAAACGGCGGAATGGCGTTGACGTTATGCCATTGATACTCGTGGTGCATAGGATGATCAGCCCTTTGAAACGGAGATAGACCTTCGGAACGGTTCAAATCAGCCCCTCGAAATGGAATTAGACCTTCGGAACGGTTCGCATCCGCCTCTCGAAATGGAGATAGATATTTTCAGACCTCTAAATCAGCTTTCCAAAGAAGTTGCAGAATGTCATCTGCTTTCAAAGGAGTACCTAGACCGCGAGACCGCGAGTATCTTCGTTGGAATATCAACGCTCATACTTGCGATATCAGAGTTTCAATACCCCTTTGAAGGCAGATAGCTTTCTGCAAAGTCTCAAATGTACCTCTTTGAACGAAGATGGGCATGTGTCCAGTCGCTTGATCAGGCTGAGATGCCTCTCGCTAAAGAAAAACTCGCAATTTCACGTCGTGATTGGGCGTCACTGTCTCGGAGGGTATTGATTATCGCATGAGCTAACCCTTGGCGGCGGTGACATTGCCGCCATTGAATCTATGCGTAATCGATGACGTATAAGAAATCCCTCCGGTCAGAGGAACCGGAGGGATTTTTACGTTCTGAAAGATTATTGGGCTCGGCTATTGCGAGTATGAACTACTCTGCAACGAGCGCGAGGAAGACGTCAGCCTCGGCAGCCAGACGCGCCTCGTCTTCATCGGACAGGGTGAGCTTGCCGGTGCCCCCAAGCCTCGGGAGCCAGAGCCACTCCGACCTGCTTGTCGGTGGGCAGCAGTTCGGTCTTGCCAAAGCCCAGCACCTCATTGAGCTTGGCGAGTGTGCCGGCGCCGACGGACTGACTGGCGGCAGCGGACAGGGCGACCTTCTTGCCGACCATCACGGAAGTGGACTCGGCCGGGAACGGCTCCAGCGGGCGGGACAGCCAGTCGAGCAGGTTCTTGAGCACGCCCGGGTAGCTGTAGTTGTATTCGGGGGAGAAGATCCACACGCCGTCGGCCTCAACCACGGCCTTGCGGGCGGCGGCTACGGCTGCCGGCGGGTTTGCATTGGTTGTTGGTAACGCTCTCATTGTGCAGTTGCCGCGCTGACAACCACTTCGCCTTAAGCGAAGAATCGGTGGCTGCGGGCGTGGAACACGCTCATTACTCAGTAAATCGTGGCCAACGTTGCATTTGGCCACTTGTTTGCGTGCAGCGGCATCGCCAACAGCACGTATTACGCCGGCATCGATTTGGGCATGTCATTGGGGCCGATTGTTGGCGGACTGCTGTACGGCAATGCACCGATCCAATGGTTCTATCCGTTGTTCATGCTGGCCATGCCCGCCGCATGGCTGCTGTATGCGGCTACGGCGAACTGCGTTCATGGGCGGACTCGGTGATTGGCCGCAAAGCCCGAAAACCCGCGGGACACGCAGGGCAGGTGCATTTCTCCAACGGAGCGCGTATCTTTAACATCTGTTGCCTGTAAGGGTGACGAATGCGGACATAGCTTAGTTGGTAAAGCGCAACCTTGCCAAGGTTGAGACCGCGGGTTCGAGTCCCGTTGTCCGCTCTCGAAAGGCCAATTAATCGCGATTGATTCGGCTGGAGAATGACCCGGGCGGTTGGCGCAGTGGTAGCGCACTTCCCTGACACGGAAGGGGTCACAAGTTCGAATCTTGTATCGCCCACTTGATGGATTGCCGGCAGGTGACTGCCGGTTTTTTCATCACTGCCTCGGGCGATTGGCGCAGCGGCTAGCGCACTTCGTTCACACCGAAGGGGTCGTAGGTTCGATTCCTACATCGCCCACCTGAGATTCGCGCTCGCTAGCTATATGCTGTGAGCGTTTTTGCTTCCCCTCGGGCATTCGGTCCCTCAACGTACGATTTCCCGGACTATTTTCGGCGATGTCTGGAAGAACGTACGCTGAGTTTTTTATTGTGCTCATTTGCCCATTTGGCCCATTTGCCGGACGCCGATGTCTGCATTAGTGGCGCTACCGGTGTTGCGCTCCCGCAATCGGAGTCATGTTGGCTCACGCAATTAGCGAGAGACGCGATTTTGTGTGAGGCCCCCAATCGAAAGGGATATCGGCAATGAGTAATCTTGCCTCGTTCTGCGCGCGATACTCGCAGCAAACCATGCAATTGCCGGGCGGCGCGGAATTCTCATATCGGTACTATCGCAATCCCGTCGCCCGCGCTACGGTTGTGCTGTTGCCAGGCGGCATCGGGCTGCCCGACCTGTTCTATCTGCATTTCGAGCGATTCGCTGAGCATTATTCGGTCATTACGTTTGATTATCAGGAGCAGTTCACCACGAACGCCGAGCTTGCGCGGGCCGTCGCTAGCCTGCTGGACGGGTTGGATAAGCATGTGTGGCTGGTTGGGCAGTCGCTGGGTGGCGTGATCGCGCAAATCGTGGCGAAGTTCCATCCCGAACGCATCGAGGGACTGGTTGTCTAATACGTGTTCGCTGGCTCGGGGTATGGGTCAAGAGGCTCGCGACGAATTGATGAGCATGGTTGAGAATCAACGCACGTGGAAGCGGTGGCTTCAGCTGATACCAATGCCAGTTTTTCGGCGGCTGATGGCGTGGGCTGTGATGCGTAAGACGCGGGACTTGTCTGCCGAAGAGCGGCGATTGATGCAGGGTCTGTGCGATGCTCTGCAGCAGTTGCTGAACAAGCAGTACCAGCGGCACATGTGGGACTGTTCGATAGCCTGAAAAATTTTGCCGCAGACAATCTAGGCAATGTGCTTGGCGGGGATTTCAATCTCGGTTCGATTGGTGATTTGCCGGCGGTAATCGGTGAGCATTTCAATGCCGATCAGTTGGGTGAAATCAACAGGTCGTTGGCGACCATTTGAACGCCGACTGACTTGACGAGCTGCAGGCGCTGGCGGAGGAAAACATCTCCGCCGACCAGATCAGTCAGGTCGCTGGCGCAATTCAGGAGCAGGGTGCCAATCTGGACCTCGGATCCATTGCCGAACAAGCAGGACTGCCCGCTGACATCATCAGCCAGATTTCCGGACTATTGGGCAAGTAGTCGCCTTAAGCTTTAACGCTGACGGTGTTGTCTCGGCTATTGCGTGTTTTGCGGTCGCTCAGCAAATCATATGGGTCGTAGGTAACCGATTGCGAGCGCTGCTGTACACAGATGTGTACGTGGGTCGAAGCGGATTCGTGGTGGCAGGTGAGACAAGCTGCCCTCGCATGGCTGGAAAAGCTTCGGTCTCGTGGAGTGCGATGTTAAAGCTGCTCAGGTCAACGGAATGGCGGGATTCCGCCGATGCAACTTGTGGTTGCGCTCGAATAACCGGCGATTGCAACCCAAAGATGGTGGCGGGTGACATGGACGGCATGCCATAGTGAGCCCATCGGCCGAACATGACATGATAAAGATTACGTATGAAGGGACATTCCAATGAGTTTTCGCGCTAACCTGCAGTACCTACGTGCGCAACGCAACCTGACCCAGGAACGATTGGCCATGTTGCTTGGCGTCTCGCGTCAGGCCATTTCGAAATGGGAATCCGAAAAGGCCTATCCCGAGATGGACAAGCTGCTTATGATCTGCGACCTGTTCGGCTGCACGCTTGATGATCTGGTACTTGGCGATGTGAGTCGGCCTGCCGCGTCGGCTTCTGCGGCCGGTTCGTCGAATGTTGACTCCTCGGCTGAGACGGCATCGCCTTTAGCCGCTTCTTCCAAAACGGCTGGCATAATCGCTCCTATCGCGGAGCTTGCGCAGGATATCACTGGCTACGATGAACATCGCCGCCGATTCGCGCTGCTGATTGCCGGCGGTGTTGCTGCGATTGTCGCCGGGGTTGGCATCGGCAACCTGTTCGATTCCAGCAATTCCATTCTCGGAGCGACGCCGCTCAACGATTTTCTGACGTTTCTGTGCGTCTGCGTGGGTGTGATTGCGGGGCTGGCGATGCTGATTCCAGGAGGTCTGTCGCATACTGACTTCAAACGGCGTCACCCATACGTAGAAGATTTCTACACCGGGGAGGACCGCAGCCGAGAATTGCGGCTGCTGGTAATCGGCATCGTCGGTGGCATCTCGGCTATTCTGATTGGCATTGCGGTGACGGTGTATGCCGATGACATGCTCGGCGTCTCCGATGGCTGGCCCAACGCGATTTTTCTGCTGCTCTGTGCGTCCGGTGTTTTCGGGTTTGTCTACTGCGGCATGAGATACAGTCTGCTCAATATCAATGCATACAACAAAGCGGCCGAGGACGACCGCAAGGAGCATGCGGGCGAGCAGGATTTCTACGACAAACTGACCGGCGCGGTATGCGGCATCATCATGATGATAGCCACGCTGATTGGCCTGTGCTTGCTGTTCCTGAGCCCAGCTGCTCTGCGCGGTGATTGGTCGACCGCCGGTACAAGCATGTTCTGGGTCGCATGGCCTATCGGCGGCGTGCTGTGCGGAATCGCGGCCACCGCCATCCAACTGTTCAAGAATTATCGCGAGCGCTGATTGCGCGTCGCAAATTAGTTAGTTTCGCGTCGGGTCTTTCTGCAGCAGCAGGAAGACCAGCGCCGCGACGAGCAGGACGGCGATGGAAAGCACGCCGAGCGAGGCGTTGCCGGTCAGGGACGTGGTGGTGGCTACCAGGAAGGTGCCGATGATTGAGGCCGTTTTAGGGAAGAAACAATAGTGAGACCGGGGAACCCTTGAAATCATTGGGGAATCATGGTGGCGATGCATGCGATTAACACATGTTGTTAACACAGATGTGGAATGAGGAGGCGCGTGAGGCTCGTGGTCTGCGACGCATGAGTGTGACCGTGAGCTCCCCAGCTGATGAGCGCAAAGGCAGAGATTGGTTTCACGCGGGATTGTCCCGATGTCAAGGTCATGATGCAAAAGCGTTAAGCATCCTACGGATTATATTGAGAAAAGAAGTCATTAGTAATGCAATTGGCTTTGGAAAGGATTTATTATGAGCACTACCACTGTTCGCATGGATGATGATCTCAAAGCCGAAGTGAACGCCATTCTTGATTCCATGGGATTGAATTTCAATACGTTCGTGAATATGGCCAGCGTGCAGTTGGTGTCGCAGCGTCGTATTCCGTTCGAGGTGAAGGCGCCTGAACCCGTGCTGCCTCGCGTGGGACGTGTTGCCGCCAATGGAGTTACGTACCGTGGGGTCGACGAACAGGGATATCCGGTGGTCGAAGTGCCGAACGCTATGGTGTTGAATCCAAGCCGGGGCGCCGATGGTGTTGCCGTACTGCCCAAGGCGTGGCGCGATGGCGAATGATCATGATATTCCGGAATTGATGCCGGTTCCGGAGCAATTGCATGTCTTCGACGTGTATCGCATGCGGGTGCGGTTCCTCCGGTCGGATCTACAGGGATTCACCGGTAGATTGAGTCGGAATGATGCCATACGTGTGGCCAATGCGGTCGGCGAGGTAGAGCCTGAAGAACAGGTGTGGCTGTAATTCTGTTCTGCCGTCTAACTGGTTCGGGGTATTCGCTGTGAACCAGTGCACAATTGCGATGGTCGGATGTCTTTCTACAGTCCGCTTTCTCAAAGGACTCGGCTTCAAGCTGGAGCAGATTCGCTCGATTCTGTCGGACGAGCGGCCGGAACGGGTGCTGGTTGATTTGCTGGATCAGCAGACGGCATCCTTGCAGTCGGGTATCGCCGAGCAGAAGCAACGTCTTGATGACTGCTTGCAGCTGCGCAAAGCACTCCGCCCTGGTCTACGACTATGTGGCGCAGATCCACGGCGAATGGCCCATCAACCGCGTCAACAGCAAGACCCGTAAGGGCTGGACCCATCACTCGCTCAGGCACTACGCGGCCTCGAGCAGAATCCAAGCAGGGGTGCCGTTGCCCATCGTCGCGCGGGAACTCGGTCACAAGGACGCCGCCTTCACGCTCCAGCGTTACGGCCACATGATGGCCGACGCCATCCCCGAAACGGGCTTCGACTACTAGCAAGACGAAAGTCGGGGCGCCAAGTCCGCGGGGGGGGGGGTAGCGTTTTTTGAGGAGCAGGAGACCCGCTTCGTCTCTTGCGGTGAAGAATCTCTAGGAGAAGGGAATGCCATGAGGCGTTTCGGTAAGGCCATGGCCGCGTTGGCCGTGGCCGCGTGCACACTGTTCGGCGGAGTCGCCACCGCGAACGCGGATGAGAACTACTATGAAGGCGATCTTGGGAGCACCAAGGTCGGCACGCCGGCCGTATCCGACGTCGGAGCGCATACGGCGAACGTGTCGTTCGACTACCAGATCGATCCGAGCATTCTGCCGAAGGTGCAGAGCGTGTGCTTCGCGGTCGAGGTCATGCGGGTCACGAGCATCAAACCCATTAAAGATCCGCAATTCGGTGGATATCCATCGTACAGCTTGACGAGCTGCTCGGGAGGCACCTCCGATGGCAATCTGACCTCCGGTTCGTATCAGAGCATATTCGGCACGAAAACGTGGCCGGTTAAAATGGACGAAGACGTCCAGTCCTACGCGACTGGACAGATGTTCTCATCATATGACACTGACATGTGGAACCATGCCGCCTCGGGCACCGTGCAGATGCCGGTGATTGGCCTGCAGTCAAACACGACGTACGGTAATACTGACGGTTTTCCCGACGCTGGCGATTACACCACCACGTGGTGGAAACTCATGGCTAAGACTCAAGATGTGTGCAAGCTTGCCGATCCCACGGGGGCAAGCCTCGCTTGCTCGAACGCGTACGACCAGCCCGTGGATGTCCGCTCCCTGTATGCGGGCATGAGGATCGTCCTGAAGGACGGCTCCGCCATCAACTTTGGACAGACGGCGAAGCCGATTTCCGATTTCACGACGAAGGCCGAGCCTACGGCCACGCCGGCGGAGGCGCTGCCCTCCAAGACCGACGCGAAGCTGGATGTCGCAAACGGCCACGCGGAGCCCGGACAGACGGCCCGCGTGTACGTCAACAACCTGAAGGCCGAGGCGAAGGCGAAGGCCGACGCGAACAGCCTGTTCTGGAATGCGTACATCTACTCCGAGCCGCAGGCGCTGACCGGTCCGAACGGCTCCCCGTTCGTGCAGGTGCAGAAGGAAGCGTCCACCGGCAAGTACTACTTCGACGCGGTGATTCCGGCCGGCCTACCCACCGGCGAGCACAAGATCAGCGTGCAGGACGAGAACGGTACGGTGCAGGCGTGGACCCCGGTGACCGTTGGCGACGCCCCCGCGCAGACCGTCGACAAGTCCAAGCTGACCGCCGCGGTCGATGCCGCGGGCAAGCTGGCCGAGAAGGACTACACCACCGACTCGTGGACTCCGTTCGCCAAGGCGCTGGCCGACGCGAAGGCCGTCGCAGCCAAGCAGGACGCCTCGCAGGCCGATGTGGACGCCGCCGTGAAGGCGCTGGCGGACGCCCGGGCCGGGTTGAAGAAGGCCGAGACCGTTCCCTCGAAGCCGGTCGAACCGAGCAAGCCGGATAATGGCGGCAACAACAAGCCGTCCAACAACAAGCCGTCCAACAACAACAAGCCTGCTAATGACAAGCCGGCTGCGGATGACAAGAAGTCCGAGTCCAAGAACGACGAGCAGTCCGATCTGGCCAAGACCGGCGCGTCCGTGATTGGTGTCGCCGGCATACTGGCTCTGCTGGTCGTGCTGGCCACCGGTCTCCTCGTGGCGGGCAAGGCCCGCCGCTAAGGTGGGGTGGCTCGGTTTCCGAGGACTGACAGGGGTGGGCATGCCTTGCGGCGTGCCCACCCCTGTCGTATGCGGTCGAGTTTTGCCTATGGTCCCGATGCCTCGAAACCGCGTGCAGGTTCACGGGAACCTGCGATACCTTAGCCGGTCGATGCCGGTAGAAGCCGATCTTGATACGCCCCATCATCTCAAGCGCAGATCGGGCTAAAAATCGGCTACAGGCAATCCTCGCCGTCTGGCTCTTCGTCCCAATCCGGCTAGGCGGAAAGCGTTTCCAAGAAGGCCAGATCCTCGTTCACCTCGGCTTCGGCCCGTGCCACGATGGCGACAAACTCCTCGTTCGACTTGAACTCCTCGTTGGTCGTGATTCGCCGATCAAGGGCGGCCCTGACCTGTGGCTCCACGTCTTGGTACTGCCGTTCGAGCGGCTTGTTGCTGATGATCCACACGGTGGTCCATCCGGCCCAAGTGTCATGGAATCGGCACGGCAACTTGCAAGGGTACCGGTCAAGCACGTTCAACAGTAGCTGGAACGGCAACTGCCCGGCGAATTCGTCCAAAACCAGCGTGGACTGGCCTGAGTAATCATCGAATGGATGCTCATAATTCGTCACACGAAAAATTTGCGACCGGTCGCCATCAAGAACACTTTTCGTCTTGCCCAGCCCCGGTTTGCCGTCCATGAGCTTCAGCTCGGCGGAATCGCGGGAGACCTTCATCGGCTCCATCGATGTCGGGTCGAGATCCTGCGGCATAGCGAACTCGAACAGACCTGCAGCCTGTTCGGCACTCATCCTGATCTTCATCTTTTCTTACCTGCCTTCGCCGCGTGGCGGCCGCCTTCGGTGGCCTGCAATCCACGCAACTCACGGGTTAGATATCGGCGCAGGGCACAGCAAAACCGGCGAAAATCGGCAAGAAACAAGAAAATGTGACGAAAGTCACACTTTTATGGTTCCGGAATGGCGGAAGATGTGGGAAACATTGAGATTCCGCCGTTTGTGAGGCTTCTACAACATCGCATATGGCAAGGTTACACAGACTTACACAAAAACGCTTATCGTTACACAAAACCTTACACAAACCGTCGTTACACACTCGTTTTGTGTAAGATTCAAGCCTTCATCGGGTCCTTCTGGAGAACAAGGAAGACCAATGCCAAAACCAGCAGAACGCCAATCGAGAGAACGCCTAGCGAGGGGTTGCCGGTGATGCTCGTCACGGTCGCGACCATGAACGAACCGAGGATAGATGCACTTTTGCCGAAGATATCGTAGAAGCCGTAGTACTCGTTGGCGTGATCCTTGGGAATGATCTTGCCGTAGTACGAGCGGGAGAGCGCTTGGATGCCGCCCTGGAACATGCCGACCAGAATCGCCAGAATCCAGAACTCCGCGGCCGACTTCAGAAAGAACGCGGCAAAGAACACGATGCACATGTATGCCACGACTGCAGCCGTGATCATCGTCTTGCTGCCGAACCGGCCGGACAGTCGGCCGTACAGAATCGCGCAGGGGAAGGCCACGAACTGCGTGACCAGCAGCGCCACCACCAGCTGGGTGGAGTCGATGCCGAGCTCGGCGCCGTAGGAGGTGCTCATCGAAATCACCGTGTTCACGGCGTCGATGTAGAAGAAGAACGCGATCATGAACATCCATAACGGCTTGTTCTTCACGATTTTGCCGAAAGTACCCGCCAGTTCGCTGAACGTGCCGCGCACGGCCGAGCCCAGCTGGTCGCGGGTGGCACGGTAATGCATTTGGCGGTAGCTGGTGATCAGCGGGATGGTGAACGCCACCCAC
>CXVN01000006.1_pt1 | contig 133524 bp, 130 predicted proteins | sample 940671 | NCBI WGS metagenome assembly CXVN01 (sample SAMEA3493527, study PRJEB9703) | human gut metagenome | biome: ENVO:mammalia-associated habitat; material: ENVO:feces | place: Bangladesh | collected 2010-01-06 | reverse complement strand
GGTGCTGGAGATCGAGATCGGCGCGGTCGGCGGCGAGGNNCGGGACAATGAACGGACCGTCACCAACCAGGATACCGTCGCAACGCTCGGGCGGACACGCGGCGTGCTGTCCGCAGTAGTCAATTCCCTTTCCACCGGTTCGTTCCTTCTATCCGTCACCGATGCGACTGCCTCCATCATTCGCTCGGAAAGCATAGCCATCGCGATACTGGTGATTGTGGCGTTGCTTGTCACACTAACCGCAGGCCTGTTCGTGACGGAAGTATTCCGTGTGGTACTGCGACGCATCGTGCTGGAGTCCCGCACCTACGACAAGGTGCCGTTGCGTCGCTTCCTCTACCCGTTGCAGACTGGATGCTGGGTGCGCATGGCATGGGTGTTACTGGTGGAGAACGTATATCGGCTGCTGTGGTGGTGCACGGTGGTGGGAGGCATCGTCAAAAACCTATTCATACTTCCTGGTTCCGTACATCGTGGCTGAGAATCCGAACATCAGCGCGAACGAAGCGATCAGTCTCTCGCGACGTATGATGAAAGGCCACAAGTGGGAGTGTTTTGTGGCGCAACTGAGTTTCCTGGGATGGTATCTGCTTTCCATCGCCACGTTCGGACTGTCTGCGATTTTCTATTCCAACGGGTATAATCCTGACTCTGCTGAAGAAGCTGCGCCATCGTCCCGCTTTACTGTTCGTCGGTACGGTGATTCTGTGCGGTTGCTTGGAATATTTCTCGTCATGGTATCTGGAGATCACCCATGACGGCCAGCGCTGGTGGGATTACACCGGCTACTTCCTGAACCTCAACGGCCGCATCTGCGCCGAAGGTCTGCTGACCTTTGGGCTGGGAGGATTGGCCATCGCATACTTACTCGCCCCGGTTTTGGATAATCTGCTCGCCCGCGCGAATCGCCGCATTATGTTCATCGTGGCCATCGTGCTGCTGGTGGCGTATGTGGGTGACAACATCTACTCGTCAATCGTGCCCAACACCGGTGCCGGCATCACTGATTACAAGGAGCCCGGTTCCAGTGTAGAATCCCAACGTTCGATTTCGGTGGACGGCCCGGGTAACTTGATGCACACAATCTGACGAGCCCCGATTGTGTTACTTGCGTGGGCCCATCAGTTCACGCAGCGAGTCGATGATGTCCTGACGACCGGGCATCTGGAACTTCGGAAAGGACTTCAGCATACGCTTCTGCTGGGCATTGACGACACCGCTGATCACCCAACGCAGACGCTCAAGCGTATCCTGCGACAGCTCGCGCATCTTGTCAGACACTGCGTCGGCACCCCATTGCCAGGTTCCGCCTGCGCGCGCAGCCACATCCTGCACCGCCTGAGCCACCGAGTCGAGCACCTGCTCGAATCCGAGCATACCGGCCACCGTAACCGCCAAATCGACGATGACGAGTGCGGCCAGCACCGTGACCAGCGTATGCAGCATCGGCAGCGGAATCATATCCGTGGCCCACTCGACATACGGCTGCGAACCAAGTACCACGCCAACGCCGCCGAGACCGAAAACCAACGCACCTAGCAGACAGACGCGGCCTTGGAGGTTGAAGCGAAAATTCGAATAATCCCACCAGCGGGCGTGGAACAGTTGTTCCATAACCCATGAGGTCGAGTATTCGAGTATTGTGGCACCCACCATCGAAACCAGAAAGATGATCACCGGATTATGCACATTCCCGAGAACGGCGATGGCGAGTGTCGCGCCGGTGCCATAAATCGGGCACAGCGGACCGTTCAGGAATCCGCGATTGACCAGACGATGCTGCTGGCAGGAGACGAGAATGGATTCATAGACCCAGCCGACGAAGCTGTAGAACAGGAACCACAGGAAGTAGTGTTCAAGTGCGATAATCATCGGCGAGCTTCTATTTCGGCATAGGGCTTTGCATCAGGTAATGCACGTTTGTTAAACCGGTCGAACGAGAAGGTCTCGACGGTGGCCGAGCATTTGTCTGCCAAGGTGACCAGATAGCCTTCGAGATAGCGCGGCGGAATCGGCGTCATCGGGAACATGTGGTTCTCAATGCTGTTGCGTTCGATATCGTTGAGATCGAAATCCATAAGCGCGTTGACCAATGCGGCATGACCGTGGGTGAATCCATGCCATCGGTGTTCGCCGTTATCCCAGTCATGCCAATCGTACAGGAAATAGTCGTGGAGCAAAGCCGCGCGAATCAGGGATTTGAGGTCAACGCGATGCCACAAATGCGCACGATCGGCCATCCACACGGCCAGACAGGCGACGCGTACGGAATGCGCGAACGTGGTGACGTTGCCGTGCTGATAACAGCAACGTTCGATCTGCATGCGCCGATGTTCGATGACCTCACGGCCATGCCTGGCGACCAGGCGTCGAATCTGCGTGCGGGTGAGCAGATGTCCCACGATTTCGATCCTTCCCTTGTTTGGGCTGATTCGTGTCCGCTCTGCCATTGCATGAGGATGGTTGAACGAATGGCATGCAGAACCACGACCGATTGTAGGGCAAGCTTATGTCCGAGGGGGTTCATCCATAGGGATGATTGGCTGATGCGACGGCCAACGGTGTGAAGATACCACGATATCTGCGAGTTACCGAGGCATCTGTGGATGCGCTTCCGTCTGTTGAAGATGCGTCTGCCGGTATTCCTGATACGCGCGAAAGCCGCCTGTCAGACTGGCCACGTCATAGCCTCGATCGGCAAGGATTTCTGCGACTTCCTCGCTCCACCATCCTTCCGCACAATAGACGACGACTGTCCGGTCCTTGGGCACGGTCTTGAGCACATGGGCCAACGGGTCGAACGGCGCATTGATGGCACCGGGCACCGGATGCGCGGCGAAGTCGGCCGGCTCGCGCAGGTCGAGCAACGTGACCGTGTTCGGGTCGAGCCCGGCAAGTTCTTCGGGTGCGATATGGCGGTATGCGGTTTCGCTGCTCTCGTCATCATCAACCGCATTACGCAAAGCAATAGGCATGTTCTTCTCCCTTCATGCAGCGTAATACTTGGCTCTCCTCGCTGAGGGAAGCCACAAAGGTCTAAATCGCGCAGGCCGGCTGAATATAGTTGGCTGCATTAATGGCGGTAATGGTCGGATGTTCGCCACACACCGGGCAATCAGACACATGGCTCGGCAGCGGCACTCGCCGGATATTCATGGTCAGCGCATCCACGGTGAGGATTCGGCCCACCAGCGGCTCCCCCACGCTGACTATCAGCTTCACGGCCTCAGTGGCTTCCAAGCTTCCGATCACACCGACTACCGCCCCCAATACGCCGGCTTCCTTGCAGATCGGAATCTCACCGGCTGCCGGCATGTCGCGGAAAATGCAGCGATAGCAGGGGCCTTCGCCAGGGATGACTGTCATCACTTGGCCGGAGAACCCGACCACGCCGGCATGGATATACGGTTTGCCCGCTAACACGCAAGCGTCATTGATGAGGAATTTTGCGGCGAAATTGTCGGTGGCATCAATCACCAAATCATACGGTTCGATAAGGTCGGTGATATTGTTGGCATCTACAATCGCCTGATAAGTGTCTACCGTCACGTCCGGGTTGAGTTCACGGATGGCGGTGGCGGCCGACTCCACTTTGGGTTCGTTCACGCGCGCTGTAGTGTGAATGATTTGACGTTGCAGATTGCTCAGATCCACCGTATCGCCGTCTACTAGCCCGATATGGCCTACTCCGGCTGCCGCCAGATACAGGGCGATCGGAGAACCGAGTCCTCCGGCACCGATGATCAGTACGCTGGAGGCCAGCAGACGTTTCTGCCCTTTGACTCCAACACCCTTCAAAATCAGATGCCGAGCGTACCTCTCCACCTGTTCATCCGTTAATGCCATATTGTCTCCATATTTCTGGCTCCCCGCAGAGAGGGGAGCCACTCCCCATCAGTGCAAATACCCTGTGGTCGGGCTGGACGGCACAGCCTGGCCTTCGGTCACTTTGCCGAGACCAGACAGGTAGGCCGCGCGACCGGCATCGATGGCATGCTTGAACGCTTCGGCCATCAGCGGGATATTGCCGGCGGAGGCAACGGCCGTGTATGCCATGACCGCGTCCGCGCCCATTTCCATTGCGTCACAGGCCTGACTCGGGCGGCCGATGCCGGCGTCGATAATAACCGGCACATGCGCATTGGCGATGATGATCTCGATGAAATCACGCATGCGCAAGCCCATGTTGGAGCCAATCAGCGAGCCGAGCGGCATAACTGCGGCAGCACCGGCTTCTTCAAGCTGACGGGCTGCGATCGGGTCCGGGAACATATAGGGCATGACCACGAAGCCTTCCTTGGCCAGCATTTCAGTGGCACGAATGGTTTCGGCGTTGTCCGGCAGAAGGTACTTGGTTTCATGCTCGATTTCGACCTTGACGAAATCAGTGTGGCATACTTCGCGGGCCAGTCGTGCAATACGCACGGCCTCCTCGGCATTGCGCGCGCCAGAAGTATTCGGCAGCAGCGTAATGCCCTCAGGAATGTAATCAAGCACGCTGTTTTCGGTGGTCTGCGCGCGACGCAATGCCATGGTGACGATCTGCGTACCGGCGTGCTCGACCGTGGCCTTGATGAGGTTCAGGTCATAGCGGCCGGAGCCCAAGATGAATCGCGACTGGAATTCGTGGCCTCCCAGATTCAGCGGCTTGTCTTCCACCGGCAGAATCGGCGCAGCGGTACCGACCGGATTGGTGACGGCGGGCTGCGGCGGCAACGGCGTCGCCTCAATGGATGCTTCAGTAACCGGATTGATATTGCTCATAGCTCTTCCTTTCAGCCACCCTGAACAAACTGTACAATTTCCATAACGCACTGGTCGTCAAGCATGGCATCGGCACGCTTGTCGCGCGGAATAATCTCACCGTTAAGTTCGATGGCCACGCGTTCGGCGCGGAATCCGTGTGCTTCGAGATAGTCGGCAACGCTGACCGGCGTATCGAGCTTGACTTGCTCTCCGTTGACCTGCATAACAACCTTTCCGAATAGTAAAAAAGGGTGCACGAAACGAACCGTACCTTAAGTGGTGCGCCCATTCATGAACCCAATCATGCGACCGTGTGGCCGCCGCGATGCATTGGCTACACCACGACCCGTCATACGGCTAAATTATGCAAACGGAATGAAAGACTGTTGCAGGAAACCTAACAAACCAAGAAGAACGATTCCTTACGGCGGCATGACCCGCGTCAAGTTCCCCGGTCGAAGTCTGGCGACTTCCTCTCAGCCTTACGGCTCCCGTTCGTTACGGTTATTCAGTGTAGGCCGTTGCGATGACAACGCAAAACCTAACTCCCGCTGGCGGGAGCTGGCTCGCGGAGCGAGACTGAGGGTGGTCATGTGGACAAAGACCTTCGCCCCCCCCAGTCGGCTTCGCCGACAGCCCCCGCCAACGGGAGCGCACAGTTTAAAACGTGCCGGGGGCCTTATACGCGGAACCGTCAGAAGTGGAGGCCGGGAACAGCTTGAGCTCTTCGACACTGGCCTTGGCGTCGGCAATCTGTTCGCGCACACGACCATAGGCGGTGCCGCCCTTGCCGTTGCGGGAGTCGACCGAACCGTGGCTGGAGAGCACTTCACGCACGCCCGGAGCCTTTCCGGCCGGCAGGAATGCGGCGAAGGTCTCGATGAAGTCCTCGTCGGTCAGATCCCAGAGTTCCTGGCCACGGCCTTCGGCGAGCTTGACGCAGGCGCCGGAGAGCTCGTGAGCATGGCGGAACGGCACGCCGTTCTTGACGAGCCATTCGGCGATATCGGTAGCCAGAGCGAAGCCGGTCGGGGCTTCAGCTTCCAAACGGTCGGCATCGAAGCGCATGGTTCTGACCATGCCGGTGAACGCGGGTAGCAGCACTTCGAGCGTGTCGACCTGATCGAACACCGCTTCCTTGTCTTCCTGCAGGTCGCGTGCGTAGGCGGTGGGCAGACCCTTCAGAGTGGCCAGCAGACCGGTCAGGTCGCCGATGAGACGGCCGGACTTGCCGCGTGCGAGCTCGGCGATATCCGGGTTCTTCTTCTGCGGCATGATGGAGGAACCGGTGGAGTAGCCGTCATCGAGCTTAACGAAAGCGAACTCCTGGGTGTTCCAGATAATGATTTCCTCAGACAAGCGGGAGATGTCCACGCCGGTCATGGCGGCCACGAATGCGAATTCGGCGACCAGGTCACGGGCTGCGGTGCCGTCGATGGAGTTGTCGGTCACGCGGGAGAAGCCGAGCTCGCGAGCCACTGCTTCCGGATCAAGGCCGAGAGTGTTGCCGGCTAGAGCGCCGGAGCCGTACGGAGAAGCGTTGATACGCTTGTCCCAATCGACGAGTCGCTGCACATCGCGGATCAGCGGCCATGCGTGGGCCATGAGCTGGTGCGCGAGCAGCACCGGCTGGGCATGCTGCATATGGGTGCGACCCGGCATCACGGTGCGGCCGGCCTTTTCGCTCTGCTCGATCAGTGCGTTGACCAGGTCAAGCAGCAATCCGGCGATTACGCGGGAGTGACGGCGCAGCCACATGCGAATCAGGCAGGCGATCTGGTCGTTGCGAGAGCGGCCGGCACGCAGCTTGCCGCCGAGTTCGTCGCCAGCGATGTCGATGAGTCCGCGTTCAAGCGCAGTGGCCTCGTCCTCATCGTCTTCGATAGGAGCGAAGGAACCGTCATCGACGTGACGCTGGAGCGTATCGAGTGCGTCTTCCATGCGCTGCAGTTCGTCGGCGGTCAGGAGTCCCGCACGGCCAAGAGCACGGGCGTGGGCGCGGGAACCAGCGATGTCGTCGTCAGCCAAACGCCAATCGAACTGCGTGGACTTGGACAGTCGGGCCAACTCCGGAGACGGACCGGATGTAAAACGACCACCCCACAAGGCCAAATGTTCGTTGTTCTCAGTCATGAAAGCTCCTTGAAAAGTGAAAATAGCTGTGTTTAAGCGTAGCAATGTGTTCAAACATACAGTTGCCCCCGCTGGCGAGGGCTGTCACATGGAGTGTGACTGAGGACAGTCCTTTCAAAGACCACTCCCAGTCAGCTATGCCGACAGCCTCGCAGCGGGGGCGACTGAGTAAGAATCACTCGACGGTGTTCTTCGGGACCTCGATGCCGTTGCCGAACTTGACATCGCGGGCGGCAGCCACGCGGGACGGCAGTCCGTAGATGTCGATGAAGCCGTTGGAGGACTTCTGATCGAAGGTATCGCCGGAATCGTAGGTGGCGAGCTTGTAGTCGTACAGCGAGGAGTCGGAACGACGGCCGGTCACCACAGCGCGACCGCCATGCAGGACCATGCGAATCTCACCGGACACGTACTTCTGGGTGTCCTCGATGAAAGCGTTGAGCGACTGGGTAGCCGGGGAGAACCACTGCGCATCGTAAACCAGCTCGCCCCAGCGCTTGTCGATATCGCGCTTGATGCGGTGCTGTTCGCGCTCGAGGCAGCAGTTTTCGAGTTCCTGATGAGCGGTGATCAGGGCCACGGCGCCCGGAGCCTCGTACAGCTCGCGGGACTTGATGCCGACCAGGCGATCCTCGATGAGGTCGATACGGCCGATGCCCTGGGCGCCAGCACGTCGGTTCATCTCTTCGATGGCCTGCAGCGGAGTGACGTCGCGGCCGTCGATCTTGACCGGGATACCTTCCTTGAACTCGATAACAACCTCATCTTCGACCGGCGGGAAGGCCGGGTCGTCGGTGTAGGAGTAGCAGTCCTTGGTCGGACCGTTCCACGGATCCTCGAGGAAGCCGGTCTCGATGGCGCGGCCCCACACGTTCTGATCGATGGAGTACGGGGACTTCTCGGTCTGGGTGATCGGCAACTTGTGCTCCTTGGCGAACGCAATCTCGACGTCACGGGTCAGGGAGAGATCACGAATCGGGCTGATGGCCTTGAGCGTCGGGTCGATGGAGGCGATGGAGACCTCGAAACGAACCTGATCGTTACCCTTGCCGGTGCAGCCGTGGGAGATGGTGTCGGCGCCGAACTGGTGGGCGGCGCGCACGAGGTGCTTGGAGATCAGCGGGCGGGAGATGGCGGAGACCAGCGGGTAGACGCCTTCGTACATGGCGTTGGCCTTGAGGGCCTTCATGCAGTATTCGTTGGCGAATTCGTCACGGGCGTCGACCACGTAGGATTCGATGGCGCCGCAGGCGAGGGCGCGCTCCTTGATGGTCTCAAGGCTTTCACCGCCCTGACCTACATCGAGGGACACGGCCACGACGTCCTTGCCGGTGCGCTCCTTCAGGTACGAGATGGCGACGGAGGTATCAAGACCACCGGAGTAGGCCAGAACAAGGCGATTGTTATCTGCCATGAGTTCCCTTTCATTCAAGGTCCAAAAAAACAAACTGATGTAAGTATATACAGAGGATTGTATATTTATGCACGGCGTGTTGGGGAGGATTGGGCAACTCTCCTCAGTCGCCTACAGTGACAGCTCCCCTCACCTTGGGGGGGGGCAAGAAAAAACACTATTTGGAGGCGAGGCCGAGTAGCCAGTCAGAGCGGGAGACGGCGGTGCCGTCGTCAGCGCAGATCACCATGACGGTATCGTCTCCAGCGATGGTGCCAAGCACGCCGTCGATGGGCTGACGGTCAATCACGGAAGCCACATATTGTGCGGCTCCGGACGGGGTATGCACCACAACGAGGTTGCGGGCAGCGGCCACCGAAGTGACCAGACCATTGAGCACACGAGCCATCTGAGCCTCGGTGCGCTCCCCCACGTCCTCAACATCGGCAACCGCCGAACCACGTCCAACCGTATAGGCCACCGTACCGTCCTTCAGCCGGGTTTTCACCGCATGCATCTCATCCAGGTCGCGGCTCAACGTGGCCTGCGTAACCGCGATGCCTTCGTCCAATAGGATTTTCGACAGCTGCGATTGTGACGTGATGACATGCGTGGTCAGCGCCTGTTCAATGGCACTGAGTCGCGCGGCCCTGGTGGCAGGGCGCTGCAGGGACGGCAGGACCTCACTCATGCGAGCAGGCTTTCGTCTCCACGGGCCTTGCCGGTCAGCCAGGTGAGCAACGCCTTCTGCGCGTGCAGACGGTTCTCCGCCTCATCCCACACCACGGACTGCGGGCCATCAATCACCTCGGCAGTGACTTCCTTACCGCGATAGGCGGGCAGGCAGTGCTGGAATAGCGCATTCGGCTTAGCCAGAGCCATGAGCTCGGCATTGACCTGATAATCCCAGAACGGCTTGGATCGGATGGCGTATTCAGCTTCCTCACCCATCGAAACCCAGGTGTCAGTAAACACGCAATCGGCACCGGCGACGGCCTCACGGGCATCAGTGGTCACCAGAATGGAACCGCCGTTCTCAGCGGCAATGCGTTCGGCATCGGCCACGATATCCGGACGCGGCAGGTAGCCCTGAGGTCCGGCCACACGCACGTTCATACCGGCAACGGCACCGCCGAGCAGATACGAGTTGGACATGTTGTTGGCGGCATCACCGAGGTAGGCGATGGTCTGGTTCTTCAGATTGTCCACGCCGCCGCGGTGTTCGGCGATGGTCTGGAAGTCGGCAAGAATCTGGCAGGGGTGGAAGTCATCGGTCAGCGCGTTGACCACCGGGTGGGTGGAATACTTGGCCATTTCCTCCACGCGATCCTGACCAAAGGTGCGCCAGACCACGCCATAGGCCATACGGTCGAGCACACGGGCGGTATCGGCCACAGGCTCGCCACGGCCCAGCTGGGAGCCGGACTTGTCAATGACCAGCGGGTAGCCGCCAAGCTCGGCAACACCAATGGAGAAACTGGAGCGGGTACGGGTGGAAGGCTTGTCGAACAGCACGGCGACGGCCTGCGGACCGGCAAACGGCTGCTTGTAGAAACGGTTCTTGCTGAACTTGATGGCAAGCTCAAGCACCTGCTTCTGCTCCTCATGGCTGAGGTCGTCATCACGCAGCATATGGCGCAGTTCTGGGGTCATGGTGATCTCCTTATATAGGTCAGGTAAGTCAGTCGTTCGGCAGATCAGCGGGCACGTCCTTGAGAACGGCGAGCGCCTGGTCAACGTCTTCGGCGGTTACAATCAGCGGCGGTGCGAAACGCAGCGCATTGGGGGCCACCGCATTGACGATGAGCCCGTGTTCGAGGCAGTAGTTCATGACGGCGTGGGAGCAGGGATGCTTGAGCTCTACGGCATCGAGCAGACCACGACCGCGCACGGATACGTAGAGCGGATTGCCGGTGGCCATAATGCCATCGCGCAGCTGCTGGCCGCGGGTCTCGGCATTGGCAATGAGGTTATCGTCCTCAATGACACCGAGTGTGGCAAGTCCAGCCGCCGCGCCCAACGGGTTGCCGGCAAAGGTTGATCCGTGAGAGCCCGGAGTGAACAGGGCTGCAAGCTTCTCGCCGAAGGCAATCATGCCACCCATCGGGAATCCGCCGGCCACTCCCTTGGCAAAGGTCACCATATCCGGGGTCACGCCGCCGGAAAGATCCTCACGCTGAAATGCAAACCACTTGCCGGTACGGCCGATGCCGGTCTGCACCTCATCGATGATGAGCAGCGCATGGTTGATGTCACACAGCTCACGCACGAACTTGACGTAATCGGCACCCAACGGCTGCACGCCGGCCTCACCCTGAATGAGTTCCAGAATCACCGCCGCCACCGGCCCCTTGCCATAGTGGCCAAGACCGGTCTGGGAGAACGCCTCGTACAGGGCGACCTTGTCGCCGGCGCGCACGAATTCGATGTTGGGCACCAACGGGTCGTAGGGCTCGCGGATGTTCGGCTTCCAAGTTGCGGAGAGCGCACCCATCGTACGGCCATGGAAGCCGTGCGTCATGGCAAGAATACGGGCGGGCTTACCGCCGATGGACGGCAGTGCGCCGGGCAGGGTGCGACCATACAGCTTGGCCAGCTTCAATGCCGCTTCATTACCCTCGGCACCGGAATTGCCGAAGTAGACCTTGGAGCCTTCCGGGGCACCGGCCAGTTTGACCAGCTTCGCGGCGAGCTCGATCTGCGGCTCGGAAGCGAAATAATTGCTGATGTGAGCCACCTTGGCCGCCTGCTCAGACACGGCTTTCACCCACTTGGGATGGGCATAGCCCAGCGAATTGACGGCGATGCCAGCCAGGAAGTCAAGGTATTCGTTGCCATCAACGTCCCAAATATGCGCGCCCTGACCGTGATCCATGACACGCAGCGGCGTGCCGAACACGTTCATGTGTACCTGGGAGTACTCCCCCAGCCACTTGCTGTCTTCAGCGCCCAGCGTCTCGTTCTGCTCAGTGCTCATAGGAACTCCTCATTTCCATACCGCCTTCGGGCACGACCATGGTGCCGATACCGGCGGAGGTGAATATCTCGTTCAGGATCGAATGTGGTTTACGACCGTCGATGATGTGGGCTTGGGGCACGCCACCATCGATGGCGCGCACGCATGCTTCCATCTTGGGGCGCATGCCGGATTCCAGATCGGGCAGCATGTCGCGCAGATCCTCCACGCCGATACGCCCGATAAGTGAATTCTTATCCGGCCAGTCGGCATAGAGACCGTCCACGTCGGTCAGAATGACCAGCTTGTGCGCGCCCACGGCTGCGGCAAGGGCCGCGGCCGCGGAATCGGCGTTCACATTCAGTACCTCGGTGGCGTCCTCCTCATTCGGAGCCACAGAGGAAACAACCGGAATACGACCGGCCGCGACCAAATCCTCGACCGCGGAGGCATCGACGGACACCACATCGCCGACCAGACCGACATCCGTGGGCTTGCCGTCGATAACGGGCTTGCGCTGCATGGCGGAGAACAGACCTCCATCCTCGCCGGACAGACCGACCGCCATCGGGCCGTGCGCGTTGATCATGCCGACCAGTTCGCGCGAGACCTTGCCGGTCAGCACCATACGCACCACGTCCATCGCTTCCGGCGTGGTGACGCGTAGGCCTCCCTTGAATTCCGACTTGATGCCGAGGGCCTTGAGCATATGCGAAATCTGAGGTCCACCGCCATGCACGACAATCGGATGCAAACCGACCTGGCGCAGGAACACCATATCCTCGGCGAAGCACTGCTTCAAGTGATCGTCGATCATGGCATTGCCGCCATACTTGACCACGATGCGCTGGCCGGCGAATTCCTCCAGCCACGGCAGCGCCTCAATCAGCACTTCCGCCTTCTGATCGGCGCGCAAATCGGTATGCACGTCGAAATGGAACCCAGGTCCCTTCAATTCAGTAGCCATGTTCTTCTTTCCGTAACTTTGCCCCCGCTGACGGGGCTGTCATGCTGCGCATGACTGGGGGTGGTTTGGCGAGACCACCCTCAGTCCGGTTCCACCGGACAGCGTCCTGCAATTACAGTAGGCGTTGCCTACGTTTTGTCGGTTCGCCTGTCGGCGAACACGTCGCCTACAAACGCCTCTCGGCATTTGCTTCACGGCGACATCCGCCAGCGAGAGCATGGTGGATGTCAGCTTTCGTAGTCGGCGTTGATGTGGACGTATTCGTGGGTCAGATCGTCGGTCCAGACGGTGGCCTCGGCGTTCGATCCGGTGTTGAGGTCGATGTCAATGTGGACTTCGCGCGGGGTCATGTCGACTTCGCTACGGTCCCGTCCGGCACCGCCGTTCTCGCAGATGCGCACGCCGTTGACGTCGACGGTCACCTTCTCGGAATCATAAGGTGCAACTTCAGGGGAAACGGTGCCTAGGGAGCTGACGATACGGCCCCAGTTCGGGTCATTGCCGGAGATCGCGCATTTCAGCAGGTTCGAGGCCGCGACCGCACGGCCGCAGGCAAGGGCCGCGTCTTCGCTGGTGGCACCGGTAACGGTGATGCGAATGTCATGGGAAGCGCCTTCACCGTCGCCGATAATCTGACGGGACAGGGAGGCGCAGGCCTCGCGCACGAGCTTGTTGAACTCGTCCTTGTCGGGCTCCACGCCGGAGGCTCCGGAGGCGAGCAGCAGCACTGTGTCATTGGTGGACATGCAACCATCCACGTCGATACGGTTGAACGAATGCTCGGCGGCCACGGTAAGCGCGGCCTGCATTTGACCGGCACTGACCACGGCATCGGTAGTGATGACGCACAACATGGTGGCCAGCTGCGGGGCGATCATGCCCGACCCCTTGACCATGCCGCCGATCTTCCAGCCGTTGGAACCGGTCAGTTCGACGGTCTTGGCCTTGGTGTCGGTGGTCATAATGGCATGTGAGGCGTCCGCCCCGGCCTCGGCGGTGCTGGCAAGAGCAGCATAAGCGGCTTTGGCACCGGCCAAAACGTTATCCAAGGGCAACAGCTCGCCGATCAGACCAGTGGAGCACACAGCAACATCCTCTGCTTGTGCGCCGACGAGTTCGGCGACCGCCTCGGCGGTGGACACGGACTGTTGATATCCCGCCTCACCGGTGCAGGCGTTGGCACCGCCGGAGTTGAGAATCACGGCTTTGGCGTGGCCGTCCGCCACGGCTTTGCGGCTCCACTGCACAGGGGCTGCACAGAATCGGTTCGACGTGAACACGCCGGCCACCGCGTCAAGCGGGCCGTTGTTGACCACGAGAGCGAGATCCTTCTTGCCTTCAACCGATGAAATGCCCGCCACCACGCCGGCAGCGGAGAATCCTTGCGCGAATGTGACGCTCACGGTGCTACTCCGATCTTGGTCAGGCCTGCATCTTCCGGCAGGCCAAGTGCGATATTCAATGATTGGACCGCTTGTCCGGCGGTACCACGGTTGAGGTTGTCGATGGCGGCGAAGGCATAAATGCGCCCGGACTTGCGGTCGGTGACAACCTGCAGGTGAGCGGCGTTGGAACCGATGATGTTGCCGGTGGCGGGCAATGTGCCCCCAGGCAGCAGCACCATGAAGTCCTGGCCTTCGTAGGCTTTTGCCCATACGTCTCGGATTGCTTCGTCACTCATCGCCTTGGCCTTGTCGGTCATGCGAGCCGACACGGTGGCGAGAATGCCTCGGGACATGGGCGCCAGTATCGGGGTGAAGCCAAGCGTGAACTTGCCGGCATCAGCTGCGGTCTCACCGGCCGCATGGGCGAAATTCTGCAGGATTTCAGGAATATGACGGTGCGTGCCGCCCACCGAGTACGGCAGCGCGGATTGCAATGCCTCGGCGGCCAACAGGTTGGTGCGTTTGAGGTTCTTGCCTGCGCCGGAGTAGCCGACGACCAAATCAGCCACGATGTCCTTCGGCTCGACCAACCCTTCCGCTATGCCGGGTTGCAGAGCCAGAGTCGTGGCAGTCACATTGCAGCCAGGGCCCGCAATTCGCTTGGCACCAGGCAGCGCCTCACGTTGACGGGTGTATGCGCCATCGGCAGTCTTGCCGGTGATGAGCTCAGGCATGCCGTAAGTCCAGTGCTCGTAGAAATCGCCGCCATAGAATTCATCCCATGCGGCCTGTTCTTCGAGACGATGATCGGCACCGAGATCCACGACCACGGCATCCGGGTCGAGCTGGGATGCGAGCTTGCCGGAAGCGCCATGAGGCAAGGCAAGGATAATGACATCGTGGCCGTTGAGCACCTCAGGCGTGGTGTCTTCAACAACAAGATTGGCCAGTTGCGGAATATGCGGCATATGCTTGGCCATCGATTCCCCCACGGAGGAATGGCCTGCCACACATGTGATTGCAAAGTCGGGGTGTGCCGCAAGAATGCGCAGCGCCTCGCCGCCGGCATAGCCTGTAGCACCGGCTACGGCCACTGTATATTTCGCCATACTCATCTCTTTTCCGCTGACGTACTTCGCATGAGTATACGCGATTATGCAGACTATTGCATAGTTATACAGTGGGTGTGTTGCAGCAACTCAGTCCTATGCAGAGATGGAATCAGATGAGGGACCAGTGCCGCTGCCGGTGAACTGCTGAAGGATGTCCTGATACAGAGTCATGGCATCATAGCCGTTCAATGCCATCCAAATAACCGCAAGGGTGTAGAACACGTTGATGATCACGGCTGCAAGAGCCAGGCCAAAGCCCTTCATATGGAACGTGTGCGTCCGCCACATCGCCACACCGCCCATCAGAGCGGAGAGCACCGGTACGGGAAAGAACATGGCGAGCACGAAGGAAATGATTGCATAGGAATCCCAATGCCCGTACAGCGGATTCTGATTGGGGTCATTGAGATCGATACCGTTGTAGTAGTGAGGCTGCTGGGACTGGCCATTCGGCTGATTGCTGCCAAACCGGGAGCCCGGCCCGTACTGGGGTCCAAACGGGTTGCCCTGCTGGGACTGCCCATACTGCTGATTGCCGCCGAACGAATTGCCGGAAGAAGAGGGCCGTCCATTGTTCGCCTGCCCGGCTCCGACTCTGTTGTTATCAGCAGCGGAGCCGTTATTGGCATCGGGTTCGGGAGCGCCATAAATGTACGGGTTGTAGTTTGGCCCGTATTGGCCCGACATCGCACCATATGCGGGCTTCTGGTATTGCCCGTATTCCGGTGTGCTATGTTCCGGTTCACTCATGGCGCTCCTCATGCTTTCGTACAGTGATCAGGCACGCAGCTGGGCGCCGAGATCGGCAGCCTTGGCCACGATAGCCTGGCGAATGGCGTCGCTGTCATCGGCGGACAAGGTCTTGTCCGGGGAACGGAACACTACAGCGTAGGCCAGGGACTTCTTGCCCTCACCCACCTGCTCGCCGGTAAACACGTCGAACAATTCGATGGACTCGAGGTTGGCACCAGCCGCCTCACGAATCACTGCTTCCAGCTGATCGGCGCTCACCGACGCATCCACGGTAAAGGCCAAATCCTGCTTGACTGGCGGGAAGGTGGAAATCGGCTTGGCCTGCACCGGCTTGCCGGTCAGGGTGCCGAACAGCGCGGTGAGGTTCAGCTCAAACGCCGCGGAATGCGCCGGGAAGCCAAGTGCCTCGTTGACGCGCGGATGCAGTTCGCCGACCCAACCGGTGAACACGTCGCCCACCATGACGCGGGCAGCACGGCCCGGATGCCACTGTGCAGGCACATCTTCGGCCGCAGGCTGATCAAGCACGATCTTCGCACCGATGCGATCCGCAAGACGATGCACGGCTTCAACGGCGTCCGACCAATCGACCGGACGCTTGCCGCCCAGCCAGCCATCGTCCTCAGCCAGACCGGTCAGGATGCCGGCCACGTGGTCGGGCTGATCCGGCAGACCGGCGTCCAGCGCTGCCAGCTGCTCATCGGTCGGGCGCACGCCACCGGGCAGAGACGGAATTGCGGGCGCGTTCGGATCCCACAGATAGACATGGCCGAGTTCATACAGGGACACGTTTTCGATGCCTCGGCGAATATTGCGCTGCACGGTGGTGGCCAAGGTCGGCAGAATGTCACGACGCAGGTACGGGCGATCGCCGTAGAGCGGGTTGGCGATCTCGACGCTGACCTTCTTGGTGGCTTCAGGGTCGAAGCCGAAAGCGCGGTAATCGTCGTCACCGACGAACGGGTAGCTCAGCGCCTCGACCATGCCGTATTCGGCCAGCTCGTCCGCCACGCGACGGCGGCGAGTCTGATCCGGGGTCAGGCCCACAAGGCCCTCGACCGGTGCAGGCGGCACGGTGACCGGAATCTGGTCGTAGCCGACCAGTCGGGCGATTTCCTCGACCAGATCACACGGTTCACCCAGATCTGGACGCCAGCTCGGCGCGGTGATGGAGAATTCGCCGTTGCCGCCGCCGGCCACAACGCAGCCGATGTCGGTGAGAATGTCGGAGATGCGGTTGATGTCCACATCGAGACCGGCCACACGGGCCACTTCGGAAGCCTTGAAGTGAATGACCTTCGGACGCGGCGTGTTATCCACATCGTTCGGATGCTCGCTGGGCTCGCCGTTACCGTACTTGGCCATGAGCTCGGCGGCCATCTGAGCCGCAGCAGGCTGCAGCTCGGTGTCGACGCCACGCTCGAAACGACGGGATGCTTCAGACGGAATCTTGTGGCGACGAGCGGAACGGGCGATGGTCACCTGATCGAAGTGCGCGGCCTCCAGCAGGATGTTCTTAGTGTCGGCGGTCACCTCGCCGTACAGTCCACCCATCACACCGGCAAGGCCGAGGATACGCGAGCCGCGTTCGCCATTCGGCGAATCAGTGATGAGCAAATCTTCAGTGCTCAGGTCATGTTCCTTGCCGTCCAGCGTGGTGAGCTTCTCACCCTCGTTGGCACGACGCACAACGATTGGGCCCTCGAGCTTATCGAGGTCGTAGGCGTGCATCGGCTGACCGAGATCGAGCATCACGTAGTTGGTCACGTCCACGGACAGCGAGATGGAGCGCATGCCAGCACGAATCAGGCGGCGACGCATCCAGCTGGGCGTGTGGGCGTTGGGGTCGAAGCCCTCGACGACGCGAGCGTAGTAACGATCGCAACCGGGAACGCCGTGAATCGGGTTGTTGTCATCGATCTCAATGTCGATGTCCACCGGAGTGCCGGGCTGGTAATCAGCAGGCTCCGGAGCCTTCTCGTTCAGCGCGATGGCCGGATCGGTGTAGGCGGCACCGGTGGAGTGATGGTACTCGCGGGCAACGCCACGGTAAGACAGCGTGTATCCACGGTCTGGGGTGATGTTGATCTCGAGCAGCGGCTGGTCGAGATGTAGCAGGTGCATGGCGTCCTGGCCGGGCTTCAGAGCTTCGTATTCGGCCTCGGAGAAGCCGTACTCACGTAGCAGGATGATGCCGTTGTGGTTGTCGCCAAGACCCAGTTCACGCTCGGATGCGCACATGCCGTTGGAGATATGGCCGTAGGTCTTGCGCGGCTCAATCTTGAAGTCGCCGGGCAGCACGGCGCCAGGCAGGGTGACGACGACCTTCTCGCCGGCCTTCATATTGGGTGCGCCGCAGATGATGCCACGCGGCACCTTGTTGCCGTTCTCGTCGGTCTCGTTCCATTCGTCGCCGCAGTCCACGTGGCACCAGTTGATGACCTTGCCGTTCTTCTGCGGTTCGGGAGTGGCGTCCACCACGTAGCCGACCACGATCGGGCCGGTCACCTGGGAGGAGTGAATCTCCTCTTCTTCAAGGCCCACCTTGACGAGGTCCTTGGCAAGCTGTTCATAGGTCAGGCCTTCGGGGACCTCGACGTGGTCCTTGAGCCAATCGATGTCGATCATAGGCATGGGTAATTCACTCCCCCATCACAAACTGTTCGGCGAAACGCACGTCGCCTTCAACCAAATCATGCATATCGTTGATGTCGCTGCGCAGCAGAAGCGTACGCTCCATGCCCACGCCGAACGCGAAGCCGGTGTAGACCTCCGGGTCGATGCCCGCGGACTTCAGCACGTTCGGATTCACCATGCCGCAGCCACCCCATTCGAGCCAGCCGGGGCCGCCCTTCTTATCGGGGAACCACAGGTCGAGCTCGGCGCTCGGCTCGGTGAACGGGAAGTAGCTCGGGCGCAGTCGGGTCTTGGCCTCGGGACCGAACATGGCGACGGCGAGCTTGTCCAGCACGCCTTTCAGGTCAGCCATGGTCAGGTGCTTGTCGACGGCGAGGGCCTCGCACTGGTGGAACACCGGGGTGTGGGTGGCGTCCAGCTCATCGGTGCGGAACACGCGGCCCGGGCTGGCGATGTACAGAGGCACGCCGCGGGTCAGCAGGGCGCGAACCTGATCGGAGGAGGTCTGGGTACGCACCACCATGTTGGAGCCGACGAATCCGGCTGCGTCCTTGGCCTGGTTGCCCTTGACGTAGAAGGTGTCCTGCATCTGGCGGGCCGGGTGATCCGGGCCGAAGTTCAGGGAATCGAAGTTGTACCATTCCGCTTCGATTTCCGGGCCGGAGGAAATCTGCCAGCCCATGGAGATGAAGAAGTCCTCGACGTCCTCCATCAACTTGGCCAGCGGATGACGGGCGCCCAAAGGCTTACGGTTCACAGGCAGCGTCATGTCCACGGTTTCGGCGGCAAGGGCGGCCTGTTCGGCAGCTTCCTTGAGTTCCTTCTCCTTGGGGCCAAAGGCGCGTCCGAAATCGGCGCGTAGCTTGCCCATCAGCTTGCCGGCTTCCTTCTTCTGATCGGCCGGCAGGGAACCGATGGCCTTGCTGGCCTGGGTCATCGCCGAATCGGCGCCTGCGTACTGTGTTTTGATGGCCTTGAGTTCCTCCAGGTTGGAGGCGTGCTGGATCTTCTCGATGCCCTCGGCGACCGCTGCGGTCACCTGGTCGGCGTCGAACACCATTTGTTCTGCCACGAGAACCCTTTCATCTGATGATTTCTCAGCATTTCTAGCGTTTTTTACCGATTTCACATTCTTTCAATATGACCCGACATAGCCAGCGACATCAGCATCACCGCGGCCGAAGTACCAAGGTTCAGCGATTCGGCCTTTCCATAGAGCGGAATGGAGACGATGCGGCCACATCGTTCAAGGATCTCCGGCTCCAATCCACGCGCCTCATTGCCGAACAGCACAGCCTGAGACATGCTTACCGCTGCCTTGTCCGCCAATACCGCGGGCAGGCTTTCCGGCTTGCGTTTCTCGGTACCGTATACGTCAGCGGCCCACACGTCCACATGATGGTCGGAAGTCCAATCAAAGAATTCATTCGTACGCATGGTGAACACCGGTAGGTGGAACAAGGATCCCGCAGTGGAGCGGATAACCTTGGGATTGAGCACATCCACGCAATCATCCACGAATATGACGGCATCGCAGCCTGCGGCATCAGCCGCGCGAATCACCGTACCCGCATTGCCCGGATCACGCACCTGCCAGAATGCGGCAATCCGCGGAGCATAATCTGCGGTATCCAAGGCGAGGTCATCGACATCCGACTGCATGGCCTGCGCATTGCCCACCGCCAGAATGCCTTGGGCATCCGCACTGATACGACGAATCACATCGCCAGTGCACTGATGAACATAAATGGTGGCATCCTGTGACGCTTCGACGATTCTCTCCAGCGTGGAGGAAACGATGCGCGGATGATCCAGCGCTTGTGCGACTTCCACATACAAATCCTGCACCACGTCGGGCCGCCATGTGACGGCTTCACGTACGGACTGAGGGCCTTCGATAAGAAAGCGGCCCGAACGTTCCCGGCCTTTGGCGCGGGCCAAATCGGTGATACGGCGCACACGGTCGGACTTCGGATTATCAAGAATCTTAGGCGTGATGGGCATGGTCACTACCCTACTGCCGGGGCATTACGTTAGCCGTGATTGGCTCCCGCCGGCGGGAGCTGGCTCGCGAAAGCGAGACTGAGGGTGGCCAAAGCTAGAGCCACCCCAGTCGGCTACGTCGACAGCCCCCGCCAGCGGGGGCATGATAATGGTTTCAGACACCCTGAAAAGCACTGTGCTGATTCCTCGCTTTTCAGACACCCTGAAAAGCGAAGTGCCAATTCCCGGTACCAATGGCAACGCCTAGGGAGACCAACGGGACGGCTAGGCAGATGGCGTAGAAGAGCCAGTCGATGGGCTTCAGGCGGGCGATGCGCGCTTGCGAGCGCGGGGCATTGGAGCCGAAGCCGCGTGCTTCCATAGCGGTGGCAAGCTTGGTGGCACGGCGAATGGAGAGCACCAGCAGGCCGAATGCCTGGGAAAGCGCACGCGCTATGGCGTTACCGTCACCGAGGCCGCGCGAGCGCTGGGACAGACCGAGCGCTCGCCAGTCCTCCTGCAGCAGGGTGAACATGCGCAGTCCGGCCAGACCTCCATATACGAATCGCGGCGAGAAATGCAGAATCTCCACCAGTCCGTCAGCCAGATCGGTGGGGTCAAGTCCCAACGCCAGAATCACGCCCGGTACGGCGATCGCCGCCACCCTGATGGCAGTAGCGATGGCGAGATATATGGATCCTTCACTGATGACAATCCAGCCGCTTTGCCACAGAATCTCACCTGAAGTACGGCCATAGAGGAACACGGAGATGAAGCTGCCCGCTGCCGCAACCCACACCGGCCAGGTCTTGCGGCATACGGTCCAAGGCGCCACGCCGCCAATCCACAGCAGCACGAATTCGATGCCCAGCGCCACCGATGCGGACACCACGTCCAGACTGATGAACATCGGAATGCACAGCAGCAGTGCACCGATGATGCGGCTGACGGCGTTGATACGTGCCACGAACCAGGAGGGTGAGGACGCCCTGACGGGTTCCACGCGCGTCTCCTGCGGACTGACCATCACCACATCGCTTATTGCGACAGCGGCTGCCGCACTTGCCGGCTGCGCCGCGGCATTTCCGGACATCGTATCCCCAGAGGCTCCGGCACCGGCATCATCAGTAACGAATCGAATCACGTCGCTCATGCCCGCGTCTCCTCGAACATCACCCGTCGCGCGCCCAGCGCGTCAACCAGCGCCTCATCGTGCGTCACCATGATCACGCATGATCCCTGATCGCGAATCGCGGCAATCAACTTCACCATTTCGGTCCAGGTGCTGAAGTCCTGCCCGAATGTCGGCTCATCCATCACCAGCACTTTGGGTGCGGCGGCCAACATGGATGCCACAGACAAACGCCTCTTTTCTCCGCCGGACAAGGTGTAGGGGTTCGCTTTGGCGAAGCGGGTGAGGTTCATCTGCTCGAGCATACGATCCGCGGTCTGGTAAGCCTCGTCTTCACCGTCTCCCATCGATTTGGGTCCAATGGCCACCTCGTCGCGCACGAAGTTAGACGCGAATTGATGTTCGGGCTCCTGGAACACCATGCCGATACGCCCCAGCAGTTCCTTGCTTTTCCAGTTGATGGGTTCTTGACCTGCGTGCGGCGGTTTCAAACTATCCGCAATCAGCACTTTGCCATCAATCGGCTTCAGCAGCCCTGCCAAGGTCAACGCCATGGTTGATTTGCCCGCACCATTCGGCCCCATCAGTGCCGTGACTTCGCCGGCGTGGAAATCCAGATTGATGCCGGTACCCAGCGCCGTGCCGCGTCCAAAGCTGAGGTTCTCGGTACTGAGCACCGTTTCCCCACGGGTTTCATCGTCGGGACGATAATCGGGAATCGCACGTCCCGGCACCCACGCGCCGCCGGCGGCCAGAACGTCGCCCATCTGCGCAAATACCTCATCGGGCTTGCCGTCCGCGATAACCGCTCCAGCCGGAGAATCGGCATCGGGTCGACCGAGCACGATCACGCGGTCCACCAAATCCAGCCATACGTCGATATGGTGTTCGACCACCACCATGGTCTGGCCGGTGGTCTCGATGACCTTTTTGACCGCATCATGCACTTCGACCACGCCTTCGGGATCGAGGTTGGCGGTCGGTTCGTCCAGCAACAACAGGCCGGGCTTCATGGCCAGTACGCCGGCCAGAGCGAGTCGCTGCCGTTGTCCGCCGGACAAATGACGGGTGGAGCGGCCCAGTTCGAGCCCTCCGAGACCGACCATATCCAGCGATTCGCGCACACGCTGCCAGATTTCCTCACGTGGCACGTTGAGGTTTTCGCAGCCGAACGCCGCGTCATCGCCCAGTCGTTCAAGAATGATCTGCGAGTCCGGGTCCTGAAGTACCAGTCCCACGCGGCCTCGCGCCTCGCGCGCGTCAACACCGTCGATGGTGAGCGAGCCTTCCTGCTCGCCTTCCTCATCGCCGCCCAGCACACCCGCGAGACCGGCCATCATCGTGCTTTTGCCCGCGCCTGAAGCGCCGAGCAAGAGCACACGTTCACCTGGCCGGATGGTGAAATCGACGGCACGCAACGCGAAATCCTTGCGCGTGGCGTGCCGCCAGCCCCAGCCGCTAGCCTCTACCGCAGCCGGATCGACCTGCATCAGACGCGTGCCTTGCTGCGTCCGGATTCAAAACGCTCAAGCGCACCGGTGGCGGCGAGCGCACGGGACAGGTACCAGACCACCACACCGGCAATCACGATGCCGGAGATGATGGAACCCACCAGGTACCAGGTGACACGCATGGCGTTCCAGCCCGGGTTGGTGGCCCAGTAGTAGGCCCAGCAGCCAACGCCGGCAAGCGCACCGGAAAGGATGGTGGTGCCGAGGTTCCACTTCTTCCAAGCGAAAACGGCGAAGCCGATCTCGGCGCCCAGACCCTGGATGATGCCGACGATCAGCGAGCCGCCGACGCCCCACTGGTTGCCCAGGGTGAGTTCGAGGAAAGCAGCAAGGGTTTCAGCAAACAGTGCCGCACCGGGCTTGCGCACGATGATGGCGGCAAGCGGGCCGGCGAACAGCCAGAATCCATTGAGCAGACCTTCAAAACCGGGGGTCACGCCTTCGAACAAAGTCAGCGGAGCGGTGCAAACGATGTCCCAGCCCCAGAAGATGACGCCGGATGCAACGGCGAGAATAGCGGCGACGACGATATCGACAACGCGCCACTTGTAATTAGCCTTGGCCACAGCTTCAGCCATGATGTGCCTTTCTTCTCTTCTCACGCAAACCACAGCAGCTTGCACGATTGGTTCAGGCACGGGTAAATAAGAGCGACAATTCCGTGCGCCAGCATTATCCGGTCACGTTCCATCGGTCGAGACTATGCGTCTCCTCTCAGCCGCCTGTCGGCAGCTCCCGTGTCAACTCCCCGACTATAAAGCAAACCACCGTCAAAGGCAATAGATTCGGTAAGCAATGTGGCGAGGCTCTCAGTGAAGACACGATGCCGCTATTTGGCAAGTTGGCGCCACAGAAGACCTGTCAGCGGAGCCAAGCTGCCAAGAACTGGCACAATGGCGACGCTAAGCGGCATTCAGCGGCGCATTGTTGCCAAGAACTGGCAGAATAGCGACGCTAAGATATGCCAAACGGCGCCGAATCGCCAAATACTGACAAGTCGGCGCCGCTATTGGTGGCTGAACCAGGGCTCTATAGAACGCGAAACTACTTACCGAGCTTATCGAGCAGCAGGGCCTCGGTAATCACGTTGTTCTTCAAGCCCGGCAAGGAGATGGACTCGTTGGGGCTGTGTGCGTTGGCCTTCGGGTCTTCGGGGCCAGTGACCAACACCTGAGCAGACGGGAAGATGCGCTGCAGTTCGGGAATGAACGGGATGGAGCCGCCCTCACCCTTGTTAATGGGTTCCACACCGAACGCCTCGGTCATGGCTTCCAGCGCATCCTTGGTGGCGATGGCGGTCGGGTCCATGGCCCAACCCATGCCGTTTTCGCCACGCTCGACAGTGACCTTGGCACCGAACGGCGCGTGGGATTCAAGGAACGCGGCCAAGGCTTCCTGTGCTTCTTCAGGGCGCTGGGTGGGCGCGGTACGCAGAGACAGACGGAAACGAGTCTCCGGGGAAATCACATTGAAGGAGCCTTCGACCGGGTGCGCGTCGAAGCCGATCACGGTCACGGACGGCTTGGTCCACAGGCGGGAAGCCAGGGAACCGGTGCCGGCGAACTCGTAGCTGGAAACCACACCGGAATCCTCGCGCACGGTGGTCTCGTCGAGGTCGCGCTGCAGGCCGCCGATCGGCTCTTCGGCAGCCACGCCGGGCACAGCCAGATCGCCGTTCTCGTCATACATGGAGGCGATAAGCAGGGCGGCCAGCGTATTGGAATCGAAGATCGGGCCACCATATTGGCCGGAGTGCACTGGGTGTTCAAGACCCTTGACGGTCACATCCACGCAGGTATTGCCGCGAAGAGAGGTGGTCAGGGAGGGAATATCGGCCGACCAGTTGCCGGAATCGGCCACGATGATGACGTCGGCGGCAAACTCGTCCTTGTGGGCTTCGATGAACGGGATGAAGCTCGGCGAGCCCATCTCCTCTTCGCCTTCGATGAACACCTTGATATTGACCTTGAGGTCATTGCCGAGGGCCTTCAGCGCGCCGGAATGGATGGCAATGCCGCCGCCATCATCGGCGGAACCACGGCCATAGAGGCGGCCATCGATCTCAGTGGCCACGAACGGGTCGGTGTTCCATTCGGCCGGATCCGGCACGGGCTGCACGTCATGGTGTGCGTACAGCAGCACGGTGGGCGCATCCGGGTTCACGATGTGTGAGCCGATGACTTCCCACGCGCCTGGAGTACCGTCCGCATTGGAGGCTTGCACCACCTTGGCATCCACACCGACCAGTCGTAGTTCATCGGCCACGAATTGCGCGGAACGCCTCATGTGCTCGGCGGTAATGCCGTTGGCGGAAATCGACTGCAGCGCCACTTTCTCGCTCAACACCTTGACGATGCGATTCCAGTCGGATTCCACACGAGAACGAATCTCGTTGGCAGTCAATGCGGCCATGGTAGTTCTCCTCTATATATGTTGTAAGTGGCGTTATTGCAATGGCTACGCCTTATGGTCGGGTGTCTGAACGTCACCGTAACCTCAAAGCATGACATGGAATCCGTTCAAGAAACAAGAAGAGGCTCAGGTTCCCGTTGAGGAAGCCGCGAAGAAGGCCGCACCCAACGAGAAGAAAGGCCGTCCCACTCCAAAGATGAAGCAGGCTCAGGCCGCCGGCATCCGTCCGCTGGTTCCGGTGGACCGCAAAGCCAGCGCAAAAGCCGCCAAGGCTCGTCTACGCGAGAAGGAAAACGCCGAATACGAGGCAATGCAGAAGGGCGACATCAATCACATGCCCAAGGCCGAACGGTTGCCTTGGCGCATTTACATCCGTGATTACGTGGACGCCCGTTTTAACCTTGGCGAATGGTTTATTCCCGTGGCATTTGCGATCCTGATTGCGTCCATGCTTGTCACGTCTCTCGTGCAGAACCAGTGGGTATCCATCATCATGATGCTGTGCATGTATGGCTACCTGATTGCCGTAATCATCGACGTGTGGCTGATGTGGCGCAAGCTTAAGGCCAAGCTCATTGCCAAGTATGGCGAGTCGTCTGTGTCGAAGGGATCTCGCTCCTTCTCCTACGCGTGGAGCCGTGCCATTCAGATGCGCCGCTGGAGGCTCCCCAAGCCGCGTTACCCGAAACGCGGTCACTGGCCTGCGGACTGATACTCATCTTCTGGCTTCCTTGCGAGGAAGCCATTTTTTATGCAATGCTGACAGCGCAAACCAGTATGGCTTCCTATGATGGGAGCCATGCTGGTTTGCGAAACATACTGCCGAGGAGGTCAATATGAACGAACAATTCGATTTGGCAATCATCGGTGCCGGCCCCGGCGGCTATTCCACCGCATTGCGCGCAGCTGAGCTTGGCATGAGTGTGGCCCTTATCGAGCGCGACGCCACCGTGGGCGGCACCTGTCTGAACCGCGGCTGCATTCCTTCCAAGGCACTGATTACCGCCACGCACACCATCGACACCGTGCATCGGGCGGCCGAACTCGGCGTCAACGCCTCGGTGAACGGCATAGACTTCGGCACTTTGCGCGATTACCGGCTGCGCGTGGTGGACACCATGGTCAAAGGTTTGACGGGGCTGTTAGCGCACCGTAATATCACTGTGCTGCGCGCCGATGCATCTTTCAATGCGGAAGAAACCGATGCAGCAGACAACGCCCGGCATATTGTTCATCTCGTCCCTTCCCCTGGGCAAACCAAGATTCTCACTTATCACAAGGCGGACGTCCCCGAGCCGACCGGCGCTAGTCTCGATCTGGCGGCCGGCAACGTTGTCATAGCCACCGGCGCCAAGCCTCGTCCGCTGCCCGACAATCCGTTCGCCGGCGCGCTCATCGATTCCACGCAGGCATTGGAAGTCAACGAGTTCCCCTCATCCGCTGTGATTATCGGCGCTGGAGCGATCGCTCTCGAATTTGCCTCGATGTGGAACGCGGCCGGTTCACAGGTAACGTTGTTGATTCGCAAGAATCGCGTACTCTCCGCGTGGGATCATCGCGCCGGCGCAACGTTGACCCGAGAGCTCAAGCGTCGCGGTGTGAACGTCATCACTCATACCATCGTCACCCATGTGGATACCGGCGCTAATCTGGGTGCCACCGTGCATTACACACGTGAAGGGCAGGATGGCGAACAATCCGTATGGGGCGAGATTGCACTGGCGGCCATTGGACGTACACCAGTTGCTGACCCATCATGGGGCGTCGCACTTACGAAGAGCGGCCATGTTGCCACAGATGCGTTTGGCCGCACCAACAAATCGGGCATATGGGCGGTAGGAGATGTGACGCCGGGCCATGCACTGGCTCACCGCGCATTCGAACAGGGCATCGTCATCGCCGAAACCATCGCGGGTCTCAATCCCAAGCCGGTTGACGAGAACACCGTTCCGCAAATCGTGTTCTCCTCACCCGAGGCGGCATCGGTGGGGCTGACGATCGAGCAGGCGCAGGCGCGTGAGAATCTCCTCGAGGTCAAGGAGACTATCTACCCAATGCTGGCGAATGCCCGCATGTTGATGAGCGGCACAGCCGGTTCACTGACTATCGTCTCCGGCTGCGATGCTGCCGACCCTGACACTCCACGGGTACTTGGCGTGCACATGGTTTCTCCCGTGGCCTCCGACATCATCTCCGAAGCCGAGCAATTGGTTGGTAACCGATTGCCGCTGGCTGACGCGGCCCGGCTCATCCATCCTCACCCCACATTCAGTGAAACGCTCGGCGAGGCGCTGCTGAAGGCCGACGAACGGCCGCTGCACACGCGCTGAGCCAGACCAGCGCACCTGATACGATATTGCCCAGTGTGTTTCGTCCCAGCAAAAGGAAGAAGTGATGGCGGAAAAGGACGCTAAGCCCAAGAAGCAGAGCACAATCAAGCAGATCATCCAGATTTACAAGTACACGGCCAAGGAAGACAAGGCCCTGCCGTGGCTCGAGGCCGGCGCTTTCCTGCTGCCCGTGGTCATCATGGTCATTATCGGCCTGATTGCCAAGTGGACCTGGCTGACCTGGATTTTCACCATGATCACCGCCGTGATGCTCGGCATCCTGCTGGCCACGATGCTGCTCACCCGCCGTGCGGACAAGGTCGGCTATAAGCAGATCGACGGCAAGCCCGGCGCCGCAATCGGCGTGCTGAGCAACATGCAGAAGGCCGGTTTCGACTTCCCGCAGGAGCCGGTGTGGATCGACCCGAAGACCAAGGACGCCATCTGGCGCGGCACTTCGATGAATGGCATCTATCTCATCGGCGAAGGCGAGTACGGCCGCGTGATGAAGGCCATGGACCGCCAAGAGCATGAAATCAAGGGAGTCACTGCTGGTTCCACCATTCCCGTGTACCGCATTGCCGTGGGACATGGCCCCAAGCAGGTGCCGCTGGACAAGCTGCGCAGCACGGTGACCAAAGCCAAGAGCTACGAGCCCACCAATCACAAGAACGCGCTGGTAGCCAAGATTCATCCGCGCCGCCGCTTCCTGCTGACCAGGGCCGAGACGACAACGCTGAACGAGCGCCTGCACACGCTGCAGTCCAAGAAGGGCTATTCCATCCCCAAGGGCATGGATCCGAACCGCCCGCAGAAGATCTCCCGCCGCGCAATGCGTGGCCGCTGATAGACTGCCGCATATTCCGTAACGAATCCCCGCTGACCTTCCTGGGTTGGCGGGGATTCTCTTATATTCGTCCCTATAAGCATCATCTCCATCTGTCAATACCCACTGTCCACGTTGCGGACGTCCGTATTCATTCACCCGATTGGTCACGTTTCCTTTCCGTAATGACGTTTCCTTGGAATACCGCGCTTTGCCGGCTGCTGTCCATAGTCACGAAACATTCTCGTAACCCAAGTTTCGAGCCGGCGAAACGCGCGATTTTACGATGGATACCGTTATATTCCACATGAAAGGAGCGGTCCCGTGACCGAACTCAAGTCCAAGGAAGACGCCGAGGCCCTTATCAACAAGGAAGGCATCGAGTATGTCTCCGTCCGTTTCACCGATCTTATCGGCGTTCAGCAGCACTTCACTGTGCCGGCTAGCGAATTCCTGAAGGACGCCTTCACCGACGGCATGCCGTTCGATGGTTCCTCCGTTCAGGGCTTCCAGGCCATCAACGAATCCGACATGAAGCTGGTCCCGGATGTTGAGACCGCTTTCGTTGACCCGTTCCGCAAGCACAAGACCCTCGACGTGGCCTTCTCCATCGTCGACCCGCTGACCGACGAGCCGTACTCCCGCGATCCTCGTCAGGTCGCCGGCAAGGCCGAGGCTTACCTGAAGTCCACCGGCATCGCCGACACCGCTTCCTTCGCCCCTGAGGCCGAGTTCTTCATCTTCGACAAGGTTCGCTTCGAGAACTCCATGCAGCGTTCCTTCTACGAGGTTGACTCCATCGAGGCTCCGTGGAACTCCGGCGTCGACACCGAAGAGGACGGCACCCCGAACATCGCTTTCAAGAACCGCGTCAAGAAGGGTTACTTCCCGGTTCCTCCGATCGACCACACCCAGGACCTGCGCGACGACATGGTCGCCAACCTGCAGAAGGTCGGTCTGATCCTCGAGCGTTCCCACCACGAGGTGGCCGCCGCTGGTCAGCAGGAGATCAACTATCGCTTCAACACCCTGCAGCACGCAGGCGATGACCTGATGAAGTACAAGTACGTTGTCCACGAGACCGCTGCTCTGGCTGGCAAGGCTGCAACCTTCATGCCGAAGCCGATCGCCGACGACAACGGCACTGGTATGCACTGCCACCAGTCCCTGTGGAAGGACGGCAAGCCGCTGTTCTACGACGAGAAGGGCTACGCTGGCCTGTCCGACCTGGCTCGCTGGTACATCGGTGGTCTGATCAAGCACTCCTCCTCCGTGCTGGCCTTCACCAACCCGTCCCTGAACTCCTACCACCGTCTGGTTCCGGGCTTCGAGGCTCCGGTCAACCTGGTGTACTCCGCTCGTAACCGTTCTGCCGCCATCCGTATTCCGCTGGCTGGTACCTCCCCGGCTGCCAAGCGCATCGAGTTCCGCGCTCCGGACCCATCCTGCAACCCGTTCCTGGCCTTCTCCGCTCAGCTGATGGCTGGCCTGGACGGCATCCTGAACCACATCGAGCCTCCGGAGCCGGTCGACAAGGACCTTTACGAGCTGCCGCCGGAAGAGCACGCTGGCATCAAGCAGGTGCCGAGCTCCTTGGCCGAGGCTATGGACGCCCTGGAAGAGGACCACGACTTCCTGACCGCCGGCGACGTGTTCACCGACGACCTGATCGAGACCTGGATTGGCCTCAAGCGCGACGAGATCGACCAGGCTCGCCTGGCTCCGACCCCGCTCGAGTACGAGCTCTACTTCCACATCTGAGTTCTACTACTCATCAAGAAGACCCCCAACCGCTTCTGCGGTCGGGGGTCTTCCCGTATGCACTCACACAAAATGGTTCGCTGCGGGAAAAGTGTGAGCCAAATGCACATTATCGCCCAAACGCACATGAGGATAACAAGCATTCCTCTGACGTAATTGGACATAAGCGCAAGAATTTCTCGAAAAAGCCCATTGCTCGAGAATTTCTTGTGCTAAGCGTCTGTCAGTGCAAAACAAATCTCGAAATGGCGGTTTTGTTCGAGAAATCTTTGCGCTCAGGCAGCGTCAGTGCAAAGATTTCTCGAAAACAAGGATTATTTCGAGAAATTGTTGCGCAGGAAATTCATCGGAATGTATGTCACCTGACATCGACGATGTCTGAAATCCACCAATAGATGATTCGTACAACTCAATGTGCGATTACAAGTATGTGAGGCTCACACTTTTCTTATCGAGAATCATTCGTTGCGCAACTCAGAGCGCCATAAGGCGCTCGGCAAGGCCCCGGAAGGTCTGGCCGATGCCATCAGTGCGCAGAGCGCCCTCGGAGGTCAGGACCGCCGGGCGTCCGGCCTCACCGGTCTCGCGCACCTCGGGTTCCAGAGGGAGCTGGGCCATCAGCGGCACGTCATAGCCCAAGGCCTCAGTCAGCTGCTCGGCCACGCGCTGGCCGCCGCCTGCGCCGAAAATCTCCAACTTCTCACCTTTATGCTCGTAGTAGCTCATGTTCTCCACCACACCGCGCACCTTCATGGGCACCTGCAACGCAACCAACCCGGAACGCACGGCGATGTCGGAGGCGGAGGGCTGCGGGGTGGTGACCACCACGAGTTCGGCGTTGGGCAACGCCTGGGCCACCGAGATGGCCATGTCGCCGGTGCCGGGAGCCAGATCAAGCAAAAGCACGTCGGGCTCGCCCCACCATACATCGGAGAGGAACTGTTCCAAAGATCGCTGCAGACGGGGACCACGCCAGAGAATCGCGCGATCGGCACCGGCGAACATGCCGATGGAAATCAGCTTTACGCCCCATGCGGTGACCGGCATGAGCATGCCGTTCAGGTTGGTGGGCTGGGTGTGCACACCGAACAGACGCGGCAGGGAGAATCCATAGATATCCGCGTCAATGGCGGCCGTGTCATAGCCAAGTGCCGCAAAAGTGGCGGCGAGGTTCGCCGTGACCGAGGACTTGCCAACGCCGCCTTTGCCGGAGGCAATGGCGAAGATTCGGGTCTTGACGCCAGGCTTGCTGAACGGGTTCTGTTTACGTTCGGCCTTGAGATCAGCAACAAGGTCAGCCAGCTTATCGCGGCTCATCGAACCGACCTCTATATGGGGCAGCAGGCGTGCACCAGGATAGGAGCTCACTGCGCCGTTGATCTGGTTGGTAATGGTTTCGCTCAGCGGACAGCCAGGAACGGTCAGTTCGACATGCACGGTGACGTCATAGGCATCAGTGTCAACGTTGGCATCAGCAGGCGTGGCCTCGATGGCGGCAATCATGCCGAGGTCGGTGACCGAACGGCCAAGCTCAGGGTCGATGACCTTGCTCAGGCGTTCATAGATCTCGGCTTCGATCTGACGTGCGTCGCTCATAAATCCGTATCCTCCTTAAGAACCTGTACTACCCTAGCGTGTGTTGCGGCGGCATGCCAGAGAGAGTGGAGTAAGTCACACTGGGGCAGGACTGCGTTGAGAATTCACTCCTTGGCTCGCAATGGTTACTCTCCTCAGTCGTCTGATGCGACAGCTCATCCGCAATTATGAACAAACTTCGTTCGCATCCTCTGGCTCGCTGTCGTTCGCTCTTCATCTACAAACAGCCCAGCCTCAGAGAAGGGAGCCAAGAAATCAGATGCTACCGTTTTCGAGGAGTTGGGCGAATTGAGCCTCATTGAGCATGGGTATGCCGAGTTCCTCAGCCTTGGCGGCCTTGGAGCCGGCGTTTTCGCCGACCACCACGTAATCCGTCTTCTTGCTCACCGAACCGGCTGCCTTACCGCCACGCTCAATGATTGCCTCCTTGGCGGAGTCGCGAGAATAGCCCTCCAAGGAACCGGTGACCACCACGGTTTTACCTGCCAAGGTTTGCGGCAGCGTACTGGTCTCCGCTACGTCAACGCCCACGCCGGCGGCCTGCCACGCACGCAACGTCTCGCCACGCCAGTCTCCGGGTTCACGGGCCGCGGCGAACCAGTTCACCACCGATTCGGCGATTTCCGGACCGACGCCATCGATGGCGGTCAAATCCTCGACCGTGGCGTTTTCAATGGCGCCCAACGAACCCATAGCGGAGGCAATCAGACGCGCGGTGGGAGGCCCGAGCCGTCGAATGGACAATGCCACCAGCACACGCCACAAGTCCGCGTGACGGGCTTTGTCCATCTCATCGAACATCTTGCGCGTATTCTCGCCGGGCCTGATATACACCGGCACATCGGTGACGCCCGTGCGCGTGGTTTTGTGGTCGACGCGAACGATAACCGCATCAGCCGGCACGTCATATTCCGGGTAGCGCGATGAGACAAAGGCCGACTTCGCATCAGGCAAAACCGCGGCTTCGCCAGATGAGCCGGGCATGATGTCCGATGCACTCCCCTGTGCCGACTGCACTACAGCCGGTTCGATTCCCTCCGCGGCAGCAGCCGTAGCAGTCGCCACCTGCGCACGCTCAGCCAACTGCTTGGCGGTAAGTCTCTTGGCCGCCGTAGGAGCCGTCCAGAAAGCGGGCACCTGATGCCACAGGCCAGAGCCGCCCACGCGCTTGCGCACTTTCTTCTTCTTGCCGTTGGCATCGACCACTTCATGCACTTCGACAATCGCAGCCTCACGCCACACCTGCACGTCACGCAAATCGACGGCAGTCAAGGCGAACAGTCCGGATTCGTTCGAAAGCACCGGCCGCTGCACTGCCGGCAATGCCAATCCCGGAGCCGGCTCGTAAGGGTTCGGTTCCTCACCGGGAGCTACCAGAATCTCCGTGATATTCGGCGCATAGGTCGCCACAGAATCGGGACGGTTCTCCTCCGGGTTGGTCAGCGCGATGGCCGACTGCTCGCCCAGATGCTCGATATCGAAGGCCTTGCGGGAGCCCAACGAAATCACACGCTCGGTGAGCTGCGCTGGGCAGCTTTCCACGTTCGGGCAGCGAATATCCTTATCGCCCTCCTTGGCGGGAGCCAGTTTCGCGCCGCATGACGGGCAGAACTCGGGCATGACGAATTCTCTCAGTTCGCTCTCACGCCCCTTGCGACGCTCCAGCACCGGCCCGACCAGTTCGGGAATCACATCACCGGCCTTGCGCACCACAACCGTGTCACCAATGAGAATGCCCTTGCGCTTGACCTCGAAACCATTGTGCAACGTGGTGCGAGCCACAGTGGAACCGGCCACATACACCGGTTTCAACACCGCAACCGGCGTCACACGACCAGTACGCCCCACCTGCACGGTGATGTTGAGCAGCTCAGTATTGACCTCTTCCGGCGGGTACTTATAGGCGATGGCCCAACGCGGCGCCCGCGAAGTGGCGCCAAGGGTGCGTTGCAGGCCAAGGTCATCGACCTTGACGACGATGCCGTCAAGCGCATGTTCGATATCGCCGCGGTGCTCGCCGTAGTAATCGATCATGTCGAGAATCTCATGGAAGGACGTGACCGAACGATTGTGAGGAGAGACCGGCACGCCCCACTTGGCATACAAATCATAGGCTTGCGATTGGTCGGCTATCACGTCATGGGTGCCACGAGGATGATCAGGTCCCCAAGTAAGCTGCCCTAAACCATGCGCATAGAAGCTCAGCCGGCGAGTGGCGGTGATGCGCGGATCCTTCTGCCTCAACGAACCGGCTGCGGCGTTGCGCGGATTGGCGAAAAGCGCTCGGCCTGCATCCTCCTGCTCGCTATTGAGTGTATGAAAATCATCCCAACGCATGAACACTTCGCCGCGGATTTCCACGAAGTCCGGAATATCCTCTTTAGGCCCACCAAGCTGCGCCGGAATGGAGCCGATAGTGCGCACGTTCAGTGTGATGTCTTCACCGGTGACGCCATCGCCACGAGTCAGCCCCTGCTCCAGCACGCCGCCTCGATAGATGAGATTCAATGCCAGACCATCGATTTTGACCTCGCAGCTCATTGGCAACGGCTTGCCGTCCGGCCAATCGAGATCGCGAATCACCGAATCGTACCAGTCCTTGAGTTCCTCGATGGAAAAGACATCATCAAGGCTCATCATGCGGCTTGGATGCCGCACGGAAGTGAAATCGTTGGAGAACGAGCCGCCAACTCGATGGGTGGGCGACTGTGGATTGTCCAGCGAGGGGAACGCCGCCTCAAGCTTTTGCAGGCAACGCAGGCGCGCATCATAGGCGGCATCGGAGCTGACGGGCGCATCATCGATGTAGTAGGCGATCTGGTCGGCCTCCACCCAAGCGGCCACACGAGCCCACAGACGCGCCGCGACCTCGGCATTGAGCGTATTGACGTCAAGACGATCGAGCCGCATCGCGTCATCATCGGTGGCGTCAAGCGCGGCCACCCACTGCTCGGAACCGGGGGCAAAGCGGGTAACGCCTTCGTCGGGCCGGATCTCGGCCGCATCCCCATCGTCGAAATCCCATGCCAACTGTTCGTTCGTGCTCATGATTGTCTATCCTAGCGGGCGAACTCCCCCTGAAACGGCTACGCAGAAAGGGAACGAAGGAATTGGGCCTGGATAACGTCGATATTGTCGCCTTCGCCATCATTCATACGGGCAACAGCCACCGAAAGCGTGCGGGCAGGCACAAACATGCCCTCATCGACGCATACACGAGCGGCATCACGCACGATATCGGCCACTTCAATGTGCGGCCAGACCGGCAGATCATGCGAAGACAGCACTTGCGCCGCGCTCTCCACCGATTCCGGCACACGGATGCATTGCGAATCGGCTCGGGAGACCAGCTCCTGTAACTCGCTCTCCAGCGATCCGATTGCTCCAGGTGCAATATGGTCGCTCATGATGTAGGCTGCGGCAGCCGTATCGAATCGATCCAGCATCCACTCCGCATAGGCGAAACGGTAATAGGCGAACGCCGCATCATCACGATCCAGAGCCACTCGCAAGGCATTCAGGCAGGCGGCGCGCGCCGAATCCCAATCCTCATTGCGGGCCAGTTGAATGGCCAATTTCAGGTGCGACAGCGGATAGGCGGGCGCGTAGGCCACCATACGATTCAGGTGTGGAATCGCGGCTTTGGCGCCTTTGAGCTGTCCCAGCACATCAGCTAGTTCCATATGTGCATAGAACAGATTGTCCGGAATCAGAACCGTGCGCTCATCCAATGTGGTGAACAGGCGGTTATACACCACTCGTTCGGCATAGGAATTGAAGTATCGTGGCACTCCAGGCCCCATGGCAAAGGTCTGATCCATACGGGCCGCAGCCGCTTCGGCCATCTCAATGGCCTGATCGGCCTGTCCGGAGAACAACAGATCGCGAGCGCGCAGACGTTCCTTATCCAGCTCGTCGGCAAGGGTGAATGCAAAGTCCGGCGTGTCATTGCCATCAATCAGCGCACTGGTGACCTGCGAGGCCAGACCCGTCAGTTCGGGATCGCTGATGGATTCGATGATTTGCATGGCCCGCTGCGCTTTCTCCACGGAATCAAGTTCCGTATTACGGGCGATGTCGTGGAACGCATTGACGCCATGCTGCAGCAGGTCCACACGCTGAATCGCCAGACCAGCGCTATTCTGCGCGCCCAGTACTCGCGCGGTCGACGCGTTGAACTGACGGTCGGCAAGTTCCGGCTCCTCCTGGGAGCCAACGGGCGAGAACCGGCTATCGGCCAAGTCGAAGTCGGCGTTGATGGGCTTGAGTCCGCCCTCGCCGTCGACATCCATCACCGCACCAAACATCCGGTAGGTTTCTTCAGGGTGGTCAAGACCATCGGTGTCGAGACGTTGCAGGAAGGCATCCCTGGCGAATGTGACGGTGACCATGTTGCGCACGGTGGGGTTACGGCGCAGCACGCTCATCGGATCATCACCCGCACCCGCATTCTCGGTTTCGTTGCCGTCATCCGACGCCATGCCGAAAGCCATCTCGTCAATATCTATGCCCCGCATAAGGTCTTCGAACTGGGAGTCGATGGATGCGCTGTCGTCGCTGTCTTCGGCATTCTGCTGAGACGGGCCCGCCCCATCCGTCTCCGCGTCCGTTGCAGGCTGCTCATCACCGGTACCAGTGGGCGGCTGCCCAAAGGTCTCCTCATGCGTGATCGGCCGGGTCGGATCGCCATGGAAATCGCCATCCTTGGGGTCAGCCTTGGAACTGACACGTCCCAAATCGCCGCTGCGCAAATGCTCGAAAGCGCTTAACGCCTCGCTCATCATCTCTTCGATGGCCGAGTCCTGCTCGGCAATCGCCTCTTCCAAACCGATGGAATCGATGTGCAGAGACACCTGATGCACGGCTTGGCTGGTGCCGAAGCTCAGCGCCGCCATCATCAGGCCGACGCGCAAGTTGTAGGAGGCGCTCATCGATGCGCGCTCGACGCTGCTCAGCGTTCTCCACGTGCGCCGTTCGGTGTCATATCTGCTATCCGGCATCATCGACGTGCCCGCCGTGGTGAAGCCGATGGCCACTTCCCCCGAATCCAGTCGGGAACGAAACTCGACATCAAACCGATACGGTAGACGCAATCTGCGCAGCAGGGACGACAATGTCTGCCGATACACCCATTCGTCCGTGCGAGGCGTTGCATTCCTCGGGTCGGGGAACTCCTCACGAATCCGGTCTGCGGCGTGCTCGGCCGCATTGACCAGGCTCAGCACCGCACGGCGTTCATCGGATCCGTCATACGGATTGAGCGCCATAATCGCGGGGTTTTCGATGAGCTTCATATCGATCTGCGCGGCCTCGGCACGGGTCACCGTGTCTTCCGTGGGATTGAGCCCACGCGAGGAATTGCGCTCCAGCCAGGCGCTCACCGCGGCAAAGCGATTGAGATTGCCTTCGATTTTCAGGGATTTCAGTGCCTGATTGAAGGCCAATGACTTATCCCACGTGAAGAAATAGCCGCTCGAGTACGTCGAAGTATACAAATGCAGCGGCTCGGCGCCATGCACGGCTTCCAAACCCGGCGTGTTATCCAAAGCCCCGGCCTCGCGCATCAGATCCGCAAAATGATCCTCCAGGCCAGAGGCACGCATACCATGCGCACGAGCCTCCATCGTGTCGCGAATCGAACGCCTGATCGCACCGATGGGAGCCTCGCGATTGAGACGGCGGAAAATATTGCCGGAACCAAAACCTATCAACAGCCCATTGATTTGCGGCAGCATGTAGGCGGCGAAGAACGCAATGGCCACGGCATCACGGTATTCCAGATCATGACGCATATCAGCCGGCAGATTGGCGCGCATCTGCTCCAAGGTGTACCGGTTGCCGGCCTTAAGCCACGAGGCGAGCCACGTCATACGACCGGTGTCGTCACGCCCGATCACGCCTCCGGTGATGGCCTTCACCTCGCCATTGCTGCGAATCGCCCGGCCCAGCACATTGCGACGAGTCTGCCCCGCATCAAAGCCCAACCGCCCGCCATTCGGCAGGGTCACTTCCTTTTCCTTGCCGAACATGAAACGCGGCTGCATATCCTGGATATCCATATCCAAATCGGCGCCCACAAACACGCGACCATGGGTATCGGCAAACGCCACCTGCGCAAAGTGATCCCGATCAGGGAAGATACCCAAGGAGAATCCACGCCCCCGCGTGGAAGGCAGTTGCGCCCATCCCAGCACCAGTCCCTCGGGAACATTTTCCAAGGCGGGGAACGAACGCCTCTTGACCACCGGGCTCAGCGGCACCGCATGCTTGGTCAGTTCATCGATGATGCCGCCCTTGCGCTCGCTGGCCTCGCTCAACGCATCGCCAAACGGGTTGGTGCTGGCCTGACGAGGCTTGGATAAGCCCAGATCGGAGGCAAGCGCATTCATCGAATCCTTCAGCCCGCTCAAGAAGGACGGGCCGGATCGTTCACTGTGATTCGACATACGTTTTGGCATGATTCACATTCTCTACTGTTTGCCAGACATAAAGCCTATAGAATAATGGGGTGCATTCCGAAGACATTCATCTCACCAGTCGTGTACGCCGCCGATTGTCGTGGCGCCCGCTTGCGGCGCTACTGGCTGTTGCGGCCATTATCGCCGGCATGGAGTGCATCGTTTTCAACCTGCCATTCTGGCGCACGCTGGGGGCCAGCACCGACACCAACGCCGTGCATAACACCTTGGGCCCGGGCCTGGCGCGCACCGATGACGATATGCTGACCGTCACCGATCCGACCAAGGCATATCTCGAACTGGCCGCAGACGGCACTTCAGCATATCTGCGCATCGACTCCCCCTCGCACGACACCATCGATGCGGTTCACGAACAGGCCGAGGCCGAATCACGGGCCAATGGGGACAAGAAGGTGTTCAAGCCACTGGACACCATCCATGTGCGCGTGGATGTGAACGGCAGTACCGGCCAAGCCATTTCGATGAATCCCGGCACCTCACGCAGCCATTATGTCAAAGCTGTGGGTGCAGGCACCGTACGCATCTGGATCCAGGAGGAACGCGGCGCAATTGTGCCGATCACCGACGCACGCGCGAACGTGCACGTGCCTTTTGCCATCGATTGGATCCGCGTCGCGGCAATGGCCGCGCTGGCGTTGCTGGTCGCCATATGGAGGCCCAGCTCTCGATTGTGGCGTATCACGTTTGATCCCTCCAGCACACGCCAGCGGCTGGCGTTCGCGGCCATTGCGGCGATTCCGACACTGGCCATCGGCGCTTCCATCATCTGGCAGCTCACGCATGCCATGCCGCTCGCCTTCCATACCGCAGGCGGCTACACCTATGACTTCGACCAGTACGGTCATGTGGCCGATTCCCTAATCACAGGCCGCCCATGGCTTGACCTTGACGTACCCGGACAACTGGCCCAAAGCACTCACCCCTATGATGTGCCGACTCGTCTCAAACTGTTGGAGGATGGGGTCAGCCCGATGTATTGGGATTACGCCTATTACGAAGGCCACTGGTACTCCTACTTCGGCGTGCTGCCTGCCGTGCTGCTGTTCGTGCCGTATCGTCTGATTACCGGGCAAATGTTGCCGACCGCCGCAGCCGAACAGTTCCTGGTGCTGCTGTTTATCATCTTCTTCTCCCTGCTCGTACTGCGTGTGATTCACCGCGTGATGCCAAAAACATCATTGGCCGCCGCCTCGCTCATCACCGTCAATGCACTGCTCGGGGCGCAAGTGGGCTATCTGGCTTACCGCACCAACTTCTACCAAGTGCCCTTCGCCGCTTCTCTGGCGTTGACTTCACTGGGATTATGGTTCTGGCTGGGTGCGGATACATCCAGTCGCCCACTAATACCGTCCGACCGCTGGCAAGCCGGCGACGCACAGCCACTGTCTTTGCCGCGACTGGCCGTCGGCGCCCTATGCATCGCGGCGAACTTCGGTTGCCGGCCGACCTTTGCACTCACGGCCCTGCTGGCCATCGCCCTGTTCTGGCCGCAAATCCGCGCTATGATCAGCGATCTCGCGCATCGACGCATTACCATGCTCAAAGCGTTGCGCGCGCCGCTTGCCATGGTGATACCTGCATTGGTTGTGGTCATTCCGCTGATGTTGTGGAACAAAGTGCGCTTCGGCAGTCTGACCGACTTCGGCAACGCCTACCAATTCACCGTCTCCGACATGACCCGTTATGCCACCCCGATTGCCGACATGCCGGCCACCGTCTGGTATTACCTGTTCCTGCCGGTGCGATTTGTACGAAACTTCCCGTGGCTGGCGGTCTCCCCCGCGCCAATGCCGGTTTGGGGCTATTACGAGGTGATGGTCGGCGCACTGTTCACCGCCACGCCGCTGATGCTGCTTGCATTAGTGCTGCCGTTCCTGCATAAGCTGGAGATGCATGGCATGCGTCGTTGGCTCATGTCTTGTTTGGCTCTGGCCGGCGTACTGATGGTGTTCGACAGTTATGTGGGCGGTCTGGGCTGGCGATATTCAGCTGATTTCGGCTGGCTGGTGGCGCTCGCTTCGATTCCGGGACTGCTGTGGCTGGTCAACGGCCGAGAGCCCAGCACCTCGTTGGCCGGCGCGAACGACGCCGCATCCGGCGACGGCATCGCCCGTGTCACTCCATGGCGTTGGCTGATGCGATGGACCGTACTCATCGTGCTGATCTGGACGTTGGCCGTCGCCATACTAGGGTGCTTTGCTCCCGCCCGCGATGACGCCATGCTGACGAATAATGCCGCGCTGTGGCACCAGGTTCAGTCCTGGTTTACGCTGCTGTAGCCAGGCCACGGTCGCACCCTACCGGCCGTCCAGCATATTCCCAGTATTGCAGGCAGTTTTCTCCAAGACCCGCGGCATAGTGTATGTGATGTAATTCACCGTTGTTCATCTGTAGTACCATGAGGATTCCCTGTGTCTACTGCCGTCCGAAGTCGTGTTTTCAAAATACCCGCAGCAGCCATCGCCATTGGCCTATGCCTGTTCTCGCAGGATGATGTCAGCGCCTCCATCAAGGAACGTCGTGTAGAGCGGCTCAACGCGCAAATCTATCGCGTCTATGAGTACGGCTTCCGGGGGTTCTATTTCGCGTAGCGGCATCGGCCTGCGACCAAGCGACACACCCTTGGCTCCCCTCTCTGAGGGGAGCTGTCACCGCAGGTGACTGAGGGGAGCATTACCGCTTGGAGGCCTCGTACTTGCGTCGAATCAGATCCTCATAAAACGCCACGGCTTCGGCCGGCGCGTCATCGCACACGACCGCGTGCTCGTCCAGTACGAGTACGCGGTCGATTGCGTATTCGGGCCGGCGAATCATATCCGTGTCATGCGTGGCGAAGATGACCTGCTTGTTGTAGCTGAACAATGCCTTGGCCACGTGTGCGGTGCCAATCTCATCCAAACCCTTGCTGGGCTCGTCAGCCACGATTGCACTGGGCTCAAAGCTCAATGCGGCGGCAATGGCCAGCAGATGTCGTTTCTCGGAGTCAAGCTCGCTGGCCTTGGCCTTGGAGACCTGTGCCAGATTGAAATGCGCGAACAGATTGCCGATGCGCGCATGGCGTTCGGATTCCGGCACCTTGTGCTTTTTCAGTGCTTCGGACACCGCTTCGGAGATATTCGCGGCCCGGTAGAAGCTGTTCGGAATCTCCTCGCGACGCACTTTACCGACAAGGTCGTCAATGCGCTTCAGGTCTTTTTTCACGGCTGGGTTCAGTTGTTCGCTGCCGCCGGACACCGTAACTGTGCCGATATTGGCTTTAAGAGAGCCATCGAGCAATCCCAACAATGTGGATTTGCCAGCTCCATTCAGGCCGATCACAGCCACGCGCTGTTCGCTGATGGTCAGCATGGTGGGCGCAAGGCCAACATGCCCATCATCATAGGTATGGCCGGCTTCTTTCAAGGTGAACGTCAGCGAAGCCGGGCGCGGCAGCTCTTTGGACTGAAAAAAGAATCCCATGCCGCCCATTATGCCAGCAACGCCTCCACAGTGGCGAGCACGGCGCAAATGCCTTGTCTAAACACTTCCGGCTCAGGCAGCAGCGAAACCGCCAAATAGCCGTTGGAGGTCATATCAAAGAAATATCCAGGCTGTCCGGTCAGGCCATGCTCGGCGATGAGCTTCAACACCATCTCGTTCTCGTCAATCACGGACGGCACGCGCAGCAGCACGTTCCAGCCGCCCTCGGCTCGCAGCACGCTGACCAACCCATTCGGGTCCGCATCCAGCAGCTCGTGCAAAATCGCGAGATTGCCGCGCACTCGTTCCTCCACACGCGCGGTTTGCTCAGTCGCGGCCTCCAACAGCGCCGGAATCCGCTGTGCGATGATGTCACTCATCGGCAGGTAATCGTCGGCTATGACATCAAGTCGGCGCTGGGCTTGCGCAACATCCTCGGCCGGCCCGGACACCTGAATCCACCCGACTTTGGCATGAGGCGCCGCCAGCATTTTGGAGAACCCGTCAAGCGCAAAAGTAAGCACACCCTGCTCTCCGGCCAAACGCGCGTTGCCGGCAAATGGCTCAAGGGCATAATCAAAGAACACTTCATCGGCAATAAGGGCGATGCCTCGCTCCCGGCACATCGTCACGATACGTTCCCGCTCGGCCGGCTTGACATAGGATCCGGTCGGATTATTCGGATTAATCAGTACCAATGCACGAATACGAGCGCCGCTCGGTCCGTCAAGCAATTGCTCCAGCTCGGCCACGTCAATGAACCAAGAGCCGTCGAACCGCAACTGGTATTCGACGGTATCCACGCATTCAAGCCGGGCGATCGACTCGATCAGCGGGTATCCCGGCTTGGGGGCCAGCACTGCATCTCCGGCATCACATAACAATTTGATCAGCCATGAGTATGCCTCGGATGTGGAGCTCAACACATACAATTGCTCCGGCTTCACGCCCCTGCTGGCGGTATTCGCTGATGCGTTCATCTGGGAGCGGCCCGCTCTGGCTTCGTTCAGGAATGCAGCCAGAGCTTCACGAACCGCGTACGATCCGCGCGGATCGGCCGTATATACGCTCGGCACCAGTGCGGGAGCCAGTCCATGCCGCGTCGGATTGGAATCATTGAGCTTGCCCAGCGCAGTACCGTTTGCCTTGGCCGCAGTCTCGGCGGCCGCAATCGGATTCGGACCGGAAATATCCACTCGGGAGGAGAAATGCACACTCATATCTCTCTACGATAGAGCGTGGCAACCCCGACCCTTGCCGCGATTCGAGACCAAAGCAGCATGCTTGCGCTTCCAGCCATACGGCTATACTGGTGAGTCGTTCGCGCGGTTGGTGGCAGCAACCGTGCCGATATCATTTGGAATACACGCCCTCGCTTATGTGCGTGGCGTACGGTTTGATGTTTCGCGCGGGCTCCTCACCTTTCCGCTTTACGATGCATCAGACCTTGAGCGCATTATGCGCAGAAGGCAAGGTGACATGAAGATGAGGATTGAAGTCAAGAAGAGTCTGGTCAGGATGGTGGCCGTGTTGGGAGCCGCCACGCTCGGACTGTCCGTTGCGGCATGCGGCAACGCCAACACCGCCGATTCCAGCAATTCCAGTACACCCACCGTTTCGTTCATGCTTGATTGGACGCCGAACACGAACCATATCGGCCTGTACGTGGCCCAGAAGCTCGGCTACTTCAAGGACGCAGGAGTCAACGTGAAGATTCTGCCGACCGCTCAGGCCGGCGCGGAAACCAGTGTGGAGAACGGTGTGGCAAACGTTGGTTTCACCACGCTGAGCAATGTGGCCGCATTCAACTCGCAAGGCTCCGATCTGAAATTCGTCTTTGATCTGACGCAAAAGCCCGTGGCCCGCTGGTGCGCATTGGCCTCCCGTACCGACATCAAGACGCCGGCAGACCTGTCCGGCAAAACCTTCGTGAGCTTCGGCTCGGCAGAGCAGAACGCCGTGGTGCGTGAGATGATTAAGGATGCAGGCGGCACCGGCGAATTCAAGACCGCCACCGCCGGCACGAACACCTTCGAGACCCTTACTAGCGGCAAGGGTGACTTCGGCGGCTTCTACGTGACTTGGGAGGGTGTGGAAAGCGAGCTGAACGGCCCGGCGCTCAACTGCTTCGTCGCCTCCGATTGGGGCGTTCCCGGCAACCCGGACCAGCTCGGCTTCGCGGTCAAGGGCTCTTGGCTCAAGGATTCCGCCAACGCCGACGCATTGAAGAAGTTCCTCTCCGCCACCAAGAAGGGCTACGACTACGCCCTGTCCAACCCGGACAAGGCCGCCGATATTCTCGTGGCACAGGCCAAGGAAGCCCAGCTGGATTCCAAGCTGACCCGTACCTCGATGGAAGAGATCGTCAAGAACGGCTACTGGACCACCGATGATGCCAAGTCGCTGCCCGGCACCGTGAACTTCGATGACGCCCAGCCTTACCTTGACTTCCAGTACAAGGCCGGCACCTACCAGGACAAGGACGGCAAGAACCCCAAGCAGGCTCCGCAGGCCAAGGAACTCGCCACTAACGACTACGTGGACTGAGCGACTGTAGGGAGGCCGGCTCCCCTCATTCTTGAGGGGAGCCATTTATATATTTCGAAGGCAAATGATGAACAATCTCAAGTCGTGGTTGGTGCGTATAGCGTCACCGGCCATTACCATCGGCCTGTTGCTGGTGGTGTGGGAGGCGGCCGTACGCGCGGGACATGTCTCGGAACGTGTACTTGCTTCCCCCACCCAGATCATCGCCTCCATGGTGCGCACTTGGCCGGATTTGATGGATGCCGCCGCCATCACCACATATGAGGCTCTCACTGGATTTGCCATCGCCATCGTAGCGGGCGTGCTCATTGGCATCGGGCTGTACCTATCCAAAACCCTGCACCGTGCGTTCTATCCGCTGCTGGTGGCCGCACAGACCATTCCATTGATTACCGTGGCTCCGTTGTTCATGATTTGGTTCGGATTCGAACCACTGGGCAAAATCGTTATTGTCGCCGTGTTCGGCGTATTTCCCATCGCCGTGCAGACCGCCCGTGGACTGACCGCCGTGCCGCAATTTTACGAAGACGTGGCACTGACCTGCGGAGCCACACGTGCATGGGCACTCTGGCACGTTAAGCTGCGTATAGCCGCACGCCAGATCTTTGGCGGCATTCGCATCTCGGCCGCCTACATTTTCGGAACGGCGGCCACCGCCGAATATCTGGGCGCAATGAACGGCCTGGGCATTTGGCTGCAGGCCGCGTTCAATTCGTTCCGCACTCCGCTGATCTTCTCCGCCACTGTAGTGGTGATCGCTGAAACCGCAATACTGCTAGGGCTGATTTCACTGGTCGAATGGCTGCTGCTCGGCAATGGAGCCGACGCGGATATCAGCGAGTAGCTCGTTCCTTACTTCACGCCGCCAAATCGACGATCGCGGTGAATGTAGTTATCAATGGCGCGCCAGAGCACCTCACGGCCGCAGTCGGGGAACAGTTCAGGTACAAAGTCCAGCTCGGCGTACGCGGCCTGCCACGGCAGGAAGTTGGAGGTACGCTGCTCGCCGGAAGTGCGAATCACCAAGTCGCAATCAGGGATATCCGGATTATAGAGATGATCGGCAACCATCTTCTCGGTGACGCGGTCTCCGGAAATTCGGCCGTCACGCACCTCTCGTGCAATGGCTGCACAGGCATCGGCAATCTCGGCACGACCACCATAGTTGATGCAGAACACCACATCGATGACCTTGTTGTTCTTGGTGCGTTCCATTGCCACTTCAAGCTCGTCAATCACCGACTTCCACAGCTTCGGACGGCGGCCCGACCAGCGCACACGCACGCCCCATTCATCCATCTGCGCCACTCGGCGATGGATAATCTCGCGGGAGAAGCCCATCAGGAAACGCACCTCTTGCGGCGATCGCTTCCAGTTTTCAGTGGAGAACGTATACAGGCTTAGATAGCGCACACCGGCCTCTATGGCACCGGCAATGGTGTCGAACACCACCGGCTCAGCCGCTTGATGGCCATTGGTGCGGATCATGCCGCGCTGCTTGGCCCAACGGCCATTGCCGTCCATAATCACACCCACATGCCGGGGCACTTTGTTTTTGGGGAAATCAGGGATACGGGAGGGGTCGCTGAACGGAGCTGCGGGGATGTCCAACGACGTGTAATCAACGTTCTCAAAAGCCATACTCATGAATCTATCAAGCGCAGCGAACGAATCGGCCGTTCGAGGTAATACTCCCCCCAATCTTCAACCAACTCTTGCACAATACGCTCCAATGGCGCGTTATCAAGCACCGACCAGTCGCCTCGAATCAGGGCATCAAGCTGACTCAATACAAGCGGCGCGATACGTCGGGCATCGGTGGTGTGGTCGGCCTCGCACATCACACCGCCTGACGCGATGGAGAAGTAACGGCGCTCGGGCTTGCCGCACACCACGCAAGTGGCGAGACGCGGCGTCCAGCCGGCCAGCGCCAGGGCCCTCATCACGTAGGACTCGCTGATGGTCTGCGATGCATGAGCATGTTTGGCGAGCGCATTCAATGCACCGATAAGCAGCCGATACTGGTTCGGCAATTGCTCATGCTCGGTGCTGACGAGCTTATCAATGGTCTCCACAATGACGTTAGCAGCCTCGTACGCCGCATAATCGGCAGCTATTGCGGCACCATACGAAGCGACGGATTCAGCCTGTGAAACGACGTCCAGCGAACGGCCCTCAGCAATAAGCAGATCCACGCGCATGAACGGTTCAAGGCGTGCCCCGAACCGTGATTTAGTACGTCGTACGCCTTTGGCCACGGCTCGAATCTTGCCATGCTCGCGCGTCAGCAGGGTGATGATGCGGTCGGCCTCACCAAGTTTGGCGGTTCTCAGCACCACGCCTTCATCTCGGTACAGCGGCATCATCCCTCCTTTCGCAACGTTTGCGCCATATGTCAGTAAACGAACAGACCCCAGAACGCGAAGAACAACAACACGTTCAGCATAGTGAACGCCACCAGCCAGAACAGTACGCGGCCAAGTCGAGTGGAGGCGAGCACCGGTTCGGCACCGGTGACGATATTACGAACCGCCTCGCGCCTGGGCGGCAACTGGATAAGGCCACGATGCCAGGCCACCTCTATAAGCCTCATGAACACGCGAGACCATGCCCAGACCACCAGCACAGACACCACTTGGATCACCGGCCAGCTCCAATACATCACCCCGGGCGTTTCCGTGGGCGCGCCACCCCAGGCAAGTTTGACCACGCCCATAATCACTTGGCCTAGTCCGGCAAAGAAGATCAGCATCGCGGCCAGCGTGGTAAGGGTAAGCGTCAGCAACGATCCGCCGAAACCATGGGCGAAACCCAATACCACGGGCTTGACAGGCAGGAGCATGCCAGCCCGCTTGGCCTCCCTCCGATTGCGCCGCCACTGTGCGTTCAACGCGATCTTGCGGCCAAGCGCTACCAATCCCAATATCGTTGAGGCCATAAGCAGCAGCACAACGGCGACATGCACGATCACGCCGTATATGGTTCCCACCCGACGGGCTTTCAACGCTCCCGGCAACCCAATCGACTGGTACAGGCCAGCGCCGGCCACGCGTTCACTGGTTTGCGTATAGCCTGCCGTGGTACCTACCGCCCAGTCGATCAGGTCATTCACATAGGCATCCGCGAATGGAGTTCCGGCCTCCGACTCGTCCCCCAAGCGGAGCACGTGGTTGGCCACGGGATAACTGCGTACGGTCACATCCCAGTTGTTGGCCTGGTGCGCGTTGTGCAGAATCGCACGCACACCATCGACCTGTGCGGTCATCACATCCTTCGACCCATAGGCCACAAAAGTGGGAACGGCGTAGGCGGCAGGTTTGAGCGTATCAAGATCGAAATTCGTCAGCGAGAACAAATCGGTGTCCGCGCTGAACACACGCTGGACAATGGACTGATAGCCATCATTCGCACCGGCAAGCGTAAAGTCCTGGGTGACGAAGAAGCCCAACGACTGGCGTGGGCTGAACACCATCGGACTCAAGAGAATCTGGAAAGCGACATCCGGGTCATCCTGCAGCAGGTATGAGGATATCCAAGTGGATTCGGACGTGGCGTAAATGCCGACCTTGGCATTGTCGACGTTCTCAAGCTGCCGCAAATATGCAATCACCTGATCATAGGCTTTGGCGGAGGCCATGTAGTCGCGGTTGACGTCGGTGGTGTTCCAAACTGGTTTATCGAGTACTGCGGTCACAAAACCGGCTGAAGCCATGTCGGAGGCCACATCGCCAAATGAGTTATCGCAAGTGCCGTAACCGGCACCGTGCATGAACACCACACCCGGTCGTTTGCCGGCAGCTCCCTGCGGCTCGCGAATAAGCACCTTGATGGTCTGCACGCCGTTCTTGTTGGCCTTGCCGCGCACTCCGGTCTCTTGAGTCAGGTTGCCGTCGCTGGTCATATTCAGGGTGATATACCGTTCACTGACCTGATAGGTGCCTTTACTGGGCAATGCTTCGCCGGTCGGATTGGCAAAAGTGACGTCCGTATCATCGGTAAGCGTGGCCATGGATTGGCCGGTGGGCTCGATATTCCATGGCACGGTAGTGAGATTGGAGATAGAGACCAGCACGCCCATCAGCATGATGAAGATGGGCAGACTGACCATGAGCCGGTGGAGGCTGGTCCACGGCTTGGCCTTCACGGTCAGACGCTGCTCTTCTTGTGGCACGAAAGGTTATTGTAGCCGTTCCACGGTAATTATGCCGTGGGGCGCATTCAGCGATTGGGATGCTGAATGGGAACCACCACCGGACCGGTGGCGTTGACGGGAACCAGGCCATCGGCCTCCATTTGGGCGGCGATTTCCTGCGCCTTGGTAAGCAACGTGTCTACGATCTGGTCTTCGGGCACGGTCTCGATGACCTTGCCCTTGATGAAGATCTGTCCCTTGCCGTTGCCGGAAGCCACGCCGAGGTCGGCCTCGCGGGCTTCGCCGGGGCCGTTGACGATGCAACCCATAACGGCCACGCGAATCGGCGCGGTCACGTCCTTCAGCCCCTCGGTCACGGCCGAGGCAAGCTGAATCACATCCACCTGGGCTCGTCCGCAGCTCGGGCAGGAGATGATGTCGAACTTGCGCGGGCGCAATCCCATGTATTCAAGGAGCTTGCAGCCCACCTTGACCTCTTCGACCGGCGGGGCGGACAGCGAGACGCGAATCGTATCTCCGATGCCTTCGGCGAGTAGTGCGCCGAACGCCAGGCAGGATTTGATGGTGCCCTGCCAGGCCGGACCGGCTTCGGTGACGCCGAGGTGCAGCGGCCAGTCACCCTTGGAGGCAAGCAGACGATAGGTTTCGACCATGGTGATCACGTCATGGTGCTTGACGGAAATCTTGAAATCATGGAAGCCGACGTCCTCGAACATGTGAGCTTCCTTCAATGCGGAGGCCACCAATGCTTCAGGAGTGGGGCCGCCGTATTTGGCGTAGAGTTCCTTGTCCAACGAACCGGCGTTCACACCGATACGCAGAGAGATGCCGGCATCAGTGGCTGCTTTGCAGATCGAGGGGCCGACTTCATTGAATTTACGGATGTTGCCGGGGTTCACGCGTACGGCTGCGCAGCCGGCATCGATGGCCTGGAACACGTACTTGGACTGGAAGTGAATATCCGCGATGATCGGCACCGGCGACTTCCTGCAGATCTCCGGCAATGCGTCGGCATCGTCCTGACTCGGCACAGCCACGCGCACGATATCGCAACCAGCTGCGGTCAGCTCGGCAATCTGCTGCAATGTGGCAGGAACATTGGCCGTAAGCGTGTTGGTCATCGACTGCACGGAGATGGGGGCTCCCCCACCGACCGGCACCGAGCCGACCATGATGCGGTGAGACTTGCGACGCGGGTGCAGCGGCGATTCGCTGGTCAATTCGACCGGATTACCGGTTTTGCGGAACGGTTTTTCGGCGGTTTTTTCCGTACTCAAGGTATTCATCATTGTTTGTTTATCAAATCATCGGCACGGTGACGAGCTTCAAGCTCAATCTGTCCCATTTCCTCCACGTCCGTGAACAGCGGGTTACCGCGTAGCTCGGCATCCATCTGGTCGAGCACGGCCTTCACCGTGTCCACGATGCCAAGGTAGGGCAGACGATGGTCGAGGAAGGCGTGCACGGCCTGCTCATTGGCCGCGTTGAGCACGGCCGTATGCTTTTCGGATGCACCCAGGCAATGGCGGGCGAGCTGGACGGCGGGGAACGCCTCATTATCCAACGGCTCGAACGTCCAGGTTGCGGCCTGTGTCCAGTCGCATGCGGCAGCCACGTTGTCCATGCGATCGGGCGCGGACAGGCCGAGCGCGATGGGCAGGCGCATGTCCGGCGGTGAAGCCTGGCAGATAGTGGCGCCATCCACGAATTCGACCATGGAATGGACAATGGATTGCGGGTGCACCGTTACGTCAATACGGTCCGGCGGCACATCGAACAGTCGGGAAGCCTCAATAACCTCGAGTCCCTTGTTCATCAGGGTCGAGGAGTTGATGGTCACGACCGGGCCCATGTTCCACGTCGGATGATGCAATGCCTGCTCGGGCGTGATGTTCGCCATATCGGCACGTTTCCAGCCTCGGAACGGACCACCGGAGGCTGTGACCACCAGCTTGGAGATCTCGGCATGGGTGCCGGAACGCAACGACTGCCAGATGGCGGAATGTTCGGAGTCGACCGGATTGATCTGATCGTCGCGCACTTGCGCGCTGAACAGCAGATGACCGCCGGCCACCACTGATTCCTTATTGGCCAGGGCAAGCTGTGAATCGGCTTTCAGCGCGGCGATGGACGGCTCGAGACCGATGGAACCGGTAATGCCGTTCAGCACGACGTTCGCGCCGGAACCTGCCAATGCGATCACGGCATCCGGTCCACCGGTCACGCGGGTGTCGCGGACACCGGCCTGCTGCAACGCCTCTTTCAGCGCGGGAATCTTGGTGCTGTCGAATACCGCGACTTCCGGTACACGGAATTGTGCGGCCTGACGAGCCAGCAATTCGATATGAGCGCCGCCGGCGGCCAAACCCGTGACGGTGAAACGCTCAGGATGACGTGCGATGACATCAAGGCCTTGTGTGCCGATGGATCCGGTAGATCCAAGAATTACGACGGTGGAGTTGGAGACTACGCTCACTGTTCCTTCTTCGTATCATCATGATCCAGCGTCGGGAAAGACAGATCCGGAATGCTTGAATTGAAATCATCGCTGGTGGGGAACAGCGAGGGGAACGGCATGTCGGAAATCTGTTCCGGACGCTTTGTCTCGGCATCCTTGCTGGGCTGGGCTGCCGGCTTCGGTGTGCTCACGGGCTCGGCCGGCACATCATCAGAGTGGTCGGCAACCGGAATCGGAACGGATCCGGTGGTGCGCACCGGCTTGTTGGCCGGCGCAAAGGAGACCGGCATGGTCTCAGGCGCAGGCTGGTGACTCGTCTGCGCGTGCGGCGGCTCCGGTGCTGCAGGGGCTTCGCTCGGCGCTGCAGGAGCGGCGGCTGCGGCAGTAACCGGTGCGGCAGCCGGAGTAACAGGAGCCGGCATATCGTTCAATTTCAGTTCTTCCGGCGTGCCCAGACTCGGCATCTTGGGTTCAAAAGACGGCACGCTCACCGCAGGGATATCCTGTGAGGCTTGCGCCATATGGGCCAAGGCGGCCAGCGAGGAATCGCTCTCAGCCGTCGGAGGGATCGCAGGAGCTACCGGGGTCACCGGAGCTGCCGGAGCCACAGGAACCGCAGGAGCCGACGGAGTAGACGGGGCCGCGGGGGCAGATTTTGCTCCGAACGACGGTGCATCGGAGACCACAGGCTGCGGTGCTGCGGACGAAGCAGGTGCGTATGACGCCGGCTGATATGCCGCTGGAGCAGACGTGTTATCGGCCTGCTCAGCTGCAGGACGAGTCACAAACAGATTCTGTTCGGCCTGATGCAAAGCATCGAACGCATCATCAGAGGCGGCGGCCTGAGGTGCGAAACGTGCGTCGGCAGCCGGGCGCTGCGCATTGGCAGCGAACAGCGGCGAAACGGCTTCCGCCGGGGCTGCCACCGCTGCTGCGGGAGCCGGGGCCGCAGCAGCGGCTGGCTCGTTGGCGGAAGCGCCACCGACTCGAGCGTAGGACTCAATACGGCTGAGCAACTGGACGCACGCGTTTAGGAAATAGTCGACCTGACGCTCGTCATAGCCCTTCTTGCCCTTGCGCTGGGTGAAGATGACATTGCTCACCGAAACGGCGTTGAGATCAGCCAAGTCACGGACATCGTCTTCGGTGACACCGTCGACGCCGAGGGATGCAGCGGCTTTATCCACAATCTGATCGGTAAGACGGTCGACCTGCTTCTTGTCATACGACGGCTGCTTGGCCTCACCGGGCTTGAAGCGCTCGCCCTGCTCACGTTCCACATGCTCGAGAATCTGCTGGTACAGGTTCTCAGTCTGTGCCTTCCACGTCACACGACCATGCTGGGCGATCTCCCATGCGGTCTGCTTGTCGACCACCGCACGCTCGAGACGATTAAGCGCTGCGTCGACCTGGGCAATCACATAGCCGTCCTTGGTCAGGTCGAACGACACCGCCTGAATATCGCGCTGGGTGAGTCTGATTCCCTCACTGTCGTACAAAGTGTGGGCCCGCTCTAGAAAAGCGTCGACCTGAGCGGGATCATATCCCCACTTACGCTTGCCTGCACGTGCAATGCCTGCCTTGCCGTCCCCTTCGCGAAGTTCCTGCGCCATCGGCTAATCGACCTCCTGCTGGATAAACAAATCTGTCCACAACTGTACGTGATTGTTGCGACGCTCGCGTGTATTTAGGCGGAAATTCACAGTTTTTGGCCTTCTCGACACTGGCCGGCCTCATTTCGAAAGCGCAGTGAAAGTGGGCAATAAGGGACTCGAACCCCTGACATCCACCGTGTAAAGGTGGCGCTCTAACCAACTGAGCTAATTGCCCGCAGTGTCAACAATAGCGTAAGGACGGCACAGCCGTCACTTGCACACGCCGGACGCCGCAATCATGACCTTTCGCCAAGGCCATGGCTTCCGCCCGTCGTTCCGATTCAGCGGCCCTTGCCGAAAGCGCGCAGACGGATACCATTCCAGTCCGGGCTGACAGTCAGCGGAGTGGCGGCGTTCATGCCTGCGGTCTGGGCGGCGGACTGCACGGTGGAAGAGCTGGCGGCTCCCGGACGACCGGGCTTCGGCGTCAACACCCACAATGGGCCGTCATTGCCGAGCACCGCGTAGGCATCGACGATGGTATCGGACAGTTCGTCCTCGTCGTCGCCATCGCGCCACCACAGAATGACACCATCCACGGCGGAGTCATAATCCTCGTCTACAAGCTCCTCACCCGTGAGCTCCTCGATCTTGGCGCGTACGGAGTCGTCCACGTCGTCGTCCCAGAGCCACTCCTGGACGATGTCGCCGGGCTTGAAACCAAATTCTTCAGCGTTCTGCGATGCCGTTTGATTCACAGGGGCTACATTAGCAAGTCATGGCGAACAAATACGTTAACGCGACCAAAAATCTCGCTTTGTGACCGTTTCACCGCAAAATTCCAAGCGCTCACGCCGTGCAATGCGGCAAGTCGTCGGCCTGTCCTTTACCGATGGCCACCAGTGCCCGATAGGCCTCGTCCAAGGTGGCGACCTTGACATCGCGCAGCCCGTCGGGCACATGGCCTGCCACCGCGCTGCAATTATCCGCAGGAGCCAAGAACCATGTGGCACCGTCGCGTTTGGCACCAAGCATCTTCAGCTGAATGCCGCCGATTTTGCCGACATTGCCCTTCTTGTCGATAGTGCCCGTGCCGGCGATGGTCTTGCCGCCACTTTCACTCTCGGGAGTCAGCTTGTCGATAAGGCCCAGCGTGTACATCATGCCGGCGGACGGCCCGCCGATGCTATCCACATGCATCGTCACCTTGGCATGGGCGAGCGATGCGGCATCAATGCCCAACTCATTGGCGTGTGCTTTGGCATACGCCAATCCCACTTCGCTGGCCGAGGACTGGGAACCGGCCATGTCCTTGTCGACCGTCTTCTGATATTCGTCGGCCGTCTGTCCCACTGGCACCGTCGCTTCCCTTGGTATGATCTCCATCTTCGGGTTCGCCCATGCCCACACGGCCTGTGCATTGATAATCGTGTAGCCGGGCACGCCGGAAGCGTTGACCGTGGTCAACAGCAATGAGCCGGAATCTTGGTACGTGGAAACGCCTTTGCCTGATACATCGATGACTGCGCCGTCCTCGACGCTACCGAGCACATCCTGGGTCGGCCCCGGCCCCTCGATGACATACGGGCTGGGCAACAGTAGTATCACCACACCGAGCAATACGGCGAACGTGCCGATGAAATGACGCGGAGAACGAGCCGCCAGGTATCGTCTCATCCTCTGCGCGGCGCGCGAAAAACGCGATTGCCCGGTTTCCTTGGACGAGTTGGAAGATGACGCGGCCGAATCATCGTGTTCTGGCTGTGCCTCCATAGCGGCCAAAGACCCGGATTGCCGATTCGTGTGACGTACAGACATATGCAACAGTGTATGCGAGTGACCGAAATGAACACACAACACACATATTCCTCGGCCGCCAGCGAACGGGCGCGGGCACAACCTACACTTGGGATAACACACCGCGGCAAAGAAGGATACGCATGGACGACAACGCGATTCACGAATGGCTGATCAAGTGCTTCGGCCCGATTCAGGGAGAAATGGCTTGGCAACAGATCAGCCAGCTGCCAGAGGATATTCGCGCGCAGATGATGAGCCAGGATCCGAGCCGTCTGCCAGATCCTGCGGAAGTCCAGCAGATGATGGCAGCGTTCAGTGCCGGCGGCCTGAACACCATGGGCGATATGCAGCGCACGGTCGAAGAGGGACCGATCAACGTCAAGCTCGCCAAATCAATCGCATTGCAGCAGGCCAACGCTTCCGGCTCTCAGCCCAGCGTGTCCGCAGTGGACGGTGAAGCCGCTCGACGTGCTATGAGCGAGGCGAATCTGTGGCTGGACACGGCATGCGAGTTCGATCCCGCTCCCGGAGAGCCCGATGTGCTCACCCGCGCCGGATGGGTGGAAGGCACCATCGACCAATGGGCCAAATTCGCCGCTCCCGTGGCCGAGTCGATGAACGACGCTTTGGCCTCGGTGATTTCCGAGCGCCTCGGCGGCATGCTTGGCAACGGCGAAGTGGCCGGCATGTTCGCAGGCCCAGTGTCGATTCCGATTCCTGACGGCATGAAGGATCCCGGCCAACTCATGAAATTGCTGGGCAACACGTCCTTTGCCATGCAGCTGGGTCATGCGGCTGGCAATCTGAGCCATGAAGTGCATGGCAGCTTCGATCAGGGTATCTCTCTGCTGAAGAACCCTGCCGGTGGCCTGATAGCCCAGAACGCCACCGAATACGCCAAATTGCTGAATGGCGAGGCACCTGCGGAAGCCACTGACGAGACAAGTGAAACAACCAATCCCATTGGCTTCACTTCGGCCGCAACCAGTGCCGGCACGATTGACAATTCCGATTCGAGGGAAACCAGCACAACCGTCGAGTCCTCGGATGACGCAAACGCCGCAGACACCGCCGCATTCGAGGAAGCATTCGCCGGATTCGACTCCAACGAAAAGATTCCCGAGTCCGAGGTGCTGTCTTTCCTTGCGCTGCAGGAAATGGCCCATGCCCGCCTCTATGCTTCGGTTCCTTGGCTGATGCCCCGGTTTGAAGCACTCATCGGCAAGTATGCGCGTGGCATCTCCATTGATTTGGATGCCATGGAAGAACAACTGCGCGATGTCACTTCCATGGATCCTGAATCGATTTCCGGAGCGGTGAATCTCACCAAAGTAGGCATCCCCGATACGCCTGAACAGCGTGAAGCACTGGCATCGTTGGAATCATTGCTGGCCATGGTTGAAGGCTGGGTGGATTGCGTGGTGTGGCGTGCCGGCATGGCTCACCTTCCGCATATCGAGCAGCTACGCGAAATGATGCGCCGCGAGCGTGCAATGGGAGGCCCAGCGGAACGCACTTTCGAGAACCTGCTCGGCCTGCAACTACGCCCTAAGCGCATGCGTGAAGCCGCCGGCCTGTGGGAGATGATCACGGTGGCCGAGGGGCCGGACGGACGTGATGCCAAATGGTCGCACCCGGATTTGCTGCCGACCTTGCCTGGTGACAAGCCCGCGGATGGCGTTGCGACCGAATCGAGTGATTCGTCTCAATCCTCCGTCAATGCCGGTAGCTCTACCTCGCACCCTGCAGCGGATGGCAAGACCGACAACATCGACTGGGATGCCGAACTGTCCAAACTGCTCGGCGAAGATGGCAACGACGGCCCGGATACCCCGCACCAGCCCGACAATCCTCAACAGCCGAACGAGTGACGGCATCGCCATCGCTTAGGGCACATTATTTACACCGAGCGAGCCGAAGAAAAGCTGCTTGAAGCAATGTTCACAAGAAGCGGGAAGGGCGGCGCTGCTGCGCCCCATACCCATCCTTGGTCCGCGCATATGACAGATGCAGCGAGTCCTCGGCTCGTGTGACGCCCACGTACATAAGCCGTCGCTCCTCTTCCAACGTCTCCCCCGGTTCCGGTGACCCGTACGGCAATAGCCCTTCGGAGCAGCCGACCAGAAAGACGTGTTTGAATTCCAGACCTTTGGCCGCATGGATGGTGGAAATCATGACGCCGGGGTCGGTGCTCTGCTGGCTGCCTGTGGCGTCCAATCCCATGGCTTCCAACAGGGCCCTGCGTGTCGTGGCATCATCCGCGAGCGACGAAGACTGCCATCCGGAATCCTTACGCACGCGGAATTTCAGCCTTGCCGCGCGCAATGCCGCACCGAAAACCGGCTGCTGCGCGTTGATGCGCGTCAGAATCGCGCAATCGGAGGGCTTCGCACCCTGCGCAACAAGTCGTGCGATGCGAGCCGCCACACCTTGTGCTTCCAGGTCATCGGTGTCATAGGCCGTTCGGCTGATGCGTACCCCCTTCTCCCTGGCGGAAACCAGCTTCAAATAATCCTCACGATTGGGGGCCGCGGCAAGCACCCGATTGGCGAGACTCACCACTTCAGGAGTCGAACGGTAGTCGGTGTTGAGGTTGATGTCTGCAGACAGAAGGCCGAACTCATCGGCGAACTGCAACAAATGCCAGCTGGATGCACCCGCGAACGAGTAGATGGTCTGTGCAGGGTCGCCGACCACACATACATTGCGGTTCATAGCGGCCTTGCCATCCGGCCCGCCTCCCCCAAGCCATAAGTTCAGCAAACGATGCTGCAGCGGAGAAACATCCTGATACTCATCAACGGTGAGCCAGCCGATGGAGGAACGAATCTGCGCCGCCGCTTCGGGAAAATCATCCATGATGTGGCATACCAGCAGCAGGATGTCGTCAAAATCGATTTCTCCTCGCGATGTTTTCTCTTGCTCATACGCATCATAGATAGCGGCGAATCGAGCGGCATCGAACCCTGCGGGCGGCTGACGATTGGCCTCTACGCTGATACGCGCGTAATCATCGATGGGTACCAGAGAAATTTTGGCCCAATTGATTTCAGCCAGTACATCGCGCACGGTCAGTGCATCAATATCTCGTACAGCGGTAGCACGAGTGATGGCACGAGATACGGTGTCACGCTGATCTTCGATGAGATGCGGGAATGGCGCTTCACAGACGTCGGCCCACACACTGTTGAGCTGGCGCAATGCCGCAGAGTGAAAAGTAGCGGCGGTAACACCGGATGTACCGCCTTGCAGCCCCAGCTGCTCAAGTCGAGCACGCATTTCGGCAGCGGCTTTCACCGAAAACGTAACGGCAAGCACCCGCTCGGGCTTCCATGCTCCCGTCGCGCAGGCATAGGCGATGCGTCGCGTAACGGTACGGGTCTTGCCCGCGCCTGCACCGGCGATGATGCGCACCGGGCCATTCAGCGTAGTCGCCGCCCGGCGCTGCTGCTCATCGAGCCCTTCAAGAATCTGCTGCGCTTGTTCCATGACCTCCATTGTGGCACGAAACCGAAAACCAGTGCGAAAACTACGTCATGAAGAGCCGGACATGTATTAGTGTGGAAGAGTGATGAAACGTAGCAACTATATGCTGGCAGCGCTTACCTCGGCTGTCCTGCCGAATCTGGCCATCGCGGGCGTGCGCGGAAGCACGCAGCCCAGCGCAACCGATGAGGGCAAGGGCATCGATCAGGCAGTGGTGCAGGATGCCTCAGGCAAACTGTATGACGTATATGCCACTGACACCAAAGAGGGACGCGCTCGTCTGACACGGCGTGTGCAAGCGGCTCAGACGCTTGCCTCGGCCCGCGAGCCGGGTGGCCTTGGATTCGATTTGGATCGTGTCATTGCATTCACTCCCGGCGACGAGCCTCAGATCGGGCAGACGACGACCACGCAGTCCGCTGATCAGCCCGAGGCTCAGAGCGCCCGTAAGCCCGGCCCGACAGGGGAAACTGCAGTGATGATTGCAGTTCACCGCGAGGGACAGGCACGCTCTCTTGACCTGCTTACTCTTGATGACTGCGCTTCGGTCGGCACTGCATTGGGTGCTATTCATCGCCTGCCAACGGCATTTCTCTCGGTCGCCAAATATCCGGTGTTCACCACCGGCCAGATTCGTTCGCAACTGACCGCCTGGATTAAGCGTCTGCGCTCGGCAGGACATGTGCCGCAGGAAATCACCAATAGTTGGGCGCGAATCATAGAGACCGAGGGATTATGGTCGTTCTCCACATGCATGGTGCATGGCGGCTTCTCAGATGGCGACTTCCTGTTCTCGGGTTCGGCTATTACGGCCGTGACCAATTGGCAGGATATGCAGGTCAATGATCCTGCGCGCGATCTTGCCTGGATTTTCGGCAAACTTGACGAATCCCACCGCAATGCGGTGCTTTCCGCATACGGCCGCATGATGGGCTCTCGCCTTGATGACCTGATCATGCTGCGCGCCAACCTATGGTTGCAGATGGAGCAGGTCGGCGACTTTATCCAAGCATTGAATCGTGCGGATAATGATCGCATCATGCAGTTTAAGGCTCAGGTTGAGCGTCTCGCTCATCAGCTGGGCGTTATCAGCCGTGATACTACGCCGTCTACGGCCGCTCCGGCCGCTGGCGCAACCGCCAAGTCCGCTTCCCCATCCACCATTACCGTCGGCACTTTGCTGCGGGAGGATGACCGCCGCTACGCCGAGGCTGACGACACTACCAACGAGACCACGGAACCGTCCGACGAAACCCCCGATCCGGATCGTACCGGCTCGGCCGAGGTCGTTGCCGCGGGAGAAGCAGACGTGACCCCGGCTGTGCCTGCCGCCGCTGAGGATAACGATCAAACCGCCGGCAGTCCGGTGACCGGCACTGGCTCAACCAAGCCGCAGCCCGCCAATGCCGAGCAAGGTGACGACGCGGTAACCATCACGCTCAAAGAGCTCATTGAGATGAACGATCAGCAGGCGGCGTCGGCACCTTCCGCCAACGTGGAGGATGCCGGCAAGGGCGAGGCTGATGACGATACCAATGATCGCCTGTCGCAGTCTGGTGCTGAGACCACGGTTATTCCCTTGCTTGAGCGCGAGGAAAGGGCGTTGCGTGACGCTCGCGCAGGATTGGCTGGGTACGATGACGAGGGCAATCCCTTGCATGACGGTCAGGACGACACACCTTCACGTGGAGTTCCGGAAACCACGCCGAGCGCGTAACCGGTCATCTCATGCCGACGTTACGCGGCACAATAGAACCAACGGATATGGCTGGAAACAGCCAACAATCAACCGCCCGGCGACGGGCACCATCGAGGAGCATTCATGGACATCGAACTGGGCATCCAAAACGTGGCACGACCGGTGAACTTCAGTACCGAGGAATCGGCCGACAGCGTCGGCAAGGCTATCGCACAGGCCGTAGCCAACGACGAAACCATCAATCTGACCGATGATAAGGGTCGTCACATCATCGTGCCCGCCAAGGCACTGGGCTATGCCATCATCGGTTCCGAGACCAAGCACGCCGTCGGTTTCGGCGCTCTGTGACGATACGGATTGTTCAAGGGCTTACAGCAAGCCTCCGCGAGAGCGGAGGCTTTGTGCTATCGGTATAACGGCAGCGCGCCGCGTCGGACGATTTCGGCCACGGTGGCCTCATCGGTCAGGTTCTCTCCCAACAGATTCGGTTTGCCCTTACCATGCCAGTCCGATCCGCCTGTGACCAGCAAATGGTAACGTGCGCAAATGCCCAGCAATCGTTCGCGCTGTTCGGGAAGGTTGCCACGATGCCACACTTCCAGGCCATCCAGCCCTTCCGCAATCAACGCTTCAATCTGCTCATCGGAAAGCAGTCTCCGGTTTCGGCTCAAATCACCGGCATGAGCAATCAGAATCACACCGCCAGCCCCCTTCACGGCAGCAACCACCTCGCGCGCGGTCGGCGACGGCGTGGGAATGTAATATTTGGAGGACGCGCTGACCGCATCGGCAAACGCCTCAGAACGATTTTGATACACCCCGGAGGCAACCAGCGCATCGGCGATATGCGGGCGTCCTATAGTGGTGTTCCCGCCTTCCTTGACCTGGGCGAGCACGGACTCCCATGAAATCGGAAGGTCCTTGGACATAAGTTCCACCATACGTTGCGTACGCCGCAATCGTGCCTGGCGAGTACGCGTGAACAGATCCACGATGCATTGATTCGTGGGATCATATTGGAATCCGAGTATATGCACGGAAACACCGTCATCGGTGGCCGTGATTTCAGTGCCGCGCAGTAGCGGCAGCCCTACCTTGCGTGCCGCGGCCTCGGCCTGAGGCCAACCGGCAGTAGTGTCATGATCGGAAATGGATACACCTTTAAGCCCCGCAGCCTTGGATTGCTCGGCCAACACAGCCGGCGTCTCCGTGCCGTCGGAGAAGGCGGTGTGGCAATGGATGTCCCACCCGGTTGTGGGCGGTTCCATAGGCATCACGTATCCAGTCATACTGTCCATCGTAACCTCATTTCGCCCCTCCCATGTCTGCAACTCGATTCGCTACCAGGCAAAACCGAACATTCTCTTCCTATCTGACAACCACAGCGGTTAATCTTGAGCGCAGTACCCACACCGGAGGATTCCATGACGCACACGAACAGCACAAACGGCGCACGTAACGATACCAGTACTGCCTCAATTCCCCGGCTCACTGGCTGGAGGCACAGCGCCACATGGACTTATCTCATCATGCTGATTGCTTCGGCAGTGGCATTGGGAGCCTCGTTCATACTTTCGGCCGAGACGCTGCAGCTGGCACGCCATCCTGAGTCCTCATTGGGATGTGATGTAAATGCCGTGGTCTCTTGTTCCACGGTGGCTCAATCATGGCAGGCGGAACTCGTGAAATTCGGCGGGCTTTCCTATCCGAATGCGTTCTTCGGCATCGCCGCCGAATCAGTGTTCATTACCATTGCCGTGATTGGTATGGCGCGCGTGCGCGTGCCGCGATGGTTTGCCACTTGCACATGGTTTGGCGGCTTGGCAGCATTGGCCTACTCATACTGGTTGAGCACGCAGTCGCTGTTCGTGATTCACGCGCTATGCCCGTGGTGCTTGACGCTGATGTTCTCCACCACCATCCAGTTCATGGCGTTGAGCCACGCAACCGTGGCCGTGCAGGGATTGCCGTCTCGCAAGGTCACTGACGAAGAGAACGGCATCGTTTCCGATATGCCGCAGATACCGGCCGGGTTGAACAAGTATTACCGCCTCAACATCGACCTTATGGTTGACGTGCTGTGGATTGTGGCGATTGTAGTGCTGATTATCGTCACCGAGGGCGCAGCACTGTTCGCCGCATAAGCGGCTAATAACGACGTATCTCTCCCTCCATCAGCCTCACGGCTGGCGCTTCTCTCACCAGAGGGAGGTCAGGAACGGAGCAAATCGATATCGGCAACCAGCGTGGCCGAGCCGGTGAGTTTGACGTCCTCGTCAGTCACGTCCACTCGCAGAGTGCCGCCGCGCACGGTGATGTCCCAGTGTGAGATGCCGGTCTTGGCGCGTAGCACAATGCCTGTGGCGCACAAGCCCGTACCGCAGGAGAGGGTCTCTCCGCAGCCTCGTTCGTTGACACGCATCGTCGCCCCACCCACTGCGGTGTTGTGGTCGATATCATCAATACGCACGAATTCCACGTTCTGATCGGATTCGATAGTTGGGTTGACCACCGGCTTGGTGACCAAATCCAGATCCTCGACCACTGGCAGCGTGGAGAAGGCATCTTCAATCACCGCCACCACATGCGGGTTGCCCATGTCGACGAACGTGCCACGTGCCGAGCCATCGCTGCCGGGAATACTGACTTCATAGGCGTCGGTCTCGCCGATTTTCCACTCCCCCATTTCCACCTGGAACACATTGGCACCATACGGCTTCACGTTGCCACGAGGGGTCAGAATCTTGACGCCGGCTCGGGTTCCAAGGCGGAACGGCTCGGTGGAGTCAGCCACGCCCTCACGCTGGGCGAATAAAGTGATGGCGCGTGTGCCGTTGCCGCACATCTCAGCCAACGACCCGTCTGCATTGCGATAGTCCATGAACCATTCAGCGTCACCTGCCTGCACAGCCATGATTTGCTCATCGCTCAGATCAGACACGAACTCAGGCTTGGTCAGGCGAATCAGTCCATCGCCGCCGATGCCGAAATGACGGTCGCACAGGAACCGTATCTCATCGGCAGTGGGCTCGAAATCGCCGGTTTTGTCGAGGTACACCACGAAATCATTGCCGGTTGCGTGTGTCTTAGTTACTCGTTGCGGAAGACTCATGGCTTTCAGAGTACTCTAGGGAACGAAACAATACTGTTCACAGACTGTTTCCGTGAACAGTGTGGGACTGGCCGCACGGCCGGCCTCGGGCATTTCGTACCGGTACGCAGTCTTGTAGGAGGATTCTGGCATGAGCTCATCAGCGCCCATCGGCGTCTTTGATTCAGGGCTTGGAGGCATTTCCGTTGCCCGAGAAATCGCCAAGGACATGCCGGCTGAGCACGTGCTGTATTTCGGCGATTCCGCCAACGCCCCGTACGGCGTCAAGACCCCGGAGCAAGTGAAGGCCTTAAGTTTTGACATCGTGGAACGATTCGTTGAACACGGTGTCAAGGCCGTGGTCATTGCCTGCAATACCGCTACCTCCGCCGCGGTGAACGATTTGCGCGAGCATTATGACATTCCGATCATCGGCATGGAGCCGGCATTGAAAGTGGCTTGTGACCGCGGGGACGCCCCTCTCGGCCAGCAGCATATTCCACAGCGGGTGATTGTGGCAGCTACTCCCCTGACCTTGCGTGAGCGGAAATTCGCCGAGCTTATGAAGCGTTTCGACTCCGATAACACGATTTTCAAGGAACCCTGCCCGGACCTGGTGGAGATTGTGGAGTCCGGTCAGCTTGGCAATCATGATCTGGTGATGCGCACGCTGCACCACTACTTTGACCGATATGACCTGGACCGCATTGATTCTGTGGTGTTGGGGTGCACGCATTTCGTGTTCTACCGCGACTATTTCCGTGAACTGCTGCCCAAGCATGCCGCAATCATCGATGGCAACGAGGGTACGGTTCGTCACCTTGGCGTGGTATTGGAATCATTGGGTAAGCTGGCACCGGAGGATGCACTTGGCCGCGTGGAGATTTCCAATTCCGACCCATCCGAGCGCATTGCCAAGCTGTCGCATGACCTGCTGAGTGCCTGACCTTGGCCACCCTCTTTGAGGGGAGCCAAGGCAAATAAACAGACATTTCGTGGGTCCATTGCCCACATCTTTGTCCAAACAGCGCGCGTAAGCTCATGACTACTTGAGCAAAATAGGGGGTTTGGTATGGCAAAGACCGCAATGATTGATGTAGGCGGCGGCTTTCGTGCTATTTTCGGCTGCGGCGTGATGGATCGCATGCTCGAAGATGGCATTGATGTGGACATGTGTTACGGCGTGTCCGCGGGGGCGGCCAATATGACCTCGTTCATCGCCCGCCAGCATGGGCGCAACCACACTTTCTATACCAAGTACGCGTTCCGTAAGGAATACGCGAGCGCGGAAAGTTATTTCAAAAATCACAACTTTGCCAACCTGGACTATATCTACGGCACGCTGAGCAACCACGATGGCGAGAACCCGGTGGATTACGCGGCTTTCGAGGCCAATCCCACCGGCTTTACCGTGGTAGCGTGCAACGCCGAAGACGGTTCGACCAAGTATTTCGACAAGTCGCGTGCGCGATTCGATGACTTCGATGTCATCAAGGCCTCGTCGGCTGTGCCAGTGGCATGCGAACCGTATGTAGTGGACGGTGTGCCGTATTTCGACGGCGGCATCGCCGATCCAGTCCCGGTGCAGAAGGCATTGGATGATGGCTACGACAAGGTGATTCTGATTCTCTCCCGTCTGCGCAACGAGGTGCGCAAACAGCAGAAGGATCTGGCTCCAGCCCGTATCCTCGAACGCTCTTACCCCGCCGCGGCTGAAAAGCTGCGCATGCGGTACAAGACCTATAACGACGAAATCGAGATGGCCAAACAGTATGAGGCAGAAGGCCGCGTGCTGATTCTCGCCCCGGAAGACCTCTATGGTCTCAACACCCTAAAAAAGAACTTCGAGGGTCTGGAAATGATGTACCGCAAAGGCTATGCGGCGGCCGAGGCCATCCCCGAGTTCCTCAGCAAGTAAGTTTTGCGGATTTTTCTCACTGAGCAACCGTCAGCGAGAAAGTTTGCAAGGCAAGGTGGCAATTACTCATTAATCAGCATTGAGAGCATATACATTGGCAGATAGGTGATTCCTTTCTCTTGGAATACGTTGGTTTCCGCGAGTACTATCGCCCTGTCAATGGCGTAGCCGTCAGTGTTCAGCGCATTGTCAAGGGCTGCATGAGAACGGTAGTATTTGCCCGACTTAATCTCCAGGGCCAACACATCACCGTCATCGGTCTCTATCAGGAAATCCAGCTCACCAATCCCTTTTTTCGTGAAGTAATAGAGATTGGTAAATCCATGCGCGGTGAGTTCCTGCGCCACGACATTCTCGTAGACTCCGCCCATGTTCATTGCAGCCTGACCATCCAGTATGCCCAGTGCTGACTTCTTGCCATGCGAGCTGGTCAGCAATCCCACATCGGAATAGAACAGTTTCAGCAATCGACGTTCTTTACTGGCTCTCAGCGGAGCCACGGGGGCAGCAACATTAAATGCCGGCAGCGCAACATTAGCACGAGTAAGCCAAAGGAATTCATCTCCTGAGTTCTAAATAGAAGTGCAACACCTTGTCTAAGGTTGGAAGTGTTCAGTTTCTAACTTAAGAAGGTGTTGCACTTCTATTTAGAACTCAGGGTCTTTATGCACTCGTCGCAATCTATAAGTGAACAATTCGCGCACTCGTTACAATCTGCATACAGTCAATTTTCACACTCGTTGAAATCTAAACCGATCGCGACGATATCAATTCATATGGAATCAGGGCTGAAACGCAGTGAAGCCCCTCGCTTGGAGGGGCTTCACTAACGATGGATGCGGTTGCAAATGGGCCGATTACTTCGTTTCGTTGGCGGTGAGCATGGCCTTGGTGACCTGTTCGTAGAGATCCTGATAGCCGCCAGGCGTGGAGGCGGGCAGCACCACGGTCTTGGCGTTGCCGGACTCGGACAGCGAACGCATCACATCGAGGTACTGGTTGAACAGCACCACGTTGTTCACGTCGTTGATGTTCATACCCACGGCCTGCAGACTCTTGATCTGGTCGACGATACCGTTGGCGATTTCGCGGCGGTAGTTGGCCTGGCCCTCACCCTGCAGCCGGGTCTTCTCCGCCTCGGCGGCGGCCTGGGTCTCGATCTGGATGCGCTGGGCCTCGGCGCGCTGGCGGGTGGCTTCCTTCTCGCGCTGGGCGGCGTTGATGGAATCCATGGCGTTCTTGACCTGCGGACTCGGATCGATGGCGGTAATCAGGGTCTTGACCACAGTGAAGCCGAACCGGCTCATCTCGTTGCCCACGGTCTTCTGCACATCGAAAGCCACGTCATCCTTGCGGGCAAAGGCATCGTCCAAAGACAGTGCAGGGATAGCGGAACGCAGCGCGTCCTCCATGTAGGAGCGCAGCTGACCGGCCGGGTCACGCAGCTCGTAGTAAGCGGTGGCCACATCGTTCGGGTTCACGCGGAACTGAGTGGAGGCCACCACGGTGACGAACACGTTGTCAAGAGTCTTGGTTTCCAGCTGCACGTTAAGCTGGTTGACACGCATGTTGGTTTTCATAGCGATACGGTCCACAAACGGAATGCGGATATGAATACCTGCGAACTGCACCTTAAGGAACTTGCCGAATCGCTCAATGATGTAGGCCTGCTGCTGCGGCACGACGAAGAGTGCGGCACTCAGCAGAACAATGAGTAGCACGATGATAATGAGCAATGCAATCAGCCGGCCAGCAAAGAATACGGCCATGATGTTTTCCCTTCATCCACGTCGAAACCGCCCTCGGCCTCGACTCGTGATTTCCATCGTATCAGCGTTCAAACAAAGCGGTAGACATCGTACGCATATGTGTACAACTGTTCACTATGTGTGCATGCTGGCTTCTTATAAAAGATGTGCGGCATCCAATCAGTATGCTGCGGCGATGGCCTGATCAAGGTCTGCGATCAGGTCGTTGACATCTTCCAAACCTATGGATAGGCGAATCAGGTTGTCACTGACGCCGGCGGCTATACGCGCTTCGGCCGGCACTTCGCGATGCGTGATGTGCGCGGGGTCGACGATAAGAGAGCGGGCATCACCGATGTTGGGCACGTAGCTGAACAGTTTGGCACCGTCGATGATACGGCGGACATTGTCGGCACTGCCATCCACTTGGAAGCTCAGGATTTGCCCCACACCGCGCGGGAAATACTTGCCTACAAGTTCGTATTGCGGTGTGTAACCGAGACCGGAATAGTTGACCTTGGTCACATGCGGGGCACTGATCAGATGTTCGGCTATGCGCTGAGCCGAAGCCACCTGCTGACTGACGCGCTGGGGCAACGTCTCCAGCCCAACGAGCGAAAGGTAGGCGTTGAATGGACTTTGCACAGCACCGAACGTACGCAGGTACTTGATGCGAATGCGTTTGATGAATGCGGCATTGCCGAATTTTTCAGCGAAACTGTGCCATTCGCCGGCGCGGTCGTTGCTGATGATCTGTTGGCGTGCGGTGAATTGCGGGAATCGGCCGTTCGCCCAGTCGAAGTTGCCACCGTCGATGATTGCGCCGCCGATGGCGTTGCCGTGGCCGGTGATGCCTTTGGTGGTGGAATGCACGACTATGTCGGCGCCGAACTTGACGGGATTGAGCAGATACGGCGTAGGTACGGTGTTGTCCACGATCAGGGCAATGCCGTGGCTATGGGCCAGCTTGGCCAGTGGCTCGATATCAAGGATTGCCGTGGAGGGGTTGGCCACGGTTTCGGCGAAAATCGCCCGAGTATCGGGACCGATTTTGGATTCGACCTCTTTGAGATCGTTGATGTCTTTCACGAAATCCGTGTGAATGCCGAACTGCGGCAGAAAATCGCCGAGCGCATCCACACTGGCGCCATACAGGTCGGTCGGGGCGATGATGCGGCCGCCGCCCTCCCCCGCACACATCAGCGCATAACTCACTGCGGCCATACCGGAGCCCACTGCAACGGCACCGATACCGCCTTCCAGCGCAGCGAGTCGCCTTTCCAAGGCATCGACGGTGGGATTGGCCACACGGGAGTATTCGAAGCCGTCGATGTCGCCACCCGCGAGCGCATCGCCGCGAGCCGCATCGCCGAGGTCGAATGCGGCGGAAGCGTAGATTGGCGGCACGGAGGCACGGCCGTTAGCCAGCGGATCGTATCCGGCGTGGATGGCTTGTGTTTGGAAACTCTCGCTCATCAATTCTCTCCCCTACCGCCATAAATTCTATTTCCGAACTTAGCAAGCCTTGACGCGTGACACCGGCACGAAGATATTGCAATTGCTGATGTGTTCTTATAAGCATTGGCTATATACGCAAAAACAGCAATCCCATTTTCGCAAGTCCATTTTTAGAGTCTTCGCCAGTTTGTGTGGTGGGAAAGCCCCGGCAACGGACGCCGGGGCTTTTTCCCCACACACACAAACTGGCGAAGACTCATTTATTTCCTGCGTTTGATAACCGGTTATTATGTCGATAACGCATTAGTGATGTTCAAAAAAGAGACGGTGTCACAGCAGACACGGAACTCAGAATGAAGACAACTGCGCAAGATGGAACGAACCGTTGTCCGCCTAATCGACGAAAGGGCCCAACGTCTTAGAACGTCAGGCCCTTTCTGCACATAATTCGAGGTCAAAGGTAAACCTCGGCGGTCAGATCCAACGAAATGAAAGTCAGTAATGCTGTCAAGAGAATCGCTCCGAAGATAGCACGATCTTTCCGCTGGCATACAATGTACCAGCTTCCACCAGATCCGACCCGCATTGCACAAACAGCCGGAGCCCGCGTGAGTCCCGAACACTCATCCAACATTCATAAGCAGACGAACGTGCATCCCATGTAATTCTTGGACCGAGCCCTAGTCGGTCAGCTCCCCCAACTCCTGCAGCTTGTTCTTGATATCCACTGCGGAGGGCTCCACCTGGAACGAGCCGTCACCGTACAACACAACCGGAATGTGCTGCTGGCCGCTGATGGCCACGGCACGGTCGGCAGCGCCTTCCTCTTCCTCAATGTTGTGCCAAGTGTATGCCGCCCCCAGCTTGTCGAGCGTGTTCTTGGCTTGACGGCAGTCACCGCACCATGTAGCACCGTAGATATCAATGGCCATGTCGGGTCCTTTCCTCTGTTTCGCCGCGTACAGCTCTCACGCGGCCTGTTTTGCTAGATCGTGTCCATCATAACGGGAAACGTGATGGATACGCGTCTGGCATAATGCATACGCAGTCTTGCCCTGATGACGGTTTGCCACATAACACGGAAAAAACGTGATTCCCTTCTTACATGGCACGAAATCCGCGAGTTGCAGGGAGATACCACCACGAGTCGATTTTTCTCTCTGCATCTGCGCCATAAAAGCCAAGTCCCACCGAGGAACGGAACCAAAAACCACATTCAGCTCGCATAATCCCGACAGCATCCCCGGCCCAACAAGAACAAAGGCATAAAAAAGCGACGCCGGTGTGGCACAACCGACGCCGCTCCCCAGGAGTAGAAATAGGCAGGAAAAGTATCAGATCAGGCGAACACCCCCGAAGTCAGTTGTTGGAACACGTCAGTATCGGCATGTCGATCGATGTAACGGGCGTAGGCGGTATCGAAAGCCTGACCAAGATCCTCAATCAAATCGTTGGCGTCTTCGATGCCAACGGCAAGGCGCACCAGCTCATCGGTGATGCCGATCTTCAGGCGCTCCTCACGGGGCAGCTCGAAATGCGTCATGCGACAGGGCAGCTCGGCAAGCGACTCCACAGCCCCCAACGATACCGCAAGCCGGAACAAATGCAGGTTGTTGAGCACATCCGCAGGGTCAACGCCGGGCACCACCTCGAAACTCAGCACGCCGCCGGCACCCTTGAGTCCCTTGGCGGCCAGATGCTGATCGCCGGCACCGGGCAGTCCCGGGTAATGCACCGACTTGACCAGCGGGTGCACCAGCAGGTAGCAGGCAATGGCATTGGCGTTCTCCTGCTGACGGTCCATGCGCAGGGCCAGAGTCTGAATGCCGCGGCGTACCGCGTCGCACTCAGCGGGAGCCAACACACCACCCAAACGGTTCTGCGCAAAGTACACGCGGTTCGCCAGATCCTCACCGGAAACGACCACCAGACCGGCGTTCACATCAGAATGACCGGCCAGATACTTGGTGGCGGAGTGAATCACCACATCCGCACCCAGCGCAAGCGGTTTTTGCAGGTACGGGGTCACGAACGTGTTGTCCACAATCGAAAGCGCCCCGAAACGGTGGGCCACCGTGGAGATGGCGCGTACGTCGTTCACCTTGAGCAGTGGATTGGTCAGGGTTTCAAAGTAGACGGCTTGGGCAGGCGCGATGCCGTTCGCGCGGTCGCCTTTGACGGCGGCCTCCAATGCTGCAATGTCCTGAGTGTCGACGGCCTCGACGATGATTCCCCAGCGAGTGAAGAACTCATTGAGCTGGGAATACGATCCGCCATAAATATTGTCACCGACCACGATGCGGTCACCGGGCTTGAAAATGCTCAGTACCGCATGAATCGCCGCCAGCCCCGAGGCGAACGCAAAACCACGCGTTCCCTGCTCGAGCTGAGTGATCTGCTGTTCCAGGAAGTCGCGTGTGGGATTGCCGCTGCGCGCATAGTCATAACGGGGCATCGCGTCGACCCTCTCGAAAGCATATGTCGTCGAGTTGTAGATCGGCGGGTTCACGGCTCCGGTGTTGTTGTCTCCAACCGGCAGTCCGTGGACGAGCTGAGTGTTGAACCTGGTCATTGCGCACCCCCTTTATTGTCGCGTTATCTGCGCGAAGCCACTCCCCGCGCGGCTTGGTTATGACCATAACGCAAATGGGCAGCGAATTGAACGGCGTGGCTATATGGGTTGCTTATGGATGGTTCAAACGCCCGTTCCGACACTCGCGATGGCTACACTGGGAGGCATGGAAATCACCAAGGCTTTGACCCGATTGAAGGGCCTGGAAAACGACCCGGTATTCATGCTACTGCATGGCTGGGGCTCCAATGAATACGACCTGCCCGACTTGCTGAACTACTGTGGGGCCGGGTCCGCCGACTATGCCAGTCTGCAGGCTCCCATCGCCTATGGCATGGGATACACATGGTTTGGCTCATGGGCGCATGAGGGCGTGCCGGAAGGCAAATCATTGGACGAACAGGCACTTGCCGCGGCGCAGGCTATCGATGCATGGGTCGGGGCAAACATTCCCGCAACCCGGCCGATAGTCATGATGGGCTTTTCGCAGGGCGGATTGCTGGCCACCCATATGCTGCGATTCAACCCAAACCGGTACGCTGCAGCCGTATCCTGTTCAGGCTGGCTGGCGCCGGGCACCGTTGACGGAGATGCACAGCTCGCTTCGCTGCAGCCGCCGGTGTTCTATGGGCATGGCGCGATTGACGATATCTTCCCCAAAGCCGATGTTGCGGCGATGGGCACATTCTGGCGTGAGCACGGCACGCTGACCGAAGAAGTGTATCCGGGCATGGCCCATTCAATCAATATGCCTGAGATGCGTGATATCCAACGTTTTCTGGAGAAGAACGGGTTTATTAGGCCGCAGATTTGGTAGTGGCATAATCCAAGTGGGCGAATTCCGGGACCCTACCCAACCGAAACCGCAGAACCCAATGATTCCAACGTTTTTCTACCTGCCTTCGGTGTCTCCGAAACGGTCTTGCCCACATTTTGCCCACATTCCCCACGACCGGTCTCGATCTGTATGGTCGCGTCGATCATGTGGGCCACATCCATCAGGTCGCCGTCGAACAGGTCGGCGTACACGTCCAGTGTCATGCTCGCCGAAGCATGTCCCATAACCCTTTGCAAGGCCTTGACGTTCGCCCCGGCATGGACGGCCAGTGAGGCGAACGCGTGACGCATGTCATGCGGGGACGGCCACATCGATGAATCCCAGCCGAGACGGCGCAGGGCTTCCGGCCACCATGAGTGGTTCGTGGGATTGTCGGTCGCGGCCTGCTGGCGGATGGGACGGCCGTTAGGGTCGGTGAACACCCGGTCAAGGGGCTTCTTGTCCGTGAGCAGTGGCCCGAGCGCGTCGATGACGATGCGTGGCATGGGCACGATGCGCTGCTCGCTGCTCTTCGGGGTGCCATCGACCGGCTTGCCGTTGACCTGCACGGTGTTGTGCCTGATACGCAGCACGCCCTGCCGTAAGTCCACATCTTCGACGCGCAGGCCGGAAGCCTCGCCCCATCGCAGTCCGCAGAAGCCCAACGTGAGCACGAGCGCGCGTCGCACATCGCCGAACCGTTTCGCGTTGCGCGCCTCGTCGGCGAATTCGATGACCTGGCTGGCGGTCAGGTAGACGCGCTTCTGCTTGCGCTGCGGCTTCCGGGGCAGTTCGATGCCCTCGCACGGATTATTGAGTATGAGCTTGTCGCGGACGGCGTTACGGCAGATGGCGGCCAGTATCCCGTACGCGCCGATGACCACGGTCGCGGAACGACGCGAGGCGAGTTCGCTGACCCAGCGCTGCACTTCGCCGTGGGTGATGCCGTTGATTCTCCGCCCGCTCCATGCATCGATGCAATGAGTGCGCCACAGGCATTGCTCCCGGCCTATGTGCGAGGGCTTCCAGAACGGTTTGCGTTCGGTCAGCCATTCATCGTGCAGTTCGGCTATGAGCCGGTTCCCCGCCTGCGGGTCAACGAACATATCGGTTGCTTTTGCGATGGTGACGTGTTCGGCCGCCCAATTTTCCGCGTCTATCTTGCGGCGGAAGCCGCGTTTGTCGGTCTGGGTGCCGTTCGGCTTGCGGTATCTCACGCGGTATCTGGTTTCGCCTTTGCTGGTCTTGTATCTGGTGACGTTCGCCATTGGTAATGCTCCATTCTCCGCTTCGCTGCTAGACTGGAGCGCGAAGCGGCTATCAATCTCGAACAAACTGATAATTTTGCTTCACCGCCCTTCGTGCTGCTGGAACAGCATGAAGGGCAATTAATTAGTCTTCTATATCCAATTCCCCTTGTACTGCTCCGAACTTGGGGTAGGCTCGGTCGAGCAGGCGCTCGAACTCGGCCCAGCTGCCGGATGCACGCATTAGTGTGATGTCGGCACTAATCTGACGTTCCAGATGCTCGTCTCCAATGTCCTCCGTGAGGAATTGGTGGTGCTTGTATTTTCTCCGCCCCTCGACCGTCGGCGGGTTCTTCCGCTTCAATTCCTCCAGAACGCCCCTGGGCAACCGTTCGTACACTATTTCGTTCGTGAGCTTGCCTACGATGCGCGGCTTCTTGCCGCCTGCGCCCAGGCTGCCGTAATCCCATCCGCGCAGGCGGAACATCTGCGTGTAGAACTCGTCAGGGAACCGTTTCGCCCATGGTTGCAGTTCCTCCGCTATGTATTTGCTGAGGAGTCTTTGGAGCTCGTCGCGTTGCCTTACTGCCTGATAGCCGGTGGCTTCGTCCACGAGGGCCACGACGCCGACCTTGGCCAGGGCGATCATCAGCGCTTCAGCCTGTTCGGCTATGTGCTGCTGCGATGCCGTGAGGGCTCCCGCCTTGCGCGCGTTGAGGTACACTTCGCAGATTTCCGGCAGGGCCGTGGCGTCTATTCCGTATGCTCCGAAGCCGCCCGTTCCCTTGGCTCTCCACAGTCGGTGGGACACCAGTTTTATTCCCAAGGATGCGGAAATGTAGGGTTGCAGGTTGTTGGCCGAGGCATAGACAGGTAGTTGGACGCCTTCTTTCTGACGCAGCCAGTGGGAGCCGCCCCTTTTGCCTCCGAGGGCCTTGGTCACTGCTCTCTCCGAGAGCAGTCTGGTGCCGTCGTCCATGACGCCGCAGGGTATCTCGATGTCGTCTCCGAGATGCAGGATTCCGCTGTATCGTGCGGTTTCCCCTGATTCGCGTTCACTCATTTTCTCACCTCGTTCCTTTATCAAATCTGAGTGAATCTAATACCAAATATACAGCATTAGCGTCGGCACCATTGCTGAGCCCTTGCAATTACTAACTTCTGCTAGCTTCCATCGTGCAAAACGCCGTGTTTCGGCACCATCGTTTTTGTTGGAATCAAGCCGTTTCGTATTCCATGTGCGAGAGGTTATGCGACTGGTTTCTTTATCAAGATTAGGCGTTCTTTATTTTGATTTAATTCGTCAACGTTCGCCATTTCGGGCATGGCTTCGCCCCGTGTAGGATATGGGGTGAAGCGTCCTCCTTTCTTGAACTAGCTGGATCTTCAACCGCCCTATCGGTGTGTAAGACCGATAGGGCAATTCTTCTATCTAAGCGATTAACGTATATGACTCCTCAGCTCGTAGAATCGAGGTATGAGCAAACACGGAGCAAGGAAAACAACTGTACAATCCGTTACGCTGACGGTTCTGTCCATTCTGTGCTATGCGGCGGCCGTCTTTTGCGCGCTGTTCGTTTTCTTCGGCGCTTGGCCCCTTCTCGCCTTTTCGGCGTTCTTCATCTTTATCGGCATATTCGCGTGGAAGCATCGATTCGACGGCAGCGGGAATAAGCCGACTTCCTTGAAAACTCCCGTTGACGAAGTCGCGATACAAGCAGAATCGACGAATACGATTCCGGTTCCCTCCAAGTCCCATGTTGCCGGAACAGTCGAATACACCGTCTACAACTATAACGAACCAGTCGTGGCGAACATTCCACGGGACAAAATATTCACAGCCGGAATCATTCGACGTAAGACAAATGTGCCATTCCATGGAAACAAAGACTTCGACTATATCCTTGGAGGTGGCAACGGCAACGGCTACGTGCTCTCCTACCACGGTTTCCCATTCGGCGTGGTTTTCGACGACAGACTTTGCGCCTATCTCGATGATGTCCATGCGCGCACTATTAGTTGCGTCTGGCATGAATGGTACGAACCGACCATCAAATCGATCAAGGCTCTCGCACCCTCCACACGAAGAAGCCGTAGCGAACGGATCATAGCGTCCATGATTGGTGCCGGAAAATGGGACAGCGTGGACGATGTTGATTCCATTAAAGCCAGCGATTATAAACCGAACGCGATGGCGGACAGTCTGTTGTCCGGCAGGGGCTTCATTGACATCGAGGTGTCCCTGGACATGATTCCAACGCCTAAGGGCTCCTACGCCAAACCGCATGTCGGCATCTTCCGCGACGGAGCGGCTCTGTTTGAGTTCGACGCGCGGAAGATGGTCTATAGAGAGCTGGTGCGCCACGCCGGTCAGAACGCACTGGCCCGAGTCGAAAAGAAACTGTCCAACGACGGGAACGGCAGCCCTTATTACTCCATCATGCTTGTGTTCCAATCAGACACCTCCTCTCAGGCGTGATTACTGCAAAGTCATGTAGGCATTGCTGATAATCGGTGATGGTTTGTATGGTCAGGTCGAGCTCCGAGGCTATGAGCCAAGGCGCTCCTCTCTGGCGTTGGTAGCGTCAGACGGGATTTTTTTAGGCGTTGATGCGCTGACGGTTTCTGATTGACACGTCGCCGAGCCAGCGGTACAGGGTGGCCACGTCGAAGCTCTTCGGGAATTCGAGTTTGATCTCTTCGAACGTCTCCGGCCCGTTCTTACGCTGGTAGATGTCCTTGAGATAAGTGATGTTGATTTCCGAATCGTCTGCGAGGGCACCAGCGGTCTCCACCTCCACGTCCACGATGCTGTCAAGGTGCACGCTGCGGAACCTCATCTTCGCGCCGGTAGCGCCTTGCTTGTCGATGAAGATCATGCGCAGGTTGGTGAACACCACGGCGTCGCGGATGAGCTTGTATCCGTGCGAGATGGTCTCGCCGGTGAACAGGAAACGCCCGTACTCCTGGGCGAGCTGTTCGGGGCTGATTTCCGTGTAGTTGCCGGCCATGGCGTTCATGAGGTTGCCGACGCTGGATGGCTTGTTGGCCGCTGCGGTGCTTGCCGCGTCCACGGCGTTTTTCATGGCATTGTTGGCCATGTCCCCGAGTGCGCCGAGATTGAATCCTGCCATAATGTTTTCTTCTTTCTCTTAGAGGGCCACACTGTCGTGCAGCCATTCCTGATAATCCCTGACGACTTGCGGCGTCACATTCAGTTCTTCGGCCATGAGCCACGGGTCTCCGTCGTACATGGCTTCGGCTTTACGGTAATCGTCCTCGTCTATGAGGAGTCGAGCGGTGGTCATACGGCATCGGCGCTCGCGGTATCCGCATCCCACGTCTCCGTACATTCGGTGCACGAGCTCGTGCACCAAGGTGCAGCGTTTCCTCGTGTAGGTCATGCTCCGGTCGATGACGATGGTGTCGGTGTCCATTCTGTATACGCCGTTCAGATCACCGGGGAGTATGGCGCTTCCCACGGTCAGTTCCGGCGCAACATGGTAGAGGGCCATGCGCATCCCGCCGTAACTGTCATGCGCGCGCACCGGCAATACAGGTCTCATCACGCACCACCATCCGGGTCGGGGTCATGCTTATGACCATCACGATAAGCAGCAAATGACATTGGATCACTCTTGGTCAGGCTCACGGTTTCCGCAATGAGGTTTTCGCGATTAACCTCGTCAAGCACATCCGATGGGATAGCAACAAGATGCCCATTTTCCAAAAGCTTCATTATTTCTGAAGGGATTTTCCCGAAGAAGCGGCAGAGCGAAATAAACTCATTCAGCGTTGGCGTTCCGCCATGCTGCTTGAGGATATCGGCGACCCTCGTATGACTCATGCCAGTTGATGAGCCGATAACGCGAAATGATGGCATGGGATCTTCTTCTTCCCTTAATTGGGAAAAGTATTCAGCGACCTCTATATCGAACACTTCCCATTCTCTTGCTTTCTTTGCCATGCCCCTAAGCATAGGTCGTAAATAAATGATGACACGCCGTAGGTTTTAAGTTGACAATAAGTAATTACTTATTTACAGTTTGAAGCATGGAAATAAGTAATTACAGCAAGCAGCAGGCAAACGCCGAAGCGGCCGAAGCGGTCGCCGAACTTCGGCGGTCAAAACTTGCTGCAGAACTTACCAACACTGAACTCGGAAGCGAAATGCAGGTCAGTCGCCAATCCGTCAGCAAAAAGTTCCGCAATGGAGACATGCGACTGAGCGACTTCATTCAAATCGCCCGACTTGCAGGAGATCTTCCCTCATCGATTTTGGCCAAAGCCGAAGCCAAATCTGCGCTCGCTGGCAAGGAGGTGGCGTGATGGTGTGGTGGAAGCACAATCGTCAGGCATGCCAGTCCGGACAGGCCGAGGGGCCGATGCCGACACCGTTGCCCTGTCCGTTATGCAACGGCCATGCCGAGGCGGTGATGGATTCGTGGACGTCAGGCGGATACGGATACGACTTCGAACGCTGGGGCTGCCGTTGCGGGGAATGCGGATACGGGTACTACGGCGGCAACCCGCTCTCGCCGTCCGACGAACGGCAGGCCATCGAACGGTGGGACCAGCAGGTCGAGGAAGCGTTGAAGATCATCGCGGAACCGTTGGAGGAATGCCCGTCATGCCATTGCGTCCCGAAGGTCGGGAAAAGCGACGGCGAGGCATTCCTCCAATGCCCGGAATGCCTCAAAATCGCACGCGGCGGCAACCCCATAGAGACCAAGGACAAGTGGAACCGCTTGTGCCTTCAGCGGAAGGCGATGAGGCTCAAAGCCAAACGACAGGCCGCGCAGTTGGAACGAATCATCGGAAAGGACGCGGAGTGATGGATGCGAATTCAATCATTTGGGTCTGCGCGATCATCTGCGTGGTCTGCGCCTTCATCAACGCCAGCATTCGGTGAATAGTCATCGGCCGGCAGCATATCGTCCAATTTCTTGAGGAAGGAGGGAACGTCCATCATGGCATCGTGTCTTATCCAATGCGCGAACTGCAGCAACCGTCGGAATGGTCTCGGCATATGCGAGAACAGGGAAGACCAGCGCAGCAAAGGCCGCGTGGTGGTATGGATATGCCTTGATCCCTTCAACGGGTCACGCATTACTGGATACTCCTTGTACACCACGCGTCCCAATCGCGTGGGCTGCGGGGTCCACAGCACCTTCACTCCGAAATCACATGACGAAACAATGCTCATCATGTCCAGGACGACGAAGAAACGCTCTCCCGGCATCACCCTGTTGATCTTCTGCTGCACCACCAGCTGCTTGAACTGCTGTCCGGGAAAATCGTATTCGTTTACGACGATGCCCTTCATGTTGATTCCCTCAGCCGTCACGGAGAACGCTGGACCATCACCACTGTTCGTCACAATCACCACCATCGTAGTGTTCGATTTCAGAATCCTGCTCCCCGCTGCCTGTACCTGCGCGACCGGTATCGGGTCGATCATGACGTCCGCTGTTGACGTGACGCTTACGGTCCACTCCGCTTCAACTCTGTTTCTCATCGACCACCAGAGGTTGAAGATCGTCAGACAGATCGTTATCGCGGTGAACACCAATCCGATCAGCACTGACGGGGTCTTGCTCACCTCCATCATGAACGTTCCCCAATTAATCATTCTTCCCTCCGTTGGCCGTGTTTTGAATGTCGCAGTTCCAAGCCTACCGGCGGAGGGACCTTATACGGAAAGAGAAAAACATGAACGCCAAAGAGTATGGCCACCACGCGGGTGGCTACCGGAAGGCCGATGGTGGCCCGTCACGCAGATTCATGCGCGGGCTAGTGGTCTGCGCCGTCATGTTCGCGGTCTGCCTTGTCTGGCTGATGACCCACCCGGCGTGCGCCACTCCCCTAGCCAACGGAATCTGCGCTTTTGTGGCGTTCCTTGGTGTCCCGATCCGGCTCATGGCCTTGCTGGCCGCCGAGACGGGAATTGATTAAGTCTTGCCCCGGTCTCTCCTTGATACGTCGTGGCCGGGGCTTGCGACAAAGGCCAGTCGTTAAAACCAAATAACTCAAAACAGTTCTCAAACACAAGGCCGGGAGCCTACCACACATCAGGGTTTCCGGCCGAGGGCGGCAGCAAGAGCCCCCGACCGAGATTCGCGGGACTCGTCACCCGTGGGCAAAGGCCGGGAGATGGTGCGATTCCATCGCCGTCCACGACCGCAAGGTTACGCAAAAAAGAAAAGCCCCAGCGGCTACTGGGGCGGAAAGAAACTCCACTAGAAAGGATACCCCAATGAGTGCGCCGATACCAAACCTGATGACGGTGGAACAACTCGCCGAACATTACGGGAAGGCGAAGAAGACCATCCAGAACAAGCTCACGCGAGGCTGGGGGCCGACGCCGGTCACCGACCCCGACACCATGCAGGTGCTGGGCTTCGAGGTCGAGGAGGTGGCCCGTTTTGACCGCATCAACAAGCAGACGCGCAAGCAGCGCCTCTACGCCTGACGTGCCGAACGACATGTGGCTTGCGGTCGCGGACCGGCTGCTCACCAACCTTGACATCCTGACCGCATATCCCACCCGGCAGTCGCTGGCGAGCCTCATCGGACTGAGCATCCACGAGGCCGGGCTCACGTTAACGCCGGAGACGCCGTTATGGGCACGGCAACGTTGACCGCGCCCATAACGGACGAGGGGATGCGCATGACGCCCGGCGAGCTCATAGAGGAATTCTATGAGCGTCTGGCTGATTTGAACACGGACATGCGTAACCCCCGCATCTATCTGGTGCCGAAGCCGGGTGTCATCACGGTCGACCGGCCGTCGCGCAGGGTCTCGGCGGTCGTGGAATACGCAGACAAGAAACATTTCAGAAGGAGTAGGTGATGGCCGGAGAGACGACGCTCACCATTGTGGGCAACCTGACGGCGGACCCGGAAATCCGCACGATCGGCACCGGGGCGACGGTCGCGAATTTCACGGTTGCTTCCACGCCGCGCGTGTGGAACCGTCAGACGAACCAGTACGAGGACGGTCAGGCCCTGTTCATGCGCTGCAGCGCATGGCGCGACCTCGCCGCCCACATCGCCCAATCGTTGAAGAAGGGCGTGCGCGTGATCGTCACGGGAAGATTGCAGCAACGCTCCTACCAGGCGCAGGACGGGTCGAACCGCACGATCGTGGAACTGCAGGTGGACGAGATAGGCCCGAGCCTGCGTTACGCGGTCGCGGCAGTGGCCAAGCAGTCCAAGCCCAACGGCCTCCAAAACAACCAACAGGGTCAGCAGTCGTATTCGGGCGGCTCCACGTACGGCAATCCGCAACAGTCGGGCTGGCAGCAGGACGCGCCGCAACCAGCCGCCAACGACCCGTTCGGCCAACCGCAACAACCGCAATCGCCGGAGCAGGATCCGTGGGCCTCCAGCCAGCCCGCTCCTCCGGCCGATGGGCCGGACGACCCGGAATTCTAAAGGAGGATTTTCATGTCGATATCCATAGTGGACATTCCCGTCTCCCAACTGGAGCCGAACCCGCATAATCCGCGCAGGGACGTGGGCGACGTAAGGGAGCTGGCGGACAGCATCAGGGCGCAGGGCATCAAACAGGAACTGCTGGTCACCCCGTCCGGCGACCGGGACGGCAGGCCCATGTACCGCGTGGTCATCGGGCATCGCAGGCTCGCGGCCGCCAGGCTCGCCGGCCTGGACATGGTGCCGTGCCGCGTGGAGGGGATGACGGCGCGCGAGGAACGCGAGCTGATGCTCGTGGAGAACACGCAGCGCGTGGACCTGACCCCGTTGGAGGAGGCCGACGGCTATCAGGGGCTCCTGGACTTGGGCGTGAAGGTCAAGGAGATGGCCGAACGCACCGGGCGCAGCATGAGACTGGTGCGCGGCCGGCTGAGAATAGCGTCCATCCCCCGATCGGTGCGCGAGGCGTCGCCCGCGTTCGCGCAACTGTCGCTCTCCGAGTTGGAGGACATCGCGGAATTCGACGGCGACGAGAAGGCGCAGGCCAGGCTCGCCGCCAAGGCCGGTTCCAATGATTTCGAATGGCAGCGCAACCGGCTGCGCCGCGAACGCGACCGGCGCGAATGGGTGGAGGCCGCGCGCCTGTGGGCCGAATCCAACAATCTGCCCATGCTGCCCGACAACCTCAAACCGGAGGACATGTGGGCGAACCCGACAGGCTACGAGAGGCAGCGGCGTCTCGCCCAGGATTATCCCGGCCCGTTCTCCAAGCAGTGGAAGGACTGGCAGGCCGAGGGGAAGCACCCCGGCGCGGTCATCCGCATCTTCGACGACGAGGGAAGCGTCGTGGCCTACACGCCGGCGAAGAAGACAGCCGAGGAGAGGGAAGACGGGAAGGCCGAAGCGAAACGCCGGATGGAACGGGAGCGCCGCCACAAGGTCAGGGAGCTCGCCCAGGCGTCGGCCGAACTGCGCTGCGAATGGATCCGAACAACCATTCCCGTGTTGAAGGCGGACGCGCTGCGCGACATGACGGAACGCCTGACCCTGTTGGAGCTGATGGGCGTGGGCGATTCGATGAGAGGCACGAGCCTGGACTCGAACGGGTGGACCCGCGTGGTCAAGGCGTACTCCCTGTTCGCCAGACCGTTGCCGGTCACGGACAAGGACCCGGAGCATGGCGTGTACACGCTCAACGTGGCGGAGAACGCCCTGGAGCTGCGCCGCCGCCAGTCGGTCCCCTCCCGTCGGGGCGTGGAGCTTCTGCTGCTCCTGCTGGCCCGCAGGGAGGGCGCGATAGACGCGGACACGTGGGACCGTGAGGCCTACCAGTGCGACCTCAAGGGTTTGAACGCCTACTACGAGGTGCTGGAATCGGCCGGCTACGCGGTGTCGGACGCGGAGAGGAAGGGGCTGGAGCAGTGAACACGAAAGTGGTTATCAGGGTGCGCAACGGCGATGACGCGCCGGTGAGCGTGGAGCGTCTCGTGGTGGATTCACGCGCCGAGGTGGGTGCGGGCGTCACGCCGATGATGCTCATGGACATGCTGGCCCTTTTGGACGATTCGTGCCATGTGACCGGTGTGGAGATCAGGAGGGCGGAGCCGTGAGCATCGAACTGGTGGCGAAGGCCAAGAAGACCCGATTGCATGGGGACAGCACGGCGAAACTGCTGCTGATCGTGCTCGCGGATTACGCGAACGACGAGGGCATGGCGTGGCCGAGCGTGAAGACCATGGCGGAGGAGACGGAGAAAAGCGAACGCAGCATCCAACTGCTGTTGAGGAAGCTCGAACAGATGCGTCTGATCCGCAAGGGCGACCAGAAACTCGTGGCCAAATACGCGAAGGGACGCCGACCGGTCGTCTACAAGCTGTTCCCGAAGACCAAAAAGGGCGAAACCCCAATGGACGCAACGGTTGAGAGGGGTGAAACCCATTGCACCCCCGAAACAGGTTGCACCGGTGAAACCCACTTCACCCCTCGGGTGAAACCCACTTCACCCGAGGGGTGCAACCCACTTCACCCCACGGGTGAAACCCACTTCGTTTCAGGGGTGAAACCCACTTCACCCAAACCGTCACAGGAACCGTCAATAGAACCGTCAAGAGAGAGTACGCGCGCCAGCAAAACCGAAAAACCCGACACCACACGACTCCAAGCGCTCGCCAACCTCACCCCCGACCAGTCGCACCGGCAGCTCGCCGACGAAATCGGACTCGACCTGGACGCCGAACTCGCCAAGTTCCGCGACCACGCGATAGCCGGAGGCCATCTGCCGGCCGACCCGGCGGCGGCGTTCCGCAACTGGCTGAGACGCGGCCGCGAACTCGGACTCGGCAACACCAATCGAACCGAACCGGCGCTCGCAGGCGGCTTCGCCCATCCCACGCCGCCACCCCGGAAACCCCACCGGCACAGCTACGGGTGCACGCACGTGCTCAACCTGCTGGACCGTGACGCGCCGGACAACGACCCGCTGGCATTGCAAGCGGCGGAACTGCTCAACCAAGGAAAAACCGAAACCGAAGCGCTCGCCGCCTTGGGACTCATGAAGGACGATTTGGAGGAAATCGCATGACCAGGAAAACCGAAGCCCTCTTGTGGGTGGACATCGAGACCACCGGCACGGATCCACGTACCGACCTGATGCTGGAAATCGGGTTGAGGTGCACGAGCATGGACGCGAAAACCGAGCACGCGCGTTACGAGTCGATAATCAAACCCGACGTACTGCCCACTGACAGGAGCTTCGCCTACGCGCATCGGATGCATGAGGCGAACGGGCTCATCAACGAGGTCATCGACGCAAGCCCCGAACTATGCTCCACGGCTCGTGTGGCGCTCGCCGTCATCGATTTCACCCAGTCGATGGCGGAAACGCATGTGCTGCATCCGGCGGGCACGAACATGATGGGCTTCGATCTGCCGTTCCTGGAGCATTACCTGTTCGCCGAGGACCAGTGGGGGCGTTTCCACCGCATGCTCTCCTACCGGTCTTTGGACATGACGGCCATCCGTTTGACGCAAACCGCGTTGGGAGCCGACCCTTACGAGCATTACACGGAGCCGAAAACACATCGCGTCAAGGATTGCCTGGACACGGACATCCACGAATACGTCGAATGGCTGGAACTGGTCAAATGAGCCGCACCAACCCCACAAGGGAAACACACAGGCTGACCGCCAGGCGCGACCACTACCGGTGCCTGCGATGCGGCAACGAATTGGACCACATCTGGAGCGGCCACAGCCTCCACCACCGGCACATGCGCTCCCACCCGTTCCCCGGACTGCATCTGCCAGCCAACCTCATCCATTTATGCGGATCGGGAACCACCGGCTGCCACGGATGGGTGCACAACCATCCCAAAACGGCGATGGAATACGGGTGGATAGTCAGCATGGGCGAAGACCATCCCGAAACCGTCCCCGTATGGGACGCGCACCGAGGCTGGCTGCTCCTCGACAACCAGGGCGGATACACGCTCTGCGACAGGGACGGCAACCCCAGATAACACACGCAAGCAAACCGATACGGAAACAAGCCGGCGCTCGCCGGCTAAGGGAGGGGAAGCATGACGTTCGAACAGACGAACGAGAAGCAACGCCAACGCATGAAGGCGGACGCCAGGTCGCACATGGAAGCGGCCCGGATGATACTGGCCAGCCCGCTCTACGCGAGGCTCAAGGGCGGCGAGGACCTGTACACGGCCGTCTGGGCGTTGTGGGAATCACTCGCCGGCACGGGATTGTCGAACATGAAGGCGGGCGCGGTATGCCACGCATGCAAGACCCATGACCTCGACCAATTGGATTGGGCGCTCACATCGATAGCCGAAACCGGGTCGATACGACCATCCTCCACACCCGCCAAACACCCATTGCACTGCACCAACTGCGGCAAGGAATGCAGGCCGCGCGCCGGCATCGCGATCATGTGCAAACAATGCAAGGAAAACCTCCGAAGAAGAAAAACAAAACCATGAACGACCTGGACAAGTACATCCACCGATGCCGGGTGAACCTCGAACCACACCACCTCCAACCCGCAGACGAAACCGACGACAAAAATTGCATCATCTGCGACATCAGCGGCGCTCGCCGGCATATCCGCATGGACGGTCTATGCATCAACTGCCACCTCAAATGGAGACGCAAACACGACCCCGCATACCGCAAACGGGTCAACGACTACCAACACCGATGGCAACAGGAGCACCCCGACGAATTCCGGGCAATGAAACGCCGCTACGAACGCAAGAAACGAGCGAAGGAACAAGCATGAGCGTCAAAACCTACACGGACACCACACGCATCATCAAAACCATCGAAGAACACGTCTGGGAAATCCACTGCGACGCCATCGGCTGCAACGCCAGCCTCGAATTCCGGGAAAACCGGGACACCGGAGACATCACCGCAGACGGCGACTACACCGGCCCCGACATGGACACCGAATGGCTCGACGTCCACGACACCAACACAGCCATCCAAACCGCCCTCCAACACGGCTGGCAAGAAGGCAACAAAGGCATACAACGAAGCCACCTCTACTGCCCCAGGCACAACGAAAACCAATAAAACAACCAGAAAAAACAACCAACCATAAGAAACAACCATAAGAAACAACCATAAGAAACAACGCCGGCGCTCGCCGGCTGAAGGGAGTCTCCGAAATGAACAGCATCAAAGTGTGGGGCATCAACAAGGAATGCGACACGTACGACATCAGCTGCCTGCAACAGTTGAGAACGACTCTGGGACTCCAAGACCGAAAGGAGCACGGACGATGAGCTATAAGGCGAGGACATTCACCCGTGAGGAGTTTCGAAAGGTCATCGCAGCCGCCATCTACGACTACGAACACGCTCCCGCGAAATGCCTCTACACGACCAAGGATGCGGCAGACCAACTCTACGGCGAGTACGGCGAGGAAATCGAGGTGGAGGGATGAACGGAGTACAGCTTACCAACCATCTGACCGCGCAATTCATGGCATCAACCCTAAGCCGGTACGAGGCCAGAATCACCGAGGACGGCGACTTCAGAGACTACATATACGCCATGAGCCTCAAACGTCTCAAACGCAAGTGCGAGAGGTACGCGAAACGTGAACGCAAGGCCATCGAATATGTCACCACACTCAAGGAGGAATCATGAGCGCGACGAACAACCAGCGTGAGATGATACTCAAATGGCATAAAGGCAAGGCCGCGACACCCGAGTACACGGCGAAACTCCTCGGTTTGCCGTTGAGCGAGGTGCTGTACGTGATCGAGCATCCCGAACCGCCGAAATCACGCGCGGACGCGTGGACTCCCGGAATTCATCGAACCACTGGTCTGAAAAATACCGATAAACACACGCGAATACATGACTGAATTCAGCGTAAAAACACTGAATCCAACGAAAGACAAAACGAAACCCTCCACCAACAGGCGGAGGGCACGCTCACCAAAGCACCATCATAGCCGGAACGTGGAGGGTTTCAACATAATGTTCATCACCACCGAACCATGCCAATACTGCGGCAGCCGACAGGTCGAGGCACCATGGACGCTCTGCCGGGACTGCCGCCGCGTCTACGCGAAAACGCTCCACCGGCTCCGCCGCGACATGATGCTCCTGCAACAGGTGTCCCGTCACGCCTACAAGCTCGGAGAACCCGGAGCGGGCGGCAAACCGCAAGGAGGCGCGGCGCCCGCGCCCATCAACCTCCACGCGCAGGACATGCTCGACCAGATCGAGGACGGCTTGCAGGACATGTGGAACGAAACCGGCGTGGAAAGCCGTCCGAGATGGCAGACCCTGCTCAGGGACTCGCCACGACGACTGCCCGACCTATGCCGCGCCAGCCGTTCGGGACATTGGCTGACATGGCTCATCCACACCTGCGAGCGCATCGAACCGCTCGTGGACCGCAGGCCACGCACGCGCCGGATAATCGGCGTCTGCCCCGAATGCGGACGCGAGGTCATGGCCGCGAAAGGCGAATCACTGCTGCTATGCAAATGCGGCAACCCCATCAACGTGGCCGAGCTGCGCGAGCAGAGCCGAGACAAGGCCGAGGCAATCCACCTGACCAAAACACCGGCAGGCATGAGCCAATGGCTGCGCGAGAACTACGGGTACGAGGTGAGCCGCAAGCAGATCAGCAACTGGCTCAACCGGGGCAAACTGCCCAGCTCGAAGCCGGTCGATGACGGCTATTGGGAGTTCAATATCAGGGAGATTCTTGCGTTGGCAATGGGCTCCAGCGGCCGTCCGGCTTGACACAATGTAGCTTGTAGGATACAATAGAGGGCATGGAGATAAGAACGACCGACGAATTCGACGAATGGCTCGACAAGCTCAAAAACAGCAAGGACCGCGCCCGCATCGTCGCACGCATCCGTCAATGCGACCTCGCCGGCAAACCGGTCGGCGACATCAACACCGTAGGCGAAGGCGTATCGGAACTCCGCTACCACTTCGGCCCCGGATACCGGGTCTACTTCGCGCAAAAGGCCAACGTGCTCATGATGCTGCTCGCAGGCGGCACCAAACGCGGCCAGCAATCGGACATCGACCACGCCCACCGGCTGCTCGACCAACTCAAGGAGGAAAACAAATGGTAAACACCAAACCATGGGACGCGAGCGAATACCTCAAGACCGAACAGGACATCATCGACTACCTCGACGCGGCCGCCGAAACCGGAGACCCCACACTCATGCAGGCCGCCATCGGAGATGTCGCCAAGGCGAGAGGCATGGGACAGATCGCCGAAGCAGCCGGAGTGGGCCGCGAAAGCCTCTACAAGAGCCTCAGCAAGGACGGCAACCCCAGCTTCCAGACCATCGCCAAGGTAATCCAAGCCCTCGGCGGACGCCTCACAATCCAAGCAGCCTGAAAAACAAAACACAAGCGGGAGTAGGATGAATCCACTCCGTGGTATACTCCGTATCAGGATTAGTGTAAAAGCCTCTGAATCAACCGGTTCAGGGGCTTTACTCATATTCACCCAATGGTCATGTTCCATGGCAATCAACCGGCATGACCACCTACGCCACGGCTTGCGTACGGTAGAGGCCTAACCGGTCACGCTGGGATAGCGTGACAGCCAGCAAACACGACAACTGGCTCGCGAATTCGAATCTCGCCCAAGCCACCAACACTTCCAACGATGATTACAGGGGTGACTGCAACATGGTCAGCTACAGTCGTCAAGTCCGCAAGGGCGGAAGACAATTCGAAAAAGACCGCAAAGTCTTCTTCCTTGAATGCAAAGCAGAACACCGTCCCTGCTGGCTCTGCGGAATGCCCATCGACTACGACGCCCCGCAGAACACCACAGACGGACACGTCATCGTAGACAACCTCACCCCACTCATGGCCGAGGCGGCACAGGCGTTCGCCGACACATGGCGACAACACTGCGACAAACACAAACCATGAGCCGCAACGGATATAACCCACGCCAGCACAACGGACACCGACGCAGGCAGAACAGGGCCCGAGTCAAAGCCGCCAATACCTGCTGCTACATCTGCGGCAGACCCATCGACTATTCACTTCGCTCTCCTGATCCGTGGAGCTACGTGCTCGACGAGACCGTGCCAATCGCACGTGGCGGCACGCTCACCTACAGTAACAGCGGCGCCGCGCACCGATGGTGCAACCAGGTCAAAGGCACGCATTCGCTCGAATGGGCTCGCAAAGAGGTGGCCAACATACTCAACGGCAAAGGCAAGGGCATGCAGGCCAGGCCGACTTCGATTCCGTTCACACGGCTCGACGTCTGACCGGGGCGGGCCTCCCCTCCCCTCCCGACGTGGCCCCTCCCGGCGCATAGAGCCGATATCTCCCCACGGTTTCGGTAACGGTAACGCGTTACGGCATCGGCAACGGTTTTTAGGAGGCGCTATGGCGAGGATTTGCACGGTGTGCGGCTCCCCGCTGCCCAAGGACGCGCGAGAGGGTGCCGAATACTGTTCTTCGAAATGCAAGCAGAAGGCGTACCGGCAGAGGAAGGCCGGCAACAGGCCTATTGAACCAAAACCGAAGGTGAAAGCGAAGCCCGCGCCTTTGCCGACGAACCGTGAGCTCGAGCGGATGATGGACGAGCCGATGGAAGATGTGCTGCGCCACACGCGCGACGTGCTGAAGAAGGCGTTGGACGATCCCGACACCCGCACATCCGATCTGCCGGCATTATCCCGCCAGTACATCACGGTATGCCGTGAGCTTGAAGCCCAGTCCGGCGGCAATGACCTGTTCGGCGACGAGTCCGTGGAATCAAGCGAGGTGGATGATGTCGGAGCGTCGATTGTCTGAGCTCGCCCGAGTGCTTTCCCAGCCGTCAGGCATCGTCTTCAGCGATTTCCCGAAATTGCGGCGTGCGGCCACGCGCATGGGCATCACCTACGACCTATGGCAGCAGGGACTGCTGTATCTCATGCTCGGCAAGCGCGGGAACGGCCTGTATGCGTGCGGCGAGGGCGGCACTGTCATATCGATATGCCGTCAGGTGGGCAAGACGTTCACCATCGGCTCCGCCGTGTTCCTCCTGTGCGCCATGCAACCCAACCTCAAGGTGCTGTGGACCGCGCACCGCACCAGAACCTCCGATGAGACGTTCCAGTCGATGTGCGGCTTCGCACAAAACAAATTGATGGCCAGGTATGTGGAGCATATCCGGCGTGCGAATGGCCAGCAGGAGATAGCGTTCCGCAATGGCAGCCGTATCATGTTCGGAGCCCGCGAACAGGGTTTCGGCCGTGGCTTCGACGCGGTGGACGTGGAGATCTTCGACGAGGCGCAGATCCTGACCGTCAAGGCGTTGAACGACATGATCCCGGCCACGAACGTGAGCCCTAATCCGCTGATCGTGTTCATGGGCACTCCCCCGCAGCCCGGCGACCCGTCCGAAACGTTCGCCGACAAAAGGCGTGACGGGCTCAAACACGTGGACGGCATGCTGTACGTGGAATTCAGCGCCGACCCCGACTGCGACCCCGATGACCGCGAACAGTGGGCGAAGGCGAACCCGAGTTTCCCGAAGCGCACGTCCGAGACGGCGATCCTGCGCATGCGCAAGCTGCTTGGCGACGATGACAACTTCCGTCGCGAGGGTTTGGGCATCTGGGATGCGGAAAACAGCATGTCGGCCATCGACCCGCAGCAGTGGGAGGCCGGCAACATCGACCAGCCGAATCTTGATGGCCGGCTCGCGTTCGGCTTGGATATGCCGCCCGACCGCAGCGCTTTGGCCATCGGCATGGCCGTCCGCCACGATGACGGTACGGCGCTCATCAATCTGCAGGAATACCGTGACGCGAAACAGTCGGGCACCGCGTGGGCGGTGGACTGGCTTGCGGAACGCTGGCCGAAGACCAGCGCGGTGGTCATCGACGCGCAGTCGCCGGCCATGAGCCTTTTGCCCGACCTGCAGAAACGACACATCAAAGTGATTGTCACCCAGTCACGTGATCTGGGGGCGGCGACCGGAAGGGTGCTTGACATGATCCACGCCGGAACCTTGCAGCATCTGGACGCGAAGCACCAGCCGCAACTGAGCATGGCCGCGCACGGCGTCACGTTGCGTGACATCGGCCCCAACGGGCTGAAGGCATGGAACAAGAAAGGCTCCGACATCGACATCAGCCCGTTGCAGGCGTGCACGGTCGCATTGCACGGGGCGTTCGTCAGCAAACGCAAACCGGGCAGGAAGCAGAGGGTGATGGTCTGATGGTCAGCAGTGAAATCGTGACCGCCGCAGGCGGCAAACCGTTCCTCGCCAGCGAATCCCTTCCCTCCATTCGAGCTATAAAAGGCATCGATGAGGCTGATTGGGACATCATCGAGCGTCTGTTGCGGGTGTGGCTGCAGAAGCAGAACGGCAATATTCTCCGCTCGCTTTACTATTCGGCGCACGAACGGGTCAAGGATTTCGGCATCGGCATTCCCGACAAGATCAGGTCGAACGTGTCCGTGATGATCGGCTGGCCGGCCAAGGCCGTGCGCATGCTCGCCGACCTGAGCACGTTCGAGGGCTTCAGTATCGACGGAGGCTCTGATGAGGGCTTGGCCGCCGACGTGTCCGGTGTGTTCGAGTCGAACGCCCTGGATACCGTCGTCTCGCAGGCGGTGGTGAGCGCCTACACGCATTCATGCGCGTTCCTCACCATCAGCCGCACCATTGGCGGGGTGACCATCATTCCCCGTTCGGCGGATTGGTCGGCGGCCATATGGGATTCGGTCAATAACCGGATCGGATACGCGCTGACCATCACCGACGCCGACGAGCATGGCGTCATCACCGGTTTCAACGTGTGGCTGCCGAACCGCGTCTACGTGTGCTCGAACAGTATGGGCAAGTGGTCCGCGGAACGCCAGGACACGAATTACGGCAGGCCCACGGTGGTCTCCCTGTGCTACGACCCGCAATTGAACCGACCGTTCGGCCGTTCGCGCATCACGCGCCCGTTGATGTCCCTGACCGATATCGGCGTGCGCACCATGCTTCGAATGGAGGCGAACGCCGAATTCTACGCGGCCCCGAAACTCTGGTTCCTCGGAGCCGACCGCGACGCCTTCAGCGAAAACACGTGGAAGAGCCTGATAAGCGCCATCAACGCGATCAGCAAGGACGAGGACGGCGACGTGCCCACCCTGCAGCAGGTGCAACAGGCCTCGATGCAACCGCATTCGGACATGCTCAAGACCATCGCCATGCTGGTGGCCTCCGAGACGAACGTGCCCGTCAACGATCTGGGCATCACGATGGACAATCCCGCATCCGCTGAGGCCATGGCCGCTGCGGAACGCAAGCTCAGCCGCGAGGCTGACCGTCAGAACCGGCTGTTCTCCCGCGCCCTGAAGGACGCGGTTGGCATGGCGTTGGATCTGGATCCGGCCGAGCTCGCGCGCATCACACCGGTATGGGCACCGACCCGCGAGGTGTCGGACGCGGCCCGCGCCGACTCGTTCTCGAAGATAGCCGGCGTGCAGCCGGCGTTCGCCGAATCCGAGGTCGGCTGGCGGTACGCCGGATTCCCCCAAAGCGATGTGACACAGATCATGAATGCCGTCAATGCGAACAAGGCCGGCAGCGTGCTCGACCGATTGGTGAACGGAGGCGTCGATGGCACCCAGCAGAAGCCGAACGCCCAGCCGCAATCAGGTGGACAGGCTCAGCCGGGCGAACCAGTCGGTGGTGAGGCAGGCTCAGCGCGAGCTTGACAAGGTGTTCGAGACCGTCATCAACATGTATGACGATCCCGCCGACCAGCGTGACGCTCTGCTGGAGCTCGTGCCCGCCATAGCCCGCAAATACGGCAACATCGACAGCGTGGCCGCCGCCGAATGGTATGAGAAGGTGCGCCACAAGTGGATCATAGACGACGACTACACGGTAGACAGCCGCTACGACCCGGATGATGCGCCGATGAGGAAGACGGTGCGTCGTCTCGCCGGCCACCTTTGGGACGACGAGAAAAACGGCCGCGGCCCCGATTACGATGCCGCGAAACGCGGGCTGCACGCCAGCATGGACAGCTGGGTAAAGGCCGGTGGTCGCGAGACCATCATGCGCGCCTCCAAACACGACCCGTCGAAGCCCCGGTACGCACGAGTGCCGTCCGGTGCGAAGACGTGCGCGTTCTGCGCCATGCTCGCCTCCCGTGGCTTTGTTTACGCTAGCGAGGACAAGGCCGGGGCGCTCGGCCAATATCATAAGGATTGCGACTGCGAGATCATTCCGAGCTGGGACAGGAAGAACCCCAAAATCGAGGGCTACGACCCGGACGGGCTGTACAGGGAGTATCTCGAGGCCCGTGATTCCATGGAATCCGAACAGCCCACGCTCAAGGAAATCCTCACGGCCATGAAATCCCAGCCCGGCCGGTACAACGACTCGTTTGCGCCGTACAAAATCAGTGTCGCCAAGGAGTCGGATTTTGCCGCGACCATAGGTTCGCGGCATGTTTCAGCGTTGAACAAGCTGCTTAACGATTCCAAGCATCACGACACGGCCGAGCTCTTCGCCAGAGGCACGAACGAGTACAGGATACTCGACACGAAACTGCCCAATGACACCGAAGCCCATTTCAGCCCCTCGGATGGCGGCATATATCTGAATCTCGCCGCCGTAGGAAAACACCAGCCGGGCCACCCGCCATACAACACCCTTGTCCATGAATGCTCCCACATGCTGGATTGGATACTTGGCGACGATAAGGCCCAGATGTATTTCTCCGCGCTGTCACGCGAAGGGCAGTCCTTCGCCCTCATGCTCAGCACCGATGCGCGCCAAGCCTTCAACGAGCGTCTGACGAAAGTCCAGGGAGGCAGCCTCAAGGCCAGACGAGAGGCCGCACTTGGGCAACTCTATATGGACGTCGCCGCGGACCTCGGAAAGAAAGGGGACCACTCCATCCATGACATGTTCCAGGCCGGCCTTGGAAGCCAAGGAGACGACTACGCCTATCTGCTTTCCCGTTTCGGGCACAGAAAAGGGTATTTCCAATCCAGCGGGAACCAGGAGGCCGAAGCGTTCGCCGAGATGATGGCGGCGCAGATAACCGATGAGCATTCATGGGAGATAATGGAGAAGTATTTCCCCAACGCCACGAAAATGTTCAACGGGATGGTCAAGGAGGCGCTGAATGGCAAAGCCCTGGAGTGACGAAGTCGATGCGCTGCTCGACGAGTACGCCCGCAGATTCCACGATATCTATTTCCACTTCGGCGAAACATATCCGGACGATGACGAAAAGCTGAAAGCCGATATCCAGCATTGGCTCGATATCGGCAAACCGCGCCCATGGACGGATTTCCCCGGAGACGTTCTCATTTAAGCGAGAGCGACATTTTTTTGTAACCACCCGCACGGGTGGTTTTTTTATGCCCGAAAAGGGCCCGTCAACCCATAAGGAGAACAATCATGGCCGAAAACCAACAGTCCGGACAGGAGCCGAACGGCGAATCGCAGGACATCGACTACAAGGCCAAATACGAGGAGGCCATCGCCCATTCACGCGAGTGGGAGAAGCGTGCCAAGGCCAACAAGACCGCCGCCGACGAGCTGGAACAGCTCAAGCAGTCGCAGATGAGCGACGCGGAGAAGGCCGCCGCCAAGACCGCGAAGCTCCAGAAGGAGCTCGAAGAGCTCAAGGCGGAGAAGCAGTCGAACGCATGGCGTTCGCAGGTCGCCTCCGAAACCGGACTGCCCGCGAACCTCATCACCGGCTCCACGTTGGAGGAGATGCAGGCCAACGCGAAGTCCATCAGCGAATACGTGGCCGCTCAGACCGGCAGGAAGCTCCCCGAGGTCAAGAACCCCGGCAAGCAGCCGGACGTGGCGCCGAACGACCTGCTGCAGTTCGCCTCCAACGTGTTCTCCAACTAGCAACCAACCATTTCACAGTAAGGAGCCAATATCATGGCTATTTTCGGTACAGGCGGCATCGCCGCCATGCCCAACCAGATCGCGGACGGCATCGTCGACCAGGTGCAGTCCGGCAGCGCCGTAGGCGTGCTTTCCCAGCAGAAGGCGATGCGCTTCGGCGAGACCAGCATCGTCACGTTCGAGAACCGTCCGAAGGCGGAGTTCGTGGACGAGGGCGTGCAGAAGTCCAGCACCACCGGCTCGTTCGGAGTGGTCAAGACCGCACCCCACAAGACGCAGGTCACCATGCGCTTCAACCAGGAGGTGCAGTGGGCCGACTCCGACTACCAGCTCGGCGTCATCAACAAGCTCGCCTCCGAGGGTGCCAAGGCGCTTTCCCGCGCGCTCGACCTCGGCCTGTTCTACTGCCTCAACCCGCTGACCGGCAAGCCTATCAAGGCTTGGACGAACTACCTGAACAAGACGACCAAGCGCGTGGCCCGCACCGCCAGTCCGGACACCGACATCGAGACCGCCATCGGTCTGATCCTCAACGACAAGGAAGGATGGGACGTAAACGGCATCGCCATGAGCCGCTCCTACGCCTTCGACCTCGCCACCCTGAAGGACACGCAGAAGCGCCCGCTCTACCCGGAGCTGGGCTACGGCGTGAACATGAACTCGTTCAAGGGCATTCCCGCATCGGTGACCACCACCGTCAATGCCCCGGAGTTCGTCGCGCCCGCGGACGGAGATGCCTACACGGTGCCGAAGGTCGGCGCGATCGTCGGCGACTGGAAGAACGGCATCTATTGGGGCGTGCAGCGCAATCTGCCGTTGGAGACCATCACCTACGGCGATCCGGACGGGCAGGGCGACCTGCGCCGCAACAACCAGATCGCGCTCCGACTGGAGATCGTCTACGCCTGGTACGTGTTCACCGACCGCTTCGCTGTGGTCGAGGGCGACGCACCCACCAGCAAGGCGGCCAAGTGATGAGCCAGGCAGTCGAATTCCACCACCTGACCTCAGGGGTGGCGAACACCGCCCGCCAGGCGGTCATCGAAACCCAGTTCGTCGACGATAAGGGCAAACCCATCGACCTCAATGGCGGTTCGTCCACCCCATCTGCGGGCAGCGTCACGCCGGCCAGTCTCGGCGGCTATTCCTCCGGCACCGGTCACGGCAAGGTCGTGCAGGTCAAGGCCGATGGCAGCGGCTTCGACTTCGTCGCCCCGGTCACGGCCCCGACCGCCGACACGCTTACCGGTGCCACGGATACGGGCAAGCGTGTGCTCAAGGCGACCGACGCTGCGGCGGCGCGCAAGGCCATCGGTGCCGGCACCAGCTCGTTCAGCGGCTCGTACGACGATTTGACGAACAAGCCGACGATTCCTGCCGCCTACACGCTGCCCGCCGCGACCGCTGCGGCGTTGGGCGGAGTCAAGCAGGGTGCGGCCGTACCGGACCTCGCCGCCGACGCGAATACGACGACCGCGAACGCCAAAATCAACGCGCTGCTCGCCCAACTGCGTGCGGCCGGTGTGATCGCGGCCTGAGGGGAGGCACGCTCATGGCCGATGACATCAATCCGGGCATGACCATGCCAGCTCCCCCGTTCGCCAGCACCGATGATCTCGCCTCCCGTTGGCATGAGCTCACCGGCGCCGAACGGGCGAAGGCGGATACGCTGCTGGCCGACGCGAGCGACAAGATCATCACCGACTGCCCCCGTTGGGCGCAGGCATCGGAGGCCACGCTGCGGCGTATCTGCTGCGCGATGGTCAAAAGGGCCATGCTCAACGAGGACGTCGCCGGTGTCACCCAATCCACGCAGACAGCGAACGGTTTCACCGAGGCCAACAGCTACTCGAATCCTGATGGGGATTTGTATCTGACGAAATCGGAGAAACGCTCGCTGGGCTGCGGCGTGCAACGCATGTGGAGCATCGACCTGTCCGACGGGAGCGTGAACCCATGAGCCTGCATGGCGAAACCATCACCGTCACATGGCGCGTGCCATCCGGCGAGGTGGATGGGGGCAACAAGCCCGTCTGCAGGACGGAAACGGAGACCATCGACGACGTGCTGGTCAAGCCCGGAGCCGACGAGAACGCCACCGACTCCACGCGGCCGGCCGGTATCACCGTCGCGTTGACGATCGCAATCCCGAGGGTCTGGACGTACCGGAGCCTCAGGAATGCGCTGGTCACCATACGCGGCCACGACTATCGGGTTATAGGCGACCCATTGCCGGTCGACGGCGGGATTACCCCCACCCGGTGGAATCTGAGCGTCGAACTGACGGATACGGAGGGCTGACGCATGTCAAGCAACGTGAAACTGAATCTGCCGGCGTTCACCGCGTTCCGCCAATCGGCCATGGCCCCGGTCAACGCGGAGGCGCAGCGCATGGCCGCACGTGCCAACGGCATGGGCGTCGCCAATCATGCGGGGCAACCCGAGTATGAGGCGGTGCCGGCCATCGCGTCCGGCAAGGGCGCGGTCGCGCTCGTATCCACCGGCAACACGGCGGCCCGCGTCGACAACGCATTGCACAACACGCTTGCCAAAGCAGTGGGGGGTGGCGGCTGATGGCCGTCAACGCGGAAAAACTCGTCATGGACTGGCTCAACACGGACCCGACGATCAAGGCCGAATATCCGGCGATGTTCGATGTGCCCGCCGAATCATCGGCCACGCACCCGATGCCGTTCGTCACCGTCGAACAGGTCGGAGGCATGGACGAACGGTTCCGCAGCCTGCCGCTCATCGCGGTGCAGGTGTGGGGTGAGTCGCGCTGGCTGGTCTCCGAGGCCGCAGCGAAACTCATACTCCCCCGGCTGAAACGTATCGTCGAGCTGCCCGAGGTCGCCGACATCGACATCACCGGCCGCACGCATTTCCCCATGCCCGACGGCCGGCCCCGCTACCAAATCATCATCCAATTGATTATCAAATCAGACGATTAGAAAGGTTTTGAATCATGGCTGATTCCACAACCAACGATTCCACCATGGTGTCGTTGGGCAAGTTCAAGGTCGGCGGCTACGCCTACTGGGCGCCGGCCGGCACCACACCGCCCAAAGACTCCTCCACCGTGCTGCCGGCCGCATTCAAGCTGCTCGGCTACCTGTCCGAGGACGGTCTGACCATCACGTCGGACACGGACACCACCGAGGTCAAGGACGCGAACGGCACCACCGTGCTCAAGGTCATCTCCAGCTTCAGCGAAAGCTACCAGTTCGCCATGCTCGAAATCCTGCGCGCCGAGGCCGCGAAGCTCCGCTACAACACGGACGCGGTCACCGGCACGGACAAGAGCATGACGATCAAGCACCAGATGCCGTCCGACGAGGACTTCGTGCTCGTGTTCGAGATCGCGATGAGCGGCGACGTCAAGGACCGTCTCGTCATCGGCAACGCGACCCGCGCCGAATTCGGCGACCGTCAGGTGCATGCCGGCGACGCGCAGGTCTACGACGTCACCGTGTCCGCCAACGACATGGGCAACGGCGTCACCGCCATCGAATATATCGGCAAAGCCGCGGTGGCCGCCATGAGCGTCGCGACCACCAATGCTTTGCTCGGCAAGGTCGTCGACCCCGTCAACGGAGAAACCACCGACACCACTGAAACCGGTGAGACCACCGAGGCAGGCGACGGAACCCCCGTCACCGAGTGACATAGCACACTTCCCCGCAGCGTGCTTTTACGGCTTCCACGTTGCGGGGAACCTCTCTCTAGGGACAAAACGGAAGCCGTCTGATTTTTTGGAGAAGCCATGTCAAACCGAAACAGTAGCAAGCGGAACCGCCCGCAGGACCACAAGCCGCCGCAGGACAGGCCACGCACCGTCACCGTGCAGGGCCTCAGACTAACATTGGACCCGGCGAAGCTCAACGACTGGGAGCTCATGGAATCCCTCTACGACCTCCAGTCCGACCCACAGAACAATGCGCTGAGCGTGGTACCGTTCCTGCGCGGCATGTTCTCAGCCAAGGACTACGGGCGCATCAAGAACCGTCTGCGCGACCCCGAAACCGGACGCATCACCGGAGACGCCATGGGCGAGTTCCTGCAGGAACTGTTCGCGCGTCTGAACGAGGAATCCCCAAACTCCTGACGCTCGTATACCTGCTGCATGCCTGCCCCGACCAGTTGGCGGCGGACATGCGGCGCGTATACGGGCTTAGCGTCTATGAGCTGGATCCATTGGAAGCGGCAGCGCTGGCGGTGAACCTGCCTGCGGGCTCACTGGTGTGGCAGAGGCTGGACGTTCCGGCCGCCTGGACGCTCGACCAGTATCTGATGGCCGCGCGGATCGACCAGATGAACATGTGGATGTGGGGCAACGCCGACCCGAAGAAACGCGGCCCACAACCCGAACCGCTGCCACGACCCGGCAACGGAAGCGGCCATGCCGTCGCGAACCCCTCCAATCCGGAGGACTCCGGGGAAGCAACGCGCAGGACGCGCACCATCAAGCCCATGGCCCTGACCGTCGCCGAACTCGACGAGTTCATGAGCCGCGACTTCACGGACGTGGAGACGAAACCCTTCACCCACAACGAATAACCGAATAGAGAGGCACGGTCATGGCATACCAGCTGGCTCAGGCGTACGTGCAGATCGTGCCCAGCATGAAGGGCGTGGGCAAGGCCATCGAAAGCGCGTTCGACGGGCCATCCAAATCGGTCGGCCAGAAAGCCGGCGACACCGCCGGCGGCGGCTTCTCCAGGGGATTCTCCGCGAAGCTCGGCGTGATCAGCGGCGTCGCATCCAGCATCGCCACGAAGGTCATCGGCGTGTTCTCCGGCCTGTCCGGGCAGATCCTCGACGCATCGGATTCGACCCAGAAGTTCGCACAGACACTGGACTTCGCCGGCGTCGGGGCCGACCAGATCAAGAAACTGACCACGTCCACGCAGGAGTACGCGAACAAGACCGTCTACGGCATCGACGACATCCGCAACACCACCGCCCAGCTGGCCGCCAACGGCGTGCCGAACTACGACAAGCTCGCCGAAGCGGCCGGCAACCTGAACGCGGTCGCGGGCGGCAACAGCGAAACGTTCAAAAGCGTCGCGATGATGCTCACCCAGACCGCCGGCGCAGGCAAGCTGACCACGGAGAACTGGAACCAGCTGGCCGACGCGATCCCAGGCGCTTCGGGCAAGCTCCAGGAGGCGATGCTCAAGAACGGCGCGTACACGGGCAACTTCCGCGACGCGATGGCCAATGGAGAGATCACCTCACAGGAGTTCAACGACGCGCTCATGCAACTGGGCATGAACGACGGTGCCATCAAGGCGGCGGAAAGCACGCAGACGTTCGAGGGCGCGTTCGGCAATCTCGAGGCCACCATCGTGGACGGTGCGGCGAACATCGTCAACACCGTCAAACCGTACATCACCGGAGCGGTCACTGCGTTGGGCGACGGCATCGGCAAGGCGATGCAGTGGGTGAACGACTTCACGGGCGCGCTCATGAAAACCGAGGGCGTGCAGACGTTCGCCAACGGGGTGAAAAGCATCGCCGGCGCGGTCGGTTCGGTCGTCGGCCCGTTCGCCGGCGTCATCGGCAGCCTGCTCGGCTTCACCGGCGGCGCGTACAGTGCCGGCGGGGCCGCCCAGCAGCTCTCCAATATTCTGGGCAGCATCGGCGGCATGCTCCAGTCGGTCGGCACGTTCGTCCAGCAGAACGCCGACTGGATGCAGGCGCTCGCGGTCGCGGTCATGGCGGGATATGGCGCGTTCAAGCTGTTCTCGATCATCACGACCGTGGTCGGCTTCATCAAGGCGTTCAGCCTCGCTGACACCGTCGCCGCCGCAAAGCAGTGGCTGTTGAACGCGGCTATGAACGCGAACCCAATCATGCTGGTCGTCACCGCGATATCGGCGCTGGTCGCCGCACTGGTCTGGTTCTTCACGCAGACTGAGACGGGTCGCAAGGCGTGGGCGGCGTTCACGTCGTTCGTCTCCTCTGCATGGCAGAAGACGGTCGATGCCGTCACCAGTCTCGGCCAGAACATCGCGAACTTCTTCACGCAGACGCTTCCCAATGCGTTCCAGTCCGTCGTCCAATGGTTTCAGCGGCTGCCGGAACGTATCGGCAGCGCATTGTCGAACCTGCTCACGGCTGTGGGCGAATGGGCCACCTGTCTCGCGCAATCCGCGTGGACCGCCGGGAACCAGTTCGTGCAGAACGTCGTGTACTTCATCACGCACTTGCCTGAGACGATTGCCTACTGGCTGTCCTATTCGATCACGTTCGTGGTCGCATGGGTCGCGCTTATGGGTCAGAAGGCCATCGACGCTGGCACACAGTTCGTGCAGAACGCGGGCACGTTTATATCCCAGCTGCCAGGCAATATCTGGAACTGGCTGGTCGCCACCGTCACGAACACGGCCAATTGGGTGGCGCAGATGGCCGGCAAGGCCAGCGAGGCCGGAAGCCAGTTCCTCAACAACATGGCCACGTTCATTTCCCAATTGCCCGGCAGGATATGGGCGTTCCTCGTGAACGTGCTGACCGGCGCGGCCAACTGGGCAGGACAGATGGCGTCGAACGCGGCGCAGGCCGGCAGCAGTTTCATACGGAATGTGATCCAGTTCGTATCTCAGCTGCCCGGATGCATCGCCGCCTACCTGCGCGGCGTGATATCGAACGTCGGGGCCTTCGCCGGTCAGATGGGGCAGGGCGCGCTCAACGCCGGACGACAGTTTTTGAGCAACATCGTCAACACGCTCGCCTCGATACCGGGCCGTGTGGTGTCCATCGGACGCAACATCGTCGAGGGCATCGTCAGCGGCATCATGGGCAGCATGGGCCGGGTCGGCTCGGCGATTCTCGGCGGCATGAATGCCGCCATCGCCAACGTGAAGCGCATGCTCGGCATCCACTCCCCCTCACGCCTGTTCCGCGACCAGATCGGCATGATGATGGGCCTTGGCCTCGCCAACGGCATCGACGCTTCCGCACGCTATGTGAACGCCTCCATGGGCAGCATGATCGGCGGGCTCATGCCCGACATCAACGACCTGCTGCCCGCCAACCGCACGTACGACGCGGCCACGATGAACCGGCGCATAGTGTACACGCCGTCCACGGACGCCATGCAACCGCAAGCGGGCGCGTCGAACGTGAACATCACCAACTACTATCCGCAGGCCGACCCGTGGCCACTCGCCACGAACGACAGTCTCGACAAGCTGACGGTCGGAATCTAAAGGGGGTTGCTTATGGCCGGTGTCGATTACGCGCTCAACGGCGTGGCCCTCGACTCCCAGTATTGCCGGGTCACGTTGGGCAGCACCCTGTTCGCTGGGGTCTCCGTGTCCCGCAGCAAGGTCAGCGCCCCGTTCCGGCATGGCACGATACCATCCGGTTTCGCCCCATCGTTCGAGGAACGCAGCGTGACGCTCAAGGTCACCGCGTTCCGTGCGGGAGCATTGGGCCGCGCTGATGCCGCGGGTTTGGATTCGAGCCGCCTGGCGCGCCTGTGCACGGCACCAAGCCTGACATTGGGCCGTCGGGTCAACGGGCGGAGACAGCAGGCCGTCGTGGAGCTCGCCAGTCTGGAGGCCGACGACGGAGGCACCGTGCTGGACAGGCTCACCCCGTTCACGGCGGTGTTCGCCATGCCCCAAGTGTGGTGGCGCGATCCGGTCGCGTATGACCGTCAGGTGGCGGCGAACACAACGGACTGGCTGTGGCCGTCAGCCGTGCAATGGCGGCAGGAATACTGGACGCGCTGGAGTGGCGCGGCGAACGATTCGACCAGTCTCATGGCGGATTTCGTGACCATGTGGATTGGTGAGCCGAACAATTCGCCGTCGCTGCTGATCCCGTTGTCGTCGGGCATACCGGATGGCATGTTCGGTGACGCGCCCGTCACCGATCCGATAATACGGCTGCCCAAGGGCGTGAGCAGCGCCTCGGTCACCGACCCCACGTCGAACACGGGCGTCATCTGGCAGGGTGCGGCCAACGCGAACGCCTACACGTATGTGGACGTGGGCAACTGCCTCGCATGGCAGTCCACGGCGGATCATCAGTGGACGCAATCTGGCACGGACGTGACCGGCGGCTTGGATTATCCGGCGGGCGGCCTGCTGCAATGCTGGCCGAACCCGGTGGACAACGGCTACCGGCTCACGTCGAAGATCACCGGCAGCGGCGAGCCATTGCTCGTGCACGTGCGCCGCGCATGGTGGTAGACCCCGTATTCCCCTTCTATGCAATTTCCGCGCCGGTTTTCAACGTCTGGAGTCCCCTTATGGTCAAGACACTGCACGCCCGCCTCGTCGCCTACCTGCCCAACGGCGGCAGGCTCGGCAACCTGCCCGCACCGCTCTCATGGGACGCGAGCATCGTCAACAACGACCTCGGAGCACTCAAGGTCGTCTACAGCCGTCGTACCGTCGGCGGCGGAATCCTGAAACGCGGCCTCGAACAGGGGCTCGAGATCGGGCTCGAGGTCAGTGACGGCGGAACATGGAGCGAACCCTACAACTGCCGCTACCTGCTCATAGGCCGCTCCCGCAACGCCGAAGACGTGTCGGACACGGTGACGCTCACCTGCCAGAGCATGGGCTGGCTGGCCAACAAGATTCTGAACAACGACACCGCGCATCTGATAGCGGACGGCGACAACAAGGGCAAGCGCGCGTTCCTGTCGAAGAACCCCGGCACCATCATCAGAACGATTCTCGATGAGAACAAGGCCCGCAAGGGTGCCGGCCTCGTTTTGTCCCCCGGTTTCGACACCGGCAAGGACGCGGCTGGCGCGAACTGGAAGAGCGTGTACACGCTCTACTACTCGTTGGGCACGAGCCTGAACAGCATGCTTTCGAGCATGGTGGGCGGCGGTGCCATCGACTGGCGCACCGAGGGCCGCACCCTCAGAATCTGGAACGCCGACAGCACCAGTCTCAGCCGTGACCTGTCGGGCCGCGTGCACATCAGCATGGCGCACGACATACTCGAGGCACCCGAAGAGGAAAGCATCGAAGACCTCTCCAGCGATATCCTCGTGGAGGGTGACAACGGGCTAATCTTCCGCGAGTCGAATCCGGCGGCACCCACGCCGTGGGGTGGCTGGGAATCCTATGTCTCTCAGGGTGGAGTCTCGGACGAGGCCACCGCCAAGGCGTTCATGCAGACCACATTGGCCAGCGCGGCCCGTGTGCGCGGCCAGTACACCCGCTCGCTGCTCGTCACCAACGCCGAATCATTGCCGTTGGTGGACTACCGGCCCGGCGACTGGATCACCGCGCCCACAGTCCAGCACGGCGAGAAGGTGCGAATCCAACAGGTCACCGTTTCGCTTGACTCCAACGGGCTCAAGGCCAGCATCACGCTCAACGACAAGGTGTACGACTCGCAGGTGCGAGCCAACAAGAAGATTCAGGGCATCACCGGTGGCGCAACGTTGGCCGGCAGCGAGGGCGGCCGCCCGGCTCCGGAGAAGGATCATCGCACGCCGAAGGCCGTGACCGGTCTGGTCGTGGCGACCGACGCGTATATCTCCTCCCGTGGTACGGCTTTGGGTCTGGCGACCTTGCAGTGGGCTGCGGTCTCGCAGGCCACGGATGACACGGCCATCGACATTTCGGGCTATCGCGTGGAGTATCGCAAGAACCTTGCCGGTGCGCCGTGGGTTTCCGGTGGCGTGACGGACGCGCAGCGGCTCACGTTGGGCATCGGCGGGCTCGAATGCGGGCAACGCTATGAGTTCCGCGTGCGCGCGGTTCCCACGTATTCCGACCGGTTGGGTGACTGGTCGAACGTGGTCGTGGCTTTGGTGGCGTCGGACGTGACGCCGCCGAGCATCCCGTCCAAGCCGATACTCACCAGCAAGCTCGGTGTGGTTGACGTGCAGTGGGACGGCAGGAACAATGCCGGCGGCGGCATGGAGCTCGACTTCGACCACGTGGAGGTCGGCATTTCCGATTCGAACGGCAACTGGAAATACCGGGATTCCGTGCAGCGTGACGGCTACTGCCATGTGACCGGGCTTGAACCGAACAGCACATGGTGGTTCGCGCTCAGGAGCGTCGATCATTCCGGCAACAAGTCGGCGTGGAGCGCGGGTGCCAGCGTCAAGGTCGCCCCGGTGCTCACGCAGGAGGATCTGAACAAGAGCGCCGAACAGATTCTGGCGGCGGCGAAGAACGACGCGGCCCAGCAGGTCGCCGTGGTCGACAAAAAACTCACCGAGACCGGCGCGCGGATCGAGGCGAACAAGCAGGCGCAGGACAAGGCCGACGCGGCGATAAGGGCCGACGTGTCGAAGAACGCGCAGGCCATCACCGACAACAAGAACGCGCAGGCCTCAGTGGACAAGGCGCAGGACGCCGCCACCAAGAAGGTGTCGGACGACCTCGCGGCGGCGAACAAGACGATCAACGCGAACAAGGCCGCCACCGACAAGGCGCTGGCCGAGGCCGAGAAGAAGGCCCAGGACGCCTACGACAACGCGGTCAACGCGCAGAAGACCGCCGACGGCATGCACTCCATCTTCAAGGGGCCCGACGACCCGCGCAACGACAAGTCGAACACGGTGAGGGCCGGCGACTTCTGGTTCGTAACCCAGAAATACTGGACCCGTTGGCTCGGCGAGGCGAACAACAGCACCTCACTGCTGGCGGACTTCTACACGTATTGGGAGGGCGCGGCGAACGACAGTGCGAGCGTGCTCGTGCCGTTGAGCTCGCGCGTCACCGCCGTGAGACAGTTCGACGGCACGCAGTGGAACGAGTTCAACCTCGTCGCCAGCAACATCATCGCCACCGGCTCGATCACCGCGCAGCTTGTGGACGCGGAGTTCTTCCACGGCCGCACCATCGTCGGCGGCACGTACCGCACCGAGGGCGGCAACGTGACCATCACCGACTCGGGCATCATATTCAGCTACCGCAACCGGCACCTGCTGAGCTTCGCCAGCGATTCGAGCGGCAAATGGCAGCTGACCATGGACGCGCCGATCGTGTCGGACGCGAGCATGAGCGCGCCGACCATCACGGGCGGCACGATCACCAGCGCCGTCTACAGGACCGCGAACGGCAGGCTGACCATCAACGACGCGGGAATCGTTCTGAAGAACGCCTCCGGCACCAGCACGCTGGCGGCGGACTCGGCCACCGGCAGCGTGACCCTCGTCGGCACCGTGAAGGCCAGCCAGGTCACCGGTTCGACGATCACGACCACGAACGGGCGCATGCTGTGGAACGATGCCGGCCTCGTGCTGAAGGACGCCAACGGGAGCATAACCCTGTACGCGAGTTCGATGGACGGCAGCGTGACCATGAAGGGCTCGCTGACCAGCGGCAGCACGCTCTCCGGCGTGACCGTCACCGGCTCGATCATACAGACCACGGGCGCCGCGAACAGGGGCGTCAAGCTCACCAGCGGCGGACTCGTCGGCTACGATTCCTCGGGCAACGCGAAATTCGCGCTGGACACCAACGGCAACCTGAAGATGGACGGCGGCATACTCGCCAACGGCACCCTGACCGCGCCCACCGTCAACGCGGGAGTCATGACCAGCACCGTCATCAACGCGCCGGTCGTCCAGTCCAGCACCGCCGAGAACACGGGTTGGAAGCTGAGGGGCAACGCGCTGGACATGTGGGACTCGAAGCGGAACCACACCGTGCATCTGGACGGCGAGGGCGCGAGCAACCTGCTGACCGGCACGTTCCAGACCGGCCTGTCGGGCAACAGGGTGATGATAAGCCCCTCGTTCCAACAGCACGAGATCACGGGCTCGGACAAGCTGGAGGGCGCGGGCATCCAGTTCTACCACGGCACCGACTCGTACAAACACCCGTACATCGCGGTCGAGTCCACCACGCAGCAGGAGGGCGAAGTCAGCGCGCTCACGTTCAACGGCGGGCACCGCGCGCAGAACGACCCCGGCGCATTCGGACGCATCGGCGAACGCAAATCGGATAATGGCGTCAAATACGGCACTGTGTTCCTAAAGGCATACCGGAACTACGACGAGAGCAACGCCAGCAAGCAGGCCGGTGCAATGCTTAATCTCACGGCATTTTCGGGCACTTCGTCCGACACCGTGGCGGCGCTCGAGGCGTTCGACAACAACGGCACGGTAGGCGTGCAGGCCGTCGTCAACACGGGTTATCTCTCATTCGCCGGTTTCCTAGGAAGGTATGCGTCCCGCGGCACATTTCTGTCGATGTACTGGGATGGGACCCACCACATCAGCCCATGGATGGTATTTCGGTTCAAGGGCTCGTGGACGCCGCCGAGATACGGCAGCTACAAGATCGTCGGCGGCGTCAACAACTCCGCCGGCGACGCTCTGTGCACCAGCACCCCCTGCAACGAGAGCAGCAGTGGGGCCGAGATCATGGTCCAGTCGATGCCCGCGAACGTCGGCGGCTACAGCATGTTCCCCGGCGGCGGCACCAACATCTGGTGCACGATGTTCGGATACCTGAGGAAATAGTGGAGGAACCATGCGAATCATCGGAGACCGGCTCTTCATCGACCTGCCGGGAAGCGGCGAACCATCGCCGGACGGGCGCATCGACGGCGGCACGGCATGGGGAACCCATTTGACGGACATCGCCGCCACGGGCCTGCTGCTCGGCACCACGTCCGACATGGAGACCGTGGCCATGATGCTCGATGTCTCGAAACGCGTCGCCGACCCCGGCGTCATCGACGCGGAGTCAGGTCGCAACGCGTGGACGAGCGCCTACGAGCAGTTGGAGCATGACGCGCTCGTCGACCTGAATCAGGTGCGCGCCGCATCACTGCACCGCGCGTTCAAGGCGAACGGGGCGCTGGCCGCCGACGGGCGTGCGGAGACCCGCCGACTGTTGGGATTGGAGCCGGTGGCCGTGGACTCGTACGAGGCGGACGCGGCTCTCGCCGTCGCGCAGGCGTTGGACGGCTCCCCGACGGACGAACCGGAGCCGTCGATACGGTTGCCCGCCGGCGTGGACGCCACGAGCCTCGCCACCCTGCTCTCAGAGCATGCGACGGAAATCGCCCAGGCGAGAACCAGATTTCTGAACGACGTCACACAGACCATCACCGATAGGAGATAACCAATGACAGACAACACAACCGAAAACCCCGTGCAGGCGGACATCAACGACGTGCTCGACAACATGACCACGCAGCTCGCCAGCCAGGCGCGCCAGCTGGCCATCAGCCAGGCGCAGGCCATGAGCCTGCAACGCGACGTCGCCACCCTGCAACGCAGGCTCGCCGAGCTTGAGGCCAAGCAGGCCGAAAACAAGTAATCAGCCAAACCATTTTCCCGAAAGCCACCCCACGGGGTGGCTTTTTTCATACCCGAAAACAGAAAGGAATTGTCATGGCGGAAACAACGGCGATTGGCCTCGTACACAACCTCGACACCGACCCGAACTGCCTGAAGCAACGCAACTCATGGCGCTCCAACATCACCAAAACCGACGATAAGCATTACCGTTACGCGATCGGGGACGGACAGCTGAACTTCACCCTGCAACCCTCCACCAACATAATCCCGAAGGGCGGCATCATAGTCGTCCAATACCAAGGCAACAACGCAAGAGCCGAAGCCGATTACCCCTCCGACTGCACGATCATATCCGACAACGGCTGGCTGCTCGTCATCAAAGCACTCAAGGACAGCATCTGCGCGATCCGTTACAACAATGGCAACGTCGTCCTCAAGCATATGACGGTTCTGCCCGACGAAACAGAATACCGGCGCATGATCGACGGCTACAAGCTGGCATCAGGATTCGACGGCGACACCATGCCGTTAATGGGGGGGGGCAGGGCTAAACGCCATCGTCTGGCTGCTCGCCTCCGCCGCTCTGACTGGGTGGTGGCCGCATGACCTATATCACGAACCTGTACCACGACCCCTCATGCCGCAGGCAGGTAGGCACGTGGGCCAGCGCCGGCGACATAAATGTCGAGGCTCTCGCCGACGGGCACTTCCGCTACACGCATACCGGCGCCGGCTCCTGGGCGCTACTCGGCTTGAATTGGAATGCACTGATAAAGCCGGGCCGTGTCGCGGTCGTCGCCTACACGGCCACCAGCGGGGAGAGCGTGACAGTGGAGAGCGCCACGCCGCTCGCCTCGGGCACGACCCCATCGGGTGCCACGTGGAAGGCGGAGAAAATCAACGGGGACGGCAACCACAACGTCTTCTGCAAGGGCGAGGGCAGTGTGACATTGGAGGCCCTGGCCGTGTACGAGGGCGGCGATTGGCCGACCGTCCAACAGCTCCTTCCCCGGTTCCCGTGGTTCCACGGAGGCACGATGCCCCTGCAGTGATCGGCGGTGAGGGCCGATGATGCAACGCCACAACTGGTTCCCGAACCCCACGTACGGCGACCCGAAACCCACGAGGAGCATCGACTGCACCGTCCACCAGTGGGGTTCACCGAACAATCCGGGCATCATCCTGCGGCATTCGTCCGACACCGCCGGCGGCTACGCCGGATGGGTGGTCTCGGGCCTGCCGGCGGGCGTGAAGTGCGCGTTCATCGCGAGCTGTGGTTTCGCCGATACCACGGACACGTTCCGCGGGCCGCTGCTGTCGGTCAAGGACTCGTCTGACAACGTGCTCGCCGACTCGAAGACCTGGGCCAACAACGAACGCCTGCGCGTCGGCTTAACCGTGCCCTCCGACGGTGTCGTCAAACTCATCTTCCGAGGCCGGACCGGCAAGGACACCGCGTTCTACCAGATCATCTGCACCGAGGCCGGCAGCGACGAGAGCTTCTTCACCGGCGGCACGATGCCATTGCAGAACAACTAGCGAAAGGAAAGAAGGCCATGGCCTAGATGAACGAGACGATACCAGTATGGCTCACATTCGTGGGCATGATCCTCGGCTCCGGTGCGACCGGCACCATCACCGCGTGGATGCTCAAACACCTCGACAATACGTCCGTGTTGGACCAGGCCGTGCGCGAACTCCTGTTGTGCCGGCTCGAGGACCTGCGCGCCGAGATGGTCGCCAACGACGGCATAGCCGACGAGGACCTCAAAGGCCGCAGCCAACGCCTCTACGACGTGTACCACGCGCTCGGCGGCAACGGTCACGGCACCAGCCTCAACAACGACATCCAGAGTGCGCCGATAGCCCCGAGAAAACCACAGGCTTAGCCCTCGCCGATCCCGGCGGGGGCTATTTCCATGCCCACCACATAGGAAGGAAAACGAATTTGGGCAAATTCAAGAACAGAAGCAAGCCGCTACAGGCCCTCATCGCGGCATTGTTCGCCGTGCTGCTCGCATGCACGCCGGCGATCGCGATGGCCGACATGGTAGGCATCGACGTGTCCGGCTGGCAGGCCTGGAACGTGACCTGCACCGCCAGCTACGACTTCGCCGTAGTCAAGGTCAGTCAGGGCGTGGGCTTCGAGAACTCCAGTTGGCGCACGCAGGCCAAGTGCGTGACAGACCGGGGCAAGAGCCTCGGCCTGTACCATTACGCCGGCGGCAACAACGCCGCGAGCGAGGCCGACTACTTCGTCGGCCGGGCACGCGACTTCGTCGGCAGGGCAGTGCTCGTGCTCGACTGGGAGTCCTATCAGAACGCCCAGTGGGGCAACGGCGACTGGGTTCGCCGGTTCGTCCAGCGCGTCCACACGCTCACCGGCGTATGGCCGATGGTGTACGTGCAGGCCAGCGCGCTGGGCCAGATACCCGGCGACGTGCGCGCCAACTGCGGCCTGTGGGTCGCCCAGTACGCCAGCAACGCGCCCACCGGCTACCAGAGCCGACCGTGGAACTACGCGATCTACGGCGAGGCCATGCGCCAGTACACCTCCAACGGCTGGGTCAACGGCTACAACGGGCCGCTCGACCTCAACTACTTCAGAGGCGACGCAAGCCAGTGGCGGGCCTACGCCAACCCCGCCGGCGCAGCCAAGCCCGCAACCCCGCCGCAGACCGAGAAGCCACCGACCCAGACCGTCGACCTACAGGCCCTCGCGACCGCCACGATCCGTGGCGACTACGGCAACGGCCAGCAGCGGCGCGACGCGCTCGGCGCGAACTACGACAAGGTCATGGCGATCGTCAACCAGCGCCTCGCCGGCACCGCGACCGTAGCGCCGCAGCAGACCACGCAGGCCAACACGACCCGCGTGACCGTCCGCTCCGGCGACACCATGAGCGGCATCGCCTCGCGCACCGGCCTGTGGCCGCTGTCCAGGTGGAGCGTGCCCAGCGGCAATCTCAACCTGATCTACCCCGGTCAGGTCGTCACCTACAACGGCGGCGGCAGCGTCGCCACCGGCAGCAACGCGCCACCGTCCCGCACCGTGACCGTCCGCGCTGGCGACACGCTCAGCGGCATCGCGGCACGCCTCGGCATCAGCTACACGCAGCTCACCGGGTATCGCAGCGGCAACCCCAACGTGATCTACCCCGGCGAAGTCCTCCGCTACTAACCCACACCCGAGCCCCGGGAACCGTGAACCCCAACCAGTACACGGTTCCCGGGGCTCCATCAAAAAGAATCGAGATCAAATCATGACCGACGAAAACACCAAACCGAAGACCGCCGGCACGGAGCCGACCGTGCCCGACTGGCTCATCCCCAGCCGCGTCTACGACATCCTCAAATGGCTCGGCCTCATCGTCCTGCCCGCACTCGCCGTGTTCGTCAGCACGGTCGGCCCCGCATGGGGCTGGCCCCACGTGGACGCGATAGTGACCACGCTCAACGCGCTCGGCATCCTCGCCGGCGCGCTCATCGGCGTCAGCGCCATCAAACAACGCCTTGACCTCGCCGCATGACCACCACACAGTTCGGCCCCGCCCGGCAGCGCAGACAGCTCACATCGAGCTGGACTGCGGCCGGACGGGGCCGGTTTTTTCGTTGTTACAGCAGCTAGGCATGGCTCGATTTTTGCCCACATTTTGCCCACATTATTCTGGGAAACCGAGGGAATACGAGGGAATCGACGAGAATAGAAAAAGCCGCTAAGCCCTACTCCCGCAAGGCAAAGCGGCTATTTTTCACCGGTCGTAAAATCAAGGTGCATAAACTCCGGGACTTTATACCATTTGACGGGATAGCCGGCACCGTGGGCGCAGAACACCGAATCCGGGGTGTTGTCCAGATCCGATTCGGGGTCATAGCCGGCTATCTTGATGACCTGTTCCGCGTCATGGCACGGCTTATACCCGCCGAAAGTGGCGGAGAACCGGCCATGACCATGGGCGTACTGATTCACTTTCATCGCATAGTCACGCATTTCAGAAACCGGCGCTTCACCTTCAATCACTGCGTAGCCACCGTCGGTGGACGGCGAATCGAACGTGCCAGACATGCGTTGAACATCACTCATCGCCCGGCCGATCATATCGGCGGGCACTTCAAGACGGAATCGATACCACGGCTCAAGTAGTCGACAGTTGCCCTGGCCCGTGGTATCGGGGCGTTCCTCAACCGGAGAGCCGGGACGTCCGCTGACTCCGGCTCTGGCTTCCATCAGACCCTGACGAATCGCACGATAGGTGGCCTGACGGAAGTCACCGCCTTCGGTATGTTTCAGATGCGCCTTGCCTGCCACCAGTGTCATCTTGATATCGGTCAGCGGTGCACCAACTAGCACGCCGAGATGCTCACGCTCGGTCAGATGCGTAAGAATCAGACGCTGCCAGTTACGATCCAAATCGTTTTCGGACAAAGCAGATGCCACGCTGATGCCGCTTCCGGGCTTCCCCGGTTCGAGCAGAATATGCGCTTCGGCATAATGCCTGAGCGGCTCAAAATGGCCGATGCCCTCGATTGGCTCGGTGATGGTTTCACGATACAGAATCGAGCCCGGACCGAACGACACATCAAGACCGAAACGATCATGCAGGGTCTGCTGAATGATTTCCAACTGCACTGCGCCCATCAGCTGCACATGGACCTCGGCTAGCCGTTCCACCCACACCACATGCAGCAACGGATTCTCGTCCTCCAGCTCACGCAATGCGGTGATGACCTTATGCAAAGTCAGATCATCGAATCGGGGGCGTGCCACGAATCCGCTGTCTTCCTGAGCATCATCTGAATTGTCGGGATCCACTCCATGCTGTCCGGTATTTCGCTGAGCAGCATCTCGGCCGACGTTTTCGGCATCGCCCGATCCCGCATCTGCAGGAAGCACCGTGTATGTCAATACCGGCTGCAGCGACGGTGATTCGGCATCCGGCTCATAGCCCAATCCCTCACCTGGGAAAGTCTGCGTCAACCCTGTCACCGCACATACCGCACCGGCTGGTACTTCGGTGACCGTATCGAATTTGGCACCGTTGTATACACGCACCTGGTCGACTTTCTCGGACCATGCCGGCTCGGCGGTCTTCCGCGTTGACGACGATACGATTTCCTTGGCCTTCAACATGCCACCGGTAACCCTCAGCCATGTCATGCGATTGTGCTGCCCGTCATGGGCCACCTTGAACACGCGCGCGGCGAACCGTTCCGGCCACTGCGTTTCGGCGGTGAAAGATTCCACTCCATCCAAGAACTCCTCGACGCCTTCCAACTTCAACGCCGAGCCGAAGTACACGGGAAACAGTTCGCGTGCGGCGATCATTGCGCGCAACCGGACTACGGACAGCCCGCCACGCTCCAGATAGTCGTTCATCGCGGTCTCATCCAGTGTGGCGATATCCTCGGCAGACTCCCCTAACGGCACCTCATCGTCATCGGACAATCCATCGACTGCAGGCAACGGATACGCCGCATCATTCAGTCGTTTGCGCAGCTGGGCCAGCACGGCTTCACCGTTGAATCCGTCTGCATCGCACTTGTTGACAAAGATGAACGTCGGCACACCATATCTTGCCAGCAAACGCCATAGGGTTTCCGTGTGCCCTTGCACCCCATCGGTACCGGAGACCACCAGAATTGCGTAGTCAAGCACACGCAGCACGCGTTCGGTTTCGGCCGCAAAATCCACATGCCCCGGCGTGTCCAGCAAGGTCAATCGCAGATCACCATGCTCCACCAGTGCCTGATGCGCGAAAATCGTGATGCCTCGCGCCTTTTCCAGCGAATTCGTATCCAGAAAGGCATCGCCATGGTCAACGCGGCCCAACTTGCGAATCTCACCAGTGCGATACAGCAACGCCTCGGATAGTGTGGTCTTGCCTGCATCCACATGTGCCACGATGCCTGCCACTATCCGTTTCATATGCCACCTTTCCCGACAGCCCGATTATTCGTTACCAAATATATCCGTTATTTCCCCCGATATCGGCAATCCGACGAAGGATTACCGCCGCTCTTGACAAACTGAGTGATTCCAAGGTCAAGGGAATGTCCAAATACGCCACCACACTCAAGGACTACATGACCAAGGTCGGCGACCTCATGGATCAGTTGAAGGCCCTGGGTGCCCCCAACAACATCGAGTACGGCACCGATGCCTATAACCAGTACCACAATCTCTTGGATCAGTACTATGACATCGAATATCCGTACGATGCCTCAACGGAGCTGAACGACGCACTCACGAGTTTGGACGAAACGGCCAGCCCGTCTAAAGAGCTGAATGACCTCGACAAGTTGATACAAGACAAACTTGACGATATACAGCAGTAACCGAATCGGCTGTATCAGCTGATTTCCCGCCCCTGTACCCGGTTCGCAGATACGGGGCTTTTTCGTCAGGTTGGGCTGCCGCTACAATAAATCACCGAACATCGACCGATAGGAGGAGCATCCAGTGACCGTTCCCGGCATTACCGTTTTTGGCCAGCAGTCCCATCCCGACTGGACCGCCGGCACCCCGATTGCCGAAGACGCCACCGGATTCCCCACCGATTATGTGGCGCTTGATTTGGAGACCACCGGGTTTTATCCGAACCGTTGCGCCATCACCGAAATAGGTGCCGTACGCGTGCGCGGCGGCCGTGTCGTTGACCAGTTCCAGCAACTCATCAACCCGTTATGCCCGATTCCTCGTCAAATCACCGCGTTGACCGGCATTACCGACGCGATGGTCGCCGACCATGATCCCATTGACGGGGTGCTCCCCCAATTCATTTCCTGGCTCGCCGATTCCAACGCCGCGGCTGAGACCGAGCCCATCGTCGGTCATAATGTCAGCTTCGATCTGCGATTCCTGGACTATAACACCCGCCATATTGCGGGATGCGGATTCGCCTGCGCCGACTATGACACCATGCAAATCAGCCGTGCCCTGTTCCCCAAGCAGAGCCATCACCGGCTCGCCGACCTGATTGTACGATTCGGCATTGCCGATAACGAGGAACACCGCGCATTAAGCGATGCCATCCAAACCCAGCAGTGCTTCGAATGGATGCGGCATTATGTCAGCGAGCACCATGAATCCAGCACGATCCGATGGAAGCAGGCACCAGCCAAGAACAGCACCGAAATTCTGCACCAGCAGTTGGTGGTACAGCGGTAAGGCTCGTTCTCGGCTCCCCCAAAAAAGAGAAAACTACAAGCCGTATTCCTGGGCGATGACGTTCCACAGGTCGGCTGCGGCCTGATCGACGGTCTCGTTGACAATAGTCACATCGAATTCGCTTTCGGCGGCCAGCTCCACCTTGGCGGTTTCCAAACGGCGAGCCTGCTGTTCGGCGGTTTCAGTGCCGCGGCCAATCAGACGACGCTTCAGCTCCTCGAAGCTCGGCGGTGCAATGAACACGTACACCACCTCAAGATCAAGCTCAGAGGCGCGCTGCTTGACGCGGCGGGCACCCTGCAAATCGATCTCCAGAATCGTGGGTGTACCAGCAGCCAGATGCTCTTCGACGGGCTTTAACAATGTGCCGTAATGGGCCATTCCATGCACCACTGCGGTTTCCAAGAACTCCCCCGCCTGTTCCTTGGCCAGGAACTCGTCTTCTGACAGGAACCAGTAGTTCACGCCATTGACCTCACCAGGACGCGGATCGCGTGTGGTGGCGGAAACGGACACCCACACTTCCGGGTGACCGGCGCGCAGCTTGGCCTCCACAGTGCCTTTGCCAACGGCGGTCGGCCCGGTCAGGACGATCAGACGGCCAGCGTGAGTGTTCTCGGTCATGAATTCCTCCAATGTGCAGTAGCAGATTCCTGTGGGTTACTGGTTTTCGTCGCCCTCAGCGGTGGCTTCCATCAGCGCCTGGCGCACGTCGAGCGCAATCGACTCGGTGGCCTGGCTCAGCGAAGCGATATCCGGCCCGTGCGAGGCGATGAAACGGGATACGGTGACCAGCACGTTGCTGCGCGTGCCGCGGAACACGGTTTTCAGGTCCTTGGCTTCGGCACCCTGCCAGCCGTAGCCGGGAGAGAGAATAGGGCCGGTGAATTCGGAGGGGTTCACACCGGAGTCTTTCATCCACTGGCCAATGGTCGCACCGATGATAAGCCCGACCGAGCCCATACCGTCGATGCCTGCATTGTGCTGCTGCGCGTTGGACGCGATACCGAATGCCACGGTACGTCCCCGGTAATCGCCGGACTGACGGATGGCGGTTTGCAGACTCATGCCCTCCGGGTTGGACGTCAACGAGGCGATGAACACGCCGCGTCCGTTTTCCAACGCTTCGGTAATCAATCCATTCAGTGAACGCGCGCCATAATACGGCAGCAGGGTGATGGCGTCCGCCAATAGCGGCGCACCAGGCTTGAAGTAGGCATCCGCAATGGCGGAGATGGTAGTGGAGAGCCCTCCACGCAGGCAATCCACGATAGTGATGACACCCATCTGACGGGCAGCGTAGAGCACACGCTCGAGCGCTTCAAAGCCCTTGGCTCCATAGCGCTCGAACATCGGCGTCTGGAATTTGACGGCTGCGGCCCGACCGTTGGCGGCCTGCAGCATGCGCATGGAGAACAGCTCGGCACCTTCGGCGTCGACGTTGTACCCCCAGTCGGTGAGGAGTTTGCGGTGCGGGTCTATGCCGACGCACAATGGCCCGTATTTGGCCATCGAATTGCTCAAACGCAGACCGAAATCGGAACGCTGGGCCTGCAACTCCTCATCGCTGGGTGCAACCATCAGAACCCCTGTTTCTCCAATTCGAACAGCTGCTTCGAATGCTCCTGGATGCTCATGATCTGATAATCATTATGCTTCACGGCCTCGATGGCGAGCAGTGCGGCTTGGAACTCGGTAATGGTGGTGAACTGCGGCAAATCGGCGGCGATGGCGGCGGCGCGGATGGAGTAGCCATCGGAGCGGGAGCCGCGGGAGTTCGGCGTGTTGAGAATCATGTCGATCTTGCCCTCTTCGATGAGCTGAACCACATTCTTGCCCACGGATCCGGCGGCATGATGCACCTCAACCGGAGCTTCCGGATCGGTGTCCACACGGGTGCTGATCTTGTCCACGATGTTTGAGTCGATGCCGTAACGGCGCAGCACGGAAGCGGTGCCCTCAGTGGCCCAAAGCTTGAAGCCAAGCTCTTCGAGGCGCACTGCGAGCAGCGGCAGCTGTCGCTTGTCAGTGTCGTTCACGGAGATGAACACGTTGCCGTGGGTCGGCAGGCCACCGTCATAGGCGGCGAGCTGGCTCTTGGCGAAGGCGTGCGGGAAGTCACGGTCGAAGCCCATGACCTCACCGGTGGAACGCATCTCAGGTCCGAGCAGAATGTCGACGGTCTTGCCCACCGGAGTGCGGAAACGCTTGAACGGCAGCACGGATTCCTTGACCGCGACCTGCTGGCCGGGGTGGATGTCGCCACCGTCGCCCTTGGGTAGCAGCAGACCGTTGGCGCGCTGGTCGGCAATGGTCTCGCCGGCCATAATGCGAGCGGCGGCCTTGGCCAGAGCCACACCGGTGGCCTTGGAGGCGAACGGCACGGTACGGGAAGCACGCGGGTTGGCTTCGATGACGTACAGCGTGTTGGCCATGAAGGCGTACTGCACGTTGATCAGACCCTGCACGTGGCAGCCGGAGGCGATGGCGTAGGTGCCTTCGCGCAGACGGCGAATCTGGTCGTCGGACAGCGTAGACGGCGGCAGGGTGCAGGCGGCGTCGCCGGAATGGACGCCGGCTTCCTCGACGTGTTCCATAATGCCGCCGATGTACAGCTCCTTGCCGTCGAACAGCGCATCGACATCGATTTCGATGGCATCCTGCAGGAACTTATCGATCAGCAACGGGGAGGGCAGACGGCCAGAGACCACAGTATCGGCCTGGGCCTCGGCAAGCGCGCGATCCACGTACTTGTTGAGCTGCTTGTCGTCATAAACGATTTCCATGCCGCGGCCACCGAGAACGTAGCTCGGGCGCACCAGCACCGGATAGCCGATGCGATGTGCGGCTTCCTTGGCCTCTTCGAGGCTCAGGGCAGTGCCGTAACGCGGGGCATTCATCTCCGCCTTCTTAAGGACCTCGCCGAACAGCTCACGGTTCTCGGCCAAGTCGATGGACTCCGGGGTGGTGCCGAGAATCGGCACACCGGCGGCCTTCAGACGCGCGGCCAGCGAGAGCGGGGTCTGGCCACCGAGCTGGACGATAACGCCCTTGACCGGGCCCATCTTCTTCTCGGCCTCGTAGATCTCGAGCACGTCTTCGAAGGTGAGCGGCTCAAAGTAGAGGCGGTCGGACATGTCGTAATCGGTGGACACGGTTTCCGGGTTGCAGTTGACCATGATGGTGTCATAGTCCTTGCCGAGCTCCTGCACGGCGTGCACGCACGTGTAGTCGAACTCGATGCCCTGACCGATGCGGTTCGGGCCGGAACCCAGGATGATGACCGCCTCGCGCTCACGCGGACGAAGTTCGGTCTCATCGGCGTAGCAGCTGTAGTAGTACGGCGTGGCCGCATCAAACTCTGCGGCACAGGTGTCGACGGTCTTGTAGACGGGCTTGAGGCCATAGTTCCAGCGCAATTCGCGGATGGTGTTCTCGCCTTCGTCACCGAGGCTGCGAAGATGGGCGATCTGCACGTCGGACAGGCCGGCGAGCTTCGCCTTCTTGAGCAGCTTCGGGGTCAGAGTCTCGGCCTCGCGCACGGCCTGTGCAGTCTCGTTGATGAGCAGCAGCTGCTTCAGGAACCACGGGTCGATCTTGGTGGCCGCATACAGCTGATCCAGCGTTGCGCCACCCCAGATGGCACGCATGAGCTGCAGGTAGCGGTGTTCGGTCGGCGTATGAATGGCCTTGAGCAACTCAGCTACCTCATCTGCGGACGGCTTGTCGCCGTCCCAGTTGAAGCCCATGTGACGCTTGTCAATGGAGCGCATGGCCTTGCCGAGGGACTCCTGGAAGTTGCCGGCCAGAGCCATGGCCTCGCCCACGGACTTCATGGAGGTGGTCAGGGTGGGGTCGGCACCCGGGAACTTCTCGAATGCGAAGCGCGGCACCTTGGTGACCACGTAGTCGATGGTCGGCTCGAAGGAGGCCGGCGTGGACTGGGTGATGTCGTTGCGAATCTCGTCCAGCGTGTAGCCGAGAGCCAGCTTGGTGGCGATCTTGGCGATCGGGAAGCCGGTGGCCTTGGACGCCAGAGCGGAGGAACGGGAAACACGCGGGTTCATCTCGATGACGATGATGCGACCGGTCTTCGGATGGATGGCGAACTGGATGTTGCAGCCGCCGGTGTCCACGCCCACGCCGCGGATGATGGCGATGCCGATGTCACGCAGCTTCTGGTATTCGCGATCGGTCAGGGTGAAGCAAGGGGCCACGGTGATGGAGTCACCGGTGTGCACGCCGACCGGGTCGACGTTTTCAATCGGGCAGACGACCACGACGTTGTCGTTGCGGTCGCGCATGAGCTCGAGCTCGAATTCCTTCCAGCCTTCGATGCCCTCTTCGATCAGGACTTCGTCGGTGGGCGAGTAATGGATGCCGGCGCCGGCGATGCGGTGCAGCTCCTCTTCGTCGTGGGCGATGCCGGAGCCCAGGCCACCCATGGTGAAGCTCGGGCGTACGACCAGCGGATAGCCGAGTTCTTCGGCGATCTTGTCGCATTCCTCAAGGCTGTGCGCGATGCGGGAACGGGCGGATTCGGCACCGGCCTCGTCCACGACCTTCTTGAACAGCTCACGGTCCTCGCCGCGGTCGATGGCTTCCAGAGAAGCACCAATCAGCTCGACATTGTACTTCTTGAGCACGCCTGCCTCGCCCAACGCCATGGCGGCATTCAGCGCGGTCTGGCCACCGAGGGTGGGCAGCAGCGCGTCGGGGCGTTCCTTGGCGATGATCTGCTCGAGGATCGGGGTGGCGATCGGCTCGATGTAGGTGGCGTCGGCCATCTCCGGGTCGGTCATGATGGTGGCCGGGTTGGAGTTGACGAGGATGACGCGGATGCCTTCCTCACGAAGGATGCGGCATGCCTGGGTGCCCGAGTAATCGAACTCAGCAGCCTGACCGATCACGATCGGGCCGGAGCCGATGACCATCACGGATTTGATGTCGGTGCGCTTCGGCATATCACTTACCTTCCTTGGGGTTGTTCTTCATAAGTTCGCAGAAACGGTCGAACAGGTAGGCCGCATCGTGCGGACCGGCTGCGGCCTCCGGGTGGTACTGCACGGAGAACGCGGGAATGTCCACGCACTGCAGGCCTTCGACCACGTCATCGTTCAGATCGATGTGGGAGACGAACACCTTGCCGTACTTGCCGTTTTCGAATGGTGCATCGACCTGCTTGCCAATCGGGGCGTCGACCGCGAAGCCGTGGTTGTGGGCGGTGACCTCGACCTTGCCGGTGGTCAGATCCTTGACCGGCTGGTTGATGCCACGATGGCCGAACTTCAGCTTGTAAGTGCCAAAGCCGAGCGCACGGCCCAGCAACTGGTTACCGAAGCAGATGCCGAAGAACGGGTAGCCGGCATCGAGCACCTGACGCAACAGTTCGATTTCGGGGCCGGCCTGTTCCGGATCGCCCGGGCCATTGGAGAAGAAGACACCGTCCGGGTTCAGGGCTTCGAGTTCGGCAAAGGTGATGGTGGAGGGCACCACGTGCACGCGGCATCCGCGCTCGGCCATACGATGCGGGGTCATGCCCTTGATGCCAAGGTCCACGGCGGCCACGGTGTACAGCGGTTCCTTGCCTTCGTATTCGCCGCACGGCTCGATGGTGTAAGTCTCCTTGGTGGAGACTTCGTCGTACAGGCTCAGGCCCTGCATCTGCGGGGTGTTCTTGACATCCTCAAGCAGTTGCTCGATGGTCTTGAGCTTGCCGGTAGCGGCATCGACCAAAGCCTCGCCGGAGAAGATGCCGGCGCGCATCACGCCTGCGGAACGCAGGTGGCGTACCAGCTTACGGGTGTCGATATGGCTCAGGCCAACGATGCCGTTCTTGACCAGGTCATCGTCCAAGCTGCCCTCAGCACGCCAGTTACTCACGTTCGGGGAGGGATCACGCACGATGTAGCCGGCCACCCAGATGCGCGAGGATTCGGGATCCTCGCCGTTCACGCCGGTATCGCCGATGTGCGGGAAGGTCTGCACGACGATCTGGCGATCGTAGCTCGGATCGGTGAGCGTCTCCTGGTATCCGGTCATGCCGGTGGCGAAGACGATCTCACCGGTCGTCCCGCCCAGGGCGCCATACGGCTCCCCCACATATACCTGTCCGTCTTCCAAAACGAGGACTGCATCGTCCTTGTCATACATCGGAATTGCGATGGTTCCGGACTCGTTCTGGCTCACCAAAACCCCCTTATGTTTTTCGGGTATTCGTACCAAGGTTAACGGCCAGCGCAGACTCACACGCCGGTGCGCGCGAAGTCTCGCCCCGCTGGCGGGGCAGCCGGCTCACAACCGGCTTGGACAATCACAGCGGAAAGTTGTTCCGCCCATAAAAAAGCCTCCCGGAGGGAGGCTTGAAAACAAATGACTAATCGACCGTCGGCTGGGTCTCAGCGGACGGGGCGGCGGGCTCGGATGCAGGAAAATCGGTTTGACCGGACTGGTCCGGTTCGTTCGATTCCTCGGCGGGCTCATCGTCCACCGATCCCGCGGGCTCGGTGTTCTTCGCATTGCACACCGCAGAAAGCAGGCCGTGGATAAAGGCAGGTGAATCGTCATCGCACAGGGTCTTGGCCAATGCCAGGGCCTCGTCGATGGCCACCTTGTCCGGCACCTCGTCGTTGAACAGGATCTCCCAAGCAGCGATACGCAGGATGTTGCGATCGACCACGCCCATGCGCCTGACCTTCCAACCCGTGGAGTGATCGTCCAGGGTCATGTCGATCTGGCGGCGGTGTTCGGCCACGCCCTTGACGATGTCGATGGCGTAGTCGGGAAGCGGGGTCTGAGCACCGGGATGCGCGATGCGCTCATCAAGCAGGGAAAGGATGTCCTGACCCTTTTCGTCGGCCTCGTACAGAGTGTTCAACGCCCTTTTGCGCGCGGTGGAACGTGCCATACTGCTGGTCCTTTGGTTCGACTGTCGACTAGGTATGTTGCGTGGAGAAGATCAGTTCTCGCGGCCGGTGTAGGAGCCATCCTCAGTGTTGATCTTGACGCGGTCGCCCTCGTTGATGAACAGCGGCACCTGAATCTCGGCGCCGGTCTCCACGGTGGCGGGCTTGGTGCCGGCGTTGGAGCGGTTGCCCTGCAGGCCCGGCTCGGTGTGGGTGATGGTCAGAATCACGGAGCCCGGCAGGTCGACGTTCAGCGGAGTGCCGTCGTGGAAGGAGATGAGGCAGTCAGTGCCTTCAAGCAGGAACTTGGCCTTGTCACCCACGAGGGTCTTCGGAATCATGATCTGATCGTAGGTGGTCATGTCCATGAACACGAAGTTGTCGCCGTCCTCGTAGGAGTACTGGAGGGTGCGGTTGTCCACGGTCTCGAATTCCATCTTCATGCCAGCGTTGAAGGTCTTGTCGACGATCTTGCCGGAAAGCACGTTCTTGATGGTGGTGCGCACGAAGGCAGGGCCCTTGCCCGGCTTGACGTGCTGGAACTTCATGACGGTCCACAGCTGGCCGTCGAGGTTCAGGACGGATCCGTTCTTGATGTCGTTAGTAGTCTGTGCCACGTTATTCACCTATTTCAAATTCAAACTAGCTTAGGCAAAGCCCAAAAATTGCCTTGGTTATTATGCCACACCGGGTATACAGGAAGTGAACACTGGGGTTTCCCACATGAACCTCCGACTAGACTGGATGAATATGCGACCCTTCTTCGAAGCCATGTCCGTGTCCTGCGTCGTCCCCGCGCAATCGCCGGCGGACGACGAACGCACGGTGTTCGACAACCTGTCCTTCGGCATGGAGCGCGGCGACATCATCGACCTGGTGGGCCCATCCGGCTCCGGCAAATCGAGTCTGCTGACCGCATGCGCCCGACTCAACCCGCACGCGCACGGCACGTTCGTCCTCGACGGCGTGGGCAGTGACGAATTCAGCGCGCAGCAATGGCGGCGGGACGTCTCCTACCTGCCGCAAAAACCGACCCTGACCGGCAAGGACGTGGCCGAGGCGATCCGGCTGCCCTGGACGCTCGCGATTCGAGGCAAGGAGGGCAGGGTCGTGCGGCTGCTGTCCGACGAACGCATCCGCACGACCCTGGACGCGATGGGGTGCGAGGACATCGACCTGACGCGCGCGCCGCATGACCTGTCGGGCGGCCAGGCGGCGCGCGTGGCGTTGGCCCGCACGATGCTCACCGACCCGAAAGTGCTGCTGGCCGATGAGGTGGACGCCGGACTCGACGACGACAACGCATCCAAAGTGGCCGCGATCATGGCGGACGCGGCCGCACACGGCATGGCGATCATCCGCATCCGACACCGTCCGCCGGACGGACGCGCCACCCGCACGCTGATGCTCGATGCGGGACGGCTCACCGATCTGACGCGGGATAAGGAGGTGCGCCCATGAACGGCGCCTACGACATCGACGTCTGGGGTCTCGTCCTGGCGTTGGGCATGGTGGCCGTGGCGGCCATTATCAGCGAACTGATGCACATGGGTATTGGCAAGACCTTGATGTGGTCGTCATGCCGCGCATTGGTGCAGCTGTGCGCCATGGGCTTCATTATTGGCTATGTAATCCGTTCGAACAGCGTGTGGATGGTGTTCGCATTGATGGCGGTTATGCTGATTGCCGCCGTGCAAATCGTGATGTCGCGCGCCCGAGGCATTCCCAAGGGTCTGGCTGGCCCGATATTTCTGAGTTTGGTCATCACAATGCTGCTTATGCTGGCGCTGGTCACCGAACTCATTGTGCGCCCTCATCCGTGGTATGCGCCGCAGCTGGTAGTGCCGTTGACCGGCATGTTGTTGGGCAATACCGTCACTGCCTTGGCGGTGGGGTTGAGCCGATTCTATGAAAGCATGGAAGAGCGGCGCGACGAAGTGGATATGATGCTGGCGTTGGGTGCAACCCCTTGGGAGGCAGCGCGTCCCTCCATCGTCTCCTCGATTCGTTTGGGCCTATTGCCAACCACTGCTTCGCTGGCTTCCAGCGGCATCGTAACGATTCCTGGCATGATGGCCGGCCAAGTGATTGCCGGTGGCGATCCGCTGAATGCCGCCAAATATCAGTTCGTGGTGTTCGGTGCGATTGCCGCGCTGACACTGCTGGCCGATGGCCTAATCATGGTCATGGTATACCGCACCTGCTTTACCTCAGACGACCAGTATCGACCACCTGAGGAGCGCTGACCGGGTTCTTTCCTGAACCGATAGCATTTCCTCTGATGAGTCGAGCCTCAAAGCACCAGTCTGCCGACGCCATACGATTGCTATGCATACGATTGCTATGCAATAGTCACCGGCGTGCCATCCGGCACCTGATCATAGAACCATTTGGCATCGGCCACGGTCAGGCGCACGCAACCGTGTGAGGCGGGCTGTCCAAGTTTCATTGCCTCATCTTCCAGATAATCGCCGAAGTTCTGGCCGGTGGGCACCGAGTGGAACAGATACGGGCCGTAGAATTGCACCCAATAATCGGCTCCCATGCCTTCAGATGCATTATAGAAATGATCTCCGCGCGCACTGATGGTATAGGTGCCGTGCGGTGTGACGTCATCCATGCCAGTGCTGGCGATCATCGTGTAGATGGTCTTGCCATTGGACTTGACGTACACCTCTTGCTTGGCGAGGCTGACGTCCACGCTCAAATTGGAATACTGCGATAGGTTGGGTTGCTTACCAGTAGGATTGCTCCATCGTGCGCGTTGTGCTTCTTTGTTCCGCTGTTCTTGAATCGCATGGTTGAAGACAGGCACCTGCTGGCGCTCAACAAATGAAGTTGGTTGCGTCACGGATTGCTTAGCCGCTGATTGAGATGGCGTTGCGTTCCCATTGCCGCTGCCGGGGCGGGGCCAAGCGCGCATGGCTCCCATAGTCGAGAAAACTGCCAGCACACAGCACACCAGCGCGCATACAAACACTATGATTCGTCGTATGACATAGATTCGTTTGCGACGTTTATCTACCGCTACAGGGCGCTTTTGAGCCATAGATTCCTTCTCATCAGAAAGGTATTGCCTGATTGATTTTAATCAGATATTGCGACGCGGCACTGAACCGGGTTGGATGCTCATGCGGCCGTTGTACCATGCCCCCTGCACTTACTTCCACATCAATCGGTTCGTCCGTTGAAATTTGGCGCAACAGTCCACTTGCGGCGCAATAGCATCCACAAACCGATAATCACGGCCACAGTACCGAGCCCAATACCGAACAGGCCCGAGGATTGTGCCGCATGCGCGGTTCCCTGGGACTCTAAAAGCACATCCTGCGTGACCACCAGCGAAAGCATCGCGTCAATGAAGGTCACAAATTTAACCGATGAGTCAAGGGGGTTGCGGGTCTTATGCGAGACAATCATGCCGCGGATAGCTATGCCGATTTTGATAAACGAAATCGTGGCTACCGTAATGGCAATAATCTCACCGTACTCGTTCGGCGAACCGGTAAAAAACATGGTCAGTGAGAACGCCGCGTAGCTCAACCCGATGAAGCACAGCAGTGCGCCGGTGCGATGGTAAACGTTCCTTTCCTGAGCGAACCGTTGCATGCGATCGGCTATTTGACGCGTGCGAGCGTGCGCTTTGACAATGGAGAATCGTGAAATGCATAGCATCGCGTAATACACGGCTCTCACGATGAACAGCACGGACATCGTCCACAAGCCCATCGCCAGCTTGATGATGATCATAATGCCACCCAGCGCCGTGGAGAAAGCAGTGGTTAGCGCCACCTTGTCGTTCTTCTCCAAGGCCCGGTAATCACGGTACAGGCCCATTGCTTTGATGCGTTCGACGGACTGAGGCACGCGTAGCCGCAGACGCTTGGTTTGCTGATTTGCTTGGCTTGCTCGATCCGCCCCTCAGCCCGTTCGCCCTGCCCGACCTGAAGTGCTGCCCCCTCATATCTTTCTTGTTGTGCCTTTTGATTCATGATGCCATTCCCGCTCTCCCCTGTTCCTGGCATCTCAGTCTTCCAATCGCCACGGATGCACACCATATCAATTCCTTATTCGTATCGTACAGCTGTTCGACTGACGACAATCACGGCATCGTCCTCGTGTTATTCGACTGTTGAAGAATTGTTGACGCCGCATTAATGGCAGAATTGTCGCCCATGCTGTTGCGCTCGGCCCAAACGTCCGTAAGTATGCGGGCCGACGAAGGTGCCGCGTACATACGGACGTTTGCGAAGAAAGCAAGCATCCGCATCAAACAAGAGTCATCCACAACACGCCGTAATTCGCGAAACTCTCTCCACATACGGGGGGGTTGGACATGCGAAAAAGCCGGCGGGCGGCAACTTCAAGTGCCGCCGGCCCTGTTCAGCAATGCGCAAATCGATATGCCGTATAGGCATCCATATGCGTCAGAACAGGTCCTGATAGTAGGTTTTCAGCACCACCATGCTGCGCGTAGACACGGGAACCACCCGGTGGATGTCGCCAAGCAGGTCCTCCAGCGCCTCAGGCGAGGACACACGCACCAACAGCAGATAGCTCGGGTCGCCGGCCACCGAATAGCAGGACATCACGCCTTCCAGTTCACGCAGCCTGTCGGGAATCTCGCTCTCCTCGGAATAGTCCAGAGGCAGCACGGACACAAACGCCGATATCGGTAGCCCGGCCTTGTGATAGTCGATCTGGACGCGATCGCCGATAAGCACTCCCCTGCGTTCGAGCTTGCGGATGCGCGACTGCACCGACGACGGCGATAACGACGTCGCCTTGGCGAGATCGCTCAGCGTGGCGCGGCCATCGCGCCTCAGTTCGGCGACGATGACGGAATCCGCTTCGTCGAATCCGGCATCAAGCATAGCTCTGCGCCCGTCGTTCGCCGTCAAGCCGCGCCCCGCCGTTGCCTCATCACCCATAAGTCTTTCCTTAGCCGTTCCTTCCATCGTATCCTCAGTCGTCCGGTACCTGCGTCAGGCGCGCGACGATGCGCCCCTGACGCCGCAAAAACCTCAGATCAGCCCTTCCTTGTTCAGGAATTCGATAGCCACGTCGTACGGGGTGCGTCCTCCTACATCGACCTGATAGTTCATCGCGCGCATCTGATCGGTGGTGATGGTCCCATCCAGCTTGGACAGCACGTCCGCAAGTTCGGGATGCTCAGACAAGATAGCCTTGCGCGCGATGGACACCGCCTGATAGGGCGGGAAAAAGCCGATGTCGTCCTTGAGCGGCACCAAGTCCATCTTCTCCAGCATGGCGTCCGTCTCGTACGCGTCGACCACGTCGACCTTGCCGGATCCGAGCGCCTGATAGCGGATGTTGCCTTCCAGTCCCTCGACCGACGCGAAGGACACGCCCAGATTCTTCTCCATCTTCGGCAGCAGGTCCTCGCGCTGCGTGAAAGCGGTCGTGCACCCGAGACGCAGCTCGCCAGCGTGGGCCACCAGCTGCGACAGGTTGGTGATGCCCAATTCGCGCGATGTTCGCTTGGTGACGGCCAGTACATAGGTGTTGCTGAATCCAATCGGCTTGGAGACTTTGGCGTCATAGGACCGCGCCATGCCGTCGCGCACCTGACGATAGACCTCATCGGTATCGGTGGACATGCCCAGTTTGAGGATGTTCGACGCGATGACGCCGGTGTAGTCGGTGAACATGTCGATTTTGCCTGACTCTAGCGCCGACATGGTCACCAGCGTGCCATCGAGGTTGAATTTCTCATCGACCGTCAAATCAGTGTGGTGCTGAATCATCTGGCTGTAGATGTTGCCGAGGATCAGCGCTTCAGTGAAATTCTCTGCGCCGACCACCACCGTGCCGTTGGCATCGCGGTGCACCACCGACGCCAGGCTCGACGCCGCCGGAGCGACCAGCACGAGCGCCGCCGCCAAGCCGGCAGCCGTATACCGGACCAGTCGTTCGCGCCGGCCCAGTCGGCGTATCTTCTCGACCGGCTTGGTACCTTCGGGGGTCAGCACCCGTTCGACCACGCCCAGCACGAAATCGAGCGCCAATGCCAGCAGGCACGCGGGGATGGCGCCCAGTAGCACCAGGTTCACGTCGTTGGAGTTGAGCCCTAGGTTGATCATCCACCCCAAGCCTCCGGCTCCGGCGAACGCGCCGATGGTCACGGTGCCGACTGCGGTCACCGCGGAGATGCGCACGCCGCCCATGATGTAGGGGACCGCCAGCGGCAGCCGGATATGGGCCAGTATCTGCCCGTCGGACATGCCGATGCCTCGGGCGGCCTTCAGCACCGTCGGATCGATGCCGTTCATGCCGACGTAGGTGTTTTTGATGATCGGCAGCAGCGCGTAGACGATCACCATGATCACCGCGGCCGGCTGGCCGATGCCGACGATCGGCACCAGCACGGCCAGCAGGCCAAGGCTCGGAATGGCTTGAGTGATGTTCGCCAGTCCCAACACCACCGCGGCGCAGCGCCGGCTGCCGGTGATCGCGATGCCGAGCGGCACGCCGACGACCAGGGACAGCAGCACCGCGATCGACGTCATCTGCATATGCTCGACGAACAGCTGCCACAGTTCCTGATGCCGCTGTATGAACACATCCAACAATCCCGTCATCGCATTCATCTCGTCAACTCCTTGCGCCTACCGCCCGCACCGGCCCCTCGACCGGCGATGGATGCGATGGCCCTACTGACGCTTTCCGCCCGACCGACGAACGAGGCGACGAAATCGCTAGCCGGATTGGCCAGGATCTCCGCAGGGGTGTCGAACTGGAGAACCGCGCCATGCTGGATCACGCAGATGCGATCCGCACATTTGACGGCCTCGTCCATGTCGTGGGTCACGAACACGATCGTCTTGCCGTACCGGTGGTGCAGATCCACCAACTGGCCCTGCAGGTCGGCGCGTGTGATTGGGTCCAGCGCGGAGAACGGCTCGTCCATCAGGATGATGTCGGGGTTGGTCGCGAAGGCCCGGGCCACGCCAACCCGCTGCTGCTGGCCACCGGACAGCTGCGACGGATAGCTGTCGAGCAGCGACCGCTCCAGCTCAACCATGTCGAGCATCGCGGCAACGCGCTCCCGGACCTCGGATTTCGGCCTGCCTGCCAGCTCCATCATGATGCCGATGTTCCGTTCGACCGTCATGTGCGGGAACAGGCCGCCGCCCTGGATGACGTAACCGATGCTCCGGCGCAGCTCGGTTCCGGGCATGCGGCTGATTGGGCGCCCGTCGATGTAGATCTCGCCGTCGTCCACGGTCAGCATCTTGTTCAGCAGCTGGAGCAGCGTGGTCTTGCCTCCGCCCGAGGGACCGACAAGTACCACGAACTCGCCCCGATCAATCGACATGTCGATGCCGTGGAGCACTTGCTTGCCGCCGTAGCCTTTGCTGACGTCCATCAGTCGAATCATCGGGGGCGCGGAGATCTGCGTCATGATGTTGCCGGTTCCGGGATTCAGCGGGCGTTGCCACATACGTCGACGTCGTTGACCATGCGGAACACCGCATCACCCTCGCCCTTCAGGATGTGCACGAGGTTCTCGCAGGCGATGCGCTGGCATTCGTACAGGGCCTTGTCCGAGTAGAACGCGCTGTGCGGAGTCAGGATCACGTTCTCGCGCCCGACGAGCGGCGAGGTGCGCGTGCCCTCGTCCGATTCGTCCTCAAGCACGTCAAGGCCGGCACCGAACACCTGGCCGGAATCCAAGGCGTCCACCAGGGCGGCCTCGTCGATAAGCTGTCCGCGAGACACGTTGACGATCACCGGATGCCGCTTCATCATCGCGAACGCCTCTCGGTCGAGGATGTGCTCGTTCTCCGGCGTGAGCAGCATGTTGAGTGTGATGATGTCGCTGCGCTCGAACAGCTCCTCCTTGCTCACCAGCTCGACGCCGACAGCTTCGGCCGCCTCCTTCGGGCAGTAGGGATCATAGGCGATCACGGTGAGGTTGAACCCCTGCGCGCGGCGGGCCACGGCCTTGCCGATTTTGCCCAGGCCCATGATGCCGATGATGGAATCATCCAGCCTGATCATGCCGTGCGTCGAATTCCAGTCATAGCGGTGCTTGTCCTCGATCTCGCGGTCGTAGTGCTTGAGGCTGCGCGCCACGGCAAGCGCCAGCGCCATGGTGTGCGTGGCAACCTCCTGCGTGCAGTATTCGCCGATGACGCTCACCGCGGTGCCATTGCGCTGGGCCGCCGCGGCATCCACGTAGTTGTATCCGGTGGCCTCGATGGAGATGCCCTTGAGCCCCGGCGCGCTTTCGATCACGTCGGCGGGGAATTCCAGATATGAGGTGAGCACGCCATCGGCGTCCCGGATCGCGGCCTTCAACGCCTCGTTGTCACCGTGGTGCTCGTATACAGTCACCTCCGTATCGTCGCCGAGTCCCTTGCGGAAGAACTCGCGCTCCAGGTCGAGGTCGCGGTTCAACGGTTCCTTGTAGTCGCAGATTGCGATTTTCGTCATACGATCAATCCATCCTTTTGTTGCTGTGTAGGTTATGCGGGGCGCCGTCGGCGGCCAACTGGCACTTCGCGCTCTCAGTCTCCTCGGCCGGCGTGCCGACGAACTCGATCTGCCACGGGGAATCGGGGAAGACCCGGTCGAGGGCCATGGCCGCCAGCACACTGATGCCGCAGCTGAGCGAATGTCCGCACCCGTGACCGATGTCGGGCAACGCGTCATATTCGCACATCAGGGCCGCACGGGGCCGCCCGCCATCCGTTCGGTAGGCCCGAAACGCATACGGATAATCCATGTAGTTCCGTTCGACGGTGCAGCCGTGCCGTTCGAGGAATTCGGTCACGAACCGGCTGGATTCGCATTCCCGGCCACCGACCTCGGAATGCGCGGTCAGGTACTGCGTGACTGTGAACGCGTCGTCGCGCAACGCCGCGACGGCATCCAGCAACTGCGGGTATGTGGAGCCCATGATATCGACGCCCTTTGCTGTTGGCTCAAGTGATATTGAGATTGGTTCGCCGGACCTCGGCGCGCTGCCGCGGCCCGACGAACCGAATCGTGGCGTTCCGCCGGGCCGGTCAGGCCGTGGCCTCGGCCGATTTCGCGTTGGCCGGCGCATGGCGGCGGGCGAAGTTGCGGTACAGGCCGTAGCTGATGACCACGGTGACCACGCAGAACGCGGTGAGGAACCAGAAGATCTCCGTGTAGCCGCCGTTGCCCTTCGCGTCAATCAGACCGCCGAAGAATGGCTGGAGGATCACGTCGGGCAGATAGCCGACGATCGACGCGATGCCGATGGCGGTGCCGCCGACTTTGACGGGGATGTCGATCTCGTGCATGGAGGAGAACATCACGCCATACAGGCACATGGCGAACAGGCCGGGGATGAGCGTCAGCACCGCGACCAGCCAGCCGCTGGCGTCGGGGCCGACCAGAATGACGGCGAGGATCGACAGGCCCAGCACGGTGCCGCCGATGGCGAACCACTTGAGCGTGGACTTGCACAGGCGGTCGGCGATGAATCCGCCGAGCGGTGCCGCGACGAGCATGACCACATAGGAGCGCACGATCTGCAAGTAGCCGGCGGTCGTCGTGTCGAAACCGATCACGTCAGTCAGATACGGCGTGAAGAAGGACGCGCAGCTGTATACGCCGTACACGCAGAAGAACACTAGGGAGATCAGCCAAATCGTCGGATTCCTAAACACGGTGCCCAGATCGGCGAAGTGAAACTTCTCGCTGTCGGGGGTCTCGGCGATCTCCTCGCGGCTGGACTCGCGCAACAGCATCTGCAGCAGCACGGCGGCGACGACCATGGCCGCGATCATGACCAGCAGCGCCCAGAACATGCCGTCACGTGCATTGTCGAAACCGTCGAACACCTTCAGCGCGATCGCGTTGGTGATCGCGCCGCCGGCGCCGTTCGCGGCGTAGTACACGCCGTACATGAAGCCCTGCTCTTGCTCGGTGCCGATCATGCGCACCGCCTTGAGGATCGCCGACCAGAACACGAAGCCCGACCCGAACGCGAACAGGAACCACACGCCCAGAGCCACCGGATAGCTGAAGGTGAGCATGAAGATCACCGTCACCGCGGCGGTGCCCAGCAGCGACAGGATGATCGCCTTCTTGGATGACACCTTGTCGGCGAGGATGCCGCCGGGAATGTACAGGAAAATGCACACGAACGCATACATCGACAGCAGGAAGCCCGATTGGGCGTTGCTGATGTGCATGACGTCGAGCATCGCATCATAGAACACATACTTGATGTACGGCAGGCAGTAGATCGCGCCGCCGGAAAAGCCCAGCACGATCAGGCTCAGATACTTGCGCAGTGTCGGATTCATGATCTTTCCTTTGTTCTTCATTGTCCGGGTCATCGGCTGGCCCGCGACAGGATTCGTGGTTCGTTTCTTCGTTGCGACCCGCGGTTTGGCCTCGCGGGCCGTGATTTCTCGTCTTCCCGCCAGTCACCGCTTCGCCATCTCGGCGAACACGTCGCGGATGGCGGACAGGAACGCGTCGTTCTGCTCCGTGGTGCCGATGCTCACGCGCATGTGGTTCGGGTACCCCCACCCGCCGCAGGGACGCACGATCACGCCCCGGCGCAGCAGCAACTCGGCCACCTGGGAAGCGTCGTACGGCATCTCAAAGAACACGAAGTTCGCGTGGGACTTCACCGGCGTGCACCCCATCGCCGCCAGCTCGGCGTTCATGCGTTCCCGGTCGACCACCATCAGGTCGCGACAGCGCCGGCACTCGTCCGTATCCTGCTCGAGGAGGGCCACCGCGCCGGCCAGACCGGTGCGGTTGGAGTTGAACGGCTCAGACACGGTGTCGTACCAGTTGACGAATTCCGGATCGGCGATCAGGTAGCCGATGCGCCCGCCGGCGAGTCCATAGTACTTGGAGAAGGTACGCACGTCGATGACCTGCTTGCCGGACTTGATGGCGGCGATCACATCGGGCAGCACGTCGGTGTCGGCGAACTCGGCGTAGGCCTCGTCGACCACGAGCCAGCAGTCGGCGGGCATCTGGTCGACGAACCACGTGAAGTCGTCGATCGGCACGACGGTGCCGGTCGGATTGTTCGGATTGCACAGCCAGACGATTTTGGTCCGGTCGGTCAGCAGCTTCGCGTAGTCATGCAGATCAATGGAGTACCGGTCGGTCAGTGGCACCTCGATGACCTTCGCCCCCATGATCTTGGATATCTCGGGGTACAGGCGGTACGACTGCTCCGGAACGAGCACCTCGTCGCCCTCCTCAAGCAGCGTCTTCGCGATGCTGTCGAGCACGTTGCCGGCGCCGTGGCCCAGGCTAACCCAGGTCGAATCGGCGACGCCGAACTTGTCGGCCAGCAGCTCCTTGAGCTTGATGTAGTTGCGCTCCGGGTAGATATTGATCAGCGACACCTCGTCACGCATCGCCTCCAGCGCATGCGGGTACGGACCGTACATGTTCTCGTTCGATCCGAGCTTGACGACGCTGCTCAGCCCATAGTCACGCATTACATCGTCCATACTCTTGCCGGACACATACTTCTCACATGCGAACGCCGCCTTGCGAATTCCGTTGACCATCAGTCACCTTTCCTCGGTATTGAATCCTGATGGAACCGAGGTTAGGGAATCGCATGTGTACCGGAGTCGTCATTTGTGTTACGAGCACGCTACGGCATGCTTCATTATTAACATTTCCTTCGTCATTTTCTCCGTTATGCCATGTTTTTATATACAAAACCGTTGTTATGCCGAAGTTTTTACGGAGTATGGCATCGGAGGCCAAACCCGTTCGAACCGGCGGGGCCCTCGTCGCCGGATGCCTCCCAAGGCGTCCACATAATGAAAAACGGGTCTGACGCCCCGGTTTTGACATGCTGAAACACCCGAGGTAAAGGGGTGCGTATGTTTTTTGGATGGACATGCGGCCAGTCGCCGACGGAACTCCTCATAGCCGACGCCCTTCCAATCACGCCCGTGGAGGAACCCGCCCCCGGGCCCGCCGAGGAACCCCTCCGCGGCCGCGTTGTTCGGGCCGCATCCCTTCGCGCTCATCGAACGGGCCGGCCCGTGCTCCTCGCGGATGCGGATCCATCCGCCCCGGCGACGGCATCACCGCGTCCCCCAACCGCAGGGCCTCCACCTGACGGCGCAGCCCATCCATGTCATCACAGGTCGCGGATGCCGGCCTGGCGGTCATCGGCGCATGGATCACCCTGCTCAAGCTTGACAAAACCAAGCTGGACGCCAGCCAACAGCTGGTGCTGGAGTTTGCTTCCAGCGGCATTCTCGGCTTGTTCGGCAAAGCATCATCAATTTTCACTACACAGGGCATCGAGTCCATCAAGCGTTTGACCCTACCCGAGACCATCTCGCATCTCATCAATTCGTTGGACGGGGAATAAACAGTAACAAAGCCCCCTCTGCCACACATGCAGGCATCATTGCAATCGGAGACTGCTCAGCAACCAATGGCATCGCCGCAGGCCGAGCGGTAACGAGCGGAACTCCCATAACCGACGGCAGGGATCAACGAGCCCTACCGTCAGGTCCGCGAATCCGGTAAGCTTCTACCGCGTAGCGAGGAAGAAGAAGCGCGGGAAGGGGAAGATGATGCTGCCGTCCGACTGCGTTGGATATTCCTCACAGACCCGAGCGAACACTTCAGCCTCGAATTCCCTGCGCCCGGCGTCGTCAAGCGCTTGCAGATACGGCCTCATGCCGGTGCCGCGATACCAGTCCATAATCGCCTCATGCGAGGGCAGCGTGTGCATGTACGTGGTTTTCCAGATGCGGAAGGCGCTGGTATGCGCGTGCAACAACTCCCAGTATTCAGGCGGCGTGAGGTTGTAGAACTCGCGCTGCTGCGACAGCTTGTCCGCAAACTCGGGCGAGTGCACGATACCGCCGATGATGCGGTGAATCGGCTCCTCATAGTTCATCGGCGTCTGCGCAGCCAGCACTCCCCCGACCTTGAGCCGGGCAAGCAGTCCGGGAATCAGATGCGGATGATTCGGCACCCACTGGATGCAGGCATTGGAGAACACCACGTCGAAGTCGGCCGGCAAATCGTTCAGTTGCGTGGAGACGTCACACAACTGGAAATCAATGTCGGGATAGGTGTTGCGCGCCGCTTCGACCATGTCCTGCGAGCTGTCGACACCGAGAATCTCAGCGTGCGGATAGCGCTCGCGCAGCACGGCCGTGCTGTTGCCCGGACCGCAACCGATATCCAACACGCGCTTGACACTGCCAT